>Ga0182742_1004284_pt1 | contig 13050 bp, 12 predicted proteins | sample eDN5th37CBELigMG_FD_128880 | JGI IMG/M metagenome (GOLD analysis project Ga0182742, IMG submission 128880) | Enriched Miracle-Growth compost microbial communities from Emeryville, California, USA - eDNA 5th pass 37_C BE-Lig MG (version 2)... ... | reverse complement strand
CTGACCTTCGCATGGGCCAGGACCGTCTCGATCATCTGGGTGTCGATGCGCAGGACCGGATTGAGGGTCATCATCGGGTCCTGGAAGATCATGGCGATGCGGTTGCCGCGCAGGTCCCGCATCTCCCGCTCGGACAGGGTGGCGAGATCCTTGCCCTTGAACAGGATCTGCCCGCCCACGATCCGCCCCGGCGGGTCCACCAGGCCAATGATGGAGAAGCCGGTGACGGACTTGCCGGAGCCGGACTCGCCGACCAGGCCAAGCACCTTGCCGCGCTCCACGGTGAAAGAGACGCCGTCCACCGCCTTCACCACGCCGGCACGGGTGAAGAAGTGCGTGCGGAGGTCACGGACTTCGAGTGTCGGAGCGCTCACTTCTTCAGCCTCGGGTTCAGCACGTCGCGGAGCTGGTCGCCGACCAGGTTGATGGAGACGATGGTGATCAGCAGAGCGATCCCCGGATAGAAGCTGATCCAGTACTTGCCGGAGAGCATGTATTCATAGCCATTGGCGATCAGCAGGCCGAGCGAGGGCTCGGTAATCGGCACGCCGAGGCCGAGGAAGGAGAGCGTCGCCTCCAGCGCGATGGCACGAGCGACCTGCATGGTGGCGACCACGATCAGCGGTGGCAGACAGTTCGGCAGCAGGTGGCGGAAGATGATGCGCCGGGTCGGCAGGGCCAGGCACTGCGCCGCCTCGATATATTCGCGCCGCCGCTCCACCAGGGCGCTGCCACGGACGGTGCGGGCGTAATAGGCCCATTCCACGATCACCAGCGCAATGACGACGTTCAGGATGCCCTTGCCGAGGAAGGCCAGGATCATCAGCGCCGCCAGGATGGCCGGGAAGGAGAGCTGCAGGTCGACCAGCCGCATGATGAGGCTGTCCGTCCGCCCGCCGGCATAGGCCGCGATCATGCCGAGCGAGGCGCCGACCAGGCAGGCGATGATGGCGGAGCCCGCTCCCACCGACAGCGAGATCCGCAGCCCGTACATGATGCCGGAGAGCATGTCCCGGCCCTGGTCGTCGGTGCCGAGCCAGTAGGTGAAGCCGGCGCCGCCCACCGTCCCCGGCTCCATCCGCCCATCCATGATGTCGAGCTGGGCGAGGTCATAGGGGTTCTGCGGCGCGATCCAGGGCGCGAAGATCGCGACCAGGGCGATGAGGGTGATCACCACCAGCCCGAAGAGCGCGAGGCGCGACGAGGCGAATTCGGAAACAAAGCGCCGGAACGGCGTCTCCACCTTCGGCGCGGCGGGGGCGGCCGCGCCGAGAGGGGCAGTGGTCGTGCTCATGACCTGGTCTCCAGCCTCACCCGCGGATCGAGCACGGAATAGGTGAGATCCACGATCAGGTTGATGGTGATGAACATCAGCACGATGATCATCAGATAGGCCACGATCACCGGACGATCCAACACATTGATCGAATCGATGATCAGCTTGCCCATGCCCGGCCAGGCGAAGACGCTCTCGGTGACGACGGAGAAGGCGATGGTGCCGCCAAATTCCAGCCCCACCACCGTCACAACCGGGATCAGGATGTTCTTGAAGACATGGACGAAGGTGACGCGCGCCGGGGAGAGGCCCTTGGCACGGGCGAATTTCACGTAGTCCATCAGCATCGTCTCCCGCACCCCCGCGCGGGTCAGGCGGATGACGAGACTGATCTTGAACAGGCTGAGATTGAACGCCGGCATGATCATGTGCTGGATGCCGTCCCAGGTCAGGAAGCTCCAGCGCATGCCCAGCACCTCCACCGTCTCGCCGCGCCCGGTGCTGGGCAGCCAGCCGAGCTGGACGGCGAAGACCATGATGAGCATCAGCCCGACCCAGAAGGTGGGCAGGGAGAAGCCCAGGATGCTGCCCGCCATGATTCCCTTGCTGACCGGCGAATTCGGGCGCAGCCCGGCATAGAGCCCAAGCGGCAGGCCGACCAGCAATGCGAAAAAGGTGGCGCCGACGGCTAGTTCCAGCGTCGCCGGCATGCGCTGCAGGATCAGTTGCAGCGCCGGCTCGTTGAAGACGAAGCTGTTGCCAAGGTCGCCCTGCGCCGCCTTGACCAGGAACACCAGATATTGCTGCCAGAGCGGCAGATCCAGGCCAAGGGCCTGGATCGCCCGCTCGCGCTCGATCTGGTCAGCATCGGGGCTGATCAGGATCTCGACCGGGTCGCCAATGGCATAGACGCCAATGAAGACCAGCACCGACATGGCCAGGACAACGAGGGCGGCCTGCATCAGCCGCCGCAGCAGAAAGACAGTCATCGTGCCGGTGCCGGTCGGATATCCTGCGCCCGGGTCAGCTCATCGGCCCGGGGCGTATGGGTCAGGCCACGGCGCATGGCCCAGATATTGGTCTGGATGTGCAGCGGGATGATCGCCACATCCTCCATCGCCAGGCGCTGTGCGTCCTGCAGCAGCTTCTCCCGCTTCGCGTCATCCATTTCCTTCAGTGCCGCCTCAATCATCCGGTCGAGTTCCGGATTGGAGTAGCGGCCACGGTTGGAGGCCCCCCAGCCCTTCTCCCGATCATAGGTCGCTACCAGGTTGCGCAGGGGGTGCGAGCCCTCGGGATTGGAGCCCCAGCCGATCAGAAAGGCGGAGAATTCCTGCTTGCCTGCCCGGCCGACGAAGGTTGTCCAGGGCTGCGCCTCCACCGCGGTGCGCACGCCGATGCGGGTCCACATCTGGCCGACCGCCTGGGCGATGCGCGCATCGTTGATGTAGCGGTCATTCGGGCTGTTGAGCTGGATGCGGAAGCCGTTCGGGAAGCCAGCCTCGGCCAGCAGCTTCTTCGCCGCCTCCGGATCCGGGCGCGGCGCCGGCAGGCTCGGCACGTGGCTGTAGATGCCTTCGGGCAGGAACTGGCCAGCCGGCGTCGCCGCCCCCTCCATCACCCGGCTCACGATCGCCTGCCGGTCGATGGCCAGCGACAGGGCGCGCCGCACCCGCAGATCCTTCAGCGGGTTGCGCGGGATCGGCTTGCCGTCATTGTCGGTGATGAAGGGCGAAGCATCGGTCCGCAGATGGTCGAGGCCGATATAGATGATGCGCAGCCCCGTGGTTTCGGACAGGGCGACGCGCTGGTCCCGGCGCAGCTTGGCCAGGTCGCTGGTCGGCACCTGGTCGATGAATTCCACATCGCCGGCGAGCAGCGCCGCGGTCCGCGCCGCGTCATTGGTGATCATGCGGTAGTCGACGCGCTGGAAGGCCGGGCGCTCGCCCCAATAGGTGTCGTTGCGCTCGAACTCGATCCGGTCGCCGTTGCGGTGGGAGACGACGCGCCAGGGCCCGGTGCCGATCGCCGCCTTGCCGCTGTTGAAATCCTCGGTCGTCGCGTTCTGGTGTGTCTCGCGGTCCAGGATGCGGACATTGGAGAGGCCCATCGGCATCAGCGGATAGGGTCCGTCCGTCCGCAGCCGGATGGTGTGGCTGTCCACGATCTCCACGCCGCGGATCGGCCGCGTGTAGATGGCGAAGGAGGACGGGCTGTTCGGCACGTTCGGCACGCGCTGGAAGGTGAAGGCCACGTCCTCGGCGGTGAACTCGCTGCCATTGTGGAAGCGGACGCCCGGTCGGAGCTTGAACTCCCAGAGGCCCGGCTCCACCGCCCGCCACTCGGTCGCCAGGCCGGGGATCAGCCGCGCCTGCGCGTCGGTATTGACGAGCTTGTCGAAGATCATGTCCGCAACGGCGTTGTTCGGCGACAATTGGTGGTAGTGCGGGTCCAGCGAGGTGACCGGCGCGCCGACCGCCATGGTCAGGTTCTGCGCCGCGGCCGTCCCTGACGCCGCAAATGCCGTAGCCGCGGCGAGGCCCGCCGCTCGTATCCATCTGTTCATCGCCTGCCCCCAGGAAGTCTCCTGGCCGACATTCCTAGCAGTCCGTTCATCTTGCCGCTAGCTTTGGACGATCGGGGCTGCCGGTCGGCGGCGGCCGGCCGGCGCTTGCCGCCCCGGCCGCCGCCGACCGGGGTCCCGCCCGCATCCTGCCAGAGGAGATGTGATGCCAAGCCCTGTCCTGACCCGCGCCGCCGCGGCGGCGCTGCTGGTGGCGCTCGCCGCCCCAGCCTCGGCCCAGAAGAGGGATGACACCCTCGATATCGGTATCGGCGGCTCGGTCACCTCGGTGGACCCGCATTTCTACAATGCGAGCCCCAACAACAGCCTGTCCATGCATATCTTCGACAGGCTGGTGGAGCGCGATGCCCGCGCCCAGCCCTATCCGGGCCTGGCCGAGAGCTGGCGCGTGGTCTCGGACACGGTCTGGGAATTCAAGCTGCGCCCCGGCGTGAAGTGGCACGACGGGCGGGACTTCACTGCGGATGACGTGGCCTTCACGGTCCAGCGCGCCCCCAATGTCCCCGGCTCCCCCGGCGGCTTCGGCGGCTTCCTCCGCGCCATCCAGCGGGTCGAGGTGGTGGACCCGCTGACCGTCCGCTTCCACACCGCGCAGCCGCATCCGCTGCTGCCGACGGAGCTGGCCTCGGTCGCCGTCATCTCCCGCCATGCCGGTGAAGGCGCCTCGACCGAGGACTACAACAGCGGCAAGGCAGCGATCGGCACCGGCCCCTACCGCTTCGTCGCCTATCGCGCCGGCGACCGGACTGAGCTGGCGCGCAACGACGCCTATTTCCGCGGGGCCGAGCCCTGGGCACGGGTGAATTACCGCTTCATCGCCAATGACGGTGCCCGCACCGCGGCGCTGCTGGCCGGCGATGTGGACGTGATCGACCAGGTCCCCTCCACAGATGTCGCCAAGCTGAGGCGCGATCCGAAGGTCACGCTGTCCCAGATCCAGGGCCTGCGGATGATCTACCTGGCACCGGACCGTTCGCGCCGCGGCGACCTGCCCTTCCTTACTGACAACGAGGGCAAGCCGATCGCCGCCAACCCCTTCGACGACCGGCGGGTGCGCCGGGCGCTCTCCATCGCCATCAACCGTCAGGCGCTGTCCGACCGGATCATGGAGGGCACCGCCAGCCCGACCGGGCAGTGGCTGCCGGAGGGCACCTTCGGCTACAATCCGGAGGTGGCACCGCCGCGCTTCGACCCCGATGCGGCAAAGAAGCTGCTGGCCGAGGCGGGCTACCCCAACGGCTTCCGCCTGACCCTGCACAGCCCGAACGACCGATACCCGAACGATGCCAAGACGGCGCAGGCGGTGGCGCAGATGTGGAGCCGCATCGGCGTGCGCACGGAAGTGGAGGCGCTGCCCTGGTCCAGCTTCTCCGCCCGCTCCAACCGCCAGGAATTCGCCATCCGCCTGACCGGCTGGGGCAGCGTGACGGGCGAGGCGAGCTATGCCCTGGTCAACATCATGGGCACCTTCGACCGGGAGAAGCGGACCGGCGCCAGCAATGCCGGGCGCTACTCCAACCCGGATCTCGACGCGTTGACCGCGCGCGCCGCCGCCACCATCGACGACAAGGCACGGGAGCAACTGCTGCGGGAAGCGGTGAAGATGGCCATGGATGACGTCGCCATCATCCCGCTCTTCCAGCTCGTGAACATCTGGGCGGTGAAGCGTGGCCTGGCCTATGAGGCGCGGATGGACGAGCGGACCCTGGCCATGTCCGTGCGGCCAGCGAAGTAGCACGCAAATGGGGAGGGAGCCGCGATGCGGCTCCCCCCCCCTTACTCCTCCCTGGGCGGCGCCACGGGGAGGATCGAAGTTTCCTTCACGGTGGCGATCGCCAGCAGCGTCTCCACCCGCTGCACGCCGGGCAAGCAGCGCAGTTCCTCATTCAGGAAGGTTTCGAGCGCCGACAGGTCGGCGAGGCGCAGCTTCAGCAGATAGGTCCAGGGCCCGGTGACGGCATGGCATTCCAGCACCGCCTCCTGCCGCCGCATGGCCTTGCGGAAGGCGGCATCGTCGCGGCCCGGTGCCACCGCGACCAGCACATGCGCCAGAAGCGGACAGCCGATCTCCGCCGGGTCGAGATCCGCGCGCCAGCCACGGATCACGCCGCGCTCCTCCAGCCGCTTCACCCGTTCGGCGGTGGCGGATACCGAAAGCCCCGCGACCTTGGCGAGCTCAGCCAGCCCGGCGCTGCCATCCAACTGCAGCGCGACGGCGATGTTCCGGTCTATTTCGTCCATGACCGGAGTTTATGCGCCCGGTCCGCCCTTGTGAACGAAAAAAGGAAGCGCGAAGCCCGCTTCCCCCTCCTCCGCTTCAGAGATAATGCTCAGTCAGCGGCCTGAAGCCGTTGAAGAACTGGCTGGCATAGCTGGTCACATAGGCCCCGGTGGCCAGCAGCTCCACCCGGTCCCCGGCCTCCAGCGCCAGGGGCAGGCGGTAATTGGACTTCTCGTAGAGCGTGTCGGTGCTGTCGCAGGTGGGGCCGGCGATGGTCACGGGGCCTTCGGCACCGCCGTCATGCGGGGTGCGGAAGGCGTATTTGATCGCCTCGCCCTCGGTCTCCGCCAGTCCACCGAAGCGGCCGATATCGAGATAGACCCAGCGCACCGGATCGTCCTTCGCCTTGCGGGAGACCAGTACGACTTCCGAGCTGATCACGCCCGCATCGCCGACGATGAAGCGGCCCGGCTCCACGACGATCTCCGGCAGGGCATTGCCGAAATGCTCAGCCATGGCGCCCATGATGGCGGCGGCAAATTCGTCGATCTCCGGCACCTCCTGCCGGTAGCGCACGGGATAGCCGCCGCCGAGATTGACCATGCGCAGCTTCACCCCGGCCTCCGCCAGGTCGGTGAAGAGCATGGCGACCTTGGCGATCGCGGCCTCATAGGCTGCGGTCCGGGTCTGCTGGCTGCCGACATGGAAGGAGATGCCGAAGGGATCGAGGCCGAGCTCGCCGGCCAGGATCATCAGCTCCTTCGCCATCTCGGCCTCACAGCCGAATTTGCGGCTGAGCGGCCATTCGGCGCCGTCATTGCCGACCAAGATGCGGCAGTAGACGCTCGCCCCCGGGGCGGAGCGGGCGAGCTTGCGCAGCTCCGCCTCCGAATCGAAGGCGAACATGCGGACGCCGCGCTCGAAGGCCGCGCGGATCGCGCTCTCCTTCTTCACGGTATTGCCGTAGCTGATCGCCTCCGGCCGGGCGCCGGCGGCCAGGCAGGCCTCCACCTCCTCGAAGCTCGCCGCGTCGAAGCAGGAGCCGAGGCCGGTGAGCCGTTCCAGGATGGGGGCGGCCGGATTCGCCTTCACCGCATAATAGATGCGCGCCAGCGGCATGGCGGCCTGCAGGCGACGGTAATTCTCCTCCACCCGATCGACGTCGAGCACGAGGCACGGCGTCGCCGGTGCGTGGTCGCGCAGGAAGCGGGAGACCTTTGGGGTCATCGCACCACCCTCGAAAGCGAAAGGACCGCCCCTTTCGGGCGGCGGCCCCAAGTTGACGAAACGGTCGAACGAACCAGCGACCAAAAGTGAACCGCCCGGCCGGAGCCGAACGGGGTTGCCAGAACGCTTGACGTCGTTGCGTAAACCTTGCGCCGCGGTGACCCGGAGATGTGCGCCTTGATGGAGGGGCGCCGCGGGTTCCGTGGGCCTGGGGCCAGAGGCACGTGCGTACTGCGTCTGGGCGGGCATATAAGCCCCGCCCCCTCGCCCGCAAAGCGAAAAATCAGGCTTGCCGTTGATTATTTTCCAGCGCCAAGAGCCAGCGGCCGGAAACTCCCGCCGAAGCCGGGCCGCGACTCCGGCTGATCCGCGCGTGGAGGCGCGAATCGGCCGGGAAAGCCACGGCAGCCGCTAGCGGATCAGCCCGGCCAGCGGGCTGGACGGGTCCGCCGCGTATTGCCGCGGCATCCGCCCGGCGAGGTAGGCCAGCCGCCCCGCCTCCACCGCCGCCTTCATGGCCCGCGCCATGGTCACGGGATCCTTGGCATGGGCGATGGCGCTGTTCATCAGCACCGCGTCGCAGCCGAGTTCCATGGCATAGGTGGCGTCGCTGGCCGTGCCGACTCCGGCATCCACCAGCACCGGCACCTTCGCCTGCTCCACGATGGCGCGGATCATCACCGGATTCTGGATGCCGAGGCCGGAGCCGATCGGGGCGCCAAGCGGCATGATGGCGCAGCAGCCCAGCTCCTCCAGCCGCTTGGCAGCGATCGGGTCGTCGCTGCAATAGACCATGACCTGGAAGCCGTCCTTCAGCAGCGCCTCGGCGGCCGCGAAGGTCTGGCGCATGTCCGGGTAGAGGAAGGGCGGAGGGCCCAGCACCTCCAGCTTCACCAGGTTCCAGCCCCCCGCCTCCCGCGCAAGGCGCAGGGTGCGGACCGCCTCCTCGGCGGTGAAGCAACCGGCGGTGTTGGGCAGGTAGGTGTAGCGCTTGGGATCAACGTAATCCTGCAGCATCGGCGCCTTGGGATCCGCCAGGTTCACCCGGCGCACCGCGACCGTCACGATCTCCGCCCCGCTGGCCTCGATCGCCCGGCCCGTCTCCTCCAGATCCTTGTAGCGGCCGGTGCCGACGATCAGCCGGGAGCGGAAGCGGAGGCCGGCGACCTCCCAGGAATCGTCGCGGGTCGTTTGGTTGGCGATCCCGTCCATGCTCAGCCTCCACCGATGAAATGCACGATCTCCAGCCGGTCGCCGGCCGCAAGCGCGGTGGTGGCATAGGTGGAGCGGGGGACGATCTCCAGATTACGCTCGACCGCCACCTTGCGCGTGTCGAGCCCGATCTGCGCCAGCAGGTCGGCCACGGTCGCGGGCGCCGGGATCTCCCGCGCCTCGCCATTCACCGTAATTGCGATCATCGGTCCCATAAGGAGAATTTGGCGAACCGGACGCCCCGCGACAAGACGGGGGCCGATCAACCGCTTGCGGCGCAAAATCCGGCTGTGGTAGGCGGGCCGGCCGCCTTGGAACGGACCTTCTGCCCGTGACCCCGCCCCTGATTGCCGTGCTCAACGGCCCGAACCTGAACCTGCTCGGCACCCGCGAGCCGGAGAAATATGGCCATGCCACCCTCGACGATGTCGAGGCGCTCTGCGCCGAGATGGCGGAGGAACTCGGCCTGGCCATCGACTTCCGCCAGACCAATGGCGAGGGCGAGCTGATCACCTGGGTCCAGGAATGCCACGGCCGTGCCGCGGGCATCATAATCAACCCGGCCGGCTACACCACCACCTCCATCGCGCTGATGGATGCGCTGCTGGCGGTGGACCTGCCGGTCATCGAGGTCCATATCACCAACATCCATCGCCGGGAGGCTTTCCGGCACAACAGCTACGTCTCCAAGGCGGCCACCGGCGTCATCGCGGGCCTCGGCATTCAGGGTTATGCCCTGGCGATGCGGGCAATGGCCGGGCTGGTCCTGGGCGGGGACGCGGCATACGACCCGGACGAAGCAGAATGAGCGGCGGCATCCAGTTCGATCCCGATGCGATTCGCGCCCTGGCGCAGATCCTGAAGGACACCGACCTCACCGAAATCGAGCTGGTCGAGAAGGACAGCCGCATCCGGGTGGCGCGGACCCCGCCCGCCCCTGCCGCGGCCCCTGCCATGCCCTGGCCGGCGGGGATGGTGCCGATGGGCGCCGGCGCCCCGGCCGCAATGCCCGCCCCGGCGGCCCCGGCCGAAATTCCCGGCCCGGCGGCGGAGGTCACCGTGGATGCCAAGCATCCGGGCCTGGTCACCTCCCCCATGGTCGGCGTCGCCTATCTCTCGCCCGAGCCGGGGGCACCGCCCTTTGTCACGGTCGGCGCCAAGGTGGCGCAGGGCCAGACCCTGCTGCTGATCGAGGCGATGAAGACCTTCAACCAGATCAAGGCCCCGCGCGCCGGCACCGTCACGCGCATCCTGGTCGAGAGCGGCATGCCGGTGGAATACGGCGAGCCGCTGATGATCGTGGAATAAGGCCCCTTGATGTTCGGCAAGGTGCTGATCGCCAATCGTGGTGAGATCGCGCTGCGCATCCATCGCGCCTGCCAGGAGATGGGCATCCGCACGGTCGCGGTGCATTCCACCGCCGACACCACCGCCATGCATGTGCGCCTGGCGGATGAGAGCGTCTGCATCGGCCCGCCCCCGGCCCGCGACAGCTACCTGAACGTCGCCGCCATCCTCTCCGCCGCCGCCATCACCGGGGCGGACGCGATCCATCCGGGCTACGGCTTCCTCTCCGAGAATGCCGATTTCGCGGAGATGGTGGAGGCGCACGGCTTCGCCTTCATCGGCCCCTCGCCCGAGCACATCCGCATGATGGGCGACAAGATCGCGGCGAAGGACGCGATGCGCCGCCTGGGCGTGCCGCTGGTGCCCGGCAGCCCCGGCGCGCTGGCCTCGCTGGAGGAGGCGCGGGCCATCGCCGCCGAGGTGAAGTATCCGGTGCTGATCAAGGCCGCGGCCGGCGGTGGCGGGCGCGGCATGAAGGTGGCGCGCAGCGAGGAGGAGCTGGAGGAAGCCTGGCGCATCGCCCGCACCGAGGCCAAGGCCGCCTTCGGCGACGACAGCGTCTATCTGGAGAAGTACCTGGACCGGCCGCGGCACATCGAATTGCAGGTGCTGGCCGATGCGCATGGCCATGTGGTGCACTTCGGCGAGCGCGACTGCTCCCTGCAGCGCCGCCACCAGAAGCTGGTGGAGGAGGCGGGGTCGCCGGTCATCTCCCCGGCCGAGCGCAAGGCGCTGGGCGAGCAGGTGACGCGGGCGCTGCGGGAGCTTGGCTACCGCAATGCCGGTACGTTGGAGTTCCTTTGGCAAGATGGGCAGTTCGCCTTCATCGAGATGAACACCCGCCTGCAGGTCGAGCATCCGGTGACCGAGATGGTCTGCGGCATCGACTTGGTGAAGGAGCAGATCCGCATCGCCGCCGGCCAGAAGCTGGGCTACGGCCAGGACGAGATCCGCTTCAGCGGCCATGCCATCGAATGCCGCATCACCGCGGAGGATCCGGAGACCTTCGCCCCCTCCCCCGGCCGCGTGACCACCTATCACGCGCCGGGCGGGCTGGGCGTGCGCGTCGATTCGGCACTCTACAGCGGCTATGCGGTGCCGCCGCATTACGACAGCCTGGTGGCGAAGCTGGTGGTGCATGGTGCGACCCGGGCCGAGGCCATCGCCCGGCTGCGCCGCAGCCTGGCCGAGATGGTGGTGGACGGCATCAACACCACCCTGCCGCTGCACCGGGCCATCGTGGAGGATCGCGAGTTCCAGGCCGGTGACTACACCATCCACTGGCTGGAACGCTTCGTCGCCAGGCGGGCGCAGCAGGGCTGAGCCTAGCGCGGCGCCTCTCCCTGCCGCGGCTCAGGCCGCGCCCATCAGGTGGTCGCGGTAGCGTTCCCGCAGGGTGGTCTTCTGCAGCTTGCCGGTGGCAGTGTGGGGCAGTTCCTCCACCAGCACCACATCGTCCGGCAGCCACCATTTCGCCACCTTGTCCTCCAGGAAGCGGAGCAGCGATTCGCGGGTCGGGTGGCGGCCCGGCTTCGGCACCACCAGCAGCAGCGGCCGCTCATCCCATTTCGGGTGGCGGACCGCAACGACCGCTGCCTCCCCCACCTCCGGATGGCCCATCGCCAGGTTCTCCAACTCGATGGAGGAGATCCACTCGCCGCCGGACTTGATGACGTCCTTGGCGCGGTCGGTGATCTGCATGTAGCCATGCGGGTCGATGGTGGCGATGTCGCCGGTATCGAAGAAGCCCTCCGCATCCAGCACCGCGCTGTTGTCGGCGCGGAAATAGCCGCTGGCGACGCAGGGGCCGCGCACCTTCAGCCGGCCGAAGGTCCTTCCATCCCAGGGCAGGGGATGGCCGGCATCGTCGGTGATCTTCATCTCCACCCCGAAGGGCGGCCAGCCCTGCTTGGTCTGCAGATCCAGCATCGCATCGGCATCCAGCCCGGCAAGCTCCGGCTTGGGCCGGCTGAGTGTGCCGAGCGGCGACATCTCGGTCATGCCCCAGCCCTGGACCACACGGACCCCGTATTTCCCCTGCAGCAGCTCGATCATCGCCCGGGGCACGGCCGAGCCGCCGATCACCACCCGCTCCAGGCTGGAGAAGCGCCCGCCGGTCGCCTCCAGATGCTGCAGCACCGTGATCCAGATGGTCGGCACCGCGGCGGCGAAGGTAACCTGCTCCTCCTCCAGCAGCGCATGGACGGAGGCGCCGTCGAGCTTCGCCCCCGGCAGCACCAGCGCGGCGCCGGACATCGGCGCGGCGAATGGCAGGCCCCAGCCATTGGCATGGAACAGCGGCGCCACGGGCATGACCCGGTCATGGCAGGTGATCCCCATGATGTCCCGCTGACTCTGCAACAGAGTATGCAGTAGGAGGGCCCGGTGCGAGTACAGCACGCCCTTCGGGTTGCCCGTGGTGCCGGAGGTGTAGCAGAGGCCGCAGGCGGCACGCTCGTCCAGCGCTGCCCAGGCGATGTCGCCATCCGCCTCGGCGATCCAGTCCTCATAGGCGATGGCGTTGCGCAGCCGGGTCTCCGGCATATGCGCTGCATCGGTCAGCAGGATATAGCGCTCAATGCCCCGCATGCGATCGGCCAGCTTCTCCAGCAGCGGGACGAAGGTGAGATCAGCCAGCAGGATGCGGTCCTCCGCATGATTGGCGATCCAGGCGATCTGTTCGGGAAACAGGCGCGGATTGATGGTGTGGTAGACGGCACCGATGCCGGGGATGCCGTAGATGGCCTCCAGATGGCGCCAAGTGCTCCAGGCCAGGGTGGCGACGCGGTCGCCCTCCCGGATTCCTTCCCGCCGCAGCCGCTGGGCTAGGCGCAGCGCGCGATGGCGGAGTTCCGCATAGCCGATGCGATGCACCGGCCCCTCTGCGATGCACCGGCCCCTCAACGGAACGCGTCACCACCTCGCGCGTCCCGTGATGGACGGCGGCATGGTCGATGATGCGGTGCAGCAGCAACGGCCAGTCCTGCATCAGCCCGAGCATCGCTTCCTCCTGCCCTCAGCCGTGCCGGCCGATGGGGACCTGCCGGATCACGATCCAGCGCCTAGGCTCAGGACTCACTAATTGAGCCAGAAGGTGACGGCGGCGGCGAGGGTGATGGCGGAGAAGAAGGTGTGTGCGCATCGGTCGTAGCGCATGGCGATGCGGCGCCAGTCCTTGAGCCT
>Ga0182742_1004283_pt1 | contig 13062 bp, 11 predicted proteins | sample eDN5th37CBELigMG_FD_128880 | JGI IMG/M metagenome (GOLD analysis project Ga0182742, IMG submission 128880) | Enriched Miracle-Growth compost microbial communities from Emeryville, California, USA - eDNA 5th pass 37_C BE-Lig MG (version 2)... ... | reverse complement strand
TTGGCCACCGCGAGACCGGCCGCGAGTTCGACGGTGCCGTTCTGCAGTGAGGTGCCGATGAAATCACCGCTCTTGACGGCGTTCAGACCGTCCTCGATGCCGTCGATGCCGACGATCGGCACGCCTGTGCGGCCGGACTCCTTGAGCGCCTGCAGCGCACCGAGACCCATGTCGTCGTTCTGCGCCACCACACCGTCGATCTGCGGCCCGAAGCCCGAGATCCAGTTCTTCATCTTGTTGACGGCCTCGTCGCGCTTCCAGTTCGCAGTGTCCTTGGCCAGCACCTTGATGTCGGGGTACTTGGCCAGCACCTGCTCGATGCCCTTGCTGCGATCCAGTTCGCCGGACTGTCCCAGCGGGCCCTGCAGGATCACGATGTTGCCCTTGCCGCCGAGGCGGTCGGCCATCATCTGCATCTCCTGCGCACCGGCGGCCACGTCGTCGGGCTGCACGTTGCCCGCGATGTCCTTGCTGTCGAGAGCGGCGTTGACCGGGACCAGCGGGATGCCCTTGGCCTTGGCCGCGGCGACCTGCGGGCCGAGCGAATCCGCCTGTACCGGAACGACGATGATCGCGTCCACACCCTGGTTGATCATGGAGTCGACCTGGCTGGCCTGGGTGGAGACATCCAGATTGGCCGAGTTCCAGATCAACTCGATGTTGTTGTCCTTGGCGTAGGCGTCCATCCCTTCCTTGCCCGCGGTGATGAACGAGCTCATGTCGTACACCGTCACGCCGATGCGCGTGGTGTCACTGTTCGCGGCGGGGTCACCCGCGCCGCACGCCGTCAGACCCAGACCCAGCGTCGCCGCCGAGGCGATCGCGAACACCGTTGTTCCCAGTCTCATCTGCCTTCTCTCTCATTTTCGGGGGTTGATGGTTTCTGTGGTGCCGTCACGTGGCGCCGTCAAGTTCGTCGTCGGGACGACCACACGTCAACCGCGACCGCGGCGACGATCAGCACGCCCTTGATGACGTCCTGCCAGTAGGCCGGGACCACGAGGATGTCCAGGCCGTTGTTGAGGGTCTGGATCATCAACAGACCCAGCGCGGTACCCCAGATGGTGCCGCGGCCACCCATGAGGCTCGCGCCGCCGATCACGACGGCCGCGATGGCGTCGAGTTCGTAACCCTGACCGAGGTTGGGCGGACCCGAGATGACGCGGGAGGCCAGCATCACTCCCGACAGGCCGGCGAGCAGACCCGAGAACGCGTAGACGCTGAACAGCACGTTCTTGGCGTTGATGCCCGCGATCTCGGCGGCGTGGCGGTTGCCACCCACGGCGTAGACCCGCATGCCGTAGGTGGTGCGCTTCATGATGATGGCGAGCGCGATGATGCCGATGATCATCAGCAGCACCGGGATCTGCAGGCCGAGGATCTTGGTGTTGGCGATGGATCCGAATTCCGGCGGTAGTCCGTTGATCGGTGCACCACCGCCGATCACGTACGCCAGACCCGATCCCGCGGTGAGTGTGCCCAGTGTGGCGATGAACGGGGGAACGTTGATGCGCGACACCAGGAATCCGTTGACGCAGCCCACCGCGAGACCCACCAGCATCGACACCAGCACGGTCAGCCACACCTGTCCGGGGTTGGCTTTCGCGGTGGCGGCCCCGGCCATGGCGGACACCGCGATGACGCTGCCGACCGACAGGTCGATCCCGCCGGTCAGGATCACCAGCGTCTGGCCGAGCGCGATGAGCGCGAACGGCGCCGCGGCGACGAGGATGGTGACGAGGTTGTCGGGCGTGGCGAAACGGGCGCTGCGGTAGCTGAAGTACGCGATCACGAGCAGCATCACGATCACCATCGAGTAGCGCACCGCGATACCTGCGGCCCAGTCACGGCTGAACAGCCGGACCGGCTCGCCCGTGGTCGGTGAGGTGACGGTGGCGGCGCCGGAGGATTCCGGCACGGCGTCGTCGGGTTTCAGATCGGTGGTCACGATGTGATCTCCTGGCTTGTCTGGTCACTTCTGGCGTCCAGTGCGGTGGCCAACCGGAACACCGACTCTTGGACCTCGGGATGGTCGAGCGCGTCTCGATCGAGCTCGCCGACCAGTGCGCCGCCGCGCATGACGAAGGCGCGGTGGGACAGGCCGACGACTTCGGGCATGTCCGAGGACGCCATCACCACGGCCATGCCCTGTGCGGCGAATTCGGTGATGATGCGGTAGATCTCGCTGCGGGCGCCGACGTCGACGCCGCGGGTGGGCTCGTCGAGCAGCAGGACGTTGACCTTGCCGGTCAGCCACCGCGCCAGCACAACCTTCTGCTGGTTGCCGCCGGACAGCGTGCCGACCTCCTGTCCGAGCCCACGGCTGCGCAGTCGCACCGACGACATCACCTCCGACACGGCCTCGGTACGGGCCTTGCCACGCAGCCAACCGGCGATGCTGAACGACGACAGGCGCGGCAGCGTGCCGTTGTCCAGCACGCTCATCGACAGAACGGCCCCCGACAGCTTGCGGTCCTCGGGCACCATCGCCATGCCCGCGGAGATCGCGGCCGCGGGCTGGTTGCGTTTGACGCTGCGGCCGCGTACCACCACGTCACCTGCCGTGCTGCGGCGGGCACCGAAGATCGCCTCCAGCAACTCTGTTCGTCCGGCGCCGACCAGACCGGCGAGGCCGACGATCTCACCGGCGCGCACCGAGAACGACACCGGTGCCGTGGCACCTTCGACCTGCAGGTCACGCACCTCGAGCACGGTCTCTGCCCCGGGTTCTGGGCGGTCGGGGAACAGCGCCTCGAGCTCGCGGCCGATCATCGCGGTCACGATGTCGTCGTCGGACACGCCGTCGATCGGCTTGTCGAGGATCAGCCCACCGTCGCGCAGCACGACGACGCGATCGGCGATCGCGCGGATCTCGGCCATCTTGTGGGTGGTGTAGACCATCGCCACGCCATGGTCACGCAACCGGCGAACGATCTTGTACAGCCCCTCGACCTCGCGCTCGGAGATGGCCGAGGTCGGCTCGTCGAGCATGACCACCTGCGCCCCGGTGCGGGCCGCCTTGACGATCTCGACGATCTGGCGCAGGCCCACCGGCAGGCTGCCCATACGGGCGGTCGGCGAGATGCCGACGTCGAAGACCGCGAGGGTCTCCTTGGCCTCGGCGATCATCGCGCGCCGGTTCAGGAACGGCCCGCGCTTGAGTTCCCGTCCCACGAACAGGTTTTCGTAGACGGTCATGTCCTCGATGGACGCCAGCTCCTGCGGGACGATCGCGACACCGTGCCGGACCGCGTCGCGCGTGTTGCCGGGGGCCAGCGTCGCACCCTTGACGGACACCTCTCCGTGGTCGGCACTGTACTGAAAGGAGATGATCTTCATCAGCGTGGACTTGCCCGCGCCGTTCTCACCGGCCAGGGCCGTCACCGTGCCCGGTTCGAGTTGCAGGCTGATGCCTTTGAGTACCGGCACTCCGCCGAAACTCTTGTGGATGTCGGTGCATTCGAGCAGAACATCGGGACTCATGACGGGTTTCCCATCGAGACCAGGACTTTCACGTTCTCGCCGTCGGCCGAGGCGGCGAACGCCTCGCCGGCGCGGTCGAAGTCGTACTCGGCGCTGATGATCTCACCGACCGGAACCACGCCCGATTCGAGCATCTCGACGGCGGCGGTGAAATCGTCACGGACGTACATCAGGTTGCCGATCAGTGCGATCTCGCGGTCCTGGATCAGCCCGAGCGGAACCGGGGTGGCGCCCTCGGCGACGCCGACGATCATCACCGCGCCGCCCTTGTCGACAAGGTCGACCGCCTGCGCCACCGAACTCTCCCGCGCCACACAGTCGATCACCACCGCGGCAGGACCACCGAGCAGCTCCAACGCCGTCGCGACGGCGTTCGGCGCGGTCGGGTCGAAAGTGCCGACGGCGCCGAGCCTTTCGGCACGAGCCCGCTTGGACTCGAGCAGGTCGGCGACCACGACGCGCGCGCCGGCGTGGCGGGCGGCCAGCAGTGCGAACAGGCCGATGGGTCCGGCGCCGATCACGACGACGCCACGGTCCGCCAGATCACCGACGACCTTCTCGGCCCGGCGCACGGTGTGGACCGGGGTGGCCAACGGCTCGATGAGGATCGCGTGGCGGTCGTCGAGATCGTCGTTGAGCACCACGAGCCGGTCGACGCCGATGACGAACGAGTCCGCGAGGGCACCCGGCGTCTGGCAACCGAACACCCGCAGATCACGGCAGATGTTGTAACGCCCGTCACGGCACTGCGTGCACGTGCCGCATGCGAGGTTCGGTTCGACGGCCACCCGCGCGCCCTGCCAGGATTCGTCGACCCCCTCACCCAGCGCCTCCACCACGCCGACGGCTTCGTGCCCGGGCCGATACGGCAGGTCGATGAACGGATGACGGCCGCACGCGGCGTGTAGATCGGATCCGCAGATACCCACGAGCGTGGTGCGCACGCGCACCTCGCCGGGGCCCGGTTCCGGTTGTGGCACCGTCTCGATCTCGACGTCGTCGAGTGCGTTGACGATGACTCGTCGGATCGCGGCGACGGTCTGGGTGCCGGTGGCTACCATACGGTGTACCCGCCGTCCGCGACCAGCACGGAGCCGGTGATGAACGAAGCCGCGTCGCTGGCCAGGAAGACCACACTCGGCGCGATCTCCTCGGGCGTCGCATACCGCAGTTGCGGTGTGTCGTCGATCCAGTGCCGTTTGAACTCCGGCCGGTCGACGGGCGCCATGTCGGTCTTCACGTAACCCGGAGCCAGCGCATTCACGCGGATCCCGAGCGGTGCCCATTCGGCGGCAAGGGATTTCGTGAGGTGGTGGACCGCCGCCTTCGAGGCGTTGTACGCCGGTTGCATCTGTGGGCGATTGACGATGATGCCCGACATCGAGCCGATGTTGACCACCGAACCGCTGCCACGCTCGCGCATGTGCGAGCCGACCGAGAGCGAACACGCCCACAATGCCTTGACATTGAGGTCGAACACGTCGTCCCACTGCTGTTCGGTGACCGACCACGACTCACCGTGGTAGCAGGTGCCCGCGTTGTTGACCAGGATGTCGATGTGACCGAGCGCCGCGATGGCGTCGGCCGTCATCCGTTCGACATCTTCGGCTTTCGTGATGTCGGCGGTGATCGCGTGCATGTCGTGCCCGGCGGCGGCGGCTTCTGCTGCCGTCTTCTCGTTGCGCTCGGCATTGCGGCCGGAGAAGGCCACGCGGGCACCGGCCTGCGCCAGTGCCGTCGCGAATGCCTTGCCCAGGCCCTGGTTACCGCCGGTCACCAGTGCGGTGCGTCCGCTCAGATCGAACGGGGAACGCACATCCATGAGGGGACTCTCTTTCATTTCGGGACCACGATCGACTTGAGGCTCTCGGGGTCGGTGTCGCTGTCGAGGGCATCGGCGACATGGTCGAGGTCGTAGCGACCGGTGACCAGCGCGTCCAGATCGACCGCCCCCGAACTGACGAGATGGATTGCCGCAGGCCAGGTGTCGGTGTACCGGAAGACGCCGGTGACGTTGATCTCCATGTTCTGGATGTAGCCGACGGGCAGCGACACGTCGTCGGCGCCCATTCCGACCAGAACGACGTTGCCCGCCGGGGCGACCGCCTTGATACCCGAGACGACCGCCGGTGCGGCACCGCTGGCGTCGACGAACGCATCGACCTTGGGATCCAGCGCGGCGACGTCGTCGACCGTCGGGTCGAGCACCTCGGTGGCGCCGAACCGCAGCACCCGCTCACGGCGCTGTGCCACCAGGTCCGACACCACGATCCGGGAGGCGCCGAAGGCGCGCGCGGTCTGCGCGCAGATGACCCCGATGGGACCGGCGCCCGCGATCAGGATCGACGATCCCGGGACGACACCGGCCTTGCGCATGGTGGTGATGGCCACCGACAGCGGCTCGAGCAGGGCCGCGGCGTCATCGGAGATGGAATCCGGTACGGCGTGGGCCATGTCGTCGTCGATGGTGACGTAGCGGCAGAACGCACCGTCGACCGGCGGTGTCGCGTAGAACTTCATCTCGGGGCACAGGTTGTAGCGCCCGGCCTTGCACTGCTTGCAGCGGCGGCAGGGATGCTGGGGCTCCGCCGCGACACGCTGACCCACACGCGCCGGGTCGACACCCTCGCCGACGGCCGCGATCCGTCCCGACAGCTCGTGACCGAGGATCATCGGCTCCTCGACCACGAAGTCGCCGATGCGACCGTGCCGGTAGTAGTGCACGTCCGAGCCACAAACCCCGACCGCGGCGACCTCGACGAGCACCTCGTGCGGGCCCGGTGACGGCACCGGCCGGTCTTCCACCACCAGGGTGCCCACCCCGGTCATCACGCTCGCGCGCATCGTGCCACGCGAATCGGCTGCGACGGCGTTCATCTCATGTCCTTTCTGTCAGGTCTTTTTTCGGCGGGTCGGCGAGCAGCGCCCTTCCGACCACCATGTCGACACCGGCCGTGACACACAGCGGCGCAAGGTCTTCGGTGACACCGCCATCGACGATCACCGGCACGTGAGCGGCACAGGCTGCGGCGATGCCCAACCGGTCCGGCTGGCACAGATCACGGGTGCCCGGCTCGATCAGCATCACCAGGGCCCCGTCGGGTTGGGCCGGCCACGGCGGCGCCGCACCGTCTGCCGCCCATTCCCGCCAGACCGCGATCCAGGCCTGCGCACCGGCGGAGCGGATCGTGTCGGCACGCGCTCGGTCGAACGCCTCCCACGGCAGGATCACCTTTGCCGGACGTGCGCGCAGCACGTCGGACAGCACGTCGTCGGCGAACGCCGCGGACCCGATCAGATGCACGTCGACGGGTCCAGGCCGAGCCGAGATGTCGTGCAGTTCCCGAAGACTGACGCCGGCGGGCAATCCCTCGCGGTCGGCCATGACGTCGATGTGGACGCCGAGACCGTGCGCGGCCAGAGCGCGGGCGAATGCGGTGCGCTGCGGTGGCGGCGCGGCGTATACGGATCCGAAGATCCGGCCCGGATATTCGGTGCACCATGGCGCGATCACGGTCGTGCCTCCGCATCGAGTACGGGTGCGGCCGCCAGTTCGGACCACCGGGCACGCAACGCGGCCAGGTCACGCCCCGTCGCGCGCGGTGTGGCGCTTGTCCGCACCTCGGGCTGCCAGCGTTTCGCGAGGTCGGTGAGTCCGCCCACATCCAGTTGCGCGGCCACTGCGGCGGCCTGCACGCACGCCCCGCGGGCGGTGGCCTCGTCGGCGTCGAGCACGGTCACTTCGTCGTCGAGCAGGTCTGCCAGCAGCTGCAGGGTGGCTGCCGAACGTGTGCCCCCGCCGACCGCGACCGCACCGCCGCTCACGTCGACTCCACAGGCCCGCAGGCTGTCGCGTGCACTCATCAGCGAGAGCAACGGCCCCTCGACGAAAGCCCTGGCCAGTTCTTCGCGCGTGGTGTGCGAGGTGATGTCGACGAACCCGCCGCGGGCCGAGGGGCGATCGGGCTTGCGCTCGCCGTCGAGGAACGGGACGAGCACCGGTCCCTGGCTCTGGCCTGCGGCCAGAGCGAGCTCGGCCAGACCGGCCAGGTCGGTGCCGAGCAGCCGGGCCCCGGTCTCGCCGACGCGTGCCGCGTTGAGCGTGCTGACCAGCGGCAGGTATCCGCCGGTGAGATCGGCGACCCCGTCGACCATGCCGCTCGGGTCGAAAACCGCTGTGCGGCTTGAGGTTGCCACCACGCCCGAGGTGCCGATCCCGATGTACTGGTCGCCATCGCGCAGGCCGAGTCCGAGGTAGGCCGCGTGCTGGTCGCCCCCGCCTGCGGCCACGACGATGTCGGATCCGTCGGATTCGATCCCGAGGGCCTGCGCGGCCGCCGCGCGCACGGTTCCGGCGCGGTCGCACGGACCCAGGACCGCCGGGAGCATGGCACGCCAGTCACGGGCACCGGCCGCAAGTTCGAGATACTCGGTGATCCATCGGCCCGCTTCGGTGTTGAAGAATCCGGTGCCTGAGGCGTCGGAGCGGTCGGTGACACGGGCACCGGTGAGCCAGAAGGTCAGGTAGTCGTGCGGCAACAGCAGTGTCGCGGTGCGGTCCAGGACCTGCGGCTCGTGCTGTGCGATCCAGGCCAATTTCGCGATCGTGAACGCCGCGGTGGGTAGCGAACCGACGCTGCTGATCCACCGCTGCGCGCCGATGCGTTTGGTCAACTCGGCCAGCTGGGGAGCACCCGTGGTGTCGTTCCAGAGTTTGGCTGCCCGCAAGGGGTCTCCGTGCTCGTCGAGCAATACCAACCCGTGGCACTGGGCGGCCACCGCGATGGCCTTGATCTCGGGCACCGATGCGCACCGGGCCAGTGCCGCGTGCGTCGCAGCGATGAACGCGGCGACCCAATCCCGCGGATGCTGCTCGCTGCTGGGTGGGTAGGCGGCCGGGTGTGCGGCCGAACCGGTTCCGAGCAGGCGGCCGCTGGTGAGTTCGCGGATCTCCACCTTGCACGATTGGGTGGACGAATCCACACCGAGTACGGCCATGTCGGTCATGCGAGCACCACCGGCGCCGACTCGTCACCCGGACGCTGTCCGCGAGCGCCGACACCACCCGCGGGATGGCTGTCGACGACGTCGCGCATGGTGTGCCCCCGTAGCGCCATGGCCACCACGGCCAACGCGTCGCCCCAAGCGCCGACCGCGAGCGTGCTGGCCATGGCGATCATGTCACCCGGATCGGCGCCCGCGGCCGTCGGCGGCAGCGCCACCACCTCGGCCGCCGCCGCGGCGAAGGGTGAATCGGGGCGTTCGGTGATCGCGACCACCGACACACCGCGGCCCCCCAGGCGTTGCGCCAACTGTGTGAGCTCTCCGGACTGACCGGTCTTCGAGATCGCGAGCACCAGATCGTCTTCGGTGATCGCGCCCATCCCGCCGTGCAGCGCGTCCATCGACGGCAGGTACACGGCCGGGGTGCCGCACACCGACAGCAGGTGCGCGAGACGTTCGGCCATGATCCCCGAGGTGCCCGATCCCGTGGTGATGACCTTGCCGGTGATCGCGAGCATGCGTCGGGCCACGGTGACCACGCCGGACTCGACACGGGTGGTCAGCGCCTCGACCGCGGCGGCCTCGCGTGACAACACCGCACCGGCCAATTTCGCCAGATCGGTGTCATCGTTCTGCATGCGCGCTCCGCCTCCACATCGAGTTGCTCATCTGTTCACACGGGTTCTCATCTGATGCTTGTGATGTGGATCATGCAATGCTCTATGCTCACATGTCAACGCGTCTGCACATATGTGCAGAACGACGGTGCACAGCGGCCGGCACGGCGAAGGGAGATGCGGCATGGGACCCGACGAGCTGTTCCAACGCGCGGTGATCGCGCGCCGCTACTACCTGGAAGGACGGACCCGCGTCCAGATCGCCGAGGAGTTCGGCATCTCCCGGTTCAAGGTCGCCCGCATGCTCGACGAAGCGCTCGAATCCGGCATGGTCGAGATCAAGATCCACAACCCCGGATCCATCGACGTCGAGTTGTCCACCGCGCTGCAACGGCGCTATGGGCTCCAGCACGCGTACGCCGTGATGACCACCACCGACAGTCCGAGCGATGTCAGGACCGCGGATCCGGCGGGCACCGATGAGCGGGTCGCCGCGGTCGCCAAAGCGACGGCCGAGTTGCTGCAGTCGATCCTGCGGGCCGGCGACGTGATCGGGGTGGACTGCGGCCGCACGCTGGCGCACATCGCCGACCACCTCACCATGCTTCCGCACTGCGACGTCGTCCAACTCACCGGCATGGCCGGGGCGATCACCCACAACGGCGTCGACCTGGTCCGCCGGATCAGCGAGGTCAGCGGCGGTCAGACGTGGCCGCTGTACGCCCCGCTCGTGGTGTCCGACGCCCGCACCGCCGCCAGCCTGGCGGGCAACCAACAGATCCAGGACACCTTCGCGCAGCACTCGAAGGTCACCTGCGCGATCGTCTCGGTGGGCGCCTGGGTCGATGGCGCCTCGCAGGTGCACAGCTCACTGACGACGGCCGAGGTGGAGGCACTGGAGGTCGCGGGCGTGTGCGCCGAATCGTGCGCGCTGCTGCTCGACGCCGACGGCAACCGTCTGCCCGGCCTCGACGACCGCCGGATGGGCATCGACGAGGCCACGCTGCGGGCGATCCCGACCGTGATCGCGATCGCCACCGGTCCGGAGAAGATCGCGGCCACCCGCGCGGTGCTGCGGTCGGGAATGGTCTCATCACTGGTCACCGACGTCGAGATCGCCGCCGCGGTACTCGACGGACCCGCAAACGAGGAAGGCGCGTAGCGAATATGACTCAGGCACAAGAACTCTCGGTGGACTTGGATTTCCGGCTCGACGGCCGGACGGCACTGGTGACCGGTGCCGCGTCCGGGATCGGCGCCGCGATCGCCGGCGCCTACGCCGCCAAGGGCGCCCGCATCGCCGCGGTCGATCTCAACGCCCGAGGCGCGGAGCGGATCGCCGGCGAACTGGGTGGTGACCCCGGTCGCCTCCAGGGTGCCCATCGTGGCTTCGCGTGCGATGTCGCCGACGCGGAATCCGTGCAGAGCGCCGTCGACGCCGTCGCAAAGGAGTTCGGCCGCATCGACATCCTGGTGAACAGTGCAGGCATCGCCCGGTTGGCGCCGGCCGAAGAACTGTCCCTTCAGGATTGGGACACCACCATCGACATCAACCTGCGAGGCACCTTCCTGATGTGCCAGGCCGTGGGCAAACGGATGCTCGACTCCGGCGGAGGCGCCATCGTCAACATGGCCTCCCAGGCCGCGACCGTGGCACTCGATCAGCACGTGGCGTACTGCGCATCGAAGTTCGGTGTGGTCGGGGTCTCGAAAGTGCTTGCCGCCGAATGGGGCGGCCGCGGCGTGCGCGTCAACACGATCTCCCCCACCGTGGTCCTGACCGAACTCGGGCACAAGGCTTGGGACGGTCCACGCGGAGACGCCCTCAAGAAGCTGATCCCCACGGGCCGGTTCGCCTACCCGGACGAGATCGCCGCTGCCGCAGTGTTCCTCGCGTCCGACGCCGCGGCGATGATCAACGGCGCCGACCTGGTGATCGACGGCGGCTACACCATCAAGTAACGGGTCACAGAAGCGTCGCGGTCCCGTCGGCGTGCACCCGAACCTGCGCTCCGGCGATGTCCTCACGCACGGTGGCCGCGGCCTGCGACGCGTCGGTGATCAGCGCCAGGGTACGCGCGTCGCCCGAGGTGCGCACCGCGACGAACGCCTTCTCGGGCACCCCGTCCCGACTGAACGGCGTGGTCCACGATTCCACCGTGCCGGTGCCCGACCATTCCACGGCCAGCTTACGGGTTGGCTCCGCGTCCACCCTGGATTGCACGTCCTCCCAACGGAATTCCTGCGTTGGTGGCTCGGTGCCGTACACCCCGAAGCTGTGTTTGGTGAGGTACCCGCCGTTGGCGGTGATCAGCCCCCGCGTACCCGGACGGGCCACGAGCCTCTCGGCCATGGTGGCGATGGAATGCGTGACGTAGTTGTTCCACGGTCCACCGGCGAAGGTCAGGCCACCGGTGACGGTCAGCGGCCGCGCCGGATCGTCGGTGGGCAGGCCGAGTTCGGCGGCCGCGACCTGGACCGCCGACGGAAAGCACGAGTACACGTCGACGAAGTCGATCGCGTCGATGTCGGTACCCGCCAGTTCCAGCGCCCGGCGACCGGCGATGCGGATGGCCGGGGAGCGGTGGAACTCGGCGCGTTCGCCGATCGCGTAGGTGTCATGTGAATCCGTGCCGGCGTACGGGTAAACCCAACGGTCCATGGGGATCTGGAGGTACGTCGCGGTCTCCACGGTGGTCAGGACCAGCACCGCACCCTGGTCGACCATGTTGTTGGAGTTCATGAGCTTCGGGTACGGCCAGCTGACCATCCGGTTGTCCGGCCCCGTTCGCGTGATCTGCTCGCCGGTCAGAGCCTCGCGGCTCCAGGCGTGCGGATTCTGCGCGGCCACGGCGCTGAACCGCGACCACAACTCACCGATGCGGGTGCGGTGCTCGCCGGGCGTCTCTCCCGCAGCTATCCGGATCGCCTGCTCGAACATCGGATACACGAACGCAGGGCGGTCCAGCTTGATCCGGATCTCGGCATCCCCGGCCATCGGCACGTTGTCGTCACCGCCCCGGGCAACAGGCACGCTGTCGTCCTGGCGGGTCCACTCCGGGCGCACGCCGCGGGCGCGCAGACGGCTGCGCGTGCGCCACGTCTCGGCACCGGCGATGAGGACCACCTCGGCGCGCCCGGCCTGCAGGTCCCGGCACGCCTCGTTGACGAGGGTCTGGGGCACGTTTCCGCCGATACCGGTGTAACGTGTCCGCGCTCGGTGCGCGCGAATGCGCTGCGCCAGGAGCAGTCCCGGGTCGCGGTACCGCCACGACAGCAGGTTGACCACACGCACGGAGTCCACCGCCTGCAGCACGCGAGGATCGGCGGCCCTTCTGGCCGCCTCGGTCATGAGGTCCACGGGTTCGGCGGACGGGTTCACCTCGTACTGATTGACCTGGCCGTACCCGATCAGCACGGGCGTTCGATTCACCGACACAGGAACGTATTCAATCGGGTCGCCCCGCCCTGGGCTCGGTCGCCCCGCTGATTCCTTCCAGCAGCTCGCCGACCTCCCGGCGTCGATGCACGTGAGTCGGCGGGCAAGCCGCACCGGCGGACACCACGGCGCGACCGCGACGCTGGTGTCCGACCGCGCCAGCAACCGGTCGCCCGACCACGGGCCGTGCGCGCCGAGCTGCTCGGCGGCGGCCGCGACCGCGCCGGATCACCCACATCGGCAAAGGCTGAGGGACCCAACCGCGGTGACGCGAATCCCGGCACCGGCCGGGGGCACCCGGGCGCTCGGTTGATTCACGCCGCTGGGGGTACTCGAGGACCGGTCCCCGAACGGGTACCACGAGATCGCACGGTTGACCCACACCATTCACCTTCGACCCTCACGATGGAGCCATGAGCGACGCGACCACATCCCCGGCGCTGACCGATTCGGAACTCGAACTGCTCGACGCGTACTGGCGCGCGGCCAACTACCTGTCCGTCGGCCAGATCTATCTGC
>Ga0182742_1004282_pt1 | contig 13065 bp, 9 predicted proteins | sample eDN5th37CBELigMG_FD_128880 | JGI IMG/M metagenome (GOLD analysis project Ga0182742, IMG submission 128880) | Enriched Miracle-Growth compost microbial communities from Emeryville, California, USA - eDNA 5th pass 37_C BE-Lig MG (version 2)... ... | reverse complement strand
TGCTCAACCTGATGCCCTGCGTGTTCCCGATCCTCGCCATGAAGGCGGTCGGGATCGTGGCACTGGCCGGAAGGGCGGACCGCACGATCCGCCTCCATGCCCTGTCCTACGTGGCGGGCGTGGTCCTGTCCTTCCTGGCGCTGGCGGGGGTGCTGCTGCTGCTCAAGGGGGCCGGCATGGCGGCCGGCTGGGGCTTCCAGTTCACCTCGCCCCTGTTCGTGGCGGCGATGGCCTGGCTGATGCTGGCGGTCGGGCTGAACCTGTCGGGCGTCTATGCTTTGGGCGGTCCGGTCAGCGCCGGCAGCGGCCTTGCGGCGAAGGGCGGCCATGCCGGCAGCTTCTTCACCGGTGCGCTGGCCGTGCTGGTCGCGACCCCCTGCACCGCCCCGTTCATGGCTGCTGCCACCGGCGCCGCCTTCGCCATGCCACCGGCGGCCACCCTTGCGGTGTTCGCCGCACTGGGGCTGGGCATGGGTGCCCCCTATGCGCTCCTGGCCTTCCTGCCCCGCCTGGCCCGGCTCCTGCCCAGGCCCGGCCTGTGGATGGAGCGGCTCAAGCAGGCATTGGCCTTCCCGATGTATGGCGCTGCTGGTTGGCTCGCCTGGGTCCTGACCGTGCAGGCGGGTGCCGACGGGCTGCTCCTGGCACTGGCCGGCGCCCTCCTGGTCGCGTTCGCCGCCTGGGCGCTGGGCATCGCGCAAGCTGCCGGCCGGCGCGGCGCCTGGGCCGGCCGTGGTGCCGCGGCGCTGGCCATGCTGGTCGCCCTCGCGCTCCTGCCCCAGCTTCGGGCAGCGGAGGCACCCCGCACGGTCACGGTGGCCGCAGCGGCAGCCGAGCCCTGGAGCGAGGCCAGGGTCACGGAGCTGCGCAGGCAAGGGCGGCCGGTGTTCGTCAACCTGACCGCTGCCTGGTGCATCACCTGCAAGGTCAACGAGCGGGTGGCCCTCGATACGGCGGCCACCCAGGAAGCGTTCGCCGCGGCCGGCGTCGCAACCCTGGTGGGCGACTGGACCAATGGCGATCCGGCGATCGGGGCACTGCTCCAGCGCCATGGCCGGGAAGGTGTGCCGCTCTATCTGCTCTATCCCGCCGGCAGCGGCGAGCCCGTGGTCCTGCCGCAGATCCTCACCCAGTCGATCGTGCTGCAGGCGCTGGAGCCCGTGGCGCGCACGGCCGCACAGGTGCCAGCACCCAGCAAAGGCTGACGATCCCGCCCATCCCGAGCCAGGAGCCTCTGCCATGATCCATTCGATCACCCGCCGCGCCACCCTGCTCGCCGCTGTCGCCATCACGACCCTGCCCCTCCTGCCGCGCATGGCGATGGCAGGCCCCACGGTCGGCGAGCCCGCCCCGGATTTCCTGCTGCCCGACCAGGACGGCGCGATGCACCGGCTCCAGGATTATCGCGGCAAGCTCGTGGTGCTGGAGTGGACCAATCACGAGTGCCCCTATGTCCGAAAGCACTATGGCAGCGGCAACATGCAATCGCTTCAGGCGCTGGCCGCCGACAAGGGCGTCGTCTGGCTGTCGGTCGCCTCGTCCCCGGAAGGCGAGCAGGGCCATGTCACCGGGCCGGAAGCGAAGGAGCTGACGGAGGCGCGCGGGGCACGGCCGGAAGCGGTCCTGCTCGACCCGCTGAGCCAGGCGGCCCGCGCCTACCAGGCGACCACCACGCCCGAAATGTTCGTCATCGGCCGCGATGGCACGCTGCTCTACATGGGCGGGATCGATTCGATCCGTTCCACGCGGCCGGCCGACATCGAGCGGGCCCTGCCCTATCTGCGCAACGCGCTCCTGGCCGCAGTCGAGGGCCGGCCGGTCGAACCGTCGGTGACCCGGCCCTATGGCTGTGCCGTGAAGTACGCGCCGGCGGCCTGAACGGCGGTCATTGACAGCCTGGACCCGGCAGTCCCCTGATCCCGCGCGCAAAGCGAGCAGGGAGCGCTTCATGGACAGTGCCGGACCGAACCTGAAGGCCGGCTGCCAGACCTTCACCTGGGAGATGCTGGGCGAAGGCTGGCAGGGCGATGCGGACGAGCTGCTGCGGGCGATCGCCAGTGCCGGCTATGCCGGGATCGAGATCACCGACACCATGATCGGCCGCTATGCCGGCCAGCCCGAGGCGTTCCGGGCAGCACTCGACACCCATGGCCTCACCCTGGTGGCCTTCGCCTGCGGCAGCCCGAGCGGCTTCACCGAGGACGCCCAGGTCGAGGCCGACCTCGCCATGATCGATCGGGTACTGACGTTCACCGCGCATTTTCCGGGTGCCCATCTGTCCCTCGGTAGCGCCACCGTCATGTCCGGCGGCGAACGCGACGCCAAGTTCCGCACAGCGGCGCACATCTACAACGAGGCCGGCCGGCGCGGCACTGCCCTGGGCGTGCCGGTCGCCTTTCATCCCAGCTCGCATCACGACACGCTCCTGTTCGACCGCGCCGACTACGACCGGATCATGGCACTGACCGATCCCGCCCTGATCGGCTGGGTTCCCGACACCGGCCACATCATCCGGGGCGGCCAGGATGCCGCCGACACGCTGGAGCGCCATCTAGGCCGCATCCGCTACGTCCATCTGAAGGACGTCGACCGGAGCGGGACCTGGCGGATGCTGGGGGCCGGGGCCTGCGACATCGCTGCCGTGATGGAGTTGGCCCGCCGGGCCCCGGCCTGCAACGGCTGGCTGGTGGTGGAAGAAGAATCGGCAGAATCCGGGCAGGACCCGGCCGCAGCGGTCAAGACGAACCGGCTGGCACTGCAGAAATTCGGCGTGTGACGTGCCGGGCCTCCGGCACTGCCGGCAGGGCCGACTGATCCCCGAGCATCCCGGCGAACCTCAGAGGAGCCCATCCTTGACCATCCTGCGCGTCGGCCTGATCGGCCTTGGCGAAGTCGCCCAGGCCATTCACCTGCCCACCCTGGCCGACCTCCATGACCGCTTCCGAGTCGCGGGCATCTACGACGTGTCGCCGAGCCTCACCGCCCTCGCCCGCTCGCGCCATGCCGACCTGCGGGTATTTCCGAGCGCGGACGCCCTGATCGCCGACCCGGCGATCGATGCGGTGTTCATCCTGTCCCCGGACGAGACCCACAGCCGTTATGTCCGCCTGGCGATCCAGGCGGACAAGCACATCCTCCTGGAAAAGCCGGCCTGCCTGAACCTGCGCGAGATGGACGAGCTGCTGCCGCTGCTGGAGGGCTACGGCAAGGTTCTGTTCGTCGCCTACATGCGCCGCTATGCGCCAGCCTATCTGGCGGCCAAGGCGGAACTGCCGCCCGTCCATGAGATCACCCATGCCCGCATCCACGACCTGATCTCGCTCGGCACCGAGTTCATGCGGCACAGCCAGCAGATCCTCTACCCGGACGACGTAGCACCGGAACTGCGCCAGGCAGGCGCTGCCGCCCGCGAGGCGCTCTATCGGGAAGTGGTAGGCGCGGATGCCCCGGCCGACCTGGTGCAGGCCTATGCGATCCTGACCTCGATGAGCTGCCACCACCTCTCGGCGATGCGCGAGTTGATCGGCGAGCCTGAGCGGGTGATCGCGGCACACCGCACCAATGGCGGGTTCAACTCCTCGATCATGTTCGACTACGGCCATTACCTCTGTCAGTACCAGGCCGTGATCGACCGGATCGGCCTGTTCGACGCGATGATCGAGGTGCGCTCGGACAAGAAGCGGGTGCGGATCATCTACGACACCCCTTATATCCGCAGCTTGCCCACCCGGCTGGAGATCACCGAGCGAGGCGAGGACGGGGTGAGGCAGCGCATCCTCGGCCCCTATTACAGCGATGCCTTCGCTGCCGAGCTCAAGCAGTTCCATCGGCACATCCAGGACGGCAGCCGGCCCAAGACCGACCTCGCGGACTTTCGCCGGGACCTGGTGCTGTGGGCGGAGATCGTCGAGCGCATGAAGTAGATCGGCAGACGAGTAGAACCATCGTGTGTGGCAATGCGAACACCGCCGATGCTCTGGTCGGCGGTGTTCGCCGGCCAGAGCAAGACCTCAGGTGCGGGCGGACGGTATTGTAGTGCCGGCGCCAGCCCTCGATTACGATCCTGGCCTCTTTCAGCGTGTAGAAGATCTCGCCGTCGAGCGGTTCGTTCCGGAGCTTTGCGTTCAAGCTCTCGCAGTAGCCAGTCTGCCCCGGGGTACCGGGCTCGATAAATGCGATCTTGCGGCCGATCCGGATGATCAGGCACTCGCGAGGGAACTCGTCGATGACGTTCAGCAGGCGGAACCTGCACCAGTGTGAGCACGATCCTCGACAAAGTCGGAGGACCAGACGTGGTTCGGGTGCTCTGGCCGAAGCCGGATGCAGGATCCGTCGTTCAGCCAGAGCCGGCCCGTCTTCGGCTGCTGGTGCGGCCCTTTCAGCCCCCCTCCCGCCGTCAGATCCGCTCGCCACGCTCGACGTTCACCACCCAACCCTGCCCACGCAGCATCGTCGTGATCCGGCGGTAACCGTAGCGGCCATACCGGCTGGCAAGTGCAAGGATGCCGGTGGTCATTGCCGTCTCGTCCAAGCGCGCTCTCAGGATCTTGGCTGTGTCGAGCAGTGCTGACCCAGCACCCGGCAGGCCAGGCACTCGGACACGTCGAACTCGGCCATGACGCACTCGATGCAGCGACGACGGCGGGGAGATCAGAAGTTCCCCGCAGCCGCCTCCTCGAGGATCAGCTTCAACCCGCCGGTCCATCCGCGCGCGGCCGAACTGTTCCGCCGGGACTTCGCCCAGCGCCATGCGCGCTATCTGGCCCTGGTCGACCAGCACTGCATGTTCGACTTCAACGACACCGACCATGGAGCGGACTGGCCAACCGAGCTGTTCCTGGACAGCAGCCACCTGACGAGCCAGCATCAGCCCCTGCTGGAATAGGCACTGCCGAGGCCTCCAGTCGACCTGCGCCGGGTCACTCACCGCGTCACGCTGACGGGTCGTCCTGACTGGCGGGGGCGCCGGCCGCCGCTTCAGCCGGCGGGCGAGCCGCGTCGTGCAGGAGCCCCGTCCAGATGCTCCACGGCCATTTGCCAGCCGTCCAGCCACCAGGGATTTCCGGCCGCGCCGAAGGCGGCGATATAGGCTGCGGTCAGCTGCTGGAGCCGGCTGGCCGGTACGTCCGCGACCCCATCCCAAGCCAGCCCCTCCAGCCTCGGCTCCGGCACCTCGCGCAGCAGGTCCAGCAGCCAGACCGGCAGCTCGGTCAGCAGCCGGCTCTGCTGGCCACGCCGGAACGCCGACCGCAGGGCCGGCCATATCGGCGCCAGCTGGGCCAGGGTCCGCGGCATCCGGGCCGCCACCTCGACCAGCTCGTTCAGTGCCCCAGGATCGGTGCTGCTGCCATCTTCGTCTGAGATGCGACCCGCGACTGCGGCCCGATCCTCGTCCGCCCGCCGAAGCCTGCCCATCTCATGGTGGAGCCGGCAACCCGCCCGGCACAGCGCCTCGGCCCGGACCGCGGCAAAATCATCCAGGTCCAGGTGCGGGCAGCGGCCCAGCCGCAGTGGATGCTCGATGTCGAAGCGCCATTGCGCTGCCGAGCGCACTTCCTCGAAGCGGTCCAGCACCCGGTCGGCATGACCGCTGGTGGTCTGCAGCCGGCTGAGGAACTCCAGTGCGCCGATGGCAAAGCGGATCTCCGGCTCGCCCTTGGGCCAGAGATGGCCACTCTGGAAGACCTGGACCCGCGCGGGGCGTGGCTGCTCCAGCCCCAGGGCGCGACTGCGCAGCCACGCGGCGACGCTCAGGTCCTGGTAGGGATTGTGTGTCAAGTCAGGCCACAGCTGGCTGACCCAGGGCTGCGCCCGGATCCAGCCCGCCGCCGCTGGGTGGTCCTGGCCAGGTCGGGCCAGCCGGGTGCTGGTCGTCAGGGCGGCCGCCATCTCGGTGACGACAGCCAGGCAGTGCCGAACCGCCTCACCGGCCGGGCCGCCGCTCATGCCGCACCGCCGGGCACTGCAACGGCCCGGCAGGATCGTCCTGCCGATCGCCTGCCTGCCACACCCCTCGTCATGATCGTCCCCGCCTTGCCGACCTTCCTGCAGGCGCGATGCTAGAACCCGGGCGCGGTGCTGGCTTGCGCCACCTGCCGGAGAATGGCAGCGCACGGCATACCTTGCTGCGTGGCCTGCCAGTTTCAACCTCGAGGAGCGCGAAATGCGGCGGCGATCTACTGCCGGCTCAGGTGAGCCAGAGGCGCAGCACGAAGCCCAGCACCGACACGGTGGCCACGCCCGCCAGCCAAAGGCCGACGAACCACAGGATTCGGCGCCCCCAGCCTCCCCCTTGTCGGGGCTCGGTCAATGGTAGCCCTCATGACCGGTCTTGCCGCGGAACACCCAATAGGAATAGCCGGTATAGATCAGGATGATCGGAATCAGCACCGACGCACCCACCAGCATGAACAGCTGGCTCTTGGCCGGAGACGCCGCGTCCCAGATGGTGACGGCACCCGGGATCACGTAGGGGAACATGCTCACGCCCAGCCCGATCAGGCCCAGCGCGAACAAGGCCAGCGTGCTCAGGAACGGCCAGTACTCCCAGCGCCGGGCCAGCGCTACGAAGAACACCACCGCGCCGATCGCCACCAGGAGCGGCACCTGGGCGGCGAACAGCACCCGCGGGAAGCTGAACCAGTTGCGGTAGTAGGCCTCGCTCAGGAACGGCGTGAACAGGCTGACCAGGACGATGCAGGCCACCAGGAGTGGCCCCAGGATGCGGGCCAGCCGGTAGCAGTGTTCCTGCAGCCGGTCCTCCGACTTCATGATCAGCCAAGTGGCACCCAACAGTGCATAGCCGATCACCAGGCTGACGCCGACCAGGACGCTGAACGGCGTCAGCCAGTCCCACCAGCCGCCCGCATAGCTGCGCCCCTCCACGGTGATGCCCTGCAGCAGCGCGCCCAGCGTGATGCCCTGGGCCAGGGTCGCGACGATCGAGCCCAGGGTGAAGCTGAAGTCCCACCAGGGTCGGTGTGCCGGGTCGCGCCAGCGGAACTCGAAGGCCACGCCGCGCAGGATCAGGCCCAGCAGCATGGCGATGAGCGGCGCGTAGAGGGCCGGCAGGATGATCGCATAGGCCAGCGGAAAGGCCGCCATCAGCCCGCCGCCGCCCAGCACCAGCCAGGTTTCGTTCCCGTCCCAGACCGGTGCCACCGAGTTGATGGCGCTGTCCCGCTCGCGTCCCCCCGGGAACAGCGGAAACAGGATGCCGATGCCCAGGTCGAACCCGTCCATGACGACATAGGCGAAGACGGCGAACGCGATCACGAACGCCCAGACGACAGTGAGGTCGAGTTCGATCATGTCCGGACCTCCGAGCTGCGGCCGCCGATCGTCCGCTCGGGACTGACTGCCGGTGCCGGCGTGATGCCAGCCGCGCGATGCGGCCCGATCTCGCGCTCCGGCCCGGGCTCACCGGTATAGGGCGCGTGCCCCATCAGCTTCAGGATGTAGAAGGTCCCTACCGAGAACACGGTGAAGTAGATCACGATGAACATCAGCAGCGAGGCCGCGACCGCGGGCGCTTCCAGCGGCGACACCGAGTCCGCCGTGCGCAGCATGCCATAGACGGTATAGGGCTGCCGGCCGACCTCGGTCGTCACCCATCCGGCGATCACCGCAATGAAGCCCGCCGGCCCCATGGCCAGCGCCAAGTAGTGCAGCGGCCGCCAGTGGTAGAGCCCACCTCTGAAATAGGCGACCACTCCTGTCGCCCCCAGGAGCAGCATCAGCATGCCCAGCCCCACCATGATGCGGAATGACCAGAACACCACCGCCACGGGCGGCCATTCCTCCCGCGGGACGGTGTCGAGCCCGTCCAGCGGCGCGTCCAGGCTGTGCTTGAGGATCAGAGACGACAGCTTGGGCACGGAGACCGCATAGTCCACCTTGCCCTCCGCCTCGTTCGGCAGGCCGAACAGCACCAGCGGCGCGCCATCCGGATGGCTCTCGAAATGGCCCTCCATGGCCATGATCTTGATCGGCTGGTGCTCCAGCGTGTTCAGCCCGTGCTGGTCGCCCAGGAAGATCTGCACGGGCGCCGCCACGGCGATCATGCCGATCGCCATGGTGAACATCACCCGGGCCCCCTCGTTGATCCGGTCGCGCAGCAGGTGGAACGCGCCGACCGCGCCCACCACCAGCGCCGTGGTCAGATAGGCGGCCATCACCGTGTGCATCAGGCGGTAGGGAAAGGACGGATTGAAGATGATCGTCCACCAGTCCAGGGGCACGAACTGGCCGACCTCGTTGAACGCATAGCCGGTGGGCGTGTGCATCCAGCTGTTGACCGACAGGATCCAGAAGGCGGAGATGAAGGTGCCCACCGCCACGGCCAGCGTCGCCGTGTAGTGCAGCGCCCGGCCGACCCGGTTCATGCCGAACAGCATCACCCCCAGGAAGCCCGCTTCCAGGAAGAAGGCGGTCAGCACCTCATAGGCCATGAGCGGGCCGATCACCGGCCCCGCCCGGTCCGAGAATACCGACCAGTTGGTGCCGAACTGGTAGGACATCACGATGCCCGAGACGACGCCCATGCCGAAGGCGAGCGCGAAGATCTTCACCCAGTACTTGAACAGGCGGAGATAGACCTCGCGGCCTGTCCACAGCCACAACCCCTCCAGCACGGCGAGGTAGCTGGCGAGCCCGATCGAGAAGGACGGGAAGATGAAGTGGAACGACACGGTGAACGCAAACTGGAGTCTGGCCAGCAGCAGCGCATCGAACTGTTCCAGCATCATCCTCTCCCACGTCCCGCACGAACCTAGATAGGGCGCCGCTACAGCGACGGCAGCGCAGATCGGCCTGCCTGAGGCGCCGGAGCGCAGGACCCTGCGCTCCGGAGGTCCCTCAGCCCCCGGCGGCCGCTCCGTCGAAAGGAGGCAGTGCCCGCGGGCGCCGCTCCGCGTCGATCGCGACGAAGGTGAAGACCGCCTCGGTCACCCGGGTCCGCTCGTCGCTCTCGCGCGGGCGCCGCCACGCCTCGATGCGGATCTTCATCGAGCTGCGCCCGGTGGACAGGATCTCGCCATGGAAGCTGACCTCGTCGCCCACCAGCACCGGGCTCAAAAAGCTCATCCCGTCCACTGCCACCGTCACCGTGCGGCCGCAGGCGCGTCTGGTCGCCATGCTGCCGGCGGCTAGGTCCATGTGCGCCATCAGCCAGCCGCCGAAGATGTCGCCCGCCGGGTTGGTATCGGCCGGCATGGCGACGGTGCGGATGAGCGGCGGCTGGTCGGACATGGCGCGGCTCCCCTCGACCGTTGTCACGGCCGCAACCCTAACAGCCTCCGGATCGAGCTGTCAGGAGGGTCCGGGTGGCGAGACCAGGACCGAGGCTCAGGAATTCCGGCGCCCGCCCGGCAGCACCGAGCCCAGCACCTCGCGGGCCGTGTTGACGATCACGCTGCCAGCCTCCGGGTCGAACGGCGTCGAGAACATGAAGTTCTTCGCCTGTGCGAGGGTGATGTGCGGCGGCAGGGGCGGCACGTTGGGGTCGGTCCGCACTTCCAGCACCACCGGCACGTCCGAGCCGAGCGCTGCCTCCCAGGCCGGGGCCATCTGGTCGGGATGATCGACGAAGATGCCGCGCAGGCCGATGAGCTCCGCGAAGCGATGATAGGGCACGTCGGGAATGTTCTGCGTCACCTCGAACTTGGGATTGCCCTCCATGACCCGCTGCTCCCAGGTGACCTGGTTCAGGTCCTGGTTGTTCAGCACCATGCAGACCCAGGTGGGATTCGCCCATTCCCGCCAGTATTTCGCCACGGTGATCAGCTCGGCCATATTGTTCATCTGCATGGCGCCGTCGCCGACCATGGCAATCACCGGGCGGTCGGGATGGGCGAACTTGGCGGCGATCGCATAGGGTACCGCGGCACCCATGCAGGCGAGGCCGCCGGAGAGCGAGGCCATCATCCCGCGGCGCATCTTCAGGTCGCGGGCATACCAGTTGGCGCAGGAACCGGAATCCGAGGACAGGATCGCCCGGTCCGGGATGCGTGGCGACAATTCCCAGAAGACGCGCTGCGGGTTGACCGGGTCGGCCGGCTGCATGGCGCGCGCCTCCAGCGTCTGCCAGCTCTTGGCCACGCTCGCCTCCACACTCTCCCGCCACGAGCGGTCGGTCTTCGGCCGGAGCATGGGCAGGAGCAGGCGCAGCGTATGCGCCGCATCGCCCTGGAGGTTGACCTCCATCGGGTAGCGCGCCGACAGCATGCCCGGCTCCAGGTCGATCTGGACGCCGCGCGCCTGGCCCTCCTTGGGCAGGAACTCCGAGTAGGGGAAGCCCGAACCCACCATCAGGAGCGTGTCGCAGTTGCTCATGAGATCCCAGCTGGCCGGCGTGCCGAGCAGGCCGATCGAGCCGGTGACGAACGGCAGGTCGTCGGGTAGCGCTGCCTTGCCCAACAGGGCCTTGGCCACACCGGCACCCAGACGCTCCGCCACCTCGATCACCTCGTCGGTGGCACCGAGCGCACCAGCACCTACCAGGATCGCCACCTTCTCGCCGGCGTTCAGCACCTCGGCGGCGCGATGCAGATCCTCCTCGAACGGCACCACCAGCGGCCGCCGGTAGCCGACCCCGCTGAACACGGCGCCATGCTGGCGGGGCGGCTCCTGGTAGGGCTCCTCCTGCAGGTCGTTGGGAAAGACCAGTGCGGTCACCCGGCGCTCACCGATCGCCATGCGGACCGCACGGTCGATCAGGTGGCGCACCTGGCCCGGCACCGAGGCCTGCTGGACGAAGGTCCCCGCCACGTCCTTGAACATCGAGACCAGGTCGAGTTCCTGCTGGTAGTGGGCACCTACCGCGGTGCGCGCCTGCTGGCCGGCGATCGCCAGCACCGGCACATGGTCGAGGCGGGCGTCGTAGAGGCCGGTCAGCAGGTGCGACGCGCCCGGCCCCGACGTGGCGAGGCACACGCCGAGTTCGCCCGTGTACTTGGCATAGGCCGACGCCATGAACGCAGCCATCTCTTCATGACGCGCCTGGACGAACTTGATGTCCCCGTCGCGGCGCTGCAGGGCACCCAGCAGGCCGTTGATGCCGTCGCCCGGATAGCCGAACACGTGGCGGACACCCCACTGCTTCAGGCGCTCCCAGAAGAAGTCCCCGACGGTCCCGCTCATCGCCATCGCCCCTCGCCGCTTGGTCCCGACAGGTGAACCAGCCTTCCACCAGCGAGTTCCCCCCTGGCAGGCTGGCGCGGCTTGCCGGGCCGCCTCAGCCGGTGAAGTCGGCAGGGGCGAGTCCAGTGACGCCCGGCAGCTTCAGTCATCACGCTGGCCGCGGTCGATGGTCCGGTCGAGGATGGCCGCAAGGAGACCATCCCTGGCACGTTCCAGCAGGATGTCGTTGCCAAGATTGCGGTCAAGCCAGTCGGTGCCGGAGCCCAGATCCTGCCAAGAACAGGCCGCATCGAAGCTCCTCGCCGCCGTTGCGAATCTGCTCGCTTCTTCCAGAAGATGGCTTATCCTCGATCGGTACGGCGGCGTCCATTCGGGTCCCTGTCACGATACCGCACAAGGACCGGCGACGACTGATGAAGGCAAAGGCTGGATGCATGTTCATATATAACAAACAATATACTGTATAATTTTCCGATGCCTATGCTTGGCGTGAATGCAGGCGTAGAATGAAATTAAGCACAAAATTTTTGTGTATTTAGGTGCATGCCGCGCCTGTCGGGACAAGCAAGAGGTAGACGATGACGTCCAACGGCCATCACCATGACGCCCCGCATTGCTGCGGGCCGGGCTTCGCCTCGCCCAAGGACGCGATGGCAGCCCCGCGCGAGAAGCTGCTCTACACGATCGGCCTCTATACCGGCAGCAAGGTCGATGCGCCGGACTATCTGGCGACCGTCGACGCCGATCCGGCCAGCCCCACCTACAGCCAGGTCATCCACCGGCTGGAAATGCCGAACAAGGGCGACGAGCTCCATCATTTCGGCTGGAACGCCTGCTCGTCCTGCCATGGCGACGCCTCGGCCGAGCGTCGTTTCCTGGTGGTGCCGGGCTTCAAGTCCAGCCGCATCCACATCGTCGACACGGCCGACCCGCGTGCGCCCAAGCTGCACAAGGTGATCGAGCCGGAAGAGGTGATCGCCAAGACCGGGTTGACCGCGCCCCACACCATCCATTGCCTGGGCAAGGAGATCATCATCTCCATGCTGGGCAATGCCGACGGCGAGGGTCCGGGCGGCTTCCTCACCATGGACCAGGATTTCAACATCACCGGGCGCTGGGAGAAGGATCTCGGCGCCATGAAGTACGGCTACGACTTCTGGTACCAGCCGCGTCACAACGTGATGGTGTCCTCCGAGTTCGGCGCGCCCAACGCCTTCTTCGGTGGGTTCAAGCTGGAGGATGTCGGCAAGCGCTACGGCAGCCAGATCCATTTCTGGGACTTCGAGGGCCGGCGGGTCGAGAAGTCCTACGATCTCGGCACGGACGGCATGATCCCGCTGGAGGTCCGGTTCCACCACGACCCGGCCAGCACCCATGGCTATGTCGGCGTGGCGCTCTCCTCCAACGTCTGGCACTGGCACAAGAACGGCCAGGGCTGGCAGCTCGACAAGGTGATCCAGGAGGAGCCGGTCGAGATCGAGGGCTTCCCGGTGCCGCTGCCGCCGCTGATCACCGACATCCTGCTGTCGATGGACGACCGGTTCATGTATTTCTCGAACTGGCTGCATGGCGACCTGCGCCAGTACGACATCAGCGACCCGGCCAACCCGAAGCTCACCGGCCAGGTCTGGATCGGCGGCATGCTCGGCAAGGCGCCGGAGGTGAACGGGCGCAAGGTCGCGGGCGGGCCGCAGATGCTGCAGCTCTCGCTGGACGGCAAGCGGCTCTACTGCACCACCAGCCTGCTCTCGTCCTGGGACAACCAGTTCTACCCGGCCATGGACGACCAGGGCTCCTGCATGGTGCAGATCGACTGCGACACCGAGAAGGGCGGCATGTCGATCAACCGGGAATTCTTCGTCGACTTCGGCAAGGAGCCGAAGGGGCCGGCCCGCGCCCATGAGACGCGCTATCCCGGCGGGGACT
>Ga0182742_1004281_pt1 | contig 13065 bp, 9 predicted proteins | sample eDN5th37CBELigMG_FD_128880 | JGI IMG/M metagenome (GOLD analysis project Ga0182742, IMG submission 128880) | Enriched Miracle-Growth compost microbial communities from Emeryville, California, USA - eDNA 5th pass 37_C BE-Lig MG (version 2)... ... | reverse complement strand
GCGATAGAGAATGAATTCATTAACGAAATCAAAACGGTTACAAATTGCTTTTCTATTGGGATCTCTTTCCCTTTTAGGTCCTTTTACAATCGATACATATTTGCCTGCGTTTCCAACCATTGTTGAGGATTTTCGTACGAATGCATCTCTTGTGCAAGTTAGTTTAACTACTTGTTTGTTAGGGCTAGCGATTGGGCAGTTGATTATTGGACCAATGAGCGATGTGCAGGGCCGTCGGAAACCTTTGATTATTTTTCTTGGGCTTTATTTAGTGTCCTCGTTAATCTGTGCAATTGCCCCTAATATTTATTTGTTAATTGTTTCTCGTTTCATTCAAGGTTTTGCAGCAGCAGGTGGTCTAGTTATCTCTAGAGCTGTTGTTCGAGATCTCTTTAGTGGTAGAGAATTAACTAAGTTTTTTGCATCACTGATGTTAATTGGGAATCTGGGGCCAATAGTGGCACCAATTATAGGAGGAGCCATTCTTTCTTTTGCTAGTTGGAAAGTGGTTTTCCTTGTTTTATCTTGTATTGGTATCATTTTGACTGTCGTGGTTTCCTTTAAGCTAGAAGAAACATTACCACAGGAAAAACGGGTACCAAGTAATATTAAACAAGTTGTTTCGAACTTTGGCTCTTTATTAAAAGACCGTGAATTTGCAGGATATGCCTTTACGCAAGGATTTACTACAGCAGGAATCTTTGCCTATGTATCTGGTATTTCCTTTGTTTATCAAAACATTTATGGCGTTTCTCCTCAAGTCTTTAGTTTATTGTTTGGAATAAATGGGGTTGGGTTAATTATCGGAACGCAAATTGTTGGAAGACTTTCTAGATTTTCAGAGAAAACGTTCTTAAAGAGTGGCTTAGTTCTTTCTTTATCAGCATCTCTCTTGCTAGTAATAGCGATTGTTGTACATGCGCCATTAATTGCTTTTGCTATTCCGATTTTTCTTTTTGTTATGTCTATTAGTATTATCGGCACATCATCTTTTTCTTTGGCGATGGAAACGAAAGGACATTTGGCAGGAAGTGCATCTGCGTTATTAGGATTATTACCATTCTTACTTGGTTCCTTATCAGCACCATTAGTAGGTATTGGCGGAGAGCATACAGCATTACCAATGGGAGTTATCATCTTTGTATCTAGTTTATTAGCTTTCTTGTCCTATTATATATTGGTTAGAAAAAGTTCTTTAAAAGTAGATACAACGAAACATGTTAGTCATCATAGTTAAAAAATAGAGCTAATAAACAAGACACTTTCGCTGAAGGAAGTGTCTTGTTATGTTAAATATAGGATTTTGAAAGGTTACCAGTTTCTTGAAAATAACACAGTTTTAAAGACAAATTGGGAGAATGTTATATAATGAAAGATAAGAGTTAAAATGGACTAATTTATCTTTAGCAATAAATTTGTACGAAAAACTATTGTTACTAAACAAATATGTAATCTTTAAAATTTTCTTTTGTTTGATTAAAAGTCCTAAAACATGCTATAAAGTGTAATAGACATGATGAAATTATTTACTTTTTAATGATGGGATGAATGTTTATCATACTCCCATAATGAGAGGATTGAATATAGATATGAAAGAAAACTTTTGGCGTGAATTACCACGACCATTTTTTGTGCTTGCTCCGATGGAAGATGTGACGGATGTTGTTTTCCGTCATGTAGTGAGTGAGGCAGGTAGACCGGATGTATTTTTTACAGAGTTCACGAATACAGAGAGTTATTGTCATCCAGAGGGAAGCAGTAGTGTACGTGGACGTTTAACTTTTACAGATGATGAACAACCGATGGTAGCACATATATGGGGAGACAAGCCAGAATTCTTCCGTCAAATGAGTATTGGAATGGCGGAACTTGGATTTAAGGGAATCGATTTAAATATGGGCTGTCCTGTACCTAATGTGGCATCCAAGGGTAAAGGAAGCGGGCTTATTCTTCGTCCGGAAGTAGCTGCAGAACTTATCCAAGCTGCAAAAGCAGGTGGATTACCTGTAAGTGTAAAGACGAGACTTGGTTACACCGATGTAAACGAATGGAAAGAATGGCTTGCGCATGTATTGAAACAGGATATTGCGAATCTTTCTATTCACCTTCGTACAAGAAAAGAAATGAGTAAAGTAGATGCGCATTGGGAATTGATTCCAGAAATCAAGAAACTTCGTGATGAAATAGCACCAGATACTTTGTTAACGATTAATGGTGATATTCCTGACCGTAAAACTGGTTTAGAACTTGCTGAGAAATACGGTATTGATGGAGTAATGATTGGCCGTGGTATTTTTACGAATCCATTTGCCTTTGAAAAAGAGCCGAAAGAGCATAGTAGTAAGGAATTATTGGATCTCTTACGATTACATTTAGATCTTTATGAAAAGTATTCGGAGGAATTAGAGCGTTCCTTTAAAACACTACATCGTTTCTTTAAGATCTATGTGAAAGGATTCCGCGGTGCGAGTGAATTAAGAAATCTATTAATGAATACAAAATCAACAGATGAAGTACGTGCCTTACTCGATCAATATGAGGAAAGATTGTTAGAGGAAGAGGCAGTAGAATCGAATAGTTAATAGTAGTAAGAAAAAACAGCTGGAAGAAGTGTGGGATAGACTACATTCTTTCCAGCCGTTTTTGGTTTATGTATGTATGAGTAGTAAGTTTAATTATGTATCGTGTTAGCAACATAATAGCTTTTTTATTTTACAAATTACTCTTCATTATTGCTATTACGATTTTTTAAAATATTATCGATATGTTCTTTTCTAGCAGAAGGGTCTGTAATATTAGCTTCTAGAATGGACTTAAACACTTTCTCCATTTCTTCTTTACTAATTATAGGTTCTTCATATTGGGACTGTAGGATAGCCATCTTATTAGAAATAAAATGGGTCAATTCCATATCATGTATGACTAATTCATGTGATTCAATCTCTCTCAATTCATCTTCCATTTCAAATATGCAATTGTTTGGAAATAAAACAATGGAAAAAAAGTATCGGTGGTACTGAACATTAATAAACTTTTTAAGTGCATGAATATGATTATTAATTTGGATTAATGGATTCTTCATTTTGAATTTCTCATTAATCAGCCAGTCTTTTTTATGTTTACTTCCAAAAATAGTTCCAGGATAATTCTTTGTGTCAATGACAAACAATCCATAAGGAGTAATGATTATGTAATCTATTTGGGAGTATCCTGTTGAAGATAGAGGGTTTTTGATCATTACATCATTTACATATAAATACTCTTTTTGAAGTTGAGCTAGTTGAGCTTTTATTGTTTCCCCATTTTTACCGTTATTTTGATTGTTTAATTTGTCTTTGTTCTTCTTATTATTAAATAGAAAATCTAATAACATGTTATCCCTCTTTTTCTATTTATTTCTCTATCTATTTATATCGGTATAAATTTTGAATTTTTAATAAATATGCAAATATATTATTTTAAAAAAGGTAGTGAACATGTACTGTTGACATTTAGTCCAAATATGCTAAATTATTTAAATAATCATATAAAATCAGTCGGGTTTTAGAAATGTAAACTCAGGCAAACGACTTGCGATTGCAAAAAAAGCAGTCGTTTTTTACTGTGTGGGGATAATTAGAGATTAATAGATTAATTTATATGAAACACTATTTAGTTACTTTTAGGAAGAGGGAAAGAGATGAAGGGGAAGACAAGGCATAATATGGTTATTCTTTCGTTAATGATTGCTACTTTTCTAATGGCGATTGAAGGAACTATTGTTAGTACAGCGATACCTAAAATTGTGGAAGATTTACACGAAAGTCATCTATACACGTGGGTTATTTCTATTTATTTACTCGCAACCGTAATTAGTACCCCTATATTTGGTAAATTAGCAGATTTATATGGAAGAAAAGCAATGTTCACAGTGGGAATTATTATATTTCTAATAGGTTCTACTATGGCTGGTTTTTCTCAGTCCATGCAACAGCTTATTATCTTTCGCTTAATTCAAGGAATAGGGGCAGGAGCATTAACAACCATTCCGTTTACGATTATTGGTGATATTTTTCCGATTGAACAACGTGGGAAAGTACAAGGGTTTACAGGGAGTATTTGGGGAATTTCTGGAATCATTGGACCAATTGTCGGCGGATTTATCGTCGATACTATTTCTTGGCGCTGGATATTTTTAATGAATATTCCCTTTGGAGTTATCGCTATCCTCATTTTAGCCTTTTCTTTATACGAACAAATTGAAAAGAAAAAACAAATCATCGATTATCCTGGAATTATTGTATTTACCATCAGTATGACATCTTTATTATATGGACTAACTTTATTAAAAGAACAGCATCAACTAACTGGTAAAGGTGTATTATTTTTTGTTATTACCCTTTTAGGATTAGGCTTATTTATTTGGGTTGAGAAGAATGCAAAAGAACCTATGTTACCATTAACACTATTTAAAAATCGTCTTTTCAATATCTCTAATCTTTCTAGCTTTTTACTTTGCTTTATTTATGTTGTTTCGATTTATTATATTCCACTATGGGCTCAGGGAATATCGGATTTAAATGCAACCTATTCTGGAATTGCCATAATGCCGATGTCTCTTACATGGCCAGTTGCTGGTATTTTAATTGGGAAAAAGTTTGCAAATTCTACTTTTAGACGCTACGCATTAATGGGAGTTGTTGTTATCCTTGTTGGTAGTTTTGGTTTAGCTATTATGCAAGCAGATACAACACTGCTATGGCTTATGCTAGTATCTGCTGTCCTTGGGTTTGGTTTTGGTTTAGCTCTTACTACCTTTACAGTTGTTGTGCAATCATCATTCGATTGGCATCAGCGTGGGGCAGCGATGGGAGCACATAATTTAATGAAAAACCTTGGTGAAACCATTGGTATTGCCGTTTCAGGTTTATGGTTAAGCGATCAGCTCTATGGAAGAGAGCTAGAAATAGGCTTACATAGCGTCTTTATTTTGCTAGTGGTTTTAGCCGTACTGGCAATTGGTATCACGATTTTGTTAACTTCTTCCAATAAACAGGAATCAGTTTCTGTGAAGGTTACAGGATAAATTTTAGATGCAAAAGGTAAATTTCTATTTACGATAGGAGGCCGTTATGGCCTTTTTTATTTGGATTAATTTAGCAAATTAGTGCTTTAATAGTTTAAATAAAAAATTCCTATAAAAATATTTAACTATAATATTTCTGTTATATTAATATTAAGAGCTAAATTCTGATAATCCTAAAAATAATGACCGAAGAAATTGGAGGTACTTTGATTCTTATGATGATAGGTACCTTCATTTTTTTTCATATTTATATAATGAAAAGTAGTGTTTTTAAAAAATTATATCCAATTAATTCGATCTGGTATTATAAAAGGAATTATAGAGAAAAAAGGAATAAAAACGTTGCGAAAGTTATCTAACAATATTGCCGGATCACGTGGTCATCGTGAAATTATCGGAACACCAACACAAGTAGCAGATCAATTGCAAGAATGGTTTGAAAAGGAAGCAGCAGATGTTTTTAACATTATGCCAGCAATTGTACCTGATGGATTAAATGACTTTGTAGAGTTAGTGATTCCAGAGCTACAAAAACGTGGATTATTTAAAACAGAGTATGAAGGTGACACTTTACGAGAACATTTGGAATTAAAGCGTCCGATTAATCAATTTGAGGCTACATCAGTAAAATAAGATGGAGGAACTCAAAAATAAGCTAGTAGTTTTCAATAAATTAAATATAAAAGTAAGACAATGTAAAAAACGGGAAAGCAAAAAACTGCTCTCTCGTTTTTTGTGTTGTATCAAACGTCCCACTTATATTACTTAAATAGAATTCAAAAACAAACAGTAAATGACATAAATTGTTATCTCATAAGTAAGAAAGTTAATCCTTTCTCTATGATAAAATAATAGTAATTTAGAGGGGGATACTAGATTGATAAATAATGTCTGGAAAGATTATTTATATGAATACATTTTATTGAAAAATGAAGACCTCAATTTACAAGAGATAAGTGAGAATAACGGAATTATCGATATTCCTGTTATAAAAAAGACTACTCGAACTAGAAGGACTGTTGCCATGTTAACGGTGGGGAATAGTAACCAAAACATACCACCAAGTAATCTGATGAAGGATATTATTAGCCCAAAGGCAAAAAAACAATTCGAACTTACAGATGAAACTTATGAGTGGATTCGAAGTGGTTGGATCATTAGAGAGTATCGTCTTGCAAAAGATGAGCGAACTGTGAAAAGTGTACAGTATCGAATGGGGTTGTCCTTATTCCAGTATAAAAAGCAAATCGAAGCAGAACAAGAAACAAAGAAAGAGGAATCCTTTCTTGATTGGATTGATCAATGGAATAAAGTTAAGAATTCTACTTCTTCATCTAACCTTAACCGTCAAGAGCAAGTTAATAAATTAAAAGATATTATAGATGAAATTGTAACTGTTGGGGCAGTTAAACATATTAGTTCTACATGGAGATTTCAAAAGCAACTGTTATTTATACACTTTTTAGTTGCTTTTTATCAAATTTCCATGGTGGAGCATCATTTTGACTGGAAGCAAATTGGAGCCAGGTATTACCGGAAAATTGGTGGTTCAAAGGAATTTGATTCTTATAAGAAGGAGTTTATTGTAACTTTGGAGGAATTGCTAGAGTATCCATTACATTTACTTGGACTGAGTAGTTTAGGCACAATTACTCCGATTTATTTTACAGGGCCAATGAGTGGAGCAAGTGTAGCATATAAATATGGACCAGTTCATGCTACAACAGATTTAGCAGTTTTTACGGAAGAATTTCAAACTGACGCAGAAGTATTGTGGTTAGTGGAGAATCGAGGAATTGTAACAAGGATGGCTTATGAGAAGGACTTTTTAATAGAATCCAAGAGTTTTGTATTAGGGGTAGATGGGCAGTTACGAACTTCTCATCGGAGATTAATTGAACAGCTTGTTTCAAATGTGAAAAAAGTCATTATTTGGACGGATGTGGATGAAGCAGGACTTACTATTGCTAAATACGTAGGAGAAACTGTACAGAAATATAAGGTCATAACGAAATGGGTTGTTCCACCATTAGAAGTAGTTCAAAATGTAGAAGAGTTTCAAGCACAATATGAAGATGCAATAAAGGTTCAGAAGAAAGAACAGGAGCAAGAGATTGGGGGAGTGGAACTTTGGAAAAAATGGATCAGCCCTTAATTTCTATTTTTAATATGGATGGAGAGAAACCAGAGCTTCACCAAGCGATGCGTGACATGGCTGCGTTAGCAGGTGTCCTGAATGATTTAAGTGATAAGGAAACATTTCAAGCTCCTCAAAACGTATTACGCTTTATTCGTGTACTTAATCTCATTAATCAAGAGGCACTTGGTATGTCTGATCCAATTGAAAATGAGGACACACTTTTTTATCGGTACCGTCATATGTATGGATTTGATGAAGGAATGACGATTGAATATGTTAAACACTTAATCTATGTATTAGGGAAGTTTAATTGGATAACGAAAACTGCTAAGCGAATTAAAATGCGCGATTTAGGTAAGCGAATGATGGACGTATTAATTCGTTTGGCTAATGATTCCCTTGCTTATTATATGAATGACGATGTTGCCAGATCCTTGTTCCAAGCAAAACGGGATGCCGAAATTAGTGAAGCCTATGATGATAAAGGGATTTCTGGTGGCAATAAATTAGCTAGTATGATTAAAAACGTCGAAGAAGCCATTTTGTTACTTACTGAAAGAGAGTTAGAATATTTAGCAGATCGAAATGCATTGTCTCAAGTAGAGATCATTCATCAATTGATGAAAGAATTAGAAATGAAAATGGTTGAGCGGTTAGCGAAATATGAAACGTTTGATCAGGAATTAGTATTTGCTGCTATTAAGCAAAGGGGTATGGCTGCTATAAGTGAAGGAACAAAGATTAGCCTTGGTACTATTAACAAAATTCTCAAGTTTGCCCATTTACGAGAGACAGATTTCATTGAAACTATACAACCAGATTTACTAAGAAATTTTATTGTGCAATCCTTTGATCCGCCTATAGGATCAGATATTCCGAATGCACATCAAATTCTTAGTTTTATGGAACAAGGTCAGTATGAAGAAGAAGAAATGGATGGTCTTTGGGTACCAGTTAAATTTGCTAGCCCATTGTCTCCGAAGGTCATTGATGAGGGGATTGACTATCTCGAGAATTATGAACCTGTTACAGATGAAATTGAAGTAGAGTTGCAAGAAGATTATCAAGAGATAGATGAAATCTCAGAGGATAATTTAGAAGAGTTAATGGGTGACTCAAAATGGCAAATGACGAAACAAATGATTCATACTGCGCAAATTGAAAAATATCTTGATGAAGTAGAAGAAGCAGGACTAGATGAGTTAGTAATAAATGCTGGATCTGACAAGTGGAGTGATGTTTTAAACGGTTTAATAGGGGTATCTGCACTTGTTGCAAATAAAAAAGCTGATATAGATGAAAAAGCAAATAGAAAACTTCAAGGTATGAGGGAAGAAAGAGATTGGAGGTGGGTAGATGATGAACAAGGAAGATATGGAATTAAAAAAAGAAGAAAATGAATATATTAACGATAATTCTTTGAATGCATTACAGTCTATCCAAGGATTTTTAACTAAGGAAGAGGAACTTACTTTTATGCAAATTTTATTTTCTTCTTCTGCTACGATTAGAATGGGGAATTTCGGTCTTTCTCGTAAGGAAGTGGAAAAATTACTTGGGGTCAATGGAGAAGAAGCATTTTTTTCATTTCTAAAACGTGTGAATCAAGCTGTTAGCCGTTATTTCAAAGTGATATATGATGAACGTAGAAATCTAGTAGTGGCGGTTATGCGAGTACCTGCAAAACAGGCTAGAAATGTGTTGAATAAAGAAAGCTTGGCAGTTCTTATGTTTATTTTTTATCATCAAGAAGTGTTACAGAATGAGTATACATTGTTCTCTCAATTAATAAATAGCTTTGGTCATGAATCCTTACAGGTAACAAGAAAAATTCAAGCAAATTTAGATCCTCTAAAGAAAATTGGTGCAATTGAAATCTATGAAACCAATTCGGATGAAGATGCGTATCAGCTAACGGCAATTGGAGCAAATCTTTTTTCAGATTCCTTTTTGCGGAGATATGCAGAGTTCAGTCAATCTAATCAACTGCATATGGAAGATGTTCTCAGATTCTTTAAACGCTATAACATGAATGGTGGTGTATCAAATGATACCTTGGAGGCTTAGATTTTCTGGAATTCGAGATTATGAACCAACTATAATAGATTTGTCAGAAGAGTATGAGCATATTCTAATTTCTGGACCAAATGGAGCAGGAAAATCAACTGTAACATTTTGTATGGGGGGAGTTCTTTTCTCAAGTAAAGTAGATGTGGAAGGACTAAAGTCTAATAATCTCACAGCAAATCAGACATGGCGTGCAAAAATTGATCTTTTATTCAAGAATACAGGGAAACATAAGGTAGATGCCCCTCTTTATGTACAATTTCGTTTGGAAATTGAGCAAAAACCAGGTGATCCGATAAAAAAAGAATTTTATATTGAAGAAGGGGACGAATTTGATAACTGGGAACGTACCACTAAATTTACTAGTGGAGGTAATTTGAATTTTACAGAATATAAAAATCAAGTGCTATATAAGTATGCCGTGGATCCTGATGCTTTTTATTTGATTTGGTATCAAAAAGAAGTTAATCAATTTGCTATCATGCATCCAGAAGAACGCTTTAGAATTTTTAGTGAGATGAACAACATTGATAAAATCCAGAAAAACTGGGAAGAAAGTAAAGAGCTTGTGAAGGAAACCCAACAAAGCTTATTAGAAGCAGAAAGTAAACAAGGTCTTAATAAACAGCATTTAAAGCAGAAGAAAATGGAACTTGATCGGTATTATGATCGCAATCGTCGCCGTGAAGAAGGATTCAAGCAATACTACCAAGGATTAAAATGGTTGGAGAGATACTATTTAGATCAAATTAATTCTTTGAAAATACAAATTAAAGAATTGATAGAGGATAAGACAGAAAAGATTAATGCTAAACAAGTGAACGAAATTCATTTTTTTGAAAAAAAAGAAGAGTTCCAGCAGTTTAAGGAAATGTTAAACCAACTTGATAATCGGGAAGATGAATTGAGTAAAGAAGTAGAAGAGATAAATAAACAAGTAAAAGAGACCACCGAGGAAATAGAGATAATATCAGATCAAATTGCTGAAATTACCAACCAGGTTGACCGGATTGGGATGACAGAAGATGAAGTTAAGATAAAATTAAAGGAAGCGGAAAAGAAGTATATTGAAATAAATAATTTCATCAATTCAATGGTTAATAAAGCTACTAGTCTTTCTGATCGCTTAAAAGATTTATATAATGAAAGAGCAGAATTGTCTGTAGAAATAAAGAAAGATAAAGAGCAAGAAGCTAAATATAACGGGTTAATTGCTACGTATAAAAGTAGTACTGTTGTTCAAACTGAAATGGATCAAAATAATTTAGTAGTAGAGAGTAACAAAGAAAAATTACGTGATCTGAATGAAACAGAACGAAAGATTGAAAAAGAATTGGTACTTCTAAAAAATAATAAAGTGTACAATCCTCGTCAAGAGCAATCTATTCGATACTTTGAAAAGGACCAAATAGAAATCTACCCACTACGTGAACTTGTGGAATTAGATGAGACAGCTAGTACGCATGATGAATATTTATTTGATTCGATTAAATATACATTATTCGTTAATAAAAAAGTATTTCAAGCACCTAATGATCTTTACCATGTTTCATTACCTAACTTAATTCCAGATAAATCATTTTTACATTTACCAGACAAACATTTAAAAGTAAAAAATGATTTAAATGAGCGCCTTTACCCATTTGCAATAAAGGCTCTTTGGTGGGTAGAGTCATTTTTAAAAGATGAGGACCCTGCTATTATAAATGGTCAACTTGTTGATAAGAAAGGAATTAGAGGACCTCAAGAAGAAAAGAGAATTATATTAAGTGAAAAGGTACTACATTTCCAAAAAGTGAAATGGGAAGAAGAACTTTTAACAATAAAAAATGAGAAGAGTAAACTCAATAAAGATATACAAGAACGAAATAATAGAAACTCAATATTATTTAATAGAAAAGAGTCACTCAAAGAAGCGGAAGCATTTTTTACGAAGGAAAATGAAAGAGAATGGCGGCTAAGTCAGTTTGATAGAGTAAATAAAGAGATAGAAGGTACCGAAAATGAAAATCGTATAATTCAAGAGAAATTACACGAACAAAGAAATACTTTCGCTGAGTGGAGACATCTTGTAGAGAATTATCGAGGGTATCAAGAAATCTATCAACAATTCCGCAATGAACAAGGGAAAATAGAAAAAGTTCAGAAATTAAAGAGTATTCTAACTGAGCTTGATCTTAATAAAAAAGAAAAAAATACGCAGGTAGAAGAGATTAACAGTTTATTAGATACAAAACGGCGTGAAGAGAAACAATTATCAAGGAAGCTAGAAGATATAGAAGATAATCTTTCTTATCAGGACCGAGAAATCTACCAAATAGAAAAACAAATAAAAACAAGATCAGAGGAACGAGTAGCAAACGAAGAAGGATATTCTCGTACAAGAAAAGAAGTACAAAGGCTGCAAGAAACTGTGAAAGATTTATTTGCTGAACTAAGCGAAATGGTAGAAGAATATTCATTAACTAAACCGAAAGCTGAAGAGCTACGAAATAATGGGAAATCAGTCTTTGAATTTGCAATGAATCAAACTGGTATAGATGAAGCAGCTCCAGAAAACTATAAAAAAATGAAAGAAGAATATGATAGGTCAGAGACTGAAGTTAAAAAATCAAAAACTCTGTTAGAGGAATATTCAGAACGGATGGAACGGTTAAAAGAAGATCTGGAAGATACAATCAATTTGAAGATAATCAGTGTAAATCAGAAATTTGTTAACTATATGTCCTTATTCGGGTTTGAAGGTAAAATTGAATGGGATATGAATACCGATCGACGAGGACAAATTCGTTATACACTATTCATTAAGGCAAGAAAAGAAGGCCATCGTGGGAAATTAGAGGATGTTAGTGTTAAAGCACGTGGTGGAAAAGTTGGAAAAGGTGTATCAGGAGGTGAGGAATCACTCAGTTCTTTATTGTTTGCATTGGCGTTATTACAAACAATTGAAGCATCTCCAGGATACATTGTTCTAGATGAATTTGATAGTGCTCTTGATGAGGGGAGAAAAGATAAAGTGTTTGGACTGTATGAACAAGAATTACAACGAAAAATGATTATTCTTACGCCAAAGTCCCATGAAGAAGCATACTTGTATCGATTTTCTAAAGCATATGTTGTGCACCATAATCCAAATATACCAAAAAGTAAAGTGTTTAAAGTGAAACGGGTTAAGGAAAAAGGGATTGAATCAGAAATTGCGATAAAGTAGTAACTACTTTTATATTAGCCTTTTTCTTTTACAATAAGGAGTGAAAAAAAGCCTCTCAGAACCTAACTAGAAGTTCTGAGAGTCTCTTCATTTTTAAGAGATTCGCTATCCTTCGAAGCGGTTTCCTTACCCAAAGCTAACAACAATATCATAAGAATAATACAAGCTGTACCAATCCATTGAAAAAATTCAAATGGTTCTTTTAACCAATAAACAGTTGTCAAAACAGCTGCTAGTGGTTCGATACTTCCGAGAAGACTGGATTCTTTTGGAGCAAGACTTTGCAAGCTTTCTACATAAAACCAAAATGCTAACATCGTTCCAAAAAGAATAACAAAGGCTAAGTAGAAATAGATTTCGACCGTTAATTCGGTAACATTTATTTTCCACGGTGGGTGAATAAAACTTAAGGCAATTCCGCCAATAATCATGGACCAGCCAACAATTACAAGGGAATCGAATTGTTTTAGTAATGGAATGGCATATAGCGTATAAAAGGCTAAAGCTACTCCAGATAAAATTCCCCAAATAACGGCACTTGCTGGTACCGATAGTTGAGAGAAGGAGCCATTCGTTAATAAG
>Ga0182742_1004280_pt1 | contig 13065 bp, 13 predicted proteins | sample eDN5th37CBELigMG_FD_128880 | JGI IMG/M metagenome (GOLD analysis project Ga0182742, IMG submission 128880) | Enriched Miracle-Growth compost microbial communities from Emeryville, California, USA - eDNA 5th pass 37_C BE-Lig MG (version 2)... ... | reverse complement strand
GGATTCTTCAAACGCTTACACATGAGCAATCTATCTATATCTTTGTTGTAAATCATAAGCACATTATACCCTTGCATTTCATTACCCCCAGTTAATACTTTATTGTATTAATTCCATTTCCCACTTCCATAATCCTCCTGAATGCACTCCCGGACAATCAAATTATTGTTTGATTGTTTGTACGAATTGTGATACATTCTACATTAATCAAACGGAAATTTGAATGTTGGGAGGTTGTACCCCATGAAAGACAGTTGTGAAATTTACTGTTACGACGAACCGAAAGTCCGAAAAGTGCAAGCTGCTCTGCAGCAGCAAGATATATCAGGCATGGTGAAAATGTTTAAAGTGCTGGCCGACGAGACGAGAATGAAAATTGTCTTTGCACTTTGCGAGGAAGATGAATTGTGCGTGTGTGATGTGGCGAACATTATTGGCTCCTCACTGGCTACCGCTTCGCATCATTTGCGAACACTTAAACAACTGGGACTCGCAAAATACCGAAAAGAGGGCAAACTCGCGTTCTACTCCTTGGAAGACGAGCATGTCCGTCAACTGGTGGTCATGGCTTCCACTCACAGTCAGGAGATGATGGCACGTGCAACATGAAGCAGAAAACAGCGACAAACAAGTATACCGCGTACAAGGATTCACATGCACGAACTGTGCGGGGATCTTTGAACAAAACGTAAAAAATCTCCCTGGCGTCACCGACGCGAAAGTGAACTTCGGTGCCTCTAAGATTACTGTTATCGGTCACGCCACGATTGAGGAATTGGAAAAGGCGGGTTCCTTCGAAAACCTGAAAGTGACACCTGAAAAGCAACAGATTGTCAAGAAGAAGGAGCCATTTTGGAGAAAAAACTGGAAGGTGTTGCTCTCTGCAGGGCTGACGGTTACAGGGTATATACTATCCTTCACGCACTGGGCAACTGCGCTGTACCCTGCTCTTGCTTTCGGTGCTGCCATTCTGATTGGCGGAATTCCTCTGTTCCAAAAAGGGATCAAGAATCTGTTTCGACTGCAGTTCGATATGAACACACTTATGACTGTCGCCATACTCGGCGCAGCTGCCATAGGTGAATGGGGCGAAGGTGCTGTGGTCGTGGTGCTCTTTGCAATTAGTGAAACACTGGAGCGCTACTCTATGAACAAAGCACGCCAGTCGATCCGATCGCTCATGGACATCGCCCCGAAAGAAGCGCTTATTCGGCGCGGATCCACGGAAATTCCGGTCAACGTAAACGACATTGTGGTTGGAGATGTCATGATCGTAAAGCCCGGGCAAAAGCTTGCTATGGACGGCATCGTCATCAAAGGCACGTCTACGGTGAACCAGGCGGCCATCACAGGTGAGTCCATACCTGTCATGAAAACCGTAGATGACGAGGTATTTGCAGGCACATTGAACGAAGAGGGTCTGCTTGAAGTACGTGTTACTAAAACCGCAGAAGACACAACGATCGCCAAGATCATTCATCTCGTGGAAGAAGCACAAGCGGAACGTGCGCCGTCGCAGGCATTTGTCGACCGTTTTGCTAAATACTACACACCGGTCATTATGGCGATAGCCGTCGGAATCGCTGTATTCCCGCCGCTCTTTGGCGGTGACTGGAGAGAATGGGTTTACCGGGGATTGTCCCTGCTCGTGGTAGGTTGTCCGTGCGCACTAGTCATCTCTACACCAATCTCTATCGTGACCGCCATCGGCAACGCTGCCAAACATGGCGTGCTCATCAAAGGCGGGATTCACCTTGAAGAAGCAAGCCGCATCTCAGCAGTGGCCTTTGACAAGACAGGCACGCTGACGAAGGGCTTCCCCGAAGTGACGGATATCACCGTTTGTAACGGTCGCAGTGAAAGCGAAATTCTTTCGATCTGCGCTGTGATGGAGAAAGGATCTTTGCATCCCTTAGCATCGGCAATCGTGCGGAAAGCGGAACAAACAGAGGCCGATCTTACGTGCGCGGTCGAAGACTTTCAGTCCATCACGGGAAAAGGCGTGAAAGCAGTGGTTGACGGTGTGCGATATTATCTCGGCAGCCTCAAGCTCTTTGATGACCTGCCTGCGAAGGTCACCGAGACGGTACTCGAGCAGATCCGCACATTGCAATGCCAAGGCAAAACTGTCATGATGCTCGGCACAGAGCAAGAGGTGCTTGCCCTCATTGCCGTAGCTGATACCGTGCGCGATTCCAGCAAAGCCGTGATTGAGGAACTGCACGCCATTGGAGTGCAAAAAACGATTATGCTCACAGGCGACAACCTCGCCACGGCACAGGCCATCGGCAGACAGGTAGGCATTACCGAAGTGAAAGCGGAGCTGCTTCCGCAGGATAAGCTTGAGACCATTAAAGAGCTTCGGAAAATGTATCCTAGCGTGGCCATGGTTGGCGATGGGATGAACGACGCGCCTGCACTCGCCGCCTCCTCTATCGGCATCGCGATAGGCGGCGTAGGAAGCGACACGGCACTCGAAACTGCAGATATTGCGCTGATGGCGGACGATCTGCGAAAACTCCCGTACACGATTCGACTGAGCCAAAAGACGCTCGCGATCATCAAGCAGAATGTGACCTTTTCCCTTGGCATCAAGCTGCTGGCACTCGTACTCATCGTTCCTGGCTGGCTGACTCTATGGCTTGCGATTTTCGCGGATATGGGAGCGACGCTGATTGTGACACTCAACAGCTTGCGGCTGATGCGAATAAATAATGGGAAGTAATGAAATAACACGACCCCCTGATATGAAAGGACGGTCGTGCTTTTTTTATTCATCCATCCTTCAATCCGTTACTGTAACGAAGTATTGAGGTTCCGCCTTACACTGTAAGACCTCATCGATCTTGGTACACCTTTGATTTCCAAGGACTGATTATAAATAAGCTCTCTCAACCGGTATTCTAGATAGATATCAATTACGTGCTGATCGCAGTTTCCGAGCGCTTCGCCGATGACTCTTGCCGCCTTAATAAAGTCACGATTCGACCTGTCGGCATGCAGCTTCTCTATAGTCTTCAGTAAATAGGAATCGAAATAATTTTCATCGACGTTCTGGATCTTTTCTCCATCCCAAATACGCAACACGTGATGATGATTAGCAAGCGATACCCATTCATGCTCCAATAATTTTTTAGTTTCGGAATCTATTAATCTGTTGTTCTCGATTTCCCCGAAAACCTTCTGAAGTTTTTCCGGAGGGATTTCGCCCGTGTGTAAATATTTGAAATGTTGATCGGAGGGATTAAACCTTCTTTCGCAAGCTTCCATGGCATTAAAAACAAAGATGTCATTTTGTTTATTCCTTAGCAAATAAAGTGCATACCGCAACCCGATCTGTTCATGGGCATTATTCCCGCTCCATATCACAATGGATGCTTCAGCCGGAATATGGTCAATTTGCTCCAATATTCTTTGATGGTAAGTATCGTAATCATCATCATCGACCTCATTGTTGATGTGGTCTTTGAGCCATTCAGCTCTGTGCGCTTTTCCAACTTCCTCATGAAACCGCCATAGAGGTCCAATAGTAAATTGATCTCGAAAACTTATCATCTTATTTGTATTCTCAATTCCCAATTGCCTTATGACATACTTCAAACTCCCGGCAACAGAATCACCAAAAACAATATGCACTTTCGTGGCAGCATCATTCGGTTCCCATATCGAATTCCGATTACTTGGAACTAGCAGCTTCTCATATAAATCGTTCAAGTTTTTATGCAGATCTATTTTTGCATTACTATCCCTTTCAACCAAATCCAGTTGTAACTTGATGATTGTTATAAGCTGTTTCGCTTCCTGCAGTGAAAGTTTATCGATTGCCTTCCTTATTTCTAAGTTCTTTTCCAAAATCTAATACCTTCCTCTCGTTTAATAATTGGCTGGAACCTAACTTGATAAAGACCGTCCGTACAACCATCGATGAAGCCATAGAAGATATCTATTAAATTTCCCCACGGCAACTAGGGCTCGTGGGATACCGAAATCACGAAAAATAAACAGTAATACGGCATTAGGGATGCTTACGAGATCACCTTATTATGGACCACATATTTCAGACGTTATTGATGAGGTAACAGTAGAAGTGGGCGGCGGTAAACCAAAATTACTTAGTTTTTACTCTTCTAAATGTCGTGCGTCATTATACTTGATAAGTGACCAAGTCTTATCTTCTTGCATCGACCAGTGCGTAATAGATATTTGGTCCGTTCGAAATCCTACTTTGGGCATTTCAAAGGCGTTTAATCCCAAAAAATACTGAATCGAGCAATCGATCACACCACCGTGACACACGATTACAATGGTCTTTCCCTCGTATTTGCGAATCATTAGATGAAGGGCTGTTCCTAAACGTAATACAAATTGTGGCCAATTCTCGGCTCCGAGCGCTATCAAGGAAAAAGGGTTCTGCCTCGGCTTATGCGTTTGGATAGCAAGCTCATTTCTTCGTGCGAAGCAGACCGCTGAGATCATTGCCGAAGGGCTAAAAGTTTCCGTTGTTCTGGTGAATGATTTTCAAGAGATGCGTCCTGGTCAAGCACTCGGTATGAACAAAGAAAGTGTGGACGAACTGCTGGCTTAGTCACTCCCAGTTCCTTCAACTTATCTTCGCATATAAAATCGTTTCCCTTAATTCATTTCCATCAACCGATACATCTTCATTTTTGAAAATACCTACAACTTCAAATTGTAATCGCTCAGGTATTAACCTACTTCTTATATTTTTTGTATCACAACGTATTTCCAATCTTCGAGCCTTCAACACTTGAAAAGCAAAATCGGAAAGACCTTGAACCGCTTCGGTCATATACCCATTGCCGCTGAAGCGTGTATCTATCCAATATCCAATCTCAAATTTTCGTATTTCCCAGTCTATTTTGTGCAAGCTTGTTGTTGCGACAAATTGTCCAGTATCTCTCAAGAACACAAGGAATCTTAGGTTTTCACGACGTAAAAATCTTATGTGTGCCTCTCTAACTCCAACTTCTGAATCATACTCGGTTTGTTCTTTTTGTGCCCACTTAAACCATGGTTTCAACTCTTCGATCGAAGCATTAATAGCTTCACATACGGCCTTCCCATCACCTGGTCTTGGTATTCTGAGAAGTAATCGTTCAGTATAAAATTCTTCTGGGAAATCAATCATTATTGGATTCATAATAATCTCCTTAAAAACTATAAATTGGGAAGATTTTACCGTATCTTAGGTTCAGCATCAACCTAATTTTGTCTAGCAATTTATGCAATCTTCTCCTGCATATTGATTAATTTTTATGTCTTACAACACCAAGTGGCCGGATCTGCGGCAAACTGCTCACCTGTCCCAAGGTTTTTTACCTCATGGGGTTGGTTTGTTTCAAAGGGGAGAAACCAAACATAAGGAATCCCTTTCCGGCCGGCATAGCGAATTTGCTTGGCAAGCTTTACAGCTTCAGGATAAAGCTCAATATTCATACCCCTAGAGCGGAGAGAATTAGCCACTAGAAGCGCTTCCCCATACCGATCATCGGAAGGCAGAATAACCAAGACATCAGTTGGACACTTTTTGTTCCCTGTCAACTTACCTTCAGCGAATAGCTTACCTATAATCCGTGATAAACCGATAGAGATCCCGACACCTTTAAGGTTCTTATCAATGAAGGAACCTGCCAAATTATCATACCGCCCACCGGAACAGATGCTGCCGAGTTCAGGGTAGTCCAACAGGGTTGATTCATAAACCGTTCCGGTATAATAATCAAAACCTCTCGCAATTGACAGGTCCGCCACAATGTCACCCCCCGGCAAGTCACTTAATGCGTCGATAATAAGGGCAAGTTCATTTAATCCTTCGGTTAGAAGTTCGTTTTGAACAGATAGTTCATTAACTAGTTCCACGAAGGATCGGTCTGCCGTTTTTATACGGGCGATTTTCAAACATTTAACGGCTAACTCTTCGGAAAGACAGCATTCCTTCTGAAGAAGTTCAACAACCCCTTCAGGTCCGATTTTATCTAACTTGTCAACGATGCGGATGATCTGAGTCGGAACATCAATACCTAAGCCTGTATAGTAGCCTTGGAGAATTTTACGGTTGTTTAAACGAAATTGAATTCTTATACCGAGCTTAGTGAAGATACCGTGCATCACCCGTACTACCTCGGCATCGTAACGTAGTGGAAGTGTCTCCTCATTAATGACATCAATATCACACTGATAAAACTCCCGATACCTCCCGACCTGCGGTCTTTCACCGCGCCATACCTTCTGAATTTGAAACCGTTTGAATGGGAAAACCAGCTCTCCGTAGTGTTGGGCAACATAACGTGCGAAAGGAACCGTTAGATCGTAGTGCAAACCAAAACGGGTCTCATCCCCATCCTCGGCATGCAATCGCTGCATGACATATATCTCCTTATCGATCTCACCTTTAGCTGTCAGAACATTCAGTTCCTCGACTGAAGGTGTTTCAATGGAACAATAGCCAAAGGATTCGAACTCATTGCGAATGGTGTCCATCCATTGAAGCTCAATTGCCCGTTGTTCGGGAAGCCATTCAGGAAAACCTGAAAGCTGTTGCGGGCGATAAATTTTTTTCTTCGACATACGGTCCTTCCTCCATAAAAAATAAAATAAAAAAAGCCATGCAGGTAAAAAACCTACATGACTCTATGAGTCCGTAGGCCCAACGCGAATAGCGTTTGCACCTACGGAAAATGTTCCGAGATACAAACGCTTATAAATGGTGATGGGCCCGAACTATATTCCGAATTACCATAAATAAAACCCCTTTTGGAGAATTATGGGTGATTATAACAATAGTAATTATAAATGTAAAGTTTTTTGTTTATTATGCTGCAAAATAGCTTAACAATCATATCGTCCGACTCAGCTTCACTTCAAAATTTGGTTTCGTAACATAATTCATATAAATAGATTTTCCGTCGAAATCCAAATAAGCTTGGTAACGGGTGCGCACAGCTGGGGCTGTTATCTCCTATGTGAGTTGGCATTATCATGTTTTAACCCCCAAAAATTTAGATAAAAACTGCACAGCCTTTACAGCAGCACACTCTCATGCAAATATTGATTATTCCTAACAATATTTCTTACCTTCTTCATCGTATCCGCACGTTTGGGGACTCCAGTGGTTCGGTCGAGCAGCAACCACCTTATGCAGGCAATTGCTTCAAAGATCTCCAGCTCCTCCGTCGCAACGGGCATTCTCTCTTGATATTTGTGCAAAAATGTAAGGCTTTTGCTATCGCTCAAATAGATGCGCAGAAACAGGCAAGTCAATGACAGATCGAACCTTGGATCACCCAGTTGCGCATTCGTCCAATCGATTACCGTGTATTGTCCATTCTCTTCTAGAACATTACCTAAATGAAAATCACCGTGAATCATCCGGTCCGTTCTCATATCCGCGGAAGCGATGAGACGAGTCAGTTCCTCTTTCATCGCTGGAAAGGCCTCGATCCCCGAGAAAAAGTATCCAACAAAATCATGCTTAGCTATTGCCCTGCTCCCTAGTCCATCCGGTGGGAGCTGATGAACGTCGGCTAAAATGGAAGCAATTTTCTTGAAAATGCTCGGACTCACCTTCGTTACTGCAGTTCCATGATAGCGGGTCAGCAGCACAACTTCCCCAGTTTCGGTTTGCCCATAGCCGATCGGCTCGGATACGCAAATACCGTGGCAATGAAGAGCTTCCAAAAGATAATATTGACGCAGGACATCGGGTTTCGAGCCTTTGTTCCACTTCTTCAGTACAAAGTGCTCCTCCCCCTGCGAAATCTTAACAACATCCGCCTCAAGACCCGGCGAAAGCGGGCTAAACGTCAGTTTTGTCCCTGAAGTAATCAGGTTGTTCAACATTTGTGTTGTTTCAAGCCATTCAATACCGGCCAATGAGTCATACATCGGATTACCCGCAACATTTTTTTCAATCTGTTTCATAACTCACCTCTGGCGAACTTTCATTCAACACTTACTGAAGATGCTTGGTACAGTTGTATAATTGACAACCCCAACCATTGTCAGTGTGCGTAAGGATAGTTAGAGAGGCGTTATCTATGTATGTTTTTTTGAATTGTTCAGGCAAGAGATGCTGCAACGACAAACCAATCAATGCCCCATGGCTTACAATTAAAATTTTTTTATCCGTATGTTTTAAAATCGTTTCTTCGAGAAAATGAAGTCCGCGCTTAGCAACCATTTGGAATTCTTCCATACCAAGATTTTGCTCACGCCAATGAACTCCCCAACGGACAATGCGTTCTTCCTCGGTTGTGCCCTCAATTAGACCACAATTAAGTTCTTTAATACGTTCATCAATGAATACAGAGTCTACCTCTAAAGATTCCCGAATGATCTCAGCCGTCTGCCTCGCTCTCATCAGATCACTGGAGAAAATAATGTCCCATTTTTCGCTTGCAAGTCTATTAGCCAATGCTGCTGCTTGCTTTATTCCTTCTCCGTTCAAGGGTATATCGGAAACGCCTTGAGCCTTGCCAAGCTTATTCCATTCGGTCACACCATGCCTGATAAGCCCTACTGTTGTTACTATTTTAACGCCCCTTAATGATCTCCGTTTCAATTACTTATAACTTGCTAATTCATCAATTGCGCGCTGTATCTTCCTATCCGTTTCCGTGCTAAGATCTTTCCCATACTTAAGGATGAGTAAAAATGAATCTATATTGTAATTCTTAAACGGTCCAACATTTCCTGTTGCAGTTTTGTCCAGAAATTCCGACCACCCTTCTAGTTGCTCTTGCTCCGATGGAAAATGATACAGGATCAGTTCTTCGCCGTTGACAAAGTAAACATGTGGCTCAACACCTCCAAGGCTGATTTGAAAGGTGCTCTGTGGATCCTTTTCACCATCCTATGGTATTAATGACGCCTTTTTTTCCTCTATTCACTTCATCCGAACAATCAATAATAAGTCCACTTTCCCTAACATCTTGGATTTGTCCCTGAAAGGATTCCGTGAACCTCATACATCCAGTTATCAACACCACAATAATCATCAAAGTGGCGACCGCTCGGTTCATCACAAACCCCTTTTCTAATAAAGCTAGTGTTAACGATACATTTGCACATACCACATTTTGAACCCATGCCTTTCATAAAATCCCACAGTACGTTGCCAATCGAGATTAGACGAGCCGACAAGCGCATGCACGATCCCATTCGATTCGGCTTCGGCAATAATACTGTCAACTAATTTATGCCCCACCCCAGCCTCCCGGTAATCAGGATGCACATACACTTCATAAATTTCTAGAAATTCAGAATGTAGAGGAAACACCGGATATTGCAAGGTTTGAATCACCCCATGCGTATATCCAATAACCAGCCCATCTATTTCGGCAACCCAAAAGTAATCCCCCAGCCGATTTATGATTTTTTCTTCAGTTGCTGCCGGATATGCGAAGGTAACCTTTTCTTCTGACCATTGTCGAGACAATTCAACGATCTTCGGCACATCTTCATATGTACACCTTCTTAATGTCAGCACTGTTTTTCAACCTCCTGGGGCTTTCCCAAAGTAAATGCGCTCCGCTGAAATAATAAAGTCAATGAGACCCATCGTTCGATGCTGAAGCAAAACGTGGAACTCATATTTGTCATCAACTTTATACACTTCCTCATACAGCCACCATGAATCTTCCAGCGGACCATCCTGTTGAATGATATGGAAATTTTCAAATATGACTTCATTGATATTTGTAAAACCACCGCTATTATCGAGGTATAACTTTAAGGAATGATCGGACTTCACTGAATTTATAACCATACAATCGTGGAAACTGAAGATTTCTACAATTTCTTTATCTAGCACCTTTTCGGCTTCCTCGATATATTTTCTGTAATTCTCGCTTGCAGCTTTGACAGCTTTTTTATTAGCCTCACAAAATTGAGTTACAGCGTTTATTACATCACGAGTGGCCTTATGTAAAGCAAACACCCTGATATCAGCGATCTGCTGCAGTATCGATTCAGGTAATTCCTTTTGTAAAACCTCTTTATTATGAATGAAACCATTATGAAATTGCTCGATTGCCTCATCCCTGTTAAAGGGCTCATTGCTGTAATTTTCGGCCCTCATGAGTGCATTCACTTCTTCTTGCAGCGTAAGCCATTTATTTAATTCGTTGTTGTAAACCTGCTGAAAATATTCTTCTGAAAATGTTCCCGCTTGCCCGTCCTCCTCTAGAGATAAATGGTAACTAGTCTTTTGGCACAGCTCGTACCACGCTTTAGTAAAATATTTCATTTTCTCTTTAAGACATCCCCCTTCTATAGCGCTGTAATGATATACGTCCTCAAGCTCTGGAAGGTTCTGCTAACCTAACAAAGTCGTATTACCTGCCGGCTCGCGAGACCTCCCGCAGAATTCCACGTAGTAAAATGGAGAATCTAGTGATGAGTTCAACATGAAGGGAACCAGGCCGATGCAGACATCAATCGAAGATACAGCGTACCTGCGTCAAGAGCTGCAAGCGATCCGGGAGTGGGAACAGGAGCAGAAGGATTTGTGGTTTTGGGAGAAGCTCGGGCGGCTCCCGTTCATCCTGCTTGACCGGATCACGCCGAAAATCGTACATGAGAAGATCAGGCAAGCCTTGAACGAGCTTGGAGGATTTATCCAGACGGGCGGACAATATCTCGTCTCAGAGCGATCGGTTCTGCTAATGCTTGAAAAGGAAGGGTTAGGGACCGAAGGCAACGTGAACTTTACACTGGAGCAGGCGCGAAAGCTGCCGCTCTCCGCGATGGATCGGGCGGCGGATGCGCTGTCGGCAAGCCGGGCGAATCTAGCGGCGGCGCAAGGCGCTACGACAGGGTTCGGCGGACTGCTGACGCTGGCGATCGATATTCCGGCCGTACTCGGATTATCGCTGAAGGTGTTGCAGGAGCTTGCGATTTGCTATGGATACGATCCGAAGCAGAAGAGAGAGCGGGAATTTATTGTAAAATGCCTCCAATTCGCTTCCTCCGATATTGTTGGCAAAAGTGCCGTGCTCGAAGAGTTGGAGCGGATCGCATCTCCGGAAAGCGGCGGGGAACACACCGGCATGTCGCAGCTGCAAGGCTGGCGTGAGGTGGTCGCCGCCTACCGCGACAACTTCGGCTGGAAGAAACTATTCCAGCTCGTTCCCATCGCCGGCATGTTGTTCGGCGCGTACGTCAACCGCGGGATGCTCAAAGAAGTAGCCGAGGCGGGGAAAATGCTGTATAAGAAGCGCCGCATCGTCGAGCGACTGAATGAAGCATCGGATTCTTAGCAATATGCCCCACATACAAGTGGGGCTATTTGCCCTGCTGGAAATTACATTGCCTGTTCATCGAATTCACTTTCAAACCATGGAATATAACTCCACGTTTCAACATAATCATCGCTCAAACGTAACTCTATTAAAAAATCCATTTTCGGATGGTAATCATCACTTTCAGGATCATCCATTTGAACGATACGACATTTGTATATTCCGTTGCTAAGTTCAGAAACGCAATCTTGCATATAAAATCGTGGACCCATTGTTAGTGAGTCATAGGAAATTAAACAAAGAATACTATCTGTTACTTCAATAACTCCTTCTATTTCCCTAAATCCAGTGATTTCACTGAATTTATATCCCCACAAAACCTGAATCATCGGGAATTTCAAAATATTGCATTCAAAAACCTCCAAACGTAATGGATTTTATGAAGCTCGCTGCTTCATCTCATTGGAATTAGATTCCATCAAATACCTCTTGAACGGATGAACATTTTTTTCCAAAATAAACAGAGCATCCCGCGTGGGATGCCCTGCTGCTCGTGGGACAGTCGCTGTTTGGTTAGCGTGAAGCCCCGTTATTTATTGCCATCTTATTTCTTGTGGCCTGGTGCGTCCTTATCAACGTGTAAGGTGAGTTTAAACGTCTTATCGCCAAAAGAAATCGTGATCGTCTCATTTCCAGGCTTATGCGCGGTAATCAAACCGGTGCTGCTAACCGTCAAAGCGCCGTTCTGACCTTTTATCGAATAGGTTGCCAGATTCGTTACATCGCCTGCAGGTTGCCCCGCATATACGGCTTTCACGGCAAGTTGGAATGTCGTTCCTTCCGTGATTCTTCCATTCAAAGGCGACTCGGCATAAATCGAATCCGGAGCTGCGACTTGCATCGTAGCTGTAAGCACGCTTGCGCCCGAGGTTCCTGTAATCGTCACTGTACCTGGCTTGATGCCACGAACCATTCCCAAAGACGAAACTTCTGCGACCGTCGGGTCACTGCTTGTCCACGAATAGGAGGAAGTTACATTCTCCGGACTGCTCTTCCCTCGGTTAGCAAGAACAACCGCCTGCGCTTCTTCACCGATTTTGATCTCCTGCGGCAAATTCGTCAGGCTCCGTTCGTCGTACGCGCGAAGCAGATCCAAATCCAGCTTCAGCAGCCGGTCCATCGAGTATGACGACATAAACCGCATATGGTTTGCGCCGGATTCAAAGTTAACATACAGCTGATCTGTGCCGTTCTCATTACGGATGAACATGTTTTCCGCACCGGTCGGAACGACTGTTGAACCGATTAGGTTCACGCCGTCAAGCAGCCACACCGGTACGTTTACGCCGCTAACTACGGTTTCCCCGTCCTTCGTCGACAGATCGGAGAGGTTCGGCATCGCGTAACGAACAATTTCATTGTACGGTCTGCCATAGTTGTAGGTTACAAACACTTCCCCGCTGTTGAATTCGATCCCTTGGATTTTGTCACCAATGCTCAAGATGTAGCTTGGTACGTTCGATTTCGGCTTATCGGCTGCGTCAAGCTCGTAGCCGGCAATCCAAGCCAGATGGGTCTCACCGCTGCGGTTTTCCATCTGATGTGCAGGATTCGTTGTATAACTCGGCGGGTTACTGTATTCACCAACCCACAAAATACCGTCGGAATACGCTGTGAACGAAGCATTCGTCACCACATCGAAAGCATCGGAGAATTGAACAAAGCTCTGATCTTCCGCCTCGATTAGCGTTTGAATCGGGATCCGGTGAACTTTAGAACCGGAGGACAGCCATACATTGTTTTG
>Ga0182742_1004279_pt1 | contig 13073 bp, 9 predicted proteins | sample eDN5th37CBELigMG_FD_128880 | JGI IMG/M metagenome (GOLD analysis project Ga0182742, IMG submission 128880) | Enriched Miracle-Growth compost microbial communities from Emeryville, California, USA - eDNA 5th pass 37_C BE-Lig MG (version 2)... ... | reverse complement strand
CGGCTCCAGTACTGGTTCGGCGTCAACAACATCGGCAAGAGCGTCTACTACGGATTGAACCGGAACGTGGAGTTCGACGGCGTCGCGACAATCACGCCCTTCAAGGGAAGCGAGAACTTCCTGGAGGGGCTCGGCGGCGGCTTCGGCTATTCTTCGGGTTGGGAGCACTTCAAGCTTCAACAGTCGAGCATCAACTTCGCCCAAAACGGCGAGGCGAGCACCAACGGCAGCTTCATCACGTCGTCGGGCGTCCCCTTCTTCGCCTACAATCCGGACGTCTTCTCCAGCGGTCAGAAGATCCGGGTGGCGCCGCACTTGTTCTGGTACGGCCGCCTGAGCTTCCTGGGCGAATACATGCTCTTCTCCCGCAAGTTGTCCGACGGAAGGACGACGGGGCGGTCAACCCAGCGGGGCTATTACCTGAACCTCTCCTACTTCCTGACCGGCGAGCGCGATTTCCGAGGCAACGGCTTCCAGGGCTATTCGACGATCTCGCCCAACTCGCCCTTCATTCCCAGCCGGAACCAGTGGGGCCCGGGAGCCTGGCAGCTCGCCGCGCAATGGTCCGAGCTGGACGTCGGCGAAGGCGACTTTTACCGCGGGTTCGCCGACGGCAACCGATGGACCAACCGCATGGAGCAGCTCATGGCGGGCGTGAACTGGTGGCCCAACAAGTACACCAGGATCAGCGCCTTCTGGGTTTGGACCGGCTTCAACCGGCCCATCCCGCTCAACTCGCCCGAACCGGTTGGGACTTTCAACACGGCCTGGCTGCGGTTCGCCATGTTCTTCTAAGCATTCGCCCCCGCTATTGCCTCATCGACGGAAGGGCGGACTCGGGCACGGCGAGGAAGTCGGGCTCGGCGATCCGCCCTTTCGGCTTGAATTCGTCGCCGGCGAGCTCCTCGACGCTGGAGACGAGCCGATCCTCGACGGCCGGGTCGAACCGCGAGGGCCACGCGTAATAGATCATCGAGAAATCGGCCTCATAGCCTCCCTCGGCCAGCACCCGCTTCGAGGGGATGTAGCACGGGATGCCGTCGCTGTAGGCGTTGATCCAGAGCCGGGTCCAGTCGAGTTCTTGCTTGAGTCGAACCGCGTAGTCGATGGTCACTTCGCCCGCGAGGAAAACGACGGCGAGGTCCGAGCCGAACCGCCAGACGGTGACGGGCAAGGGCACGGCTTCCGGCAACGCGCCGTCGCGGTCAAGCTGGGCGAGCATCCGGCGGGCGTGACGGCCCTCGAAATCCTCGCGCTGGGCCTCCCGTTCCCAGTGCTCGCGGCCGGGAGCCGGCGAGAGCGGCAGATCGACGACGCGATGACGGACTTCGGGGTCGCCGGCGAGCGGCGTCAACGGGGTTGCGGCCAGCTTCGAGACTTCTTCGGCGATCGCCCGTCCGTGGCGTCGGGCCAGGTCGAGATTGCCCGTCGGTTGCGGCCCCACGTCCGCGCCGCAGCCGATGGTGACGACGGCCGTGGCGCCCGGAATCTCCCGTTCGATCTCCGTCGCGGCGAAGCCCGCCCAATCGCCGCCGATCTGATTGATGGATCCGGCGGTCGTGCAATGGCAGGCGTAATTCGTCCAGACGGCGACGACCTGGCCCTCGCGGCGGGCGATCATCACCGGCAGGCTATGGTCAACCGGCGCCTTCTCGGCGAAGCCGAACCCCACCCAAACCCCATCCTTCATCGCCCGGCGGTTGCCGCCGAATCGCACCCTCCCCTGCCCCCACGACAGCTCGGCCGGCTTGCGGTCGCGAATCGCCGCCGTCGCGGCCTCGGCGATCTTGTCGGCCAGCCACTCGGTGTATTGCTTCACCCGCCCGCGCTGATCTTCGGTGTCGCGCCCCTCCCAAAGGATCGGCGCGTATCCTTCAAGCGTTGGGGCGTTGTGGGTGTGGGTCGATGAGACGACGAGCCGCGAGGCGTCGAACAAGCCCTTGGCGTCGATCTTCCGGCGGATCTCGTCGACCACGTCGGTGGGAACGCCGCAGTTGTCGACCGCCGCGATCACGACGGGATTCTCATCGCCGATCGCCATCGCTCGGACCCAAAGCGGCGAGTAGGCGCCCTCGAATTCATCGACGCGGTTCCCATAGCCGGCCAAGAGGACCGGATGCGTCGGAGTAACCTCCACCTTGGCGGTTCCCACCCCGATCTCGGCCGATTCCGCCGGGGCGATCGTGGCGGAGGCGATCAGGAGGGCTGGAAGCATCGTCGCGATCAACCGGCGCATAAGTGTTTCTCCAGGCATTGCCTTGCTTAGTGGTTCTCGAGGTCGACGGGATGAAGGTTCGCCAGCAAGTTTCGGACGCGGGCCTCAAACGAGTGATCATCGGCCAACGCGTTGAGGAAATCGTCCTTGGTCAACACGTACAGTTCCATATCGGTTCGGGCGACCACGGTGGAGGGAATGGGGCGATTGAAGTACGACGAGATCATGCCGAACCCTTCGCCGTAGCATTTCTCCTCGTCGAAACGGCCGTCCTTGTAGGCGTCGGCGACGCCGGTTCCCACGATGTAGAACCGGTCCCCCTCCTCCCCTTGGCGCGTGAGCGTCTCGCCGGCGGCGCGGGGTTCGACCGTCATGACGTTGGCCAGTCGCGAAAGGGTCGCCTCGCCGAGTCCCTTGAGCGCCTCGGTCGCGGCCAGCGCCCGGCAGATCCGAACGGCGACCTTCGTCAGCGTGTTGGTGACGATACGCCCACCGACCAGCTTCACGATCCGGTCGGCCCGGTCCAGCACCCGCTGATCGTGGGTGACGAGCAGGACCGTCGTCTTGTCCGGGCCTTCGGCCAGTTCGTGGAGCAGGTCGAGGACGGTCTGACTCGATTCGGCGTCGAGCGACGCGGTCGGCTCGTCGGCCAAGATCATGCGCGGCCGATTCACCAGCGCCCGGGCGATCGCGACCCGCTGTTTTTGTCCTCCCGACAACTCCGCGGGAAGGTGGTGGGTCCGATCCGCCAGTCCCAGTCGATCGAGGATCGCCTCGCAGCGCTGGTTCATCTTCTTCACCGCGCCCGGCGCCAGCGCCGCGGCCATCCTCACGTTTTCAATCGCCGAGAGCGAGCTGAAGAGGTTGTGCTGCTGGAAGATGAAGCCGATCTGCTTTCGAAGCCGCGCCCGCTCCCATTCGCCGGCTCGCGAGAGGTTGTGGCCGAGGACTTCCAGGTATCCCTGTTGCATCGTCCGCAACGCGCCGATCAACGTGAGCAGGGTCGATTTTCCCGACCCGGAAGGGCCGGTCATGATGACGACCTCGCCCCGGCTGATCTCCAACGAATTGTCGAAGAGCACCTGGGTTCGGGTCTCTCCGGTTCCGTAGGCGTAGTTCACGCCCAAGGCGCGGATCACGATGTCCTCGCCGGCCGGTCGGTTCACGGCGCGGGTCATGGACGATGTCAAAGTGGCCGAGCTCATGACTGTTTCCCCTTGGAGGCGGGCGGTTTCCCGGCTAGGCGAACAGTTCCGCCGGATCCACGGAAATCAAACTACGAGCCGCGAGCGCCCCGGACCCGAGACACATAACCACCGTCAGCGCTAGGATCGCCAGCGGGTTGTTTCGAGAGAGGTCCATCGGCAGACTCGTCACGTGGTGGACCCAATCGAACAGGAGGACGCTGACGAGCAACCCGGCGGCGTAACCCATCAGGGACAGATAAAACGCCTGCATCAACACCACTCGGAAGAGTTGCGCGTTCGAGTATCCCATCGCTTTGAGCGTGGCGAACTCGGCGAGGCGATCGCTGATGTCGGCGTGGAGGACCTGATGGCAGATCATCGCGCCGACGATGAATCCCATGACGACGCCGATCAGAAAGACCGTCCCCACCGGCGCGACTTTGTCCCAGAACTCGCGCTCCTTGGCGATGAACTCGTCTTTGGTCAAGACGCGGACATCGGCCGGAAGCGCCTCGCGAAGCGCGACGCGCAGTTGGTCGAGGTCGGTTCCGGGGCGGACGCGAAGCACCCCAACCGTCACCTTGCGGTCGATCAGGGAAGGACCTCCCAACTCGGGAAAGACCTTCATCATGTTGCGGTCGCTCATGACCAGGTTGCCGTTGGATTGGACGTTGATCCCCAGGGCGAATGTTCCGGCGATCTCCATCGTCCGTCCCGAAAGCTCGGAAACCACTCCCGTCTCGAACTTGCCGAATTGATCTTCGCGAGACTCTCGGTCGGCCATCACAACGTTGGGCCGGCTCCAGGCGTCTCGGTTCTCCCTCAGCTCGGGAATGTCCAGGGCGTCGTCCTCGGGAGGGTAGCCGATCACGCAGACGCGGACCAGGGCCCCGGTGTCGGGACGTCGCCAATAGCCGGTTCGGGTCGTCACGTAAACCGGGCTCGCCGATTCGACCTCCGGCAGCCCCTCGGCCTGGATGAGCCGTTGAAGCGGAAACGAGAACGGAACCGAAAGCGTGTACAAGGTCGGGCTCACCAAAACCATCTCGCCGTCAAGGCGCTCGATCACGTTGACCATGCTGTCGAGCAGGGCGTTTCGGAATCCGTTCTCCATGAACATGAGCGTCACGGCGAATGCCGCGCCCGCGACCGACGCGAACAGCCGAGGCTTGCTCTCCGTCAGGTTGCGCCAGGCCAGGGGTACTTTGTTGCCGAAAGCCATGCGTCGCGTCCGTCTTCCTGGGGGTTGAGAATCTCCGACCGCTTCAGAAAAGGTCGGCCGGCTGCGCGGATCGCAGCTTGTACGCGGTTAAAACTCCCGTCGTCGCGCCCACGAAGGCCGCCAAGATCAGCGTCAGCGCCAGGTTTTCCGCCGTCATGCGCATCGGCACGCCGGCCAGTTCCTCGGTGACCCGATAGACGACCGCCGCGATCCCAACCGACGCCACAAAAGAAAACACCATGTAGATTAGCGATTGGGTGACGACGACTCCGCCGAGCCGGAGCGTCGAGTAGCCCATCGCTTTGAGCGTGGCGTACTCGGGAAGATGTTCGCGGACGTCGTTGGAGAGCACCTGCCGCACCACCACCGCGGCCACGATCGCGGCCACCAAAACCCCGAACGCGAAGAGCTTGCCGGTCGAGGTTTGATGGACCCAGTGGTTCGTCTCGCGCGTCAGGATCTCCGACCGCGAATACACCAGGACGTCGGAGGGAAGCAGCGAACGCAATCGGTCAACGGTCTGGTCGATCGAATCGGGGCGAACGGTCAAGAGGCCGAAGTTGATCGTCCCGCGCGAGCCGTAGCCGCAAAGCCTGAAGAAATTGTCATCGGAGCAAAGCACCGTCGAGTCGGCCGCGAACCCCCGGAGCATCGGAAATCCGCCGACGACCTCGACCGAATGTTCCTCCAACTCCCAATCGTGGAACTGGTCGCGCAGGTCCCAGCCGAAATCGGGGTGCGAAAGCGAGTTGAGCAACACGCGATCCTTCAGCCGCAGCCGCGCCTTGTGCTCGAGGATCGCCTCGCGGATCGGCGACCGAAACGGCGCGCGGTCCAGGTCGATGCCCAAAACAAAGAGCTGGCGGCGCTGGAGGGGGCGGCGAACCCGAGATCCGGCCCACCAGCGATCCAACGCGCCGGGTTGGGACGCCTGGTCCGCGTCCTCCCATGTCGAATCGAGCGGGTACGGCGGACATCTCCACAAACCGAAGCTGGCGTATAGGGGCGTCGCTCCGAGCACCTCGTCCAGCCCCTCGGCTTGCCGCAATCGCTCCATCGGCAGAAAATCCGGCGCGTAGAACTGCTCGTACCGCGAGGAGAGCAGAACAATGTCGAACTCCAACAAGTCGAAGTTGTTGACCGCGGTGATCTTGACCGCCTCAAGGAAGCCAAGCTGGAGCAGGACCATCGTCAGCGCGAACGCCGCGCCCGAGATCGCCGCGAGCGATCGACGGCCGCCGTGGATCACGTTTCTCCACGCGAGCGGAGGAAATCTCGGGGGAGGAAAGAGGGAAACCACGCTCACTCCCCTCCGCCGGGGATGATCGCGGCCTTGGCCTCCAGGTTGATCAACCCCGCCGCCGGCTCCGGCTCGTCCAGCGCGATCGTCACCCGGACGACGCGAAGGTCGCGCAGCGCTCTGGGGTCTAGATCCTTCGCCTCGTTCCGGCCGACCACCGTTCCGATCCGCGTCACCTCGCCGCCAACCTTGGCGTCCAGGATCTCGACGGTCGCTCGATCGCCGACTCGGATTCGAGGCGCGTCGCTCTGGAAGACCTCGGCGACGGCCGACATGGAGGACAGGTCGCCCATCAGCAAGAGCGGCCCGGCGCCGACCTCGCCGGCCTTCGCCAGCACGTCCAACACCCTCCCCGCTCGGGGGGCCGTCACCACGGTGTCGGCGAGCGCCGCCTTGGCCAAATCGACCTGGCGATCGGCGAGCTGGAACTCGGGATTGGAATCCTCAAGCTGGCGATCCTCAAGCTCCCGCTGCTTTGAAACGAGTTCTTGCTCGACCAGGAGCAACGACTTGTCAAGCTCGGCCTTGATCGACTGGATTTGCAGCTCCAGGTATTTCGAGTCGGCCTCGATCTTGTCGCGGCCGGCGAGCGTCGCGCCCAGGGTGGTGTAGAGCTTCGTCGTCTCGTCGAACTTCTTCTTGAGGATGTCGGCCACCTGATTGGCGGCCGCGAGCCGCGCCTCGCGAACCTTGTCGGACTGCTCGCGCTCGAGGGCCAGCTTGTCCTTTTGGGTCGTCCGCTCGAAATCGGCTCGAGCTTTTTGAAGCTCCGCCAGGGCGAGTTGGGCCTTGGCCTGCTCATGGCCCTCCAGCACCGCGAGTTGTTGGCCCTCGGTCACGTCGTCTCCCGGAGAGACGAGGATTTGGACGATCCGCGCGCCCGGTCTCGAGCCGACGGTGATCAACCCGGTTGACGGCTCAATCGTGGCCAGGGCGTGAATCTGGCCACGAGCGGGCGGGACCGTGGCCGAAGTCTTCTCGGGGGCGTCGGATCGAGGACTCTGGGCGCTCGCGCTCGCTCCCCACGGCTGAATTGATCCGACGATCGCCGTCACCGCCGCCAGCAACGCGGCCGTCCCCCAAATCCAAGGGCCGGCGAGGCGTCGAGAGGACGGGTGGACGCTGGTTTTTCCATCGGACATTTTGGATGCGGCTCCATCGACCGGGATCCAAGTGATCCGCCGGGAGCGATTCGGAATCCATCGCCCTCGCCGACGGCCACTCGGCATCGAGTTCCCACCGATCTTATGTCACGCGGACGGCCGCATCCAACCCCTTGCCGCCCGAACGGTCGAGTTGGCGAGGCGCGAGGCGTCAAAATCGAAGGGGCGAAACGCGAACGGCCTCCCCCCTTCACGATGGAGGAGGAAGGCCGCTTCATGAGAGTGATGGTCGTTGCGTCGGCTTCGCGTGGGTCAGCCGACCTTCGCCAACGCCGGGGCGTTTCGAGCGGCGCCGGCGCTCTCGACGAATGCTTCGATGAGCTGCATATCGAGCGACATGTGCCCTTCGTTCTCGGGGTGCCACTGGACGCCAACGGCCCACCAGCTCGGGTCCTTGCTCTCAAAGGCTTCGATCAATCCATCGGGAGCCAGAGCGCTGACCCGGAAATTGGGGGCGAGCTTCCGGATCCCCATGTGGTGATAGCTGTTGACCAGGATCTCGCCCGGCCCGTAGATCGAGGCGAGCTTGGTCTTCGGGCGCATCGTCACCGTGTGGCGATGCGCTCCGCCGTGGGGGTCGTAGTGGCGGATGCCCTTGGGAAGGTCTTCCGGAAGGTGGATGTACAGGGCCCCGCCGGCCACCACGTTCATCTCCTGCGCACCCAGGCCGATGCCCAGGGTGGGGATTTTATGCTGTTGCGCCAGCTTGCAGAGCAGCCGGTCGGCCATCTCGCGACGCTCGGGGATCGGGGTGACCGAAGGATGAAACGGCAGACCCATTCGACGAGGTTCCAGATCGTCGCCGCCGGTCAGGACCACGCCGTCGAGCTTCTCCAGGATGGGAAGCAGGTCGGCTTCGCGCGTCACCGGGGGGATCATGATCGGCAACGCCTTGGCGTTGAGCAGAGAGTCGTAGTAGCCCGTGGGCATCAGGCTGTGGAGAACGCGGCTCTTGACCGAAGCCCGGAAATCCATGTTGATGCCGATGAGAGGTCGGTGAGTCATGGTCGGAGTCCCTTCCGCATTGATTGGAGGCTTGGCAGAATCCGTTCCAGATCGTTCGCGAACGCGCGGCTTGGCCCAAGCCGCGACCCTATGAAGAAAGCTTCAAAGGCGAGTTCGTCGTAACGCGGGCGTCGACGGTCCAGCGAAGTGGCGCGGCCGAGGACGCAATCGAAAGCTCGTCGGCCGCGAAGCATCGCGCGGCCGCGAAAGTGTTGCCGGTGGCCCGAGATCGGAAGGGATTCGCCTTTTCAAACATCGCATCTCCCCTCCATGGGCTAAGCGTTCAAGGCTGATGGAGTCTAGCCGGCGCCCGAGCAAAACTTCAAGGAAAATCTTGCTAAATCCGATGAGTTTTCCGAAAAATCGGGCTTGCGAAACTTTGAGGGAAGCGAAGTGGCCGCTTTTTGTTGGCGAACCATGAACGCGCGTTCTCTGGTTGCGTGTATGGGAACATGGATGTCTAGGTCCTTGCGGAGTCGATGACTCGCTCCGTCCGTGCGGTCCGTCGTGACGCTCCACCCCAAAAAAACGCCGGGGACGGCGAGTGGGCTCGTCGGATCCCCGGCTCTTTCCGCGATGACTTGGGCGCCGGCCCGTTTGTCGAAGGCTCCGGCGAGGGGACTTCACGGGCGGATCGCCGCCTCCTCGGGCTCGACGGCGACCTCGTCGGGCATCGGATAATCGTTCATGAGGTAGCGGACGATCGTCTTGAGATCGTTGTCGGTCATCTCGTCGGGTGGCGAGGCGGGCATGCGCTGGTCGTCTTCGAGGTAGCCGTATAGGACGGGAGAGCTTGGCCTGCGAATCATCCGGCTGATCCACTGGGGGGAACCCCAGGCGAACAGGTCGGGGGCGTCGCGCATTCCTCCCTCGGTGTAGCCGTCGATTCGGTGGCAGGTCCCGCAGTCCTGCTGGAACAGTTCGTTGCCGGGGTGTTCGACCACACCCGGCGTGTCGAGCCATTCGTCGACGGTGATGTCCGGTGGGATTTTGGCGAAGCTCGCCACGAAATCGGCCACCTGGTCCAACTCTTCGGCGTTGAGCTTCGACGACCTTTTCCATTCGATCATGCCGTCGCATTCCGGCGTCCGGCCGAAGTAATCGTCGGAATCGGGTTGTTCCAGGAGCCCGCGGACCCAGGCGAAGGTTCCGAAGTTCTTCAGGTCGGGGGCCGACCATTTCTCGTCCCCCTCGCCGTCGAACCGGTGGCAGACGAGGCAATTCTTCTCAAGAATCGCCCCGCCCCGGGTTGGCGGGTCGAGCCTCATCAGGTAGCTCGCCCCTTCCGGCGGAACGCCGACCTTGGGGCTTGAGGCCAGGAACAGGGCTCGTTGGCGGGCCTGGTCGGCTTTCGCTCGGGCCGCTTGGAACTCGGGGTTCGCGGCGTCTTCCCGGAACGACTCGAGCGTCAGGAAGCCCGCGCCGCCGACCAGGACGAAGACCAGGCAGCAGGCGAGGAAGTGGACGACCTTCGACGGCGCGATCTTGTCCAGAATCGGCAGCGCGGCCATCGTCAGGAACAAAGCGCCGGGGATCGCGATCGAGCCGACCCACTCCAGATGTCCGGGGAAATACTTGAGCATCTGAAAGAGGAAGCGGAAAAACCACTCGGGGCGGGCCGGGTAGTCGGAGCTTGAGGGGTCGGCGGGGGCGTCGAGAGGCGCGCCTCCGTGGCGGATCACCAGGGCGATCATCACGCCGAGGATCGCTGTGACGACCAGCAGGTTGCGGTAGGTTTGGTCGGGCCAGTAGGTCTCGCGCGGGGCGTTCGGATCAACCGCGACGCGGGGCGTGGTGAACCCGTGGCGGCGGCGGAGCGCGAAGTGCGCTCCCAGGCCCAGAAACATCAAGACCGGAAGAACGCCGACGTGCAGGCCGTAAAACCGGGTTACGGTCTGGTTTCCGTATTCCGAACCTCCGACCACGACCGTCTTCAAATAGGGGCCGGCCACCGGGGCGCCGCCCATGATGTTGGTGACGACCTTGGTCGCCCAGTACCCCTTTTGGTCCCAGGGAAGCTGATAGCCGGTGTGGCTGAAGGCCAGGATCAGACCCGCCAGCGCCAGCCCGATCCACCAGTTCAACTCGCGGGGCGCCCGATAGGCTCCGGCCCAAAGGACCTGGAGAAAGTGGAGGAGCAACAGGACCATCAACGTCTGGGCGCCGAAGTGGTGGAGCCCACGGATGAACCAGCCCATCCACATCTCTTTTTCGATGTAGAAGACGCTTCCCCAGGCCGTCGACGACGACGGGCTGTAGGCGGTCATCATCATCAGTCCGGTGAAGGCCTGGATCAAAAAGATCGAGGCCAGGGCCGATCCGGAGACGTATCTCCAGCGGGCGCCGCCGGGGATGGTTTCCTCCTCGAACGATCGCAACCCGGAGCGCAGGCCGGCGCGATCGTCGAGCCAGTTGGCCAGGGATTTACGCAAGGGGGATTTTCTCCTCGGCGAGGGGCTGGAATCGCTGAAACCGCACGACCACGTGGGGGTCGTCGTCGTCCGTCAATTCGACTTCGAGTCGGTCCATCGGCCGGGGAGGGACATGGTTTTCGGGCTTGCCCTCGCTGTCGAAGGCGCTGGAGTGACACGGGCAGAAGAACCCGCCGCCGTCGGGCTTGAGGTTGATCGCGCAGCCGAGATGCGGGCACTCGGCGGTGTAGGCGATCACCGGCGGATCGACGCCGTCGGGCTGGCGGACCAGCCATACCGAGCCGACCGGCTCCTTGGGATACTTGACCCAGGCGTCGGTCAGGTCGCGGACGATCGCGAACGACTTGGGAACTCCGACCTCGAGCTGGCTGAGATTCGCCAGGCGCTCGAAGTCCGAACTGGTTCCGGACTTCTTCGGCCTCCTCAGGGGAGTCAGCAGGAAGGCGGCGGCCGGCACGGCCACCGCCAGCTTGACCAAACTCCCGAGCACCACGGAGCCGAGACGATGAAAATCGCGGCGATTCATGGAGGTTGCCTCTTCGGGACGCGGAGGGCGGGCATCACTCGCGGGTTGATGGGCGGGGAAGGCCATCGCGGTCGTCCGCGATGGTTCAACAAAGAAGGCGGGGAGGCGTCAGGGCGGGAACGTTGAGAGCCGCGCGGCCCGGGGTCGCGTCGACTCGGCGTCAGATCCGAAGGAAGCGCGGACGGAATCGAGCGTCCGCGCAACTCGTCATTTACTATCGCGCGCCGACCGCCGAGGAATCAAGAGCCTCGCGGACAATCTCAAGAACGCGCTCGACGGCGACGGGAAGCGGGTCGGCCAGCGTCAGGCCGGCCGCGGCCCGGTGGCCTCCCCCGCCGACCTTCGCGGCGAGCTGGGCGCAGTCGAGCCCCGTCCGAGAGCGGAGCGAGGCCTTCACCCCTCCCCTGGCCTGCTCGATGAAGAGCATCCCGATCTCGACGCCTTGCAGGCTGACGGTGAAGTCGACCAGGTCTTCCGAGTCGGCCGGGATGGCCCCGGTCCGCTCCAGGTCCTCAAGCGAAATCGTCGAGTAGGCGATTCGGCCGTCCCGCTCGGTCTTCAGCCCCGCGAGCGTTTCCCCCATCAGCTTGAGCCGGCCCAGCGTGTTGCGCTCGAACAGGTCTCGGTAAATGCCGTTGATCTCGGCGCCCGCCTCGATCAGTTCGGCCGCGTTGCGCATGGTCTCGGGCGTGGTGTTGGGGTGATGGAACCATCCGGTGTCCATCGCGATCGCCGTGAGCAGGCCGGTCGAAACCTCCTTGGTGAAGGTTCCCCCAAGGGCCTTGATCGCCCGCATGACGAGCGTTCCGGTCGCCTCGGCCGAGGTGTCCTTCAGAAAGATCGCGCCCAGGTCGTCCTGACTGACGTGATGATCGATCACCACCTTGGGACCCTGGAAGCCGCGGATCAGGTCGGCCATCTCGCCAAGCTGCTTCCAGGCCGAGAGGTCGAGAATCACGGCGACCTCCCGATCGGTCAGAGACTCGGGGGTCGCCTGGGTCTGATAATGCTCGAAGAGGGTGCCGTCGGGATCGAGGAAATCGTACCGGGGGGGCGTGCGGCTCGTGTTGACGATCCGAACGTCCTTGCCCTTTTGCCGAAGCAGGCCGGCCATCCCCACCTCGGAGCCGAGCGCGTCGCCGTCGGGACGGACGTGGGAGGTTACCAGAAAACGGTCGTGCTTCTCGATCAGGTCGGCCAGCGGCGTCCAATCAATCATCAGGATGGGTCCATGTCTTAATGAATATGAGGGGCCCGGCGTCGCGGGACGGCGCGAGGTTTTGGGAATCAAGGGTAACGGTTCGGCGGCGAACGCCGCAATCCCGAGGGAGGCGACGGCGACCGGGGCGGGTTAGGTCGCGTACTCGTCGGGCCGGAAGCGGTCGAGGTGATCGCGGATCCAGGCGACGGTCTCAGCGAGTCCTTCGTCGAGGCTGTATTGGGGCTTCCAGTTCCAGAGGGATTGCGCGAGCGCCGTGCCGGCCAGCAGACGCTCAACCTCGCTGGACGCCGGCCGGACCCGGTCGGACTCGGTTTCGACCTTGATCGGACGGCCGAGGACGTTGCCGATCCGCTCGACAAGCTCGCCGATGCTCACGTCGGAGCCACGGCCGATGTTCACGGCGCGGCCGAGCGCGGCGTCGCATTCGGCGATCGCGGCGAAGCCCGCGACCGTGTCCTTGACGTAGGTTAGGTCTCGGCGAGGATCGAGCCGGCCGAGCTTGACCACCGGGCGCGTCAGCGCCTGGCTGATGATCGTCGGGATGATGGCTCGAGCCGATTGTCGGGGGCCGAAGGTGTTGAACGGCCGGAGGATCGTCACCGGGAGGCCGAACGACCGGTGGTAGCTCTCTCCCAGGGCGTCGGAGCCGATCTTCGACGCCGCGTAGGGCGACTGCCCGCGCAAGGGGTGCCCCTCGTCGATCGGCACGAATTGGGCCGTTCCGTAGACCTCCGAGGTCGAGGTCAAAACCACCCGCTCCAGTTTCGGTTCCCTTCGGCAAGCGTCGAGAACGTGGGCGGT
>Ga0182742_1004278_pt1 | contig 13074 bp, 9 predicted proteins | sample eDN5th37CBELigMG_FD_128880 | JGI IMG/M metagenome (GOLD analysis project Ga0182742, IMG submission 128880) | Enriched Miracle-Growth compost microbial communities from Emeryville, California, USA - eDNA 5th pass 37_C BE-Lig MG (version 2)... ... | reverse complement strand
TGCTAAATGATGGTGTCCCTCCGTTTAAATGAGTTTCTGGGGACTTGGGGACGGTTTCTCAAGTCCCTTTTTGGTGCGTAAATCAAGGGAGAAGAGGCGCAATCCCACTGTCACCACTTGGAATTGGTCCCAAGAATAAGGATTATAAAAAGGGAAAATACACTCGAATTTTATTAATGCAAGAGTAAAATACGAACGTTATAATAATATTATACATAAAACGTTCATATTTTCATTGAAATATTATCTTAAGTTTGTTATATTTACATAGTAATTAAATTAAATAGCACGACTCGTATATGCTCGGTAATAGGGTCTGAGCGTTTCTACCTGGTTCCCAATGAAAGAACTAGACTACGAGTTAAAGTATAAGGGTTATTTGCTATACTTTGACTTTCGTAGGTTTAGAAGGGGTACCTGTCTAAACCTTTTTGTTTTGGCCCAAATTCTCCGAGTGTATCAAACAACAATAAAAAAGGAGCGATTATTTCATGAAAAAGTTCATTGCATTTGCAGCGATTGCTGTATTGTTGCTTTCAGGTTGCAGTGCTAATTCTCAAATGGAAACGGAAGTCGAAAGTGCGCAGAGACCAATTATTATTCAAGGGCCAATGCCAATCGAAGCGGAAAACTTTGCAGATCGTTTAGACAAGGTGAAGGTGGAAAAGTCAGGAACATTTGTGTTTTATAAAGGGAAAGTGGATAACTATCCAGTCATCGTGGTTAAAACAGGTAAGGGTATGGAAAATACAGCGGCAGCGACTGCTTTAGCGATTGAAAAATATGATCCAATCGCCATTATCAATCAAGGAACTTCTGGCGGACATGACCCAAGTTTGAACGTATTTGATATTGTTTTAGGGAAAAAGGTAACAAACATTGGTTCATTGAAAACAGGAAATCTGGGTGAAAACGAAGGAATCGAACCAACGAATTGGATTCCAATGGACTTAATGGCTTCCGAGGGAAGTGCCGGAGAAGATCCTGATGCGGAAAGCATTCGTTACTACGAAGGCGATAAAGAGTTACTTGCAGCTGCTCATGCAGTCAAGGATAAGTACACGAAGGGGAAAATCGTCGAGGGTACCATCGGTTCTGCAGACCTTTGGAATAATGAAGTCGATCGCATTAATTGGTTCCATGAGAAATATGGTACATCCGTAGAGGAAATGGAAGGCGCATCAGCAGCCCAAATCGCTACCCAGTATGAAGTACCTTCATTGGTGATTCGAATTCTATCGAATAATAAAACCAATGGCGGTCAATATAACCCAAATACGGCCGCAGCAAACCAAGACTATGTGTACGAAGTAGTGAAACAGTATATATCACAGATTACTAATAAAAAGTAAAGTCCTACATCGTTTATCGAGAGCTGTTTAAAAACAGCTCTTTTTGTTTTTAGTTTGATCAATCATTTACCAGAGGGACGTAGGGACTGTTCGCGTCCAACATAATTGATTGAGTTCAATAGAAAGTGGTAAAAGGGATTCCTTTACCTGGAAACTTTCCTTAAATTATACTAAGAGAAATTCTAAAAAGGGTTTTGCGTGAGATTAGCGCATATTTCTTTCGGAAAAACGCCCTAGAAAACAAGAAAGCCACCCCGCGCCGTAGGAAGCAAAAGGGTGGTTCTCAAAAATATAAATAGCATAGACAACTACCACCCTCACGGTATAGCAGTTGCAGGGGAAGTGTTAGCGCACTTCTCTCTTTTTTTATTATATATCCATTATACAATAAAATTCATGATGAGAAGAAAATGGACAAGGGACAAGTTCGTTAGAATGATGCCTAGTCTCTACCTAAGTTTTGTCAGATTTGGGGGAAATTATGTTTGCAAATACATTGAGTCTGTAATCAAACTCCAATTGACATAGAGCTATTTATTTAAATACCTCCATAAAGTCGTTCGACTGATCCCCAGTTGTTCAGCAGCTAAGGTTTGGTTGCCTTTATGTTGATCGAGTACTAGTTTGATTAGTTCTAAATTAAAATCATGTAATGTTTTCCCGCTGTTAAATGAAATATTCACCCCAGCTTCTACATAAGGGATGTTTTCAACGATTTTTTGTTTGCCCAAAATGCTATTGACCGTATTACTCGTTATATAAAGCGATTTAGATAGAGATACCAATTCGGTTAGAACTTGTTTTAATTGTTTGAAATTCCCTGGCCAATGATAGTGTGAAAGCGTCGCTAGAGCATTGGGCTCGTACCCGATAATATCTGTATTGTTTTCAATATTGACCTTATTTAAAAACAGCGTTAATATCGCCGAAATCTCATTTCTTCTTTCTCTTAACGTAGGCAGAAGAAAACTTATTGTATTCATCCGGTTCATTAACTCTTTATAGAATTCTGATGTTATCCCTTCAGGTGTTTTTTCGCAAATAAAGATCAACCGATTATTAACGTTTAAGTTAGTAGATTCAATAATCGTGAGTAACTTTTCAAAGTTTTCACTTGAAATTTTATCAAACTGATTAAACTGGATGGTGTTACCAGCTTCAAGAAAAGGGCCGTTCCTTGTGTTTAACAGATGTTTCCACATCGTTTCATTTAGTAACGTAGAATTAATTGATACCAATGAATGATTGTTCGTACTTTGGCTGGTGAATATTCGTTGAGAGACAATCTCTTTTCCTGTACCTCGTTCACCTAGGATGATGATTGGTGAGTGATTTGTGTTCATTTGTTTCATTTTATCGTCTAGATCATCTGTGATAATCGGATTTTTATATAAGTTATGATTTAATTTTTGTTCCACCTCGGACTTATCTTCATAGGTCACACCGAATTTCGCACTCATGATAGGAGTTACAGACTTTTGGACGGTTACAATATAAAAAAATTCATTTGCTTGATTTGAAACATTAACTTTTAAGTTAAATAGAGTGTTGTTCACTGAATGATAAAACGTATGGGAGTCACGAAATGGAGTACTCTCTTTTTTATTCAATAAGTAATGATAGATGGAGTCATGAATTCCTGGCTCCAAACTTGAATATATCAATTCAAACTGACTGGTTAAAATAATGCAGTCATTTTTAAATTGGTCAATTGCCTCTGTCAATAAAACATTTTGTCGCTTTAATGTTTGAAGATGCATATTTAACTCAATTGCTTGTTCGTAAGTGCGTTTAATACTTTCACTTCCTGATGTAATAAGAATCGTATTTAACGAGATTTCTAGCGCTAGTTTATTCGTGATCGCATCACAAAGAACTAAATTAACCCCTTTTTTCTCCAAGGATTTCAGTAGACTTAATGTATCGCTTGAATCATCAATCGTATAGATTTCAACAGAATAGTCTAAGATATCACAGATTAAATGTGCTGTTTCAGTAATACTGGAATAGCCAACAATTGCAAATCTAGAAGTGTAGTTAAAGGCTAGTTTGATTGCCCCTAAAATATCATAGATTGAGATCGAAACATCAATCACTGGTATGGAGACATTCTTCCTAATTAACTCAGCTGTACCTCCTCTTGATATGACAATATCGTAATCGTGATGAATCAACTCTAGGGCTAGATTCTTTCCCTCATGTAAATCACCCGTATACGTATGGAGCAAAATGTTCGAGAAAGTAGATCCAACATTTTCCATTGAGTATCGTAACTCTTCATAAGGTGCAATTCCAAGAATTTTTGTTGGCTTTTGCATATGCATTCCCCTTGTGTGTTTCATTTTTAAACAGTTTAACAAGAAATATCGAAATGTGGTAGCGTTTTCTTTTAGAATGTTTCAAAATGTAACAATAATCAACTTCATCATGTTTTTTCAGGTAGAGGATACGCCTATAATCAAATTACACAGTACTAAGGTGGTGAATAAATGATGAAGGTACTTATTATGGCTGATGATTTTACCGGAGCACTCGATACTGGAGTTCAGTTCTCAAATTACGGTGTTCATACGGTAGTGACCTCTGATTTAGAGTTTGAATTTGATGATACGACGGATCAAATAGAAGTCCTTGTTTTCAATACTGAAACAAGGTATTTAAATAAAAGCGAAGCATATGAAGTCATCAAGAAAATTGCCCTTAAAGCAAAAGATGCGAATATCCACTATCTATTTAAAAAAGTAGATTCAGCCTTAAGAGGAAATGTTGCCTCTGAGTTAAGAGCTTTGAGTGATGTTTTCGAAGATGTAACCATTCCGTTTATTCCGGCCTATCCAGAACAAAATCGCTTTAGTTATGAAGGGATCTTACATATCGATTCTATCCCAGTAAGTGAAAGTGTTTTTGGACAAGATCCGTACGAACCAGTAACGGAAAGTCATATTCCAACTCTGCTCCTAAAAGAAGCAGATTTAAAAACGTATATGACAAAAACATATAAAATCCCACCAAAAGAAGAGCGGATTTTGTTAATCGAAAGTCATTCCGATGAGGAGATGTTATCCCAAGCGAATGAACTTTTCGAGAATGATGCATTACATCTAACGGTGGGGTGTGCAGGCTTTGCGAAGGCTTTAGCAACGATCATCTATAAAAATAGAGCAACAACTCATAACGATATGAATCTTCCATTATTGGTTGTATGTGGAAGTGTTAATCCCGTAACAAAAAAACAAATTGCCTTTGCGGAAAAGAATGGATTTGAACGAATCTCTTTAACAATGGAGCAACTTTGGGATCAACAATATTGGGATACAGTGAAGGGACAAGAAAATATCCATCAATATTTAGAAATCGAACAACCTTTACTGTTTGAAACCTATGGGAAGGTATCGAAGGAAAATCCGCTTTCGGACCAAAGGGATGAACTAAGGTTTAGGATCGGACAGTCCCTCGGAAATTTAGTAAAGAATCTAATCTCAAATGGAATTAAGAGAACTTTATTATTTACCGGAGGAGATACTTTATTTCAATCGATGAGAGTATTAGGGATTACCGAAATTAAACCTTTGAAAGAATTATTCCCAGGAATTGTTCTGGGAGAGATTGATTTTAAGGATGAAAAACATTATATCATTACAAAATCAGGCGGATTGGGGCATGAAGAGCTCTTTATTCGATTAAATGAATTGATTCATAACAAAGGAGATGCGTATTATGCTAAATCAATATAATTTAAAAATGCCAACAAATGTATTTGCAGGTCCAGAAGCCATGCAAAACCTACATACCATCCTTAAAGACGGTGTGACAAAGGTGACGATTTTTACAGATAAAGGCATCTTTAACCTTGGATTGCTTAACGAAGTCATCAGCATTATCGAAGAAAATGATATTGAGTATGAAATCTTATCTGATATTCCAACAGAGCCATCTTACATCGAAGCTCAAGCGGTGATTGAGCATTTTAAAACATTGAACTCTGATTTTATTATTGGAGTCGGTGGTGGAAGTGTGATGGATATCGCGAAACTAGCATCGGTGTTATCGACGGATGAGTATACGGTAAAAGATTTACTAGACAATCCGTTATTGGCTAAAAAGCAAGTCTCATCCTTAATGATTCCTACCACAGCGGGTACAGGATCTGAAGCCACCCCTAATAGCATTGTAGGTGTACCTGAACAAAATTTAAAAGTTGGGATTGTAAATGGTGAATTGATTGCGGACCATGTTATTTTAGATAGCAACATGATTAAAAATTTACCTAAGCCGATTGCTGCAGCAACAGGGATTGATGCTTTAGCACATGCGATCGAATGTTTTACTTCAAAAAAGGCGAACCCAATCAGTGATACATTTGCACTTGAGGCATTAGACTTAATTTTAAATAACATTATTGAAGCTTGTACAAATCCAGATGCACTTGAAGCGAAGCGTAATATGTTACTAGGTTCGTTTTATGCTGGGGTAGCGATTACGTCCTCAGGAACGACCGCTGTTCATGCCTTGTCTTATCCTTTAGGTGGCAAATATCACATTGCCCATGGTGTTTCAAACGCCATTCTTCTAACACCGGTTATGAAGTTTAATGAGCCAGTGATTAAAGACCTCCTAGCTAAAGCCTATGATCGAGTTGTCAAACAACCTAAAGAAGAATTAACCGTAAATGAAAAATCGAACTATATCATTGAATTATTAGAGAGCATAGTGAAAACACTTGAAATTCCAACTAGCTTAAAAGAGTTCAATGTGCCTGAGGAGGATCTAGAAGGATTAGTTGAGGCTGGAATGCAAGTCCAACGATTGCTTGTGAATAATATGAGAGAAGTAACACCAGAAGATGCTCGTAAAATCTATCTAGAAATTATGTAGGAGTGAAGAGTGTGCAAAAAAAACTACAAGGAATTATCTCACCAATTGTTACACCTATGTATAGCAATGAAGAAGTGAACTATGAAGAACTCGTCAATCAAGTGAATCGAGTCATTGAGAATGGCGTTCATGGTATTTTTACCTTTGGTACAAACGGAGAAGGCTATATTTTAAGTGAAGAAGAAAAAGTGCGTGTCATGGAAACCGTCGTTGATGCAGTAGCGGGCAGGGTTCCGGTATATGCCTCAACTGGATTAGTTGGAACACAAGATACCATTCGCCTGTCACTAGAAGCAAAGCGTGTGGGTGTCGACTACTTATCTATCATTACGCCATATTTTGCGTCAGCCACTCAAGATGAGATTTATCATCATTTTAAAACAGTAGCGGAAGCGGTTGAAATGCCAATTGTTTTATACAATATTCCAGCGAGAACAGGGAATAGTATTCAACCAGCGACGGTTGAAAGACTAAGTCACATTGACAATATTGTGGGTGTTAAAGATAGTAGCGGGAACTTTGATAACATTCTTCAATATATAGAAAGAACTAGACATAGAGAAGATTTTTCAGTGCTATCAGGGAATGATTCCTTAATCTTATGGACGTTGCTTGCTGGAGGAACCGGCGGAATTGCAGGATGTTCGAATGTATACCCGTTTACGATGGCCCAAATCTATGAACAATTTGTAAAAGGGCATATTGAAGAAGCTCGTAACTATCAAGATTCGATCAGAAGTTTTCGAGATTGTTTTAAATATGCAAATCCAAATACGGTTGTGAAAACGGCTGTTGAGCTCCTTGGCTATCCAGTTGGGAAGTGCCGTGCACCATTCAATCAAGTGTCTGATGAAGGAATTGCTGCATTAAAATCTGTCCTGAATGAAAATACTGAAGCAGGAATGAAATAGGTAGGAGGGCATCATGAAAAAAATTATCGGAATAACCATGGGAGATCCTGCAGGGATCGGGCCTGAAATCTCCATCAAAGCCTTTCAAAACAAAAGCTTATACGAAAAGTGTAACCCTTTACTTATTGGAGATAAAAGTATTATAGAAAGCTATTTAGAGAAATTTCCAGAGTTTACTATAAAGGTAAATGCCATTTCTACTCCTGAAGATGGACTGTATGAATGGGGAACGATGGATGTCATTGACTTAGCTTCTGTGGATGCCGATGTCTTGCAGATCGGTGAAGTGTCTAAAGAAGCCGGAAATGCAGCTTATCTCTATGTTGAAAAAGTCATTGACTTAGCACTTGAGGGAAAAGTAGATGCAACCGTTACGAACCCATTAAATAAAGAGGCATTAAACTTAGCAGGACATCACTTTGCTGGTCATACTGAAATTTATGGGGAGCTTACAAATACGAGCAAATATTCAATGATGTTAGCTGATGGTGATTTAAGAGTGGTTCATGTTTCCACGCATGTTTCTTTAAGACAAGCCTGCGATCTAGTAAAAAAAGAGAGAGTACTAGATGTGATAAGAATTGCTCATCAAGCATGTACAAACTTAGGAATTGAAAATCCAAGGATTGCAGTGGCGGGATTAAATCCACATTGTGGGGAGAATGGATTGTTTGGTACAGAAGAAATCGAAGAGATTATCCCAGCTATTGAGGTAGCCAAGAGTGAAGAGATTAATGTATTCGGGCCTTTACCAGCAGATACAGTGTTTTCGAAAGCTCGTGGTGGTATGTATGATATCGTTGTGGTCATGTACCATGACCAAGGACATATCCCTTTAAAACTATTAGGATTTGTATACGATAAAAACCTGAATAAATGGAAAGAGGTTTCTGGAGTGAATATTACCTTGGGGTTACCGATTATCCGGACCTCCGTTGATCATGGAACAGCATTCGACCAAGCAGGTAGCATGACTGCAAGTGAAGTTAGTCTTGAGAATGCCATTGATTATGCAGTACGATTGGCAAATAATGCTAGTAAAGAAACAAAGGTAAAAATGCGATAATTGGTTTTGGCGGAAGCTTTGGTGAATAGGAACTGCTATATCCAAAGTTTTTCAATGATTTAGATAAATTGAGCGAAGTCATAAAAAGCATATAAATTAAGCGACGAATTACAAGAAAGCGGTAACGAAGGTAGAAACTTAATAGAAAGATAAGGTGATGAATATGAGTACAGTAGCCATTCGTGAGTCTATTCTAAACGGCAAATTATATCATGATGACTATACAAATATTGATTTTTCTTTAATTCCATCAGGCCCTTTTCCAACTGCACATGCCCCAACAATTACGAAGCTAGAAAATGGAGATTTACTGTGTGCGTGGTTTGCTGGTTCATTTGAAGGCAGTCCCGATATTTCCATTGTTTTATCAAAATTTAATCATGTGACGGGGGAGTGGGTTGAACCGAAAGTTGTCTCCCAGGATGATACACGTAGTGAGCAAAACCCATCATTTTTCCACGCACCTGATCAATCTGTATGGTTAATCTATACTTCTCAGGAAGGTCGGCGACCAGATAAAGACAATATGCAGTTTACGTCCATTATTAAATATCAGAAAACCTACGACAATGGTGAAAGTTGGACTGAACCAGAAGTATTATTTAACCAGCCAGGCACATTTGCGCGACAAGCGATCCAAGTATTAAGCAATGGTCGCTGGATCTTTAGTACATGGGTATGTGAAGATTCGGAGTTTGGTCTTACAAACGACCCTACCGTCTTCCAAGTATCAGATGATGAAGGTCAAACATGGAAAGAAGTACGCATGCCAGATAGTAATGGACGAGTACATGCCAATGTGATTGAATTAGAAGCTGGCCATTTAGTGGCGTTTATGAGAAGTAGATTTGCAGATTTTATCTATCGAAGCGAATCAAAGGATAATGGAGATTCTTGGACAGTGCCTGAGCCGACAACTCTCCCAAATAATAATGCAAGTATTAGTGCGGTTAAACTTGATAACGGTGCCATTGCGATAGCCTATAATGCAAACGCTGCAAATAATCCTGAATTTGGCAAAGTAGCATGGCCTGGATTACGAAACCCTGTTGTGGTTTCCATATCCGAAGATGCTGGACACACTTGGCCAATCGGTCGCATTATTGAACACGCAGAAGGCTTCATTGGAGCAGAGAATAAAACGAATAATTCACAATTTGAGTATCCTACTATTTATCAGGATGCCGAGGGACGCTTACATTTAGTCTATGCATATAAAAATAGAATCTGTGTAAAATACAACGGTTTTTCAGTTGAAGATATCTATGGTGAAAAACGCGAAAACGAAGGGATTTACAACCCTACATCAGGAGAAATTATCTAAAGCGAGAAAATGGTCATCTAGTTTTGTGAGGATGATCATGATCTTCGCAGTAAGTCCTTTAATGGGCCGAGCTTTGTAGGCTGACTCCATTTGCAAATTTAACACTCTAGTATCAATATTCGGCACTTACGGAGCTCCGTTACGCAATTTCTCACAATCTCCTTTTATTCAAAATCCACATCTAGACAAAGTTGATTGAACAGGAATGCGCTGCGGAGTTGCCGTAACACAATCTGAGGTTAGTAGTTTAACAATGTTCCTGAATGGAACGAAGTGGGGGCTTGGTGGGCGTTGGGAATAAGACCAATCATCGCCACTATGGATGTCCGTCCTAGATGCATTCGCCTAAAAGTAAGCGCTTCATCCGGCTCATCCATCCCCCCTTTTTAAAGACTAGAAAATATGCTCCCTTCACCGAGCAGAATGCGGTCGGGAAAAAGAGTAGAATTTTATCACTTTACAGCTGCTTAGGCTCACTAAGAGATCTGGACAGTCTTACATTTTATAAAAAGTGTCATCCCCCTTAGAGAGAGGAGAAACAAAAAATGACAATGGAAATGATTCTTGCCCTTGGTGTCTTGATCTTGATGATTGTCTTGATTATGACAGACAAAATGGCCTTCGGCGCACCACCAATTCTTGCCTGTCTTCTGCTAGTAGTCCTTGGTCTGTCCACTGTTCAAGAAGCTTTTGCAGGCTTCGTGAACCCAAGCGTTATCATGGTCGCTGGCTTTATGGTTGTTATGGCGGGACTCATGAAGACGAGCTTGATTGGGAAGGTTCAGTCCTCGATGCTCGCTTTGGTAAAAAAGGGCGGTTATAAGAGCTATGCTCTTTTGCTCGTGGTCGTTATGCTTGGGGCCAGTTTTCCAGGTGCTGGAGCTACTGGTTACTATGTACTGATTCTATCTTTGATCTCTACTATCCCTTACAATAAAAATATGCCTACTTCCAAACTGATGATGCCTTTGGGGTTTGCTACGAACCATCCTTTGATTCCCTTTAATGTAGCACTCTTCTATGGTGTTACTGTCAGTGTTCTAGAAACGGCAGGTTATACCGGCGGAATATCAATGTCGAAATTTGCTGTCGTGAATTTCATCCTGGCTCTTGGTTTCTTGGTATGGGCTTTGGTTGCGTATCGTCTTCTACCGGATCATCCATTAACAGAAGCTTCTGCATATGATGAAGTGGCAGCTGCGACTGAGATGGGGGCTATGCCTACATGGAAAGAATACTCCACCATCGCTGCATTTATGGTCAGTGTTGTTGGAATGATGCTTATGAATGTGTTGGGCAATGCTGCCTATGTCATCCCTGGCCTTATGGGAGCATTCTTACTAATCATCAACGTCCTTGACTTTAAGGAAGTTCGAGATAATATGGGTGCACCTGTAATCATTATGATGGCTGGTGTAATCGGCGTTGCGGATGCTTTGGCGAACACTGGATTTACAGCGATGATTGGGGATGCTGTTGCGAATGCATTGGGTACAGATATCAATCCATTCCTACTTATTTTCATCTTCGCCCTTCTAACTAGTACCTGTGCTACGTTTACGGGTTCAAATATGGGATCTGTATACATCTTTGCGCCAATTGCGATCGCAACAAGCATTAGTTTGGGACTTAATCCTGCTGCTGCTGCCATTGCGGTTGTAATCTCCGGCTGGAACGGCGGATTCATGCCAATCGATGGAATGCCTGCGATGATTTTAGGAATGGGTAAATATAAGCTTCCACAATTCTGGTTGTTCTCAGTACCTATGTACCTGATTCGTATTTTTGCACTATGTGTAGGTGCCATCGTGATGTTCCCTGTAAACTAATCTAGTGATAAATTTAGTAGGACAAGATGTAGAAAATGAAAATATAGTAGTCCTTTGCCATTCCTTGAGGGACAATATGAATCCTCGTAAAGGGGAGTAGCGTCAGGTATTTCCTGAAACAAAGTCGTCAGTACATGGGTTTCTCCATCGGCTTTGTTGGCATACATTTATGCTTAGCGAGACCTTTGCCTAATTAGGTGGCAAAGGTCTCTTTACTTTTTTTATTTAGGAGGAAAATAAATGGAAATGGAATTTTTAACAGCACTTTTTATGATTGTTGCCATTGATTTGGTATTAGCGGGGGATAATGCCATCCTCATTGGGCTTGCCGCAAGGAAGCTACCCGTACATCAACAAAAGAAGGTCATTTTATGGGGATCGATTGGAGCCATTATTATTCGGACCATTGCAACTCTTGCAGTCGTATGGCTTTTGAATATACCAGGATTGCATTTAGTAGGGGGTCTTCTTCTCGTTATCATTGCCTACAAACTATTGGTTGAGGATGACAAACATGATGATATTCAAGCGGGAGACAGTTTTTGGGCAGCCATTCGAACGGTCATTATAGCGGATGCATTAATGGGATTAGATAATGTATTAGCGGTAGCAGGTGCTGCGCACGGGAATACCTTGCTTGTCATTATTGGACTGCTCATTTCTGTACCTGTTGTAATGTGGGGGAGTACGTTAATCTTGAAATGGATTGAACGATTCCCAGTCATTATCACAATTGGATCAGGAATTTTAGCTTGGACAGCATCGAAAATGATCGTAGGTGAACCTTTCTTAAAAGAATATTTCACAAACCCTTTTATTAAATATGGATTTGAAATCGTGGTCGTTGCGGGGGTTATTCTTGCTGGTAAATTAAAAGAGAATAAAGAAGTATTAAAGAAAAATGTAAGTAATGGAATGGTGAAATCAAAACAGATGGCTCGAATTAAATAGGTTAAAAGATATGGAGTTGAAAAGGAAAGAGGTCACCGTTGCTGAAAGTTCCCCTTTTCCTGGAAGTGGGTTTTTTAGAATAAAAAATAGGTTGTAAATCTAAAGGAATCGAATAGAGGGAGGAAAATGGTATGGAACAACTACTACCTAAAGTAAAACCTTTATGTCCACCAGGGCGCCCGCCGCGTTTTGAAGATGTTCCCTTTGCAGAGGTCACCCTGGATAATGGGGAGCCATTCACGCTGAAAATGGATATCTATCAAGATCTTAATCAGAAAACGCCTGGCCCTTGTATCATTTACTACTTCGGTGGTGGATGGATGTATGGAGAATACAAGCAGGTTACGCAAAAAGCAGTATATTTCCGTGAACTGATAAGATTGGTAGAGCAAGGATTTACTGTGGTATCCCCATCTTATCGCTTGGCAAGTCAATCTGTTTTCCCAGCGTGTATCCATGACTGCAAGGGAGTAGTTCGGTTTCTAAAAGCCAATTCAGAGAAATATTATATCGATCCTGAACGGATCGCTGTGCTGGGGAATTCTGCTGGTGGCCATCTAGCCGCAATGGTTGCAATGAGCGCGAATTGTAGTGAAATGGAAGGCGAAGTCGGCGGTAATAGAGAATATAGTAGTGCAGTAAAGGCAGCAACCATTTTTTATGCTCCATCGGACCTATTGGCACTCCTCAGGAAAGACGCGAATGAAGCAATAACCAATCTGTCTGGAACAGAGGTCGATCAAAATGGCACATCCATGGATCATGT
>Ga0182742_1004276_pt1 | contig 13078 bp, 14 predicted proteins | sample eDN5th37CBELigMG_FD_128880 | JGI IMG/M metagenome (GOLD analysis project Ga0182742, IMG submission 128880) | Enriched Miracle-Growth compost microbial communities from Emeryville, California, USA - eDNA 5th pass 37_C BE-Lig MG (version 2)... ... | reverse complement strand
TATATGATGCTTGCCTTCTTATTTGCAATCTCAGCCGTTATTATAGCCGTGTTCTTCTATGTATTCATATTACAAAAAACTCAACAATTCGGTGTGATGAAAGCAATTGGTGCTTCAAATCGTTTTATCAAAAACTCAATCATTTCACAAGTATTCTTACTATCATTAGTGAGCATTATTGCTGGTATTGTACTGACTTATTTAACAGCTTTAGTGTTCCCAGAAGGTATGCCATTTAACTTAGACTTTAAAATGGTACTGGTCTATGCCGCAATATTATTAATTGTATCTGTTTTAGGTTCTATTATTTCAACACGTCAAGTGACGAAAATCGATCCATTAACAGCGATTGGGAGAGTGGAATAAATGACTGGCTTAGTATTAAAGAACGTAACAAAGACATTTAAGGAAGGGGATTCCACATTTGATGCGTTAAAAAATGTATCATTAACTGCGAACCCTGGAGATTTTATCGCAATTATTGGCCCATCTGGTTCTGGAAAAAGCACATTGTTATCAATTGCAGGCGCTTTATTACAACCAACAAAAGGTGAAGTTTTAGTTGATGATACAGACGTCAGCAAGATGAATGAAAAAGAGCTTTCTTCGTTCCGTTTAACGGATGTTGGCTTTATTTTACAAACATCAAACTTAATTCCTTATTTGACAGTTTTAGATCAGCTTTTACTTGTTTGCAAGATGAAAGGGAAAGTTACTTCGAAAGAAATCAAGTTTGCAAAATCGTTATTAACTGAACTAGGTTTAGGCAATAAATTAAATAAATTTCCAAACGAATTATCTGGTGGGGAGCGTCAGCGTGTAGCAATAGCTCGAGCATTTGTTAATGATTCTAAAGTCATTTTAGCAGACGAACCAACAGCAAGTTTAGATTCCAACCGTGCAGTTGAAGTCGTTAAACAAATTCGAAAAGAAGTGAAAGAGCGTAATAAAGCAGCAGTCATGGTAACCCATGATGAGCGTATGCTTGAGTTTTGTGATAAAGTGTATCGCATGGAAGACGGTGTGTTAACTTTACAAAGTTAATATATGAAAGTTAATATAAGAAGAACGCCATATGATTTGTTATCTTACAAATCATATGGCGTTTAAATTTTACCTTCATTAGCTGGTTTAAATTCTAAACACATTGAGTTAAGTGAGCCATTATCTATGAATCTTCCCTTTTTCATCATTCAATGTAAAAGAGCTAAAAATTTGTGATCTAAAAATCCTTAGTGGTAGTAAAGATGTATCGTACAGTTCACTTACAAAAGTAACGTACAAATTAAATTTTGGAACTATAATCATATATTGACCACCATGTCCGAGGGCAAAATGAAACCGATTTGAATCCGAATCATCCTCTAATTCTGGATCAATTCTTGAAGTCCACCAGTGTAAACCATACTCACCAATATGCTTATATGTAGAAAAATGTGGTGAAATCGCTTGTGTAATCCACTCTTCTGATACGATTTGTTTGCCCTTCCACTTTCCTTTTTGTAGCATTAGTAGGCTTATTTTTCCATATCAGCTATTTTGAATCTAATCCCGTCAGCACCTTTATAAATTCCCTTGTTATCTTTATACCATTCTACTTTACTGATGTTTAATGGTTGAAATAAATGCTTCTCTGCAAATTGTAATGCAGTTTCTCCAGTAACCTGTTGCAATATGGATGTTATCAAATGTGAGCATCCAGAATTATAGTTCATTTTCTCTCCGGGATTAAAGATTAATTCTCTATCTAAAACAAATTTTACAACATCCCCACCTTGAACCATTGGTGCTTTTGCTCCCCATTCTTCCCATTCTGGAAAATGTAGACCCGGTGTCATTGTCAAAAGGTGATAAAGTGTAATCTTACTTTTTCTCGGATCATTCTGTGCTTGCAGTTGTTTAGGAAAATATTTATCAATAGGTTCATGAAGATCATGTAAATAGCCTTTATCAAATGCTATACCAATTAATAACGAAAGGACCGACTTGGTGCATGAATAAACTTTATGCTGTTTATCTTCAATTTTTTTATTTTTATAGTATTCAAAAATACGATTTCCATCTTTCGTAATCGTACATCCTAAAATTTTTTCTTTTGAAAAAATATTTGTTAACTCTTGTTCGTTGATTGTATTACTACTCATTAATAAAATTACTCCCTTTAATTTTTCATTTGCCATTTTTCTTCTTTCGACTTTAATAAGTTCTACAAAAAAGAACGAATTCCTTTTTAGAATTCGTTCTAACTTACGACCACGTCACTACTTGAAAATGGCAGCATATCCTGTATTTCAAATAGCAGTTTCCTTTTTGATTTCTTTGACCTTTTGTGTACTAAGGAAAAAACTTAGAAGTGCTGCAATGCCACAAACATACGGAAGGTAAAGGTATCCCCATTCAGAAATGACAAAACCACCAATCATTGAACCAAGCGTAATACCAATATACAGAGCAGTATTATTCCACGCCATAACAAACCCTCGTTCGTTCGGATATTCGGCTGCCAATCTTGCTTGATAAGATGTAAATCCTGCATACCCAACTAAAGACCATAAGAACAAAAAGAAATAAATCCCCTTACCCCATGTAAAGAAAATGCCTAAACAAATGAATGTTAACGTCAATAGGATGAGTGTAACTTTCGAAATCTTGTTTTCTCCAAACTTAGTTGTTAATTGACCACTTGTTAGACTCCCTATTACAGCACCAATACCATAAAATGTAATAGCAAAAGCAATTTCTACTGATGAAAATCTATTTTCGGAATAAAGAGCAGCACCTAAGTAAACATATAGAGCATACATTGAAATCGCCCAGATTGTTGTAACACTTACAGATCCAAGTATTCTTAGAAAATTGCCTACTAATGGATTCCTTTTTGAATTGCCTTTCGCAACATATTTCCACGTCTTATAATTTACCACTGCCAATATAGCTCCAACAATCGCCATTAAAATAAATACTGAACGCCAACCAAGAAAATGCTCTAATACCGTACCAAATGGCGCTCCTGCCCAAAGTGCTGTTAAGTGTCCCGAAACAACAATGGATAGCCATGTCCCTGTTCGATTTGGGGGCGCAATATCTCCAATGATTGCGTATATCAAAGGAGTAATTGAAGCAACTGACAAACCAGCTAATATACGACTAATAATCAACCAAAAAAATGAAGGAGCAAAAGCTGTTAATATGTTAGAAATGACGAACAAAAATAAACCAAATGTAATGAATGTTCTCCTTCCATTTTTATCTGAAAGCCACCCAAAAAAGGGAGCGAAACAAGCGTAAGTCACCGCAAAAACTGTTACCATCCACCCAGTCATCGCTGAACTAACATTATAGGCTTCCGAAATAAAAGGTAGTAGCGGGGATACTACATATAAATCAATACCCATTAAAAATAAAGTGATCCAACCAACACTTAAACTCAACCTCCCGCTAAACTCCACAACTTTCCCCCATTTATTATTTTTGTTACATATATATTCTTTAGAGCTGTAATAGGGAACTCTTGTTCAAATGCATCCCTTCAATAAAAATAACGAATTCCACAACCGGAATTCGTTATTTAATCCTTCTTTATTATTCAATTATTTTTCTCTCAAAGTTTTAAGGGTTTATTCCCCTACCATACCGTCATTATCACGGTCATCCATATAAGGGTATAACCAATGATCACGAGTTATTGGCATACTATATCCAGCATCTTTTGCTTCTTTAATCGTCACCTGGCCATTACCGTTTGTATCAACACTAGAAATATCGCCTTTTGTGTTCGAATTAGTGTTTGTGTTTGTGTTTGTGTTTGTGTTTGTGTTTGAACTAGTTGAATTAGAAGGCTTACTACCTGTTAAACCTAGTGATTCGTTTACTTTATCCGGGTTCACATTGTCAAATTTATCAACAATCTCTTTCCCCTTTATCGTATAAGTATATTGATAACTTGAAGGGATCTGTGTTTCTGTATTTGGATATGTGATAATTGCTTCAAAATGTGTCGCTCCACCAGCTTTACGGATTGCATCCTCCATATAAGCTTGATCACCATGTCTGTTGAGCGTACTATCTTGTGGGGTAATATTATATGCATTCGATACCCCTCCAAGAGAATCAGCAATGATATGTCCTTCATCTAATACGGGACTCTCAACACCAGGAACCTTTGCTTCATCCGGATAATATCTGCCAGACGATAATACAGGCTCATTACGGTCATCTTGAAGGATGATCTCGTCAGCAATGACACGCACTAGTTGCCCGTATTCATTCGTAAATGCCCAGTATTTACGGTCTCCGTAACCAATGTCAACGACAACTTTAGGTTCACGATATCCAGACAAATCACCACCATCAACCTCAATAAGCTTGTATCCTGCGAACAGTTCATTATTTGATTGGGTTGGTGTTTCCTCTTTTTCTGTTTCATCAACAACGGTAGTAACCGTTTCTTCACTTTTACTATTTTCATTTGTATTTACTGTAGTTTCTTCTTGTAAATCTGTATTTCCATCTGTACTAGATGGTTCTTCGATATCGGTACAACCAACCATAAAAATGGTTGTTAAAAGTAAAATTAAATAACTCATTTTCTTTTTCATATTTATATTCTCCCCATATAGTTTCATGTTGTAGATTCTCAAAATTTCGGCGCGTTAAGATAGATTAACATAGTTAACTTATTGATAATAGCAAACTCCAAGATTAACTTTATTCCAATAGATACTATGTTTGAAGCAGCAAGCATATAACTTGCTTTAAAAACTCTATCAATACTTTGAAAGAAACGGCCAAAAGTTGTTAGGTATAGGAAAAATAAAAAAAGCTACCGTTGTAGCGGTAACCTCCCCTATTCACACTTTAACCAATCCCAGTCATTATACCATATAGGCAAAATAATAATAGTATTAGTCCCGAAATTCGATTAACTAGACTTAAAGAAAAACTTTTCATGTTTGATATTGTTCCATATACACTTTGTCAACGTTGTATAGTTCCTAAAAGACAAATTGAATTGCATCATACAACTATAGCTTGATGCTTTGCCAGTATTTAGTCTTCTAATGAATATAAGAGTTGTACTAATATGGAGGAGAATATTTACGACGTAAAGATACTCTCTTCTGGTAACTTTACGACTGATGTATTACTTTTCCTATATTTTCTTTCTCCATTTCATTTCTATGAATTGAGGTGGAGTATAAATAGATGTGACCCATGAAAAAGAACCTGTGTCTTGTAGTTGACCCACTTCAAATTCTCCCTCACGACTATAGCGGATTGCCCATTTGTCACTATAAAAAGTTACATCGTTCAGTACTGAATAATTTAACGCTGCATCAAATGTATAGGATTCTTCTGATAGGTTTGTTATTTCAAATACATGTTCTTTCTTTGAAGTATTTTGGTTTGAATCCCAGACTTCAATAAAGTCAAAACCTACAAGATTAGATGTCAGTACTTTTTCTCTAAAAGAATCAGAAACAAATACCTTAGTCGAAATTGTTATTTTTGATTCATGATTTACTACCTTGAATACATCCTGTTCCTTTACCTTTTCCTCGATAAAGGCATAGTTTAAATATTTCATGATTCTCCCGTTTCTAAATCTTTTCACTTCGCAGCGGTTGCCATCCAAACAATCTAGGACATTTATTACATTACCAGCGTATTATTTTTTATTATTCGTTGTATTGAAAGGAAAGAGTTGGACTTGATCCTTTAACAGTTCATATAGAGCATCGATTGCCTTTTCACTAAAAATAGGCACAGATAAAAGTCCCGGTGGAAAATACTTTGTTGTCCCTCTTGGTAGATTGTCACTAAAGGAGAAATCCAATCTTGTATAGGAACACCTATAAAATTCTCAGAAAAATAATTACGATCTTCATCTTTCGTAAAGTTTAGAACCTCAAATTCTTCCCAACACTTGTTAGTAACCAGATTTTCAAATATACCTCCTCCAAACACATTAAGCATTTAATTTAACTTCTCTCTTCAATAAATACGAAAGTTCAAATAAAAAAAGAACGAATCCCCTTATTAAGGATCCGTTCTAGATTATTAATTATCTAATTTCAAACACGCGATTACGCAATGGTTGGTTACTTTAATATACACTGCAAACCCTATAGTGCAGTTCCTTTTACTGGCACAAATAATCCTGCCATATCTGTTCCTTCGTGCTTTAATAGCTTCACCTTTTTCTCAATTCCACCTGCGTACCCGGTCAAACTACCGGTGGCTCCTACCACACGGTGGCAAGGTATAATGATTGAAATCGGATTGTGTCCGACAGCACCACCTACTGCTTGTGCAGACATCCTATCTTTTCCCATCCGTTTTGCAACTTCTTTTGCAATTTCACCGTAAGTTGTCAGCTCACCATACGGAATTTCAGTAAGTATTTTCCACACTTGCTGCTTAAACTCTCCACCTATTGGGGCAAGTGGTAGCCTAGATAATCTTGGCTTATTACCTGAAAAGTAATCATTCAACCATGCAAGACCTTCTTGTAATACTGGAATATCATTTTTCTCAATAATATCTTTTGGCATGGTGTTTCCAATATATTTCTGCTCGCCAATCCAAAGACCAATAATGTTATTTTCATCACTTGCTAGCAAGATTTCTCCTACAGGAGATTTGTAATGTGTCGAGTAGTACATGGTCCGCACCTCTATTATCATTTTTTATTTACTTTATAATCTTTCATTCCTTCAATAGCACCACCAGCTACTGCCCAGAAATATAGGCTTGCTACACTGCAATATGGACTGAAACGTCTACGATATCTCTCAAACCTATCTCGATCAATATCTTTATGATGATAGACCATGCGCATTCCTCTAAGTATCGCTAAGTCACCATAGCTAAACACATTTGGCCGTTGCAGACAGAAAAGCATAATCATTTCCGCAGTCCACACACCAATTCCTTTTAGTGAAGAAAGCTCAGCGATAACTTCTTCATCTGTTTTTTCACTAATACCAGCAAGGTCAAATTCACCGGATTTTACTTTCTTTGCAAAATCTATAATATATTTTGCTTTACGAAAAGAGGTACCGAATTGTTGAATCTTTTCAACTCCAGCATTCAAAACAGTATCAGCATTTATTTCTCCCAATTCATCGCATATTCTCTTCCAAATAGTTGTTTGAGCTTTCGTTGATATTTGTTGTCCGATAATCGTGTTAACAACAGCAGAGAATAAGTCAGAATCTACTTCGCGGTAAATATGCCCTATTTTATCAATTATCTCACCAAGTTTTTTGTCTTTACTTTTTAAATAATTTATTTCTGTTTCTCCATATTTAAAATATAATTCACTCAACTTATCACCTTCTATATGTTAATGAAATTATCTATTTTACTCTTTTTGATTAAATTCATAACATCTCCATCTATCATATTATTTTCATCCCAATACTCCTAGTGTGAGATATTTTCAGATACTTTTATATGAATTAAAGTATTCTAAATTATTTCATCAACTCATTATTAGCTAACTGTAATTTGGTGTAAAATAGATTGAATTCATCTAGAAGGGAACATAAATATGCAACAAAAAGTATCATTTTCTACCTATGCAATTATCGGGACGATGTTGTTTGGCATGTTCTTTGGTGCGGGAAATTTAATATTTCCAATACAAATGGGGCAACTTGCTGGCACAAATTTTTGGCCCGCATTAATCGGATTCCTTACAACCGCAATTGGCCTTCCAATTTTAGGTATATTAGCATTTGGATTATCAGGAAGTAGTGGTTTACGTGATTTAGCTGGGAGGGTCCATCCGATTTTCGGAGTTGTCTTCTCAGTGGCACTTTACTTAACCATTGGACCGTTTTTTGCAATTCCAAGGACAGCAACAGTACCATTTGTTGTGGGATTTGAGCCGTATATCAATCCAGCACAAAGTAGTTTATATTTAGGGCTGTTTAGCTTTATTTTTTTCGCAATTGTCTATTACTTTTCTTTAAATCCAGCAAAGATTATAGACTATATTGGCAAATATTTAACCCCTGCGTTTTTACTGTTTTTATTTATCATCATCTTCATTGCTATCGTTAAACCAATGGGTCATTTCGGTCAACCAACTGGTGATTATAGCGACTTTGCCTTTATTACAGGGTTTAAAGAAGGCTATAATACGATGGATGCTCTAGCTTCACTCGCTTTTGGTGTCGTTGTCATTCAGGCAATTAAGAGAAAAGGGATCACTGATTCAAAAGAGATTGCAAAGGCGACGTTAAAATCAGGCATTTTCACCATGGTACTGATGTTGCTGATTTACGGACTCATTACCTATATAGGAGCGTCAAGTGTGACTGCCATTGGAACATATGAAAATGGCGGTTTAATCTTTGCTGCAGTAGCTCAGCACTATTTCGGATCGTATGGGAATATTCTACTCGCGATCATCATCGTACTAGCCTGTTTAAAAACGAGTATCGGATTGATTACGTCTTGTAGTGAGTTTTTTAACGGCGTTTTTCCTAAAATCAGCTATAAATTGTTTGTTCTAATATTGTGTCTCGTATCTTTTATCATAGCAAATTTTGGTCTAACTAATATCATTCAATTTGCTGTACCTGTATTAATGTTGCTGTATCCTATTGCAATTGTTCTAATTTTATTAACTCTTTGTTCATCATTCTTCCGCCATAAGCAGAGTGTTTACGCAACTGCCATATTCTTCACTTTTTGTGTAAGTTTCTTTGACGGCTATAGCTCGTTGGTTGGCAGTTTACCTAACACTTCTCTCTCCTTGTTTGAATCGGTTAGATCGTTCTACATGGACAATCTACCATTTTACGCTATTGGACTTGGTTGGATTTTACCAGCTCTAGTTGGTGTTATAATTGGTTTAATATGGCCACAAAACGCAAGAAAAAACGTTATATCATAATTCAAAAACCAGCTTAGGAATTCAACTAAGCTGGTTTTCCTTTTACTATCTATTTATTTAAGTTAACTTTTTCTCTATTATTTCTTATTGATCTTCAATCACAATATATGTTGCTTTCACTGGACCATGTACGCCTACAATCAATACCATCTCAATATCTGCAGAATTACTAGGACCCGACATAAATAAAATACAAGAAGGTACTTGTTCTCCGCTTTCTATTTGTTTATGAATTTGTTGTGCTGCTTGGGTCATACGAGGCACAATGGAACTTTTTGGTATGAGTACAATCGACTTTTCTGGTAAAAAGTTCATTGTACGACCTCTGTTCGGGTGGCTATAGAGCACCGCTGTTGCAGACTCTGCTAAAGTAATTTCACTAATTGTAATCCCTATATTCGCCTTTTCTGCTTCGCGAATATTTTGCTCTGGGTCCTTGGAATTCCATTCGTAAAATTTTATGCCACTCTCTTGCCATTGCTTGAATAATGGTGAAACCCCGAAATTGTCAAAGCGCTCATCTTTCCACGCTACCACTGATTTCCCACCAAAGTCTGTTACGACTTGATGTAAAGTATTCGTCAGGTTAGCGGTTGTCGTTTGTAAACATACAGTATGTATGTTCTTACATTGTTCTTTTAATACTTCCACAAGCTCATCTTGAGAAGCATTTTTTAAGACTTCATGTTGGGGCAAGTATTTCCATTGTGGACGATCCACTTTTGTTCGGACAGGTCGACCAAGGCTATTGGCGATAGTATTTAAAAATTGATCTCGATTTTGAATTGTCATGATTGATCCCCTTTCTGACGTTGTTTTAGCCAGTTACGGAAGCTTTCTTTATTAGGAGCTGGGAAGTCACGCTCTTCAGTCCATGCTTTTAATGGGCCTGGTCCACTCGTAATTTTGTCGTCTTTTACGAAAGGAGACATTATTGGTGAAGCGACCTTTGTTGCCACATTAAAGAGTGATGAAGTTGATGCACCAATACCAAATGCTTTCATTAGTAACCGTTCAGAAATAGGGGCTTTTCCCTCTTGTTCTACAATTTTTTGACGATGCTTATGCAGCAATTCGTGTAATGGAATTTTTACCGGGCATACTTCTGTACAAGCACCACAAAGGGTAGAAGCATAAGGTAATTCTTTGAAATCATCATACCCACCTAGCAGTGGGGTTAATACGGCACCAATTGGACCTGAATAAATCGAGCCATAGCTATGTCCACCTACGTGGCGATAAACAGGGCAAGCATTTACACAGGCAGCGCAACGGATACATTGTAAAACCGATTGAAATTCAGTTCCTAGTATTTTTGAACGTCCATTATCGACGATCACCAAATGGAATTCTTCTGGACCGTCTGTTTCACCTTCGCCTTTAACACCTGTTAGCATCGTAATATAACTCGTTAGTTTTTGACCAACAGCGCTACGTGTTAGTAAGCTTACTAATACTTCCATTTCTTCAAATGTAGGAACGATCCTCTCCATTCCCATTACAGCAATATGTGTTTTTGGTAATGCAGTAACAAGATCAGCATTTCCTTCATTCGTCACGAGTGTCACAGTACCACTTTCAGCTATCGCAAAGTTACACCCAGTAATCCCGATATCCGCTGTTAAATATTCTTGACGTAGCTTTTCGCGAACGTAAAGTGCCATTTCCTCTGGTTGCTCAGTTTTTTCGTAGCCAATTTTATTTGCGAAAATTTCGCGAATTTGATGGCGGTTTTTATGTAATGGTGGCACGATAATGTGTGAAGGCGGTTCATGATCATTTAATTGTAAAATATACTCACCAAGGTCAGTCTCAACTACTTCACAGCCTGTTTCTTCAAGCGCTGCATTTAAATGAATTTCTTCTGTAACCATTGATTTTGCTTTCACGATTTTTTTCGCTTGTTTTTGTAGCGCAATCTTTTTTACGTATTCGGATGCTTCTTCTCCAGTTTTCGCAAAAAATACATGCCCCCCACGCTTTACAACGTTTTCACTTAACTCGTAAAGGTATGCATCTAAATTTTCAAGAACATGTTTTCGAATTTCCTCACCATGTGCACGCCAATCTTCCCAGTTTCCTAATTCATCTACTTGTGCTTGACGTCGAGTTTGGAATCTTGTTTGTGCTGCGGATACTGCTCCACGCATAAATGCATCATTTAAGTTATTCGCTACACGACTTTTAAATTGCTCATCACTCGTTTTCATTGCCATAACAATCCCCCCTTAGCGACTATTTAACACTTCTGCAATATGCATGACTCGAATCGGTTTACCAGTACGGTCGATGCGACCACCAATATTAATTAAGCAGCCAGCATCTGCTCCGATTAAAATGTCTGCTTCTGTTTCTTCAACATTACACACCTTTTCGTCTACCATTTGGCCAGAAATGTTCCCCATTTTGACAGAAAATGTACCACCAAAGCCACAACATCGCTCTTTACCAGGTAACTCGACATATTCTAAACCTTCTACATGTTTTAATAGCTTAATAGGTGCCTCTTTTATACCTAGTAAACGTGTCATATGACAAGAAGTATGATAGGTTGCTTTTCCTACTAAACGAGCACCAACATTTTCTACTTTTAAAACGTTTACAATAAAATCTGTTAACTCATATGTTTTGTTCGCTAATTGTTGTGCTTTGTGTTCCCACTCGGAATCGCCTTTAAAAATATGTGGATATTCTTTAAACATGTAAGCACAAGAACCTGATGGTGTAACAACATACTCTGCATGTTCAAATGCTTTTATCATATTTTTCATGGACCCTTTTGATTGTTCGACATAGCCGCTATTATATGAAGGTTGTCCACAGCATACTTGGGTTGTTGGAAAATCGATTTCACAACCAAGTCTCTCAAGAAGTTCTACAGTTGCTTTCCCAACGTTTCCTTGAAAAAGATCGACAAGGCATGTAGCAAATAATGTGACTTTCATATAAATCCCCCTTAATATTCAACAGGTCATCTGATGAATTAATCGTAACATGTTTATAGAAATTTCACTATATTTTTCGAAAATTAGGTAAATTAGCATCAATAAGTACCTTACTTCTATAAAGAATAGTGAAAGTGTCACTATAAAAATTATATGAACAACCGACTTCTATCTTTCCCATTAATATATGAAAATGATTTTACTGAGAGTACATTGTTCAATACATAAGAAAACGCCACTTTGTAACAGCGTACAAAATGGCGGTTCTCTTATAACTAATATATTCTTTACTTTGATTCATTAACATATTGCATTAGTATTTTTTCCACGTTACTTAAATGGGAGTACATTGCTAGTTCAGCAAGCTCGGGGTTTTGCTGTTTAATTGCTAAGTAAATTTGCATATGTTCATCATAAAGCTGTTCGCTCGTGGTCTGTGTTGAAAATAACCAAATTCTTCGCGTTTCTCGCATTAAATCAATTGTAAGACCAGATACTTGATCGAGTAGGTTCGGGAGTAGTGGGTTATGAGATGCTTCGGCAATCGCCATATGAAATTCAAAATCCACCTTTTCACCAAGTTCTTCATCGCCTTGAACAGTTTTCATTTTTTCAAGTATTGCATTTATATTTTCAATATCTTCTTTTGTACGATTTCTTGCAGCACTAGCAACCGTGCCAACCTCAATAATCTTTCTTAGTTCTAATAAATGAGGGATATTCTCTCTATGTGCAAGAATCGAAGTGGAAAGAGGAAAATCTAATTTTTGTTCAGTGAATTCCTTCACGAATGTACCGGATCCTTGCTTAATTTCAATGAGGCCCATCGCTTTTAGTGCGGATAATGCTTCACGCACAGCGGATCTACTTACCTGAAGTTGTTCTGCCATATAGTCAACGGAATCTAAACGATCCCCGGGTTTCAATTCACCTGATTGAATTTTTTCTAGAAGTATTTCACAAATTTCTTCATATTTTTTTTTCGTTTTTACTTTTGTGAATTTCAAAGGATACACCTCGTTCTGTTATGTGAAATACACGTTTATGCTTATTATACAAAATGTCTAGGTAAAAATCTTTCTATATTATTATCTAACACCTAAAGTCATCTGATGACTTTTAGAAATTTAGAAGTTTGTCAAAGCAAAATATTACTTGATGATTTTAAGAACAAAAAGAACGAATTTCACCACCAACGGAAATTCGTCCTACTTTCACTTATAAT
>Ga0182742_1004273_pt1 | contig 13083 bp, 13 predicted proteins | sample eDN5th37CBELigMG_FD_128880 | JGI IMG/M metagenome (GOLD analysis project Ga0182742, IMG submission 128880) | Enriched Miracle-Growth compost microbial communities from Emeryville, California, USA - eDNA 5th pass 37_C BE-Lig MG (version 2)... ... | reverse complement strand
TCGCCCGCAACGGCATCCTCGGCATCGCCGACTCCGTTCTCACCCGCCTGCGCGGCAAGCGCGCCGTGCCATGACGCAAGTGCTGCTCGAAGCCAGGAACGTCAGCAAGAGCTTCGGCGCGCTGGTTGCGTCGAGCAATATCAATTTCCAGCTCGAAAAGGGCGCGCGCCGTGCGCTGATCGGGCCGAACGGTGCTGGTAAAACGACCTTCATCAATCTCCTGACCGGGGTGCTCGCGCCGACCGAAGGGCGGGTTTTCCTGAATGGCGAGGACGTGACGCAAGTCGCGCAGGCCGAGCGTGTCAAGCGTGGGATCGCCCGCACCTTCCAGATCAACCGACTGTTCCGCGGTCTTTCGGTTTTGGAGAATGTCTATATCCCCGTCGCCGAGCAGGTCGGCGCGGCCCCCGACATGTTCAAGCCGGCGGGGCTGCGCAGGGACGTGATCGATGCGTCCATGGCGCTGCTCGAAATGCTGAAGCTGCAGGATGTCGCCGGCCACAAAATATCCGAACTGCCTTACGGTCGTCAGCGCCTGGTCGAGATTGCCATCGCGCTTGGACTTGCGCCCAAGGTGCTGCTGCTGGACGAGCCGGCGGCCGGCGTGCCGAGTGCCGAGAGCCACATCATCCTCGATGCGATCGCCCGGCTGCCGAAGGATATCGGCGTGCTGATCATCGAGCATGACATGGACCTTGTGTTCCGGTTCGCTGAGCGCATCACGGTCCTGGTCGGAGGGCGGATTTTCGCGGAGGGCACGCCGAAGGAAATCGGCGCCAATGCCGATGTTCGCGCCGTCTATCTGGGGCAGGCGTCGCATGGCTAGCGCGCTCGCCTGGAAGAACCTGTCGGCCGGCTACGGCGACACTGTTGTGCTGGAGGATATCAACCTCGCGATAGCGGCGGGCGAGAGCGTGAGCATCATTGGACGCAACGGCGTCGGCAAGACCACGCTTCTGGTCACCGCGATGGGCCATACCAATGTGAAAGGCGGCGACGTCGTGTTCGACGGCCGGACGATCACGCAGCTGCCGGTCTACCAGCGTGCGCTGAGGGGACTCGGCCTCGTGCCGCAGGAGCGCGAAATTTTCCCCTCTCTATCGGTGCGCGAGAATCTCGAAATCGCGGCGCGCCCGGGCTACTGGACGGAAGCGCGCATTTTCGACCTGTTCCCGAGGCTGCGCGAACGCCTTGGCAATATGGGCAACCAGCTCTCGGGTGGCGAGCAGCAGATGCTTTCGATCGCACGCTCATTGATGACCAATCCCTCGGTTCTCCTGATGGACGAGCCGACCGAGGGCCTTGCCCCGGTGCTGGTCGAAACCCTTGCCGAAGTGCTGGGCAAGCTGCGCGACGAAGGCGCATTGACGATCGTGCTGGTGGAACAGAACAGTCGCGTCGCGCTCGCCTTTTCTCCGCGTACGGTGGTGATGGACAAGGGCCGCATCGTCTACGACGGCCTGTCGCAACCATTGCGCGAGGATCCGGAGCGGCTGGCGAGCCTAATCGGGGTCGGCGAATAAAAGCGAAGGTGCGTCAAATCGGCCGTCAGGCAGGGTCGCTCCGGCCGCTCGGCGCACCTAAGATGGGCTCCCATGATTCGGAGCGCCATCAGGATCATGCGTCTGCGTTTTCGCGAGACCGCCATCGGCCTGTTGGCCGCGGTCGCTGGCATGGTTGCGTCCGGCCCTTCGCTCGGTCAGCAGGCGCTGACGGGCCTCGGAATAGTCCTCATTCACGGCAAAGGCGGCACGCCCACTAGCGCAATCGAGGGGCTGCACGAATCGCTGAAGCGCGCCGGCGCGATTGTCGAAGCCCCGGAAATGCCGTGGTCGGCGCGGCGGATCTACGATGCCACTTTCGATCAGGCGATGTCCGAGATCGACGATGCGGCCGACCGGCTCAGGAAAGCGGGTGCAAACCGGATCGCGGTGATCGGTCACAGCCTCGGCGCCAATGCCGCGATCGGATACGCTGCGCGGCGCAACGATGTGCATGCGGTGGTGGCGCTTGCGCCCGGCCATTTGCCGGAAGCCTGGGCGCTGCGGGTGCGCACCCGTGGCGCGATCGCCGAGGCGAAGAAGTTGATCGCGGCCGGAAGGGGCGACGAGCGCAGATCTTTCCCCGATCTCGCGCAGGGCATCCCGTTCTCGGTCCGCGCGACGCCGCATGTTTATCTGTCGATGTTCGATCCCGATGGGCCGGCGGTGATGCCCAAGAACGCCGCCGCCATGGGCGACGTGCCGTTCCTGTGGATCGCCGGCGTCGCCGACCCGATCATCTTTCACGGCAAGGATTACATCTATGGCCGCGGCGCACGGCATCCCAAGAGCAGGTATGTCGTGACGGCCAGCATGCATCTGTCGACGCCGTATCAGTCGCGCGGCCAGATCATCGAATGGCTGAAGGGGTTGTGATGTTCTTCCGTCCGCTGCTTGACGCGGGAGGGCGCGAGACGCGTAGCGCCCGAGCGGGACGTAGTCTTATGAGCGAAGCAATAGGGGGATCCCGGATTTCGCTTCGCTCATCCATGCCGCTGTTTTATTCCTTCAGCCCGTTGACCTTGGTCACCCAGGCGCGGACGTCCGGCAGTATCTGCGGCAGCAATGCCTTCACCTGCTCGCCGGTCATGCCGGCGCGGATGCGCGGATCGTACAGGATGTTCAGAAGATACTGATCGTAGATGCCGAAGAATCCCATCTGAACCTCGTCATTGAACATGGTCCAGGGCAGCGTGTCGTCGTCGTTGATGGGGCCGAGCGCCTGCAGCAATTCCTCGTAGAGGCAATCCAGAAAGATGAACTCGCCGGCGTCGATCACGATGATCACATCGGAATGCTGGATACGGAACAGCTCATCCTTGCGGAATCCGGACAGGCATTGCGGCTCGAGGGACTTGACGATCCGTTCGGCCTGCTCGCGCCCGTAGAATCGGCGGATCGTCTTTTCGATGTCGCGGTCGCGCACCAGCGTCACCGTGAAATTGGCATCCTTGCGGCTGTCGACCATTGCGATGTCGAGATGGCGCACCTTGGAACGGATGTCATTGACCACCTGCGCAACCTGCTTGCGGCGGTCGGGCTTCGCGCGATTGTCGACAAAAATGCGGACCGGCATTTCGTATTTGCGAATGCGGTCGACGCGGCCCGAGACGTGAAACTCCGCCCCGAACACGACACGGAAGAATCCGTCGACGATCTCTGCGTCTGTAAAGGCCTTGCGTTCGGCGGCGCGGCGCTTGGCAACCTCCACATTCTCGGCAACGGCGGCTGTGGACCATGAGGCCGCCGCGACCAGCAGACCAAACATGAGTGCGAGGACGCCGCGAAGCATTCGCAGGGTTATCGCCGGCTTGTGAATCGCCAACGTGTCAAACGGGTCCCGGATACGCGCGCTCGTCATGTGTTCCGATGCTCGACATGACGCCAAACGGCCCGCGCGTGTTGATCTGGAATCTTTTCCACAAGGGCGAAGGTAATTCTTGGTCAGGACGATGTCGTCAGGCGCGAGGCGCGGGTCTGCAACGCCCGCATGCGGTCGGCGAGGCTGCCTTTGCCATCGTCCTCGCCGATATCGTTGGCCGGCACCGGAACACGACCGACCGGCGCCAGGCGAGGGGCTGGCGTGGACTCTGCTTCGGCCGAAGCCAGGATCGCTTCGATCGGAGAGTTCGGACCTTCGAGCGTGACCGCAAGCTTGGCCACTTCGGCGGCCACGTCGTTGATCCGTTCGCGCAGAAGCGCGTTTTCGACCCGCTCTGCCGCCCAACTGGCCTCGGCCTCGCGCTTCATGGCGGCGACTTCGGCCTGCAACTTGGCGCGCTCTGTATTGGCGAGTTCTAACTCGTTCTGCAGGATCTCCTTCTCGGCGGTCAAATTCTGGATCGTCTCCCGGTTCTGGCCGCTGGCAGTGGTGAGTTCCTCGCGCAGATGGAAACCGGTGCGCCGCGCGTTTTCCAATTCGGCGCGCAGCCGGTCGCACTCGTATTCGCGCTCCACCAGCAGCCGTCCCTGGTCGGCGATACGGCTTTCCAGTTCCGCCGCGCGCTTACCAAGCAATTCGGCTTCCGTGCTCTGGGCAACCAGCTGCTGCTCGAGCTCGGCCACGCGCTTTCCGAGATTTTCGACCTTGCCGCGCTCTTCGTTGAGGTTCTGGCTCGCCGCGGCGACCTCTTGGCGCTCCTTCTCCAGTCGGTCCTCGGTCTTTTTGATGTCACGCTCGTAGTCGCCGATGCGCAGCCGCAGCGCTTCAATTTGCGTCCTGAGCGAGATGAGTTCGACCCGCTGCGCTTCCGTGGTTGCCGTCCGGTCGCCAAGCTCGGCGGACAGCCGCACCAGCTCCGCCTCCTTGTCCGACAGGCCGCGCTCGGTTTCGTGCAAGCCGAGTGTTTTGACGGACAATTCGTCTTCGGTCGCCTTCATCTGGTCCTTCAGCGCCTTTTCACGGGCTTCGAGAGCAAAGATGGTGGCGGACTTCTCGCCGAGTTCGGCTTTCAGCCGGTTGATGGCGTCATTCTTCTTGCCGAGTTCGGCGCGCTGGCTCGTACTCTTGGCTTTCAGCTGCTCGACATTCATTTCCAGCCGCCGCGTTGACATTGCGAATTCGGCGCGGAGCTGATCCTTGTCGGCCTGGATTTCCGCCATTGACAAGGGCGTTGCCGCTTCCATGCGCCGCATTGTCAGGCGTACGGCGCGAGCATGGACCAGCGGAATGAAGACAAGTCCGAACAGGCTCGCCAGAAGGAAGCCGATGCCCAGATACATGGCCGGCTCGATCATGACCGGAGACTCCAACCCATAGCGGCGATTTGAGCGCAACGGCAACGTGGAACGGTGCCACGATGGTGTCGCCGCTCGCTAGCGCCTCCCGTCGTTAACCTAAACCGGTCCGCGCCCGGCGGGGAAGGAAATTCGCATGAGTCACGCTCATCGGATGAGCCTCATGCTAGAAGGGATTCCAGGTCGCCTTCGGCGTGAACTTCAGATAGCCGATATTGGCGCCGAGCCGCAGCCCGACCCCGGCCCGGATCGGTACCACGACGATGTTGCCCGCGCCGAGCGCCGTCATCCCGAAACCGCCGATGAAATAGGCAGAGCCGTCGATGCCGCCGAAGCGGTTGTAGATCGTCTCGGTGGCAGGAAGGTTGTAGACGAGCATCATGGTCCGCGCGCCCTCGCCGCCGGCGTCGAAGCCGATCGAGGGGCCCTGCCAGAACACCCGCAGGTCGCCTGCATTTTTCGTGTAGAGCGTGCCTTCGCCATAACGCAGCCCGGCCACGAACGCGCCTCCGGCCTCTTCGCCCAGGATGTAGCCGTTCGGCTGCCCGAACTGGCTGAAGGCCTTTTCCACCACCTGCGCCAGTCCACGTGACACTGTCCCGAAGAAACGGTGTCCGCTGTCCAGGATCTCGTTCGAGGAATATTGCGGCTGCGACGACTGCTGCGGAGCAGGCCCGGGCGGCGGCGCCGGCTGAGGTTGTTGCGCCGAAACCGGCTGGCTGTGGACGCAGGCCAGGCAGGCCGCGGCGGCCAGAAGGCAGATCAGCGAACGCATCGGGTGCTCCATAAGAATAGGTCGGTTGAGCGGACTTAACCGGTTACTCATGCGGACGCTGTTAAAGGCATCCGAATCGGAACACTTGTTGGACCGAATCATGACAACACTGCGCCGTCAACGACCGAAGCAGCGTGCCGCACTGCTTTGGCTCGCCTTATCGGCAATGCTGGGCGTGCCAATGTTGCAGACGGGTCACGCCGCGACCACCGGGCGGATTGTCACCGACCACAATTCCGGTCTTGCGATCTACGGCTACGATCCGGTCGCCTATTTCACCGACCGCGCGCCGAAGGTCGGGCGCCCCGACCTCGAGGTAAGACAGGCTGGCGCGGCGTGGCGATTCCACAACGAGGGCAACCGGGATGCCTTCGCCCGCGATCCGGCGATCTACATGCCGCAATATGGCGGTTACGATCCGGTGGGTATCGCGCGCGGGGTCGTGCGTGCCGGGCACCCGGATTTCTGGGCGATCCACAACGACCGCCTTTTCCTGTTCTATTCGGAAGATGCCCGGACGGCCTTCAAGGCCAATCCGGAACACATTGCGCTTCAGGCGCAAGCGCGGTGGCCAGACGTGATGCGCCGACTCGTGCCCTGATCAGGCAAATCGTGAAGCCTCCGCCGGATCGCACCAGGCGACGAAGGACGGTACCTTAAGTTCGCGCGCGGTTTGCCCGTAGCGGACCGGCGTGCCGTCGAGCGACAGCACCACGCCCCCGGCGGCGCTCAGCACCGCATCTCCGGCAGCGATGTCCCATTCCGAAGTGCGGCCCAGCCGCGGATAGACATCGGCCTTGCCTTCGGCGATGCGGCAGAATTTCACAGAGGAGCCGCAATCCATGCGGTCCACAGCGGGGAACCGGGTCAGCCATTGCTCGGTCTTCGGGTCCAGATGCGAGCGGCTGACCATGGCGCGCCAGGGGCCTCCCCGATGCGGGTGGGTGCGCAAGGCCAGGCGCTCGCTTGCGTCCTGAGGTCCGGCGCCGGGTTGTAACCGAAGGCGTTCCGATCCGGCGCCAACCGCGCCGCGCCAGATCGCGTCCAGAGCCGGCGCTCCGACGATACCGACGATCGGACGCCCATCACGCACGATTGCGATATTGACCGTGAATTCGTCGCGACCCTCGATGAACTCGCGCGTGCCATCGAGTGGATCGACCAGAATGAAGGTATCCGGCAAGTCCGGCAATGTTCCTTGCGAGGCCGCTTCCTCCGACACCACCGTGACACCCGGCAGCGTGCGCGCGAGACCGTCGAGGATAATCGCCTCGGCCGCTTCGTCGGCCTCGGTGACCGGGCTTGCATCGGCCTTGATGCGGACTGCAGCGCCGGCCATGCGCACGCGCATGATCGCTGCGCCGGCGTTCGACGCAATTGCAGTCAATGAGTCGACAAGCGAGGGATCGGTGAGTTCCTTCGTCATGCCATAACCCCCTCGCGTCCTGCCCGGGCAGTCATAGCTTGGCGCTGCGGCAGGAGGGGTGTATCAAGCGGCCGGCCGCATCAGGATCGAGTGATTCGCGTTCCGCCGCCCGTTTGATCGGAGCCAGATTCATGTCCGCCATTTCTGCTGCTCAAGCGTCTGCTGCTCAAACGTCCGCCGCCCAGACACTTACCAAGATCGAGTCCGTGGACCTCGCCGCCCTGTTGTGCTCGCGCGTCTGCCACGACCTGATCAGCCCTGTCGGCGCGATAGTCAATGGCCTCGAGGTCATGGAGGACGACAACGACCAGGAAACCAAGGATTTCGCCCTGGACCTGATCAAGAAAAGCGTGCGGCAGGCCTCGGCGAAACTGCAATTCTGCCGGCTGGCTTTTGGTGCCGCCGGTTCGGCGGGCGCGCAGATCGATGTGGGCGATGCGGAGAAGGTGGCGCGGGCCTTCCTTGAAGACGAGAAGACCAAGCTTGTCTGGAATTTGCCGCGCGTTCTGCTGCCCAAGAACCGCGTCAAGCTTCTCCTCAACATGCTGCTGATCGCCGGACAGTCGATCCCCCGCGGCGGCCAGATCGTTGTCGATCCGCTGGGCAGCGGCGAAACTATGAGCTTCTCGGTTTCGGCCGCCGGCGGATATGCCAAGGTTCCGCAGGCGGTGCCGGAACTGCTTGCCGGCGGTTCGCATGGTGGCGGTGTCGATGCGCACGCGGTGCAGCCCTATTATACCGGCCTGCTGGCGAGGGACTGCGGTCTGACCGTTACGGCCATCAGTGAGGGCGAGACGATCGTCGTCGCCGCACGCTAACACTCCGCCGCGCGGAGCCCGCAATCCGGGCGCAAGGCCCAAGGGGGGGCGGCGCATCCCCGCTACACGGCGGCCCGGAAGGCCCGCGCTGATAGTTAACGCGCGGTTAATTCCATGAGCGCGGTACCTTCCCCTTACGCAAAATTAAACGGTAACCAACACACTGCGATGGTTCGAACCATGCCGCGCCGGTCGCAATCCGGCGCGCGGAAGGCCCATTGCCATGGACGAGTTGCTGCGGGATTTCCTGACCGAGACTCATGAGAGCCTCGACACGGTCGATTCCGAGCTCGTGCGTTTCGAGCAGGAGCCGAACAATTCCGAAATCCTCGCCAACATTTTCCGGCTCGTTCACACGATCAAGGGGACTTGCGGCTTCCTCAGTCTTCCGCGCCTGGCGGCGCTGACGCACGCTGCGGAAAGCCTGATCGGCCGGTTCCGCGACGGCCTGCCAGTCAGCCAGAGCGCGGTGTCGCTGATCCTCACGACGCTCGATCGCATCAAGGACATTCTCGATGCCCTGGAACAGCGCCAGGGCGAACCGGCCGGAAGCGACGAGGACCTGATCGCCCAGCTCGATGCGATGGCGCAGGAATTAGCGGCGCCGGGTGCAACTCATTCCTCGGGAAAGCTGGTCTATCAGGTGCTGGAACGGCCGCTGAAGCCCGGCGAGGCGACGCTCGACGAACTGGAGCGTGCCTTTCGCGAAACGCCGGGCCCTGCACCGGCCCAACCGGGATTGGAAAGTGGCAAGCCAGCCGAGCGGGCGGATGCGAAAGTCGTGAGCCAGTCGATCCGCGTGAATGTCGAGACTCTCGAACACCTGATGACCATGGTTTCGGAGCTCGTTCTCACCCGCAACCAGCTGATGGAGCTGGCGCGCCGGCAGACCGAAACCGCATTCAAGCTGCCGCTCCAGCGGCTCTCGCACGTCACCGCCGAATTGCAGGAAGGCGTCATGAAGACGCGCATGCAGCCGATCGGCAATGCCTGGCAGAAGCTGCCGCGGCTGGTGCGCGATCTCTCCGCCGAGCTGGGCAAGCAGATCGAACTTGAGATGCAGGGCGCCGAAACCGAACTCGACCGCCAGGTTCTCGACATGATCAAGGACCCGCTGACGCATATGGTGCGTAATTCGGCGGATCACGGGATTGAGTTTCCGGCGGAACGTCGAGCGGCCGGAAAGCCGGAGCGCGGCACCATCCGCCTGTCCGCCCGCCATGAGGGCGGCCACATCGTCATCGAGGTGGCTGACGACGGGCGCGGCCTCAACAGCCGCAAAATCCGCGCGAAAGCGTTGACGAGCGGACTCGCGAGCGAATCCGAACTCGACAAGATGACCGATGCACAGCTTCAGCGGTTCATCTTCGTCCGCGGCATGTCCACCGCGGATGCGGTTACGAATATTTCCGGTCGCGGCGTCGGCATGGACGTGGTGCAGAGCAATATCGACCAGATCGGCGGCACCATCGACGTAAAATCGGTCCCGGAGCAGGGCACGGTCTTCACGATCAAGATCCCGCTGACGCTCGCGATCGTGTCGGCGCTGATCGTCGAGGCCGCCGGCGAGCGTTTCGCGATGCCGCAGGTTGCCGTGATGGAGCTCGTGCGCGTGCGCGGAGATGGCGAGCACCGCGTCGAGCGGATCAAGGACACGCCGGTGCTGCGGCTGCGCAACAAGCTGCTGCCGCTGATTTTCCTGCGCAAGTTTCTGCGCCTGGGCGACCCGGCCGAGCAGGAAGGCGAGAACGGCTTTGTGGTGGTCTCTCAGGTCGGGGCCGAGTGTTTCGGTATTGTGGTCGACCGCGTGTTCCACACCGAAGAGATCGTGGTGAAGCCGCTGGCGAGCAAGCTGCGCCACATCCATGCATTTTCCGGCAACACCATTTTGGGCGACGGCGCGGTGATCATGATCCTCGACCCCAACGGGATCGCGGCCGCGTTTGGATCGGTTCGCGCCGGCGGAATCGCTCACGAAACCGCGGCCGGGGAGGAAAATCGTACAGCGGACCGAAACACGACCGCGCTTCTTGTATTTCGCGCCGGCTCAAATGCGCCACGCGCAGTACCGCTCTCGCTGGTGACGCGCCTCGAGGAGATCGATGTGCGCAGCATCGAAGTCACAGGCGGGCGCCATGTGATGCAGTATCGCGGCCATCTGATGCCGCTGATCTGCCCGGGCGATTGCGTGCGCATCAAGGAGAGCGGATCGCAGCCGCTCCTGGTTTTCTCCGATGGCGAGCGCTCGATGGCGCTAGTCGTCGACCAGATCGTGGACATCGTGGAGGAGGCATTCGACATCGAGGTTAGTGACGGGCGTGCGGGTATTCTTGGCTCCGCGATCGTGAAAGGCGAGGCGACCGATATCGTCGATGTCGGGCATTATCTGCCGATCGCCTTTGCCGACTGGCTCGGCAGCAGCACGCCGCAGCGCGTCCGGCCGCGCCTGCTCCTGGTCGATGACTCGGCCTTTTTCCGCAACGTGCTGGCGCCGGTCCTGCGCGCCGCCGGTTATGCGGTCACCACCGCATCGAGCGGACACGAGGCGTTCGGTCTCATTCGGAGCGGCCGCGTCTTCGACCTGATCGTCAGCGACCTGCAGATGCCGGGTATGGACGGACTTGCGCTCGCGCGGGCGCTGCGCAGCGATCGTAAAACCGCGCAAACGCCGCTGATCGCGCTCTCGTCGATGACAACGCCCGAAATGATCCAGCGCGTGCGCGACGCCGGCTTCCACGATTTCGTCGCGAAATTCGACCGCCAGGGCCTGATCGCCGCGATCAAGGAACAGGCGGATGCCGTCGCCAGCCGGGCCGCCTGACGCCATGCAGAACACGCAGCAGACCGCAAGCGCCGAATACGTGACCGTCACCGTCGGAACGCAATTGTTCGGCCTGCCGATCGCACGTGTGCAGGACGTATTCGTGCTGAGCCAGATCACTCGCGTTCCGCTCGCACCTGATGACATTGCGGGAGTGATCAACCTGCGCGGCCGGATCGTCACAGCGATCGATCTGCGCCGACGCCTTGGTCTAGCGAGCGATAGCGGTCGCACGCAGATGGCGGTTGGTATCGAAAGCGATGGCGAGTCCTATGGGCTTGCGATCGATGCGGTCGGCGAAGTGCTCACGCTCGACGTCGAAACCGCCGAACCTGTGCCGGTCAATCTCGACGACCGGCTCAGACGCGTGGCATCCGGCGTTCACCGTCTGGAGCACGGATTGCTGGTGGTGCTGGACGTGGACAAGCTGCTCGATCTGAAGCCTTCGGAATTGGCCGCATAGAGCGGCCCGGACATGCGGGTCGTTCCGCTAGAAAAGCGAGTGAGGAATGCCATGAAGACCTGTCTGGTTGTGGACGACTCCAGTGTGATCCGCAAAGTCGCCAAGCGAATCCTGGAGGGGCTCGATTTCCAGATCATGGAAGCCGAGGACGGCCAGCAGGCGCTTGATCAGTGCCAGCGCATGCTGCCCGACGCGATCCTGCTCGACTGGAACATGCCGCGGATGGATGGATATGATTTCCTGAAAGCGCTGCGCCGGATGCCTGGCGGCGACCAGCCGAAGGTCGTGTTCTGCACCACGGAAAACGACGTCGCGCATATCGCGCGCGCGCTGCACGCGGGCGCCAACGAATACATCATGAAGCCGTTCGACCGCGATATCGTCGAGGCGAAATTCCAGGAAGTCGGGCTGATCTGAGCGCGGCCATTGCCTTCTCGATCCGGGTAGAAAATGTGACCGCGCTTTCTGACAGATATGCCCGCCTGCCCGGCGCAGCGGCCGAGCCGCTGCGCGTGATGGTGGTTGACGATTCTGCGGTCGCACGCGGCTTTATCCGCCGCTGGCTCGAATTGGAGCCGGGCATGGCGATCGTTGCCTCGCTGCGGACCGGGCGCGAGGCGCTTGATTATCTCGAACGCGCCAATCCCGATGTGGTGGTGCTCGATGTCGAAATGCCGGACATGGACGGCATCACCGCGCTGCCACTGCTGCTGCGCAAGAAGCCCGATCTCGCGGTGATCATGGCGTCGACGCTGACGCGTCGTAATGCCGAGGTCACGTTGCGCGCGCTGTCGCTCGGTGCGCTCGACTGTATCCAGAAGCCGGACGCGCTGGGCGCAATCACCAGCGAGAATTATCGGCACGCGCTGGTCGCAAAGATCAGGGAATTGGGGAGGCACGCTCGCGGCGGCCGGGATCGGACAGCGCGGCCGGTTCCAGGCCGGGCGGGCGGCGGCGCGGGTGCAGCGGCTCTCGCGATCGCCCTGCGGCCTTCGCCGACCATCCCGCCACGCGTTCTTGTGATCGGCGCCTCCACCGGCGGGCCGCAGGCGCTGAACGAGGTCTGCAGCCGGCTCGGCCCCGTCATCGACGAGGCGCCGGTTCTGATCACCCAGCACATGCCGCCGACCTTCACCACCATCCTTGCCGAGCATCTCGGGCGGACCACCGGCCGGCTGGCGCGGGAAGCCGAAGACGGCGAACCGATCCGCGCCGGCCGCATCTATGTCGCGCCGGGACACATGCATCTGAGGGTGGCGCGTGCGAATGGTCAGCCGGTGGCGGTGCTGGACGATTCCCCGCCGGTGCATTTCTGCAAGCCCTCGGTTGACATGCTGTTTGCATCGGCCGCCGCGGTGTGGGGCAGCTGGGTGCTCGGCCTTGTGCTGACCGGCATGGGCACCGATGGCGCGAGGGGAGGCGCCGAGATCGTCGCCTCAGGCGGCAGCGTCGTCGCGCAAGACGAGGCGACCAGTGTGGTCTGGGGCATGCCAGGCGCGGTCGCCCAGGCTGGCCTCTGCTCGCAGATTCTGCCGCTGCCGGACATCGCGCCGGCGATCATGCGCGCTTTCAGGAGGCCCGCGTGACCGGCAACGACTACGACTTCATCCGCAAGCTCCTGAAGCAGCGCTCTGGCCTGATGCTGTCGGCAGAGAAGAAATATCTCGTCGAAAGCCGGTTGATGCCTGTGGCGCAGCGTCATCGGATTTCAAACCTGTGCGAACTGGCGCACCGGCTGCGCACCGGCGCCGATGAGGCGCTGATCGCCGAGGTGGTCACGGCGATGACCACCAACGAAACCTTCTTTTTCCGCGACCGGCTGCCCTTCGATCATTTTCGCAGCTTCATCCTGCCGGCGCTCATGGCCGCACGCGCGAATCACAAGCGTATCCGCATCTGGTGCGCCGCCGCCTCCACCGGACAGGAGCCGTACTCCCTTGCGATGGCGATAAAGGAGATGGGCAAGGCAGTCGACGGTTTCCGCATCGAGATTCTTGCGACC
>Ga0182742_1004271_pt1 | contig 13086 bp, 10 predicted proteins | sample eDN5th37CBELigMG_FD_128880 | JGI IMG/M metagenome (GOLD analysis project Ga0182742, IMG submission 128880) | Enriched Miracle-Growth compost microbial communities from Emeryville, California, USA - eDNA 5th pass 37_C BE-Lig MG (version 2)... ... | reverse complement strand
TGATTGAAGCTGGGATGAATGTTGCCCGTCTGAACTTCTCTCACGGTGACCATGAAGAGCATGGTGCACGTATTAGAAATATCCGTGAAGCTTCAAAGCAAACTGGAAAAACAGTTGCTATTCTGTTAGATACAAAAGGTCCAGAAATTCGTACTAATAATATGGTTGATGGTGCAATTGAGTTAGTTGCAGGTAACGATGTGATTGTATCAATGACCGAGGTAGAAGGAACAGTTGATAAATTCTCCATTACATATCCTGGATTAATTGATGATGTGAACGAAGGTTCAAAAATTTTACTAGATGACGGTTTAATCGGCTTAGAAGTAACTAAGATTGACCGTGATGCTGGAGAAATTTATACGAAAATTTTAAATACGGGCACACTTAAAAATAAAAAAGGTGTGAACGTTCCAGGTGTTTCTGTTAATCTGCCAGGAATCACAGAAAAGGATGCAAACGATATTGTTTTTGGTATCGAGCAAGGAATTGACTTTATTGCTGCTTCCTTTGTACGTCGTGCATCAGATGTACTAGAAATTCGCCGTTTATTAGAGGAACAAAATGCAACACATATCCACATTATTCCTAAAATTGAAAATCAAGAAGGTGTTGATAAAATCAACGAAATTCTTGAAATCTCTGATGGGCTAATGGTTGCACGTGGAGACCTTGGAGTAGAAATTCCTGCGGAAGAGGTACCTCTTGTTCAAAAAAGTTTAATTAAAAAATGTAACGCACAAGGGAAGCCAGTTATTACGGCTACACAAATGCTTGATTCTATGCAACGTAACCCACGTCCAACAAGAGCGGAAGCAAGTGACGTAGCCAATGCTATCTTTGATGGAACAGACGCTATTATGCTCTCAGGGGAAACAGCTGCTGGTGTGTATCCTGTAGAAGCGGTTCAAACGATGCATAACATTGCATCTCGTGCAGAATCTGCATTGGATCATAAAGAAATCTTATCTAACCGTAGCAAAGAAAATGATCATAATATTACAGATGCAATTGGGCAATCAGTTGCGCACACAGCATTAAATCTGGATGCAAATGCGATCATTGCTCCTACTGAAAGTGGACATACGGCTAGAATGATCTCTAAATACCGTCCTAAGGCTCCAATTGTGGCTGTTACTTCTGATGACGGTGTAGCCCGACGTCTATCACTAGCTTGGGGTGTGTATCCTCAAATCGGAAAACAAGCCACTACTACTGATGAAATGCTTGATACAGCTGTAGAGGAAAGCTTAAACAGTGGAATCGTTTCTCGCGGAGATTTAGTGGTAATTACTGCAGGTGCGGTAAATGTTAAAGGCACAACAAACTTAATGAAAATTCATGTTGTTGGAGATGTAGTATTAAAAGCTCAAGGAATTGGAAGAAAAACAGCTTTTGGTAAAGTGGTAATTGCGAACTCAGCAAAAGAAGCATTAGAAAAAGTAACAGAAGATTCGATCCTTGTTACGATCGGCTCAGATGCTGAGATGGTTCCAGCAATCGAGAAATGCCGTGCGTTAGTTACTGAAGAAGGCGGCTTAACAAGCCATGCTGCAGTAGTAGGACTTAGTCTTGGAATCCCAGTTATTGTAGGCGCTGAAGGCGCAACGACTAGCTTAAAGGATGGTCAAGAAGTTACAATTGACGCTTCACATGGTGTTATTTATAACGGTCACGCGAGCGTTCTATAATATAAGTGAAGAAGTAGCCTAATGGCTGCTTCTTTTTTGCTGATTTTAAAGAATACACATATAATATAAGGACAACTAGGAGGCGATTATTTTGCGTTATATCGTTTTACTATTAATTATTATACCGGCAGCAGAAATCGGTCTTTTGCTCTTATCAGGTAAGACTATTGGCATCTGGACTACCATCACCCTTATCGTTCTAACTGGCTTGCTTGGTGCCTACCTAGCAAAGCAACAAGGACTAGATACGATAAGAAAGGCTCAACATCTCCTTCAATCCGGTCAAATGCCTGGCGATGTACTATTGGATGGAGTTTGTATTATTATCGGTGGCACACTTCTATTAACACCAGGTTTTATAACAGATGCAACAGGCTTCCTATTACTGGTACCGCCAACAAGAAAATTCTTCAAAATCTTACTCAGCAAGGCATTCCACAACTGGATGAACAAAGGAAAAATTAAGATAATAAAATAAGAAAAGTCCATTCTCATGAGAATGGACTTCTATGCTTCTTTTCCCTTAATAAAGGACCAAACATCTTTAAATACATGTGCACGGTGCAAGGTTGTGATGATGACGAGGGTAACAGGACCTGCAATTAACCCTAAGAAGCCAATTAATTTAAAGCCAACAAATAACGCAATTAATGTGGCAAGAGGATCAAGACCTATGTTAGAGGATAATACTTTTGGCTCCATGACCTGTCGTTGAACTAGCACAATGATATACAAAACTCCTAAACCAATAGCTAAACTCATCTCTCCTGCAATAGCCTCATAAATAATCCACGGAACAAATACAGCACCTGTTCCTAAGTAAGGAATAATATCGACTAATCCTGTTACAAGTGCGATGGTAATCGCATAATCTACACGTAATATTAAAAGCCCAATAAGGATGATAACAGTTGTAATAGATATTAGAGTTAGTTGAGCTTTTATAAAGCCAAATAACGCTTTTTTTAAGTCTTCAAGTACTCTCTTTGTGCTGCTTTTTGCACGTGTTGGAATAATCTTATTGCTAAACCTTGACAGGCGATACCAATCTTTACTAATGAAAAAAGTGGCCAACAAGGAGAATATGACTACTGTTGCAGCATTTGGAAACCAAGATAGGATATTAGGTATGTTTCCAAAGAAGCTTTGTACAAAATCACCTATCGTAGATCCAATGGTTCTTCCGACATTTTGTATATTAGTTATTATCGTATCTTGTTGCCCGGTATCTAATGAATTAAATAAGCTTGTTAATTGATTATAGAGTGGAATAATCTGAGCAGTGATAAAGTCCTCGATGAAACCAATAAGAGTATCCAAATGTCTTGGGACGACATCAGCTAAATAGTCTGCACCAGACACAATTTCTGCAATTAATAAAGTAATGAAACCTGCAAATAAAGCAAAAATAAAGATAATACCGATTAAAACGGCAAGTGCTCTAGGTAACCGACCTTTGCTTTCTAAAAAATTTACAAATGGGTTTAGCATAAAAGCAATTAAAAGGCCGATGATAAAGGGGTATGTAACCTTTGAAATTTGAATCAGGATAAAAACGGACAAAAGCACACTAACAATTACGATCATAAAGCGCATAGTTCTAAATAAATAGGTGAGATTCAGATTAATCGTCCTCCTAATAGTAGAATGAATGGTAGACTTGTTTACTCTTTATTTTACCTACGTATGAAGATTATGGAAAGTTTTGTTTAATGTGAATAATGTTCTCGTTAACTTTCGACAAATAGAGTGATTTTTCTGAAATGAAAGTCCCATTGTTTATATGCTGAGTTTTCTTATGGTAAAATAACGTTTATATAAAGGAGGCCTTGAGGTTGCTAACACAAGCTAGCCTATTTTTGTTCATTTTATTAGTAATTGGTTTTATTGCAAAAAACCAATCTTTAATCATTGCCGTTGGGGTACTTTTGTTACTAAAAATAATCGGCGTGGATTCAAAAATCTTTTCTTATATTCAATCCAAAGGAATTAACTGGGGAGTTACTGTTATTACTTTTGCCGTACTAGCCCCTATTGCAAGTGGTGAAATTGGGTTTAGAGACCTAACAGCTGCCTTTAAATCACCTTATGCATGGATTGCTTTAATATCTGGAATGGCAGTTGCGTTGATCGCAAAAGGTGGTATAACCCTTTTAGCAAAGGATCCCCATATAACCACCGCTCTTGTGCTAGGAACGATCTTGGCTGTTTCACTTTTTAAGGGAGTGGCTGTAGGACCACTAATTGGTGCAGGTATCGCTTATCTAGCAATGAAATTTTTTGAACTCTTCTAATGGGTGATAAGTTTTCTGAATAACTAGGCTTAAGTTTTTCTAATAAAATATTAATTTTTTCACATTTTAGGCGGTTTTCGTTCACAAATGTCAGATAATTGTTTATAATAGGACTTGTAAGCGCATCCTTTTTATGGGTGTGAAAAAATTTATAGTCTTATAGTTATCTATAATGTTAATATTTTAATAACTCAGAGAATTAGAAGGGTTAGCGAATCACTTTGTAAAGGAGAGGGTCAATATGACAGCAACACGTGGTCTTGAAGGGGTAGTAGCTACGACTTCCTCTGTCAGTTCAATCATTGATGATACACTAACATACGTAGGGTACGATATTGATGACTTAGCAGAGAATGCCAGCTTTGAAGAAGTAATCTATCTTCTTTGGCATAGAAGACTTCCTACACAACAAGAACTAGCAGAGTTAAAAAGCCAATTGTCGGTAAATGCAGAGCTACCCAAACAAGTGCTTGAGCATTTTAAGTTATATCCAATTAATGAAGTACACCCAATGGGTGCACTTCGAACGGCTGTTTCGCTCTTAGGCTTGTATGACGAAGAAAGCGATGTAATGGAAGAGCAAGCAAACTATCGCAAGGCAGTTCGACTTCAAGCTAAGATGCCTGCAATTGTGACAGCATTTGCGCGTATTCGAAAAGGGTTGGAGCCAATCCCTCCTAGAACGGACTTAAGCTTTGCCGCAAATTTCCTTTACATGCTTTCAGGCAAAGAGCCGGAGCCTATTGCAATTGAAGCCTTTAACAAGGCACTTGTCCTTCATGCAGATCATGAATTAAATGCTTCTACATTCACCGCTCGTGTATGTGTAGCCACTTTATCGGATGTATATTCTGGTGTAACATCAGCGATTGGAGCATTAAAGGGTCCATTACATGGTGGAGCTAATGAAGCTGTAATGAAGATGTTAACTGAGATTGGAACATTAGAAAATGTTGATACTTATGTTCGTGGAAAGTTAGCGAACAAGGAAAAAATCATGGGCTTTGGTCACCGTGTTTACAGAAAAGGAGACCCTCGTGCAAAACACTTAAAGCTTATGGCAGAGAAACTTACTAACTTAACAGGAGAACCACATTGGTTTGAAATGTCTACAAAAATTGAGAACATTGTAACCGGTGAAAAGAATCTTCCACCAAATGTAGACTTCTACTCTGCTTCTGTATATCATAGCTTAGGAATTGACCACGATTTATTTACTCCAATCTTTGCAGTCAGCCGCGTTTCTGGTTGGTTAGCTCATATTCTAGAACAATATGAAAATAATCGATTGATTCGTCCAAGAGCCGATTATACTGGTCCTGGAATGCAAAAATATGTAGCGGTTGAGCAAAGAGGATAAAATTAAATAGAATACAGCATTTTACTTTTAGCTAAAATATTGCTGTAATAGAGAGGAGAGGTTAGAGGCATTTGGCTCTAACCTTTGATTCTGATGTTGCCCTCTATGGATAGAAATCTTTTATACATATTGATTGACCTGAAGCAGGGCGCATCTTGTTAGACAAAATGGAGGGAGAATTATACTATGCAAGGTGAAAAAATTACTGTAACAAATGGAGTTTTAAATGTACCAAATCATCCAGTAGTACCTTTTATTGAAGGAGACGGTACGGGTCCTGACATTTGGGCTGCGGCTTCTAGAGTGCTAGATGCTGCTGTTGAAAAAGCTTATAACGGTGAAAAGAAAATTGTTTGGAAAGAAGTACTAGCAGGTGAAAAGGCGTTCAATCAAACGGGAGAATGGCTACCAAGTGAAACGTTAGAATTAATTAACGAATATTTGATTGCTATTAAAGGGCCTTTAACAACACCGATTGGTGGCGGAATTCGTTCACTAAATGTTGCTCTTCGCCAAGAGCTTGATTTATATGTATGTTTACGTCCTGTTCGTTGGTTTGAAGGAGTTCCTTCACCAGTTAAACGTCCTCAAGATACAGACATGGTCATTTTCCGTGAAAATACAGAAGACATTTACGCTGGTATCGAATATGCAAAAGGTTCAGATGAAGTGAAAAAGCTTATTTCTTTCCTTCAAACTGAAATGGGAGTAAATAAAATCCGCTTCCCTGAAACATCTGGACTTGGGATCAAGCCAGTGTCTGAAGAAGGAACTGAACGTCTAGTTCGTGCTGCAATTGAGTATGCAATTAAAGAGGGACGTAAATCTCTAACTCTTGTTCATAAAGGTAACATCATGAAATTCACTGAAGGTGCGTTTAAGAACTGGGGCTATGAGCTTGTTGAGAGAGAATACGGCGATAAAGTGTTCACATGGGCACAGTATGACCGTATTAAAGATGAACAAGGTACAGAGGCTGCAAATCAAGCTCAAGCTGATGCAGAAGCTCAAGGAAAAATCATCGTGAAGGATGCAATTGCAGATATTTTCCTTCAACAAATTCTAACTCGCCCACGTGAGTTTGATGTAGTTGCAACGATGAACCTTAACGGAGACTATATTTCTGATGCACTTGCTGCGCAGGTGGGTGGAATTGGTATTGCACCTGGAGCAAACATCAACTATGTAACAGGTCATGCAATTTTTGAAGCTACACACGGTACAGCACCGAAGTATGCTGGATTAGATAAAGTAAACCCTTCATCTGTTATTCTTTCTGGTGTACTAATGCTTGAACACCTAGGCTGGAATGAAGCAGCGAAACTAATCGTCGATTCAATGGAGAAGTCAATCGCTTCTAAAGTGGTAACTTATGACTTTGCTCGTTTAATGGATGGAGCAACAGAAGTGAAGTGCTCAGAATTTGGAGATGTGCTTATTAAGAACATGGGATAATTTTGTTCTAGAGGCTGTTCTTTTCTAGAACAGCCTCTTTATCATTTGTATACCTTTAATGAGAATTGACTTTGGACAATGACTTTTAAAATGTAGGGGGAAAAGGTTATGTCAATGAAACGTAAAAAGATCTCGGTAATTGGTGGGGGCTTTACTGGAGCTACAACTGCTTTTCTACTTGCACAAAAAGAACTGGGAGATGTTGTTTTGCTGGACATACCGCAAATGGAAAATCCAACAAAGGGAAAGGCTCTAGATATGCTTGAAGCAAGTCCGGTTCAAGGGTTTGATGCAAATATTACAGGTACAGCAGATTATGCAGATACAAAGGATTCTGATATTGTTGTAATCACCGCTGGAATCGCGAGAAAACCAGGAATGAGTCGTGATGATCTCGTTCAAACCAATCAAAAGGTTATGAAAGCGGTCGCATCTGAAGTAGCTAAGTACTCACCGAACTGTACGATTATCGTTTTGACAAATCCAGTGGATGCAATGACATATACTGTTTTCCAAGAAACTGGTTTCCCGAAAAATCGTGTCATTGGTCAATCAGGTGTTCTAGATACGGCACGCTTCCGTACATTTGTGGCTCAAGAGTTAAACTTATCTGTTAAAGACATAACAGGCTTCGTTCTAGGTGGCCATGGTGACGATATGGTTCCTCTTGTACGTTACTCGTATGCTGGTGGAATTCCACTTGAGACACTACTGTCTAAAGAACGTTTAGAGGCTATTGTTGAACGTACGAGAAAGGGTGGAGGAGAGATTGTGAACCTGTTAGGAAATGGCAGTGCTTACTATGCACCTGCTGCTTCTCTAGTAGAAATGTGTGAAGCCATCTTGAAAGATCAGCGTCGGGTTCTCCCATCAATTGCTTACCTTGAGGGTGAATATGGATATAAAGGTATTTACCTAGGGGTCCCAACAATCCTCGGAGCTAACGGAATAGAACAAGTAATTGAGCTTGAGTTAACAGATGAAGAGAAAAGTGCTCTAGATAAATCAGCAGCGGCTGTACGAAATGTAATGGATGTTTTAGTTTAATAAAATGGAAAATTCGGGGTTCTTCCCCGAATTTTTTGTTCTTCTATGATTTTGTTATAATAAATGTATTAGAGTTGATATGAGACCGATTTCATTTATTGGAGGTATCGTTACCATGTTGTTAGGTAAAAAGAGAAAATTGGGCCGGAAAATTAATGAAATTTCTAGAGGAGAAAAACTTTCTCTGACAGAAAAGATTGAAGATAAGGACTTGCTATTATATCTTGGTCTAACGAATGATGCGAACCCTTTGTGTATTCAGCATGATTACGCATCACAAACTCCTTTTAAGAAGCCGCTGGTGCCAAGCATTATGCTAACCGGAATCGTTACCTCTGCTATATCAAAATATTTGCCTGGGCCAGGTAGTCATATTCTTAAACAGGATATCGAATATGTGAAACCCGTGTATCATTATGAAATGATTGATTTTATGTTCGAAGTATCCGAAGTAAGTATAAGCAATCATACGATTGAAGTTACAGTTGAAGGTAAAAATGAAGAGGGAGAACAGGTACTAAAAGGACTCCTTTTAGTTTGTCCTCCCCATCAATTAGAGGCATTAGATGGTCATGCATTGGAAAATTTTTAACAGGAATTAGGCGTGCTTTTTAAGAGTACGTCTTTTTTTAATGAATTTTTTGTTATCTTTATTAAATGTATATATATTATAATGGATGTGGATGATGGGGTAATAAGTGAATGTGGAGGCTTTTATGGAAAAAAGAGTACTTGTAGTCGATGATGAGCAGTCCATTGTAACGCTCCTGCAGTACAATTTAAAACAGGCTGGTTATGAAGTGTTAACTGCTGCGGATGGCGAAGAAGGACGAAATATAGCTTTGGAACAGGAACTAGACTTAATTATTTTGGATTTAATGCTTCCAAAGCTTGATGGAATTGAGGTTTGTAAGCAGCTTCGTCAACAAAAAGTCTTGACGCCTATTCTTATGTTGACTGCAAAAGACGATGAATTTGACAAAGTTCTCGGACTTGAACTAGGTGCAGATGATTATATGACAAAGCCGTTTAGTCCAAGAGAAGTCGTAGCCAGAGTCAAAGCTATTCTTAGAAGAACGCAATTACAGCCAGAATCAGTTGTCGTACAAGAAGAGGAAAAAGATCTGCTTCAGGTAGCAGAACTGAAGATTTATCCTGAACAATACGAGGCGTACTCTGGAGATATATTGCTAGAGCTCACTCCAAAGGAATTCGAATTATTACTCTATTTAGCAAGACACAAAGGAAGAGTTCTAACGCGAGATCAGCTTCTAAGTGCAGTATGGAATTATGATTTTGCAGGAGACACGCGAATTGTAGATGTTCATATTAGTCACTTAAGAGAGAAAATTGAACAAAATACGAAGAAACCAGTTTATATAAAAACCATTCGAGGCTTAGGCTATAAGATGGAGGAGCCTAAGGGAGAATGATAAAATTTCGAACAAGACTCTTGTTTGCCCTAATTATGCTTATTTTCATTGTTCTTATTGGATTAGGCCTATTGTTAGGACAATTGTTCAAAGGATACTATATTGATTCCTTTGATGGGAGGATGAAGCAGGAAACCAAATTAGTCTCTACGTATATTCAAGATACTGGCGGCATAGGTCATATTTCTAAAGATAGATTAAATGATTTTAGTGATACGCTAAGTTCTCGAATTACCATACTAGGAAATAAAGGGGATCTTATTTATGATAGTGGTGCCCTTGAAAATACGAGTAATAAGAGGCATGACAGTGTTCTCCAATCCATCTACGAAGATCAATTAGAAAAAGAAGATGAAATCATTGAAGTAGGTGGAGGATATAATCTTCACTACTATTGGGACGAAATAACTATTAATGGTGAGACAGAGGGCATCATTGTATTAAGCACGAAACTTACTGAAATAAAAAATGCATATGAACAGATCTGGTGGATATTAACGGTTTCGCTCGGGATCTCACTATTTGTCATTATTTTATTAGGTTATAAAATAACGACCATGTACACAAAGCCGATAGAATCTGCGACCAATGTAGCTATTGAGCTTGCAAAAGGAAATTATCGTGCAAGAACGTACGAGGATCATGCTGATGAAACAGGTATGCTAAGTAGTTCAATTAATGTTTTAGCTAGAAACCTACAGGAGCTCATGAAGTCAAAAGAAATTCAGCAAGATCGATTAGGGACCTTGATTGAAAATATGGGAAGCGGACTTATATTAATTGATAGTCGTGGCTACATAAATTTGGTCAATCGGACGTATAAAGAAATTTTTCAAGTAGAATCAAATGAGTATTTAGAAAAGCTCTATTATGAAGTGATTGACCAAAAAGACATTTGTGATCTGATAGAAGAAATTTTTATGACAGAGCACAAAATTAAAAAACAACTAATTGTACCTGTAGGGATTGAGAGAAGACACTTTGAAGTGTATGGTGTCCCAATTATCGGCTTAAACGATGTTTGGAAAGGGATTTTATTAGTTTTTCATGATATCACCGAGATAAAGAAGCTTGAACAAATGCGTAAAGATTTTGTGGCAAATGTATCACACGAGCTCAAGACACCAATTACTTCCATAAAAGGGTTTTCCGAGACCCTTTTAGATGGAGCCATGGAGGACAAGCAAACCTTAGAAGCTTTTCTGACGATTATCTTGAAAGAAAGCGATCGTTTACAAACATTAATACAAGACTTATTAGATCTTTCGAAGATGGAGAAGCAAGGCTTTCAATTGTCCATTCAAAAAATAGATATTGTTGCTGTGTTGCATGAAGTTCTTCCTATATTAGCAGGAAAGGCACTTGAAAAGAAAATTGACCTTCATTTTGAAGCCGAGGAAGAAGCGGTCTTTGTTGAAGGCGATGTATATAGATTAAAACCAGTGTTTAATAAACTAATAACCAATGCCATTTTCTATACTCCAGAAGGTGGGACTGTAAAGGTTGAAGTTCGTGAGAGGACAAGCAAGATAAGAATAAAGGTAATAGATACGGGGATTGGAATTGAGAGAAAGGAAATTCCCCGAATCTTTGAACGTTTTTATCGAGTAGATCGTGCAAGAAGTAGAAACTCTGGTGGTACGGGTCTAGGGTTAGCCATCGTGAAGCATTTGATTGAAGCTCATAAGGGGAATATTCGAGTGGAAAGTAAGGTTGGAAGAGGGACCACTTTCATCATTGAACTTTTAAAAGAAATTCCTAAATAAATTCAGGTACCTTGGATACAAGTTTTACAGTATATTTACATTTATTATATTTTTCCTTAATAAATGTTCTGTAATATCATAAGGGAAAACCCCTTCATCCAAGGACCTAAAGAAAAGGTGAAAGCTAACCCCGCTTTCATCTTTTCTTTTTTATTGAAACCTTTTTCCCGCCCATTCGTATAACAATTAACTGTTCTTATTATGGGAAAGAGGTGAAGGTTGTTGCTTAGTTTAAAAAGAATTTATTCACTGGTAGGTCTAATACTTTTAATTATAGTACTCAGTTTTGTAGTTTTTACAACGTGGTATACGGTTGATGAATCAGAACAGGCGGTTATATTAACCTTTGGGAAGGTAGAAGAGGGAATAACAGAACCTGGGTTACATTTTAAAATGCCTTGGCCTATTCAAAATGTAGAGAAGCTTTCGAAGGAAACATTTAGTTTACAGTTTGGATATGAAGAAAAAGATGGAGAAATTGTTGAGTTCGATAATGAGACAAAAATGATTACTGGAGACGAAAATATCGTTCTTGCAGATCTTGTTGTTCAATGGAAAATTACGACGCCTTCAAAATACTTATATAATGCAGATAATCCAGAAGAGATTTTACGTGATGCCACTTCAGCGTCTCTTCGTAGCATCATAGGAAGCTCCAAAATTGATGATGCCTTGACCTCTGGGAAAGGTGAAATAGAAGCAAGTGTCAGAGAGCTACTGTCGACCCTAATGGATAAATATGATATAGGGATCACTATTATGGCGGTGAAGCTGCAAGATGTGGAGCTTCCAAATGAAGAGGTTCGGAAAGCATTTACGAATGTTACAGATGCCCGTGAAACGATGAACACAAAAATTAACGAGGCGAAAAAATATCAAAATCAAAAAATCAATGAAGCAGAAGGGGAAAAGAAAGCCCTTGTTTCAAGAGCTGAGGGGGACCAATCAGCAAGAATTGAGATTGCTAGAGGGGATGTAGCGGTTTTTAATAAACTCTACGATGAGTATAAGAACAATCCTGAAGTAACTAGACAAAGGCTTGTGTTAGAGACATTAGAGGAAGTATTACCAGGTACAGAAATTTATATCATGAATGATGATGGTGATACATTGAAGTATTTCCCGATTAGACCTCTAGAAAAAGAAGAAGCAAAGCCTCAGGCAGAGGGGAGTGGAAACAATGAGTGATGGAAATGTGATCGATATGAAAGAGCGTTCTGGAGATGGTTTTAAGTGGAGGAATTATACCAAATTTGGATTGATTGCTCTTTTAATCCTTCTATTGATTGGGATCACCCTTACGAATTTATTTATCGTTAAGGAAGGAGAATACCGAGTGATTCGCCAATTCGGTGAAGTGGTTCGAATTGAAAGTACTCCTGGTCTTAGCTATAAAATCCCATTTGTTCAAAGTGTTTCGACTCTACCAAAATATCAAATGACCTATGATGTGAATGAAGCTGAAATTAATACAAAAGATAAAAAGCGTATGTTAATTGACAATTATGCTGTTTGGAAAATTGAAGATCCTAAAAAGATGATTTCGAATGCGAGAACGCTTGAAAATGCTGAGGGAAGAATGGAAGAGTTTATTTACTCGGTTGTTCGATCAGAGCTTGGAAAGTTAAACTACGAAGAAATCATTAATGATGAGGCGTCAACTAGAGGTTCCTTAAATGATAAAATTACAGAGAAGGTTAATGAACTTCTCTCACAAGATAATTACGGAATTGTGGTAACGGATGTGCGTATGAAAAGAACAGATCTCCCGAAGGAAAATGAACAGTCGGTGTTCACTCGGATGATCTCAGAACGTGAATCAAAGGCACAGGAGTATTTATCAATTGGGGATGCACAGAAAAATATTATTATTGCGGATACGGATCGCCAGGTGAAAGAAACACTAGCGAAGGCGCAAGCAGATGCCGAAACGATTCGTGCGGAGGGAGAAGCACAAGCTGCAAAGGTATATAATGAGGCATTCTCGAAAGACCCAAACTTCTATCAATTATTTAGAACATTAGAATCGTATAAAAAGAC
>Ga0182742_1004270_pt1 | contig 13086 bp, 12 predicted proteins | sample eDN5th37CBELigMG_FD_128880 | JGI IMG/M metagenome (GOLD analysis project Ga0182742, IMG submission 128880) | Enriched Miracle-Growth compost microbial communities from Emeryville, California, USA - eDNA 5th pass 37_C BE-Lig MG (version 2)... ... | reverse complement strand
TCCCCGTCGGTCGAGATCCGGTTGCTCGGCCGGTTCGGGGTGGTGGTCGACGGTCAGGAGGTCCCCGAGGCCGCGGGGGCCCGCCGGCACGCCGCGGGGCTCGTCAAGCTCCTCGCGCTGGCGCCAGACCGGCGGCTGCACCGCGAGCAGGTCATCGACGCCCTGTGGCCGGACGAGCCGGTGGCCGACGCCGCGCCGCGCCTCCACAAGGCGGCCCACTTCGCCCGCCGCGCCCTCGGCGTGCCCCACGCGCTCGTGGTGCGGGGCGACCAGCTCACACTCCTCCCGGAGGCACGCGTCGACGTCGACGCGGTGCGGTTCGAGCAGCTCGGTCGCGACGCCCTGGCCCGGCGCGACCGTCGAGCCGCCGTCGAGGCGCTGGCGCTCCACACCGGGGAGCTGCTGCCCGAGGAGCGCTACACGGAGTGGACCGTGGAGCGCCGGGAGCGCCTGCGCCTGCTCCACGTGGACCTCCTCCGGCTCGACGAGCGGTGGGAGGCGCTCATCGACCTCGACCCCGGTGACGAGGAGGCCCACCTCGCACTCATGCGCCGGTACGCGGCCAACGGCGACCGGCACGCCGCCCTGCGCCAGTACGAGCGCCTCGACCGGCACCTCCGCCACGAGCTCGGCGTGGGCCCCGGCAGCCAGGTGACGGCGCTGCGCGACGCGCTCCTGGCCGAGCAGGCCCCGACCGCTCCGATGGTCACCGAGCTGGTCGGCCGCGACCGGGAGCGGGCGGCGCTGGCGCGGCTGGTCGTGGCGTGCACGGGTGGTGCCAGCCAGGTGGTCTTCGTCCACGGGCGAGCCGGGACGGGCAAGTCGTCGCTGCTCGACCACGTCGCCGACCTGGCCCGGGACGCCGGCTTCCGCCTCGCCCGGGGGGTCGCCGCCTCGATCGAGGGCAGCTGGCCCTTCGCCACCGTCGTCGAGGCCCTCGCCGACCTGTGCCGCCGCCACCCGGCCCTGCTCGACGGGCTGGCCGACACGCACCGCCAAGAGCTCGAGCGCGCCCTCGGGGGTTCCGAGCTGACGTGGTCCGGCGAGAGCAGCCACCAGCGCCTCTTCCTCGCCGCGGCCGAGCTGGTCCGGCTGGCGTCCGCGACCTCGGGCCTGCTCATCGCGCTCGACGACCTCCACGACGCCGACGACGCCAGCCTCCGGTTGCTGCACTACCTGGCACGGTCCACGCAGGACCACTGCGTCCTGATCGTCGTCGGGCACCGACCCGCCCCCGACCACCGGGCCCTGGCGGAGATCCGGGCCAGCCTCCTCGAGCGCCACGGCGCGCTCGAGCTCCCGCTCGGACCGCTCGACCGCGCCGCCGTCACCGAGCTCGTCCACCGCACGGCGCCGAACCTCGACGGCGACGTGGTGGCCCGCATCGTCGAGCTGGCCGATGGGGTGCCGTTCGCGGCCGTCGAGCTGGCCCGGCGAGCGGTCGAGCAACAGGGATGGGCGCTGTCGCTCGACGCGTCCCTCGTGGCCGGGCTGGATCCGGCGACGCGCGAGGCGCTGCAGCGCGTCGCGGTGGTCGGCCTCACCTTCGACACCGACGAGTTCGTCGCCCTGTCCGGGCTGACCGAGGCCCGCGCCTTCGACGCCCTCGACCGGGCCCTGGCCGCTCACACCATCGAACCGGTGAGCGGCGGCTACCGCTTCCGCCACACGCTCGTGCGCGAGGCCCTCGTCGCCGACCTCCCGCCGCACCGCGCCCGGGCCATCCACCGCGAGGCCGCCGCGCGGCTGATCGAGGCCGACGCCAGCCCCGCCCGCATCGGGCACCACCTCATGGGAGCCGGCCGCGCCACCGAGGCCGTGCCGTACCTCTTGCGGGCGGGCGAGACCGCCGCGGCGATCGGCGCCTACCGCGACGCGCTGGCGCTCGTCGACGCCGTCCGCCCGCACGCCACCGGCGAGCACCGCGCCCGGGCGCTGGCCCTCCGGGGCGACCTGCTCAACGCCATCGGCGACCCGATGGCCGTCTCCGCCTACCGCGAGGCGCTGGAGGGCGCGCCCGAGGCCGATCGGCGCCGGCTGCGGGCCCGGCTGGCGCGCAGCGCGGTGATGTCCGGCGACCTCGACACCGCGGCGGCCGCGCTGGAGGGCCTGGAGCCCGACGGCGGCGAGGACGACGCCGACATCCTCCTGGCGCGCGGGAACTACGCCTACTTCGTCGCCGACTTCGCCACCGCCGAGGCCGTCGCGGGAGCCGCGCAACGGTTGATCCTGTCGGGCCAGCAGAACTGGAAGGTGCTCGACCTGGTGTCGTTGCAGGGCTGCTCGCCCACCACGCCGGCACGTGGTTCGACCGCATCCGCCTCGAGCTCCGGCGGACGCGCACCCAGCCGGAGGTGGCCAACGCCATCTTCGACGGGCACCTCTGCGCCACCGAGTTCATGCTCTACGGCCCCACGCCCTACCGCGAGGTGCTCGAGGTGGCGAGCGACCTCAAGCTCACCGCGCGCCGCAGCGGCGCGCTGCGGGCCGCGGCCTTCGCCGCCGTGCTGCTCGGGGAGGCGGCCCTGCTGTCAGGCGACCTGGCGCTGGCCGAGGCCGAGCTGGTCGAAGCCGCCGACCTCCATCGCGACCTCGGCTCCCCGGCCGGCGAGGCGGCGGCGCTGCAGCGCCTCGCCGAGGTCCGCGTCGCGCAAGGCGACCGGGAAGCCGCCATCGAGCTCCTGCACCGCGCCCTGCCCTTGGCCCGCGGGTCGATGATCGCCAACCACCTGATGCAGCGCATCTACGGCACCCTGGTGGTCGCCTCGCCCGACCCCGTCGCGGCGCGGGTGGCCGTCGACCGGGCCGAGGCCACCCTGGGCTGGGACGAGACGTGCCCGTTCTGCAGCATCATGCTCGCCGTCCCTGCCACCATCGCCTGCGCCGACGCGGCCGACCTGGAGCACGCCCGCCGGCACCTCGAGGTGGCCGAGCGGTCCGGCGTGATGTGGCAGGGCACGTCGTGGCACGCCGCCCTCGAAGAGGCCCGCGGCGCCCTGGCGCGGGCCGAGGGCGACGAGGAGCGGGCCGCGGCGCACTTCGAGGCCGCGGCCGCAGGGTTCGAGCGGGCCGGCCAACCGCTCGACGCCCGACGTTGCCGCCGCGCGCGGGCCGCGGCGCCGGCGGGCGCCGGGGCTACAGGCGCCGCCCGCTGATCTCGTTGGCGCGGATCCGCACCCACGTGCCGTCGGCCGCCGCGTCCAGCCACGGCGCCCGGGCCCTCACGTCGAGCTCGGCGACCTCGCCCTCGTCGTAGACCGTCTCGGCGGTGCCCCGCACGAGCACGCTCCACCCCTGCTGCGTCGTCGCGTCCCAGCCGTCGACCTCGAAGGCGACGGCCGCGTTCATCTGCGCCGCCGCGAGCTTCGTGCCGGACGCGCTGCGGAACACGATCTCGCGGCCGAGGACGCTGTGCGTCACGGGGAGGACCGTGGGCTCCCCCGCGTCGACGAAGGCCACGCGGCCGACGGCGCTCGTCGAGACCAGCTCCCAGCACTGCTCCACCGGCAGCACCTCGAGGCCGAGGCGGTCACGGGGCAGACCTTCGTCGCTCATGGGGCCATCATGCCCGGACGGTGCCGCGTCGCCGTGACCTTCGGCCCTCCCGCTGCCGGGCTGCGGGAGGCATGCTCGGTCTGACGAGGAGGTGCGGGGTGTTCGAGAGCATCATCGTCCCCTTGGACGGCACGCCGGAGGCCGAGGTCGCGCTGGGGCCGGCCGTCGAGCTGATCGCGCGGCAGAGTGGGACGCTCGCCCTGCTGTCGGTGACCGGGTCCGACGAAGGCGTCGCCGCCCGCGAGCGCTACCTCATGGAGGTGGCCGAGCGCCTGGAGGTCACCGCCAACGCGGTGGCGCTGGTGGCCGGCCGGCCCGGGGCGGCCATCGCCGGCTACGCCGCGGACCACGGGCCCGCGCTCGTCTGCATGGCCTCGCACGGCCAGGGTCGCCTGGCGACGGCGCTGTTCGGCAGCGTGACCACGGAGGTCGTGCGGGCCGGCGTCGCGCCCGTGCTGGTGGTGGGACCGCAGTACCTGGCGTCCCCCAAGCCGTGGAGCGAGGTCGTCGTGCCCCTCGACGGGTCGGCCAACGCGGCGGCGGCCGTCCCCGTCGCCACCGCCCTGGCCGACGTGATCGGCGCGCCGCTCCAGCTGGTGGAGGTGCTCGACCCGGACCAGCCGCAGGTGATGGACGATGCCGAGATCGCCGCCGACGTGCTCGAGGACGCGATGCTCCGACGCGTCGCCCAGGGGTTGCGGGCCGGCGGGGTGGAGGCCGAATGGGAGGTCCTCCACGACCGCTCGCCGGCCAAGGGGCTGCACCGCTACCTCACGGGGCTCGAGCGGCCCCTGGTGGTCATGGCCACCCACGGCCGCACCGGCCTGGCCGTGGCCACGGCGGGCAGCGTCGCCACGGCGTTGGTCCACGACGCCACCTATCCGGTCGTCCTCATCCGCCCGACCGAGCTGGTGGGCACCGACACCGATCCGTCCACGTCGTCGTCGAGGGGGTGAGCGTCGAGCGATGCGGGCGTGGTGGGTGGAGCACCCAGGACCCATCGACGGGCGGCCGCTGCGGTTCGGGGAGCGGGCCGCGCCCGCGGCCGGGCCTGGGGAGGTCGTCGTCCGGGTGGCGGTGTGCGGCGTGTGCCGGACCGACCTCCACCTGGCCGAGGGCGACCTCCCGCCGCGCCGGCCCGGGGTCGTGCCCGGCCACGAGGTCGTGGGCGTGGTGGAGGAGGTGGGCGAGGGCTGCACACGCTTCGCGGTCGGCGACCGGGTGGGCGTGGCCTGGCTGCGGTCCACGTGCGGCACGTGCCGCTTCTGCCGGCGCGGCGACGAGAACCTCTGCCTCTCGCCGCGCTTCACCGGCTGGGACGACGACGGCGGCTACGCCGAGCTGGCCGTGGTGCCCGAGGCGTTCGCCTACGCGCTCCCGGACGTGTTCGCCGACGAGGAGGCCGCGCCCCTGCTGTGCGCCGGGATCATCGGCTACCGGGCGCTGGTCCGGGCGGCGCTGCCACCGGGTGGTCGGCTCGGCATCTACGGCTTCGGCGCCTCCGCCCACCTCGCCGCGCAAGTGGCCGTCCACCAGGGCGCCACGGTCCACGTCCTGACCCGCTCGGCGGAGGCGCAGCGGCTGGCCCTCGAGCTGGGCGCGGCGTCGGCGGGTGGCGCCTACGACCCGCCGCCCGAGCCGCTCGACTCGGCGATCCTCTTCGCGCCCGCCGGCGAGCTCGTGCCCGTGGCGCTGCGCGCCCTCGACCGGGGCGGCACGCTGGCCATCGCGGGGATCCACCTCACCGACATCCCGCCGCTGGTCTACGCCACCGACCTTTTCGAGGAGCGCCAGGTGCGCAGCGTCACGGCCAACACCCGGGCCGACGGGGAGGCCTTCCTGGCGGTGGCGGCCGAGATCCCCCTCCGGCCGGTGGTCACCCCCTACCCGCTCGAGCGGGCCGACGCGGCCCTGGCCGACCTCGCCCACGACCGCCTCACCGGCGCCGCCGTGCTGCGCGTCGCCGATTCGTGACCTTCGGCCCTGGCCTCCACCCTCGGCGGTGGGGCTTGCTTGCTGGGCACGGGCAGGACCCAACCCCACCAGCCCGAAGGAGGAACTTCATGGCGATGCCCACCTGGTCGACCGGACCGCTCGGCGTCGAGCACGCGGTCGTGAGCCGCCCCTCCCACGTGGACCTCCTCGCCCTCTCGCGCTCGCTCCGGCAGGCCGCGGTCACCGGTGACGTCGCCGCCGTCCACCACGAGCTCTCCCGGCTGCGCCGCGCCTTCGTGCACCACGTGCTCGCGGAGGAGGGCGAGCTGGCCCACCTGCCCGAGACCGCCGCGCACGTCGCCCGCCAGGGGCAGCAGCGCATCCTGGCCGTGCTCGAGGACCTCCAGTCCGGTCACGACGACCACGGCGGCCGCGGCGGCTCGTGCGGCTGCGTGGTGCGGGTCGCCGAGCTTGAGCTGGCCCTCCGGCGGCAGGCGAAGCTCGAAGCCGCCGTGGTCAGCGACGTGGCCGCCGCAGGTCGGCGCCCCTCTCCCCCGGCGGCGTCCTCGGCCGAGCGCAGCTAGGGTCCGCCCGCGAGCGCTCGAGGGGGAGGGTGGCGCATGGCGAGGTTCGACGGTCGGGTGGCGCTGGTGACCGGCGGTGCCAGCGGCATCGGCAAGGCGACGGCCAGGCGCATGGCGACCGAAGGCGGCTACACCGCGGACTGACGGGCGCCTTGTCCGCGCCTACGCCCGGCGCAGCGTCTTGCGGCCATCGCTCGTCGACCACTGGTCGACGACCAGCCGGCCGTCGTCGACGAACACGACCGTGAGCGTGTCGATGTCGATGGTGAACAGGTCCCAGTCCTCCGGCGGCTCCGCGCCGCGCTCGGACTGCCACCAGGTCCGGAACGCCGAGACGACCTCGGGATCGGTGACGAGCGCGGCCGTGCCGCTCACCTTGGCATCGGCCGCGCCGACGTCCGCCGCGCCGTCGCGGAGCTTGCGCGAGTCCCACGGGATGCTGTGCACCGACACCCGAGGATCGCGGCGGAGGTCCTGACCCTTGCGGGCGTCGGGCATCGACCAGATCCGGAGCTGGCCGTCGTGGAAGTGCGCGTCCGCGCCGCTCAACCGGGGCGAGCCGTCGCGGCGGAGGGTGCCGAGCACCGCGTTCGTCGTCGACGTCAGGATCGAGCGCACGCGCTGGGCGAGGTCGGGTTCGAGGCTCTCGACATGGGCGAAGCTGGCCATCGCCCCAGTCTGGTCGGCGACGGCGACCGCGGTGGCTCCGGCTCAGCGGCCCGCCACGCCTCCCGCGGGGAACGTGATGGGCAGGCGGTCGAGGCCCTCGAAGAACGGGACGTGCACCATGTCGGCGTCAGGCCCGAGGTCGTAGTCGGGGATGCGCCGATGGAACTCCTCCATCACGAGGCGCACCTCGAGGCGGGCGAGGTGGGAGCCGACGCAGCGGTGGACGCCACCGCCGAACGACACGTGGCGGTTGTCCTGGCGCGTCAGGTCGACCTCCTCGGCGCCCGGCGTCGCGCCGGGATCGCCGTTGGCCGCGCCGAGGTGGCAGAGGATGCCCTCGCCCTTGCGGATCGTGACGCCGCCGAGCTCGAGGTCGTGCGTGGCCGTGCGCACCAGCGCCGGCGCGGGCGTCTCGACACGGAGCAGCTCCTCCACGGCCGTCGGGATGATGGCCGGCTGTTCGACGATCATCCGGCGGTGCTCCGGGTGACGGGCCAGGTAGGCGAACGACAGGCCCAGCGCGGTCGTGACCGTGTCCAGCCCGGCCAGGATGAACAGGTAGGTGACGTCGAGGATCTCCTCGACCGTCAGGCCTTCGCCCGTGCGGCTCTGCGCCACCAGCTGGCTGAGGAGGTCGTTGCCGTTGGTGTCCCGCTCCGCCACGAGGCGCTCCATGTAGGCGTAGAGCTCCTCCCCGGCCCGCTTGCCCGCCTCGGGGTCCACGAGGCTGGTGCGGATCATGTCGTCCTTCCACCGCAGGAACATCGGCCGGTCCTCGAGGGGCAGGCCGTACAGGGTCAGGAAGACCTGCGTGGGGTACGGGACGAACATCTCCGAGAGGAGCTCGGCGGACCCCCGATCGATGAACCCGTCGATGAAGCTGTTGATCTGGCGCCGCAGCTCGGGCTCGAGCGGGCGGAGCTTCTGGGGCGCGAAGAACGGATCGAGCAGCTTGCGGTAGCGGACGTGCTCTGGCGGGTCGACCTCCAACGGGATGATCGGCCGGGCGTTGCCGAGCTGCGTCTTGCCGGGCGACGACGAGAAATCCTCCGGGTGGCGGAAGACGTGCTCGACGGTGGCGTGGTCGGTGGCCACCCAGTCGGCCGGCACCGGCACCACGCCCGCGGCAGGGATCACCGACCCGGCCTCCCGCAGCCGCGCGAACGTCGGCAGCGGGTTCTGTGACAGGTCGATGCGCTCGCCCGCCACCTGCTTCGCAGCATCCTGCATGGTGTCCCCCCAACCGCACGAGGCGTTCGCCTCGCTCCCCGGTCCGTGACCTTACGCCCGCCGTTCGGCTGGAGCGAACGGCCGTTGGCCGTGGTGACGCCGGGCTGCACCGTGGGTGCGTCAGCAGCTTCAGGAGGCAGCCATGCGCATCATCGTGGTCGGAGGGGCCGGCACCATCGGCACGGCCGTCGTCGAGCGCCTCTCGGCGCGACACGACGTGGTCGTGGCCGGACGGAGATCCGGCGACGTGAAGGTGGACATCAGCTCGACCGACTCCGTGCGGTCCATGTACGACCAGGTCGGGCGCTTCGACGCGCTGGCGTGCACGGCGGGCGAAGCGCACTTCGGCCCGTTCGAGGCGATGACTGAGGACGACCTCGAGCTCGGCATCCAGAGCAAGCTCCTCGGGCAGTTGCGCCTCGTCATGCTCGGCCAGTCGCGGATCGCCGAGGGCGGCTCGTTCACGCTCGTCTCCGGCTACATCTTCGACGACCCGATACCGGAGGCCACCGGGTTCGCGGTCGCCAACGGCGGCGTCGAAGGGTTCGTGCGGGCGGCCGCCCTCAGCCTCGGCCGGCGCGTGCGGGTCAACGCGGTCAGCCCCGGGTTGGCGCAGGGCAGCGCCGAGCAGTTCGGCGCCTTCAACCCCGGCCGCAAGCCCGTGCCGATGGGGGAGATCGCCGCCGCCTACGAGCGGAGCATCGAGGGCTGGCGCACGGGGGAGATCATCCGGGCCTGGTGACCACGGCGACGGGTCGAGGCCTCGTCGTCGTTAGCCTGGGCCCATGCCTGGGAGCGTCCACAGGGCGACGCTGGTGCTGGACCTGTTCTCGGTGGAGCGGCCCGATTGGGGCCCGGCGGAGGTGGCCCGAGCGCTCGGGATCGCCAAGTCCACCGCGCACGCGCTGCTGGCCGAGCTGGCGAGCGCCGGGCTCACGGAGCGGTTGCCGTGCGGGCGGTACCGGCTCGGCTGGCGCACCTTGGGACTGGCGCGCACGAAGCTGGCCACCAGCGGCTACCACGAGGCGCTCGCCCCGACCGCGCACGCGCTGGCAGGTCACGTCGGCGAGACCGTGCACGTCACGGCGTTGGAGCGCGGCCGGGTGCTCTACGTCGCCAGTGAACGGCCGCGCGGCGGTGTGGCGGCACCGGGCGAGCCTGTTGCCGCGCACCTCACGCCGCCCGGCACGGTGCTGCTCGCGGAGCAGCCCGACGCCGACCGCGGCGGCCTCGACCCGGAGGAGCTGGAGCGCACTCGGCGACGCGGCTACGCCGTCGGCGCGCAGCTGGCCCTCGAAGGGGTGGCGTGCGCTGCCGCACCGGTGCGAGCGCACGACGGGCTGGTGACGGTGGCGCTCGCCCTGTGCGCCCCGCAGGAGCGCTTCGAGGCCCGACGGGAGGAGTACACCCGGGCCATCGCCGGCGCCAGCCGGCGCATCGCCCGGACCGTTCTGCCATAGCGAACGGTCGTGGTGCGGCGGCGGGGGCCGGTCGCATGCTCGTCCCATGACCGCCACGACGGCCGCCGCGCGGCCCATCATCAACTCGACCTTCGTCAGCCTCGACGGCGTGATCAACCACATGGAGACGTGGCACTTCGCGTACGTCGACGACGAGTCCGACGCCCTCGCGCTGGAACAGGTCGTGACCGGCGGCGCCATCCTCATGGGGCGCAAGACGTACGAGGTCTACGCGGCGGCATGGCCGTCCATGCAGGGACCTGTCGCGGACCTCCTCAACCGCATGCCGAAGTACGTCGTGTCGACGACGCTCACGGACCCCACGTGGCCGCCCACGACCGTCATCGCCAGCGACCCCATCGAGCGCATCCGGGCGATGCGCGAGGAACCCGGCGACCCGATCCTCATGCACGGCTTCGGGCCGCTGGCCAAGGAGCTGCTCCGCGAGGGTCTCCTGGACGAGCTGCACCTCTGGATGCACCCGGTGCTCGCCGGCGTAGGGGAGCCGGAGGACGTCCTGCTCACCCCGGGCCTCAACGTGACCCTCACCCACACCGGCACGCGGGCTTTGTCGTCGGGGGTGGTGCTCCTCTCCTATCGCGCGCCGACCAGGGACCGCTCAAGGTGACGGCCGGCCCGCCCACCCCCGATGCGATCCTCCAGCTCGGCTTCGCCTTCTGGGGCGCGAAGGCGCTGCTGAGCGCCGTCGAGCTGGGTGTGTTCACCACCCTCGCCCAGCGGCCGCGCACCGCCCACGCCCTGCAGGCCGACCTCGGCCTCCAGCCACGCGGCACCACGGACTGGCTCGACGCCTCGACGGCGACGCCGTGGCCGAGCGACCCCTCCCCCCGCGACCTCCAGAGGTCTGTCACCCTGGCGAGCATGAGGCTCTACCACGCGACCTACAGCGGCGAGGACCTACTGGCGCACGGGTTCGGCGAACGCGGCGCCTACTTCGCAGCAACGATCGAAGGCACCAGAGATCACAGGGGCGGGCGACGTACCCACCTGCTCGTCGTTGACGTGCCCGACGAGATCGCCGAGCAGTACCGCTACCGCCTTCCCGACGGCAGGCCGGTTGACGAGTTCATCTTCCCGGCCGAGATCATCAACCTGTACCGAGCCTGGTTCTCCCTGGTGCCGCACGAGGCCGCCGCCTAGTTGCACGAGCAACCACCAGGCCCTTGCCCCGCAGCGCCCGCAGCCTCACACTGGACCCGGCCACCGGCTCCCACCCTCCCGCAAGGGGAGGGGGTACCACCTCGGAGCCGGACCGGACCGGGACAGAGGAAGGCTGCACCTCGCCGCCCGTACGGGTTTCGCTCGCGCGAGCGGAACAGGGCTGTTCATAGCGTGCGGCGTCGGACGACCCGGCGCAGGCGCCGCATTCGTTCGTCTCGACGGGCGGCTCGGTACCTGCGGCGAGTCAGAGCGCTGCGCGTCTCCTGAAGATCCTTGCGTTCGATCCGCTCCATGATCTTCACGGGGCACGCACGGCCGCGGGCGCATGTCTCGTACCAGCCGTAACGACCTTGAGCACCTACCAGCTTGCTTCCACAGGCGCAGTATCCCGATCGAGGCGGCGCAACCGGCTGCCGTCGAGGAGGCCCTGTGTTCGTCGCCTCCGCTGGTGGGGTCCTCGGCAGCTTGCCCGTACGGATCGCGTAGCGCTGACGTGCCGCGGAATCGCTCAGCGTTCCCTTGAGCAGGTTGCACGAGCGGCAGAGCGGCTGAAGGTTCGCAAGCGCTGTCGCTCCGCCCATCGCCCACGGATGGATGTGGTCAATCTGGAGGTCCTTGGTCGAGCCGCAGTACGCACAGCTCCCACCCCAGGCGCGGAGCACCTCGGCGACCATCCAGGCGGGCGCCGATCTGTCCGGCACGTCGGCGACCGGAAGGGCGGCGAGCAGCTCACGATCACGTCGCCAGCGCCGGTACTCGTCTGCCGCCCACGCTCCGAGGAAGGCGAGCACCACTGCCGCGACGATCCCCGCTCCACCGAGCTGCAGCACAGTGTCGAGCAGAAGCACGAGGGCGGCGACGAAGCACCACACGAGGAACTTCGCCCCACTGTCCACCCCACCAGTCGAGCACAAGGGGGGAGGTGGCCGCACCCGTCGTGAGAGCCGCCGACCAGGCGCCTCGAGGGTAGGTTGACCACAAGCTAGCCGCCCCCGGAGACGGCAGTCGCAGGCGCGACGCCGACGGCTGGCCTCGAGCGGGGAGGCGAACGGCGAGCCGGGCGCGCGACGCCCCGGCCGGGAGCGCGAGGCCCCACCGCCGAGCTGGACCCGTTCACCGCGCGGGACCGCTCGACGGCCCGCGCCAGCTCCCGAGGAGCACCCATGCCGATCACCACCGAATCGTTCGGCGGCGCCGTCTGGCCGCCCGAGGTCGCCAACGAGCTGTTCAACCGCGCCCTGTCCGGCTCACCCTTCGCCGCCAGCCTGACCCGCCGCCAGATCAGTCACGGCAGCCTCGTCTTCCCGACTGTCGACCCGACCGGGGCGGCCTGGCGCGGCGAGCTGGAGGACCTCCCCACCCTGACCCTGAACGACCAGCAGTACGTGGCTGTGCCGCGAAAGCTCGGTGGGGTTGTCGAGCTCAGCAACGAAAGCCTGAGCGACGCCACGCTCAACCTGGCCGCTGTGGTCGCCGACGCCCTCCGCGACAGCCTCGGCGTCGACGTCGACCAGGGCCTGCTGCATGGTGACGGCACCGGCGCGAACCGGTCGGCGTGCTCGGCATCGCCGAGGAGACCACCGCGCCAGCCTGTGGGCCGGCGTGTTCGCCGCGGCGGGCGAGATCGGCGACGCGGGCAGCACCGCCGACACGATCGCCATGCGGCCCAGCGCGATCGCCGCGAGGCCGCCCGGCTCGACGCCCAGGACCGCCCGCTCTACCCGAACGGCCTCGCCATCGCCGGCCTGAAGATCGTCGGCGTGCCCGCCCTCGAGCCGGGCGAGGTCCTCGTCTACGACTCGAGCCGGGTCCTGTTCGTGACCCGCGGCGACGTCGAGGTCGCCACCAGCGACGGCGCCGCGTTCGTCCGCGACGGGACCATGCTCCGAGTCGTCGTCCGCGTGGCCGTGGCCGTGCCCACCGCGACCCGCAGCATCCGCAAGATCACCGTCACCCCGTAGGCGCCCGCTGCAGCCGAGCGCCAGCCGGGTCGGCCCTGGCGCCCGGCGCGGGCCTCCGTCCGGTCGGAAAATCGCGGACATGCGGTGACTGGTGAGGCCTGGTAGTGCCACCGGGCGGACGCCGCCGAAAAGGCCCCCACAATGGCCCCCACCCGGTTCACTTCTAGTCCCTCGGTGGGCCTTCGATTAGGCCTCTGACCTGGGACGATCCAGAGCGCTCGGAGGGACTCGAACCCCCAACCTTCTGATCCGTAGTCAGATGCTCTATCCATTGAGCTACGAGCGCTTGGGCGAGGGAGCAGTGTAGCCGAGGCCGCCAGGGGGGCCGCCCTCGGGGCCAGGGGACCCCGTTCGGGTCACCTTCCGAGGCCGCTGCGGCCCTGGTAGGTGACGCAACGGCGAGAGGGCCCGAGGCCCATCCCCGGACGCGCGAGCCGGCGGCCGCCCCCGCGGGAGGGACGGCCGCCGGTCTGCCGCCGTGACCGGGGGCGGAACCGGTCAGGCGTCGAC
>Ga0182742_1004269_pt1 | contig 13091 bp, 10 predicted proteins | sample eDN5th37CBELigMG_FD_128880 | JGI IMG/M metagenome (GOLD analysis project Ga0182742, IMG submission 128880) | Enriched Miracle-Growth compost microbial communities from Emeryville, California, USA - eDNA 5th pass 37_C BE-Lig MG (version 2)... ... | reverse complement strand
GCGAAAGAGGCTGATTTTCATGGAGTTGTGCTCGAGGACGGTAAACAGATAACTGCTGAACGGGGGTTTGTGGCGTTTGGAGGCAATGAAGTGAAATCGCAACTTGCTCAGCAACTAGGGGTCGAGCTTCATAATAATAAACATATTCTTGTGGATCCGCGAACAAAGCGAACGAACGTCGAGCATGTTTGGGCAGCAGGGGATGTAGTCGCCCATTCGGAACAAGTTACGATTGCCATGGGCGATGGCTCGCAGGCGGCAATTTGGATTCATAAGTCGTTATTAGGGGAATAAATAGGAGGGGCTCGTTGTCATTAGACAGCGAGCTTTTTCAATGCGGAAGGTTGGAAGAGGTGGAGGATGGGCTAAGTGCCTGAACAGGTTAAGAAAAGCATCAAACGGTAATTGAGAGGTGGCCTCGGTGCCCAAACAGTCCAAGAAAAGCATCCAACGGTAATCGAGAGACGGTCTCGATGCCCGAACAGTCCAAGGAAAGCATCAAACGGTAATTGAGAGGTGGCCTCGGTGCCCAAACAGGCTAAGAAAAGCAGCAAACGGTAATCGAGAGACGGTCTCGATGCCCGAACAGTCCAAGAAAAGCAGCAAACGGTAATCGAGAGACGGTCTCGATACCCGAACAGGTTAAGGAAAGCAGCAAACGGTAATCGAGAGACGGTCTCGATACCCGAACAGTCCAAGGAAAGCAGCAAACGGTAACTGAGAGACGGTTTCGATGCCCAAACAGGTTAAGGAAAGCATCCAACGGTAATCGAGAGACGGTCTCGATGCCCGAACAGGTTAAGGGAAGCAGCAAACAGTAACCGAGAGACGGTTTCGATGCCCGAACAGTCCAAGGAAAGCATCCAATGGTAATCGAGAGGTGGCCTCGATGCCCGAGCAGGCTAAGAAAAGCATCCAACGGTAATCGAGAGACGCCTCGATGCCCGAACAGGTTAAGAAAAGCAGCAAACGGTAACCGAGAGACGGTTTCGATGCCCAAACAGGCTAAGAAAAGCAGCAAACGGTAATCGAGAGACGGTCTCGATACCCGAACAGTCCAAGGAAAGCAGCAAACGGTAACCGAGAGACGGTTTCGATGCCCAAACAGGTTAAGGAAAGCATCCAATGGTAATCGAGAGGTGGCCTCGATGCCCGAGCAGGCTAAGAAAAGCAGCAAACGGTAATTGAGAGACGGCCTCGGTGCCCGAACAGGCTAAGGAAAGTAGGAAACGGTAACCGAGAGAACCTCTCTCCAAGCCACAACCGCGTCCAGAACAAGCAAAAACAATAAAAAAGCCCTATGCGGCCAACCGCACTACCCCTGTATCGGATAGCGATATGGGCAACATAGAGCTTTTTACTAATTTTACGCTTCCTCAGATAACCGCTTCAGTGGAATCTCGGCAGGTCCATCTAACACTTCACCTTTATAAGAGAAGCGAGAGCCATGGCATGGGCAATCCCAGGATCTTTCGCCGTTATTCCATTTAAGTTCACAACCCATATGTGTGCAGGTCGTATCGACAATATGAAGTTGTCCATTTTCATCGCGATAAGCTCCTGCGCGCTGACCGTTTAACATAATTGGGGCGCCTTCGTTCTTTTTAAGGGTTTCAGGCTGAGTGGACGGTTGCTCCAGTTTTCCTTTGATCAGTTCTTTTGCAACGGATGCATTGATGGATAGGAATTTTTTCACATCAGGGTCTGCGTTGAACCGGTTTGGATCGAATACACCCTCATATGGATTCTCTCTCCCGATAATCAAATCGGTCATTAATCGTGCAGCATTGGTGCTGTTGGTCATCCCCCATTTTCGGTAACCCGTTGCCACAAAGATGTTGCTGATGGTTGGGGAATACCGACCGACAAATGGGATTTTGTCCAAAGTTGTAGGATCTTGAGCTGACCAACGGTACGGTATTTCTTTAATGCCAAATGTTTCGTTAGCAAATGCTTCAAGGGCTTCATAATATTCAAAAGTGTTATCATTTACATTTTTCCCTGTCTGGTGTTCGTGTCCGCCAAAGATAACAATTTTTTCACCATTCCAGTCTGTATAACGTAAGGAGCGTGAAGGGGTCTCAGCGTTGATGTACATTCCACCAGGAAACTCCTTTTCTGTTTTAACCGCTAAGGCATAAGACCGTGAAATCGTCATTCTTGAAAAATAAAAACCTTTCACATCATAGAAAGGATAATGTGTACTCACAATCATATGTTGACAGCCCACTTTATGACCACTCCTAGTGGTAATACGTGGTGCGTCACCTTCCTCAATATCAACAGCAGTTGTATTTTCGTAGATTTGCCCGCCCATCTTCGTGAATTCCTCGACAAGGTGTTTTAAGTATTTGAGTGGATGAAATTGGGCTTGGTTTCGCATGACGATTGCTGCTTTATGTTCAACTGGAATCTCAATAGACTTCAGGTATCCAATGTCCTTAATCCCAAGCTTTTCATATGCATCGTATTCACTGATAAGCTTCTGCATTTCTTGATCCGAATTGGTATAAATATAAGCATCTTGTTCGGAAAAATCACAATCAATTTGTTGTTCTTTTACTAGATTTTTAATAAATTGTAAGGCCTCATTATTTGCCTGATAGTAGGCTTGGGTTTTCTCTTTTCCAAAGTGGCTGATGAGTTCGTCATAAATGATACCGTGCTGTGCGGTCACCTTTGCTGTTGTATGTCCAGTGGTTCCAGTTAAAACACGCCCAGCCTCAATAAGGGCCACTTTCTTTCCTTCTTTTGCGAGTAGATAAGCCGACGTAATTCCGGTCATGCCACCACCAATAACGGCTACTTCTACATCTAAGTCACCTTCTAGCTTCGGAAAGGTGGGGAGATCGACGCTTTGTAGCCAATAAGGTTCTGGAAATTGGGGCATTGCATTGCTTGTCATGTGCAAATCCTCCTAAAACTGTCTTTAATAGGCGTATTTTTCCCGAAATGGGAAAAATCATGCCTTTGTTGCTCGAGAGCTTCTTTTACCGATAAAATAAAACCAAGAATAAATAGTGGAGGAAAAAATATGAGCGGTAGTAAAACAAATGCCATGCGCATCTTAGATCAGCACAAAGTCGAATATGGTGTTCATTCCTACGACAATAAGGACGGAAACATTGATGGAGTGTCTGTTGCAGCGAAAATCAAGAAACAACCTGAACAGGTTTATAAAACTCTGGTTGCGCAAGGAACGTCGAAGGATGTATATGTGTACATCATTGAAGTCGAAGCAGAACTTGATTTAAAGAAGGCAGCAAAGGCAGCAAGCGAGAAAAAAGTGGAGATGCTTCCTGTAAAGGATATTCAAAAGTATACAGGTTACATCAGAGGTGGCTGTTCCCCTGTTGGAATGAAAAAGTTGTATCCGACGTTCATTGATCAAAGAGCAGAAGGCTTAGAAACAATGGTGGTGAGCGCGGGCAAAATTGGTTTGCAAATCGAGTTAAGCCCAGCTGATTTGCAGAAGGTTGTTCATGCGCATTTTGCGGACCTTTTAAAATAAAAGGTCGCAATATAAGTGTAGGCATTCACCCAATCGGATTTTCCTGCATAAGATAGCAGGGAAGAAGAACTCATTGCAGCTAGCAACGAATCCGAAAGGAGCGGTCCAATGGGAAAAGTACTAAATTACTACGCAGGTGGGAATACAGCCCGCGGTTTTTATAGTTTATATGATTCCAATTTAGCTGGGCTTTCACGTTTGTTTATTTTAAAAGGAGGACCTGGAACAGGGAAGTCCTTTTTAATGAAAAAGCTGGGGAAAGAATGGCAGGAAAAAGGATATGATCTTGAATATTTGCATTGCTCTTCTGATAACGACTCCATTGATGGCATTATCATTCGTTCACTTGGTGTCGGAATTGTCGATGGTACGGCTCCACATGTCATTGAGCCAAAGCTACCTGGGGCTGTCGAGGAATATGTCAATTTAGGTGTAGCCTGGGATTCTGCGAGATTACAAGAAAAGAAAGCGGAAATTGCCTATCTTGCTGAGAATAAAACGGCGGCGTTTAATCAAGCTTATGATACGTTTGCGGAAGCACTTCGCGTACATGATGAATGGGAAAAAATCTATATTGAAAACATGGACTTTGACAAAGCGAACAATTTGACAGAGGAAATCATTGAAAAACTGTTTAAAGATCATCATGTAGATAAGCAGGCAGACGTCAGACATCGTTACTTAGGAGCGGCGACCCCAAAAGGAGCAGTTGATTTTGTGCCAAATTTAACAGAAGGACTGGAAAAGCGGTACTTAATTAAAGGTCGCCCTGGTTCAGGAAAATCAACCATGCTGAAAAAGATTGCCGCTGAAGCAGAGAGTCGCGGCTTTGATACCGAGATTTATCATTGTGGCTTTGATCCACATAGCTTGGATATGATTGTTGTTCGGGAATTAGGGTTTGCCATTTTTGATAGCACAGCACCTCATGAGTATTTCCCAGAGCGTGACAGTGACGAAATTATTGATATGTATGGCACCATTATCGCACCAGGCACAGATGAAAAATATGAAGCGGAAATTAAAGATGTTTCGAAGCGCTACCGAGAAAATATGAACAAAGCGATTGCCTCACTAGCGAAGGCAAAAAGCTTGCATGGTGAGTTAGAGGAAATTTATAAAGAAGCGATGGATTATCGCGTGATTGATGAAATCACAGCTGCCATTAATGGCGAGATTCAAAGACTTGCTGATCAGTAAGAAAAGAGAGAGCACTCGTATATCGAGTGCTCTCCCTTTGTTTAAAAGATCAAATGTGCTGCCAATACGACGATTGGAAGAGTGATTAATGTGCGTTGGATGAAGATAATAAACAATTCGCCAAAGGAAACCGGTATTTTGGATCCTAATAACAGTCCACCAACTTCAGACATATATATCAACTGAGTGACCGAAACGGATGCAACGATAAAGCGAGTCATTTCACTTTCAATCCCTGCTCCAATGACAGATGGAAGGAACATATCTGCAAAGCCGACAACCAGCGTTTCAGATGCAGCCTTTGCTTCAGGGACTTGCATCCATTCTAGTAGTGGAATAAACGGCATTCCGAGCCATTGGAAGAATGGAGTATATTCGGCAACGATTAAGGCTAATGTTCCTAGTGCCATAACGATTGGTGCAACTCCCATCCACATATCGAGGATGTTTTTAACCCCGGATGTGAAAAAGTCCTTAACACTGCGACTTTTACTAGCCTTTTCAAGGGCCTGAGTCAGTCCCCACGAAAAGGAATTATGTCCCGCAGGAATTTTGTCTTCCGAATATGCCTCTGCCTGCTCTTTATAGTAAGAGTCTTCTTTGCGCGATAACGGCGGAATTCTTGGCGCAATGACGGCTGCGACCAAACCTGCAACGGTAACGGTTAGGTAGAATGGGACAAACATATGTCCTAAGCCAACTTGTGATATGACAACCAAGCTAAAGGTAATCGACACAACCGAGAAGGAAGTCCCAATCACGGCAGCTTCACGTTTTGTATAAAAACCTTCCTCGTACTGCTTACTTGTTAGGAGAACACCGATTGTTCCATCGCCAAGCCATGATGCCATACAGTCAACTGAAGAACGACCAGGCAGTCTAAAAATTGGGCGCATAACTTTTGTTAGCAAGGTTCCAAAAAGTTCAAGCAATCCAAAATTCAATAATAATGGCAAAAACAAACCTGCAAATAAAAACACAGCGAACAAAACAGGTAGAAGGTCATTTAACAGCATACCTCCTGTGTTTTTTGACCAAACTGCTTCTGGGCCCCATTGAAAAAGAGCCATTACTGCAAATATGGCTCCTAAAACTCGTGCAATCAGCCAAACGATAGGAACATCGAATAGTGTCAGTAAAAACGAATTCCGTTCGATGCTTTTAGGTTTTACTAGTTTTACAAAAATCGTTCCAACCAATGTTAAAACGATAATGGCCGTCATAATTTGCGGCAGAAAATCAGCAAGGAGGTCTTGTACAAATCCGGAAAGAATTGCAATCGGAATTGTAATTTCTCCTTTATATGAAATCGGAATCATGAACAAAAAGATTCCAAGCAATGATGGCAAGGCAAAAACGAAAAGATTCTTTTTATTGCGTTTAACTTGTTGCAATACTTGTTCCAAAATAACTCATCCTCAATTACATATTTATAAAACCTTGTTTATTTTAATGCACAAATTTCATTTTGCCAACTCATTTTCCCAATCTGATTATTCCGTTTATTATGCCCGGTGTTTTCAAGTCATACACGTTCAGGTTCAGGTACCTATAGGGTGTTTATTCCCTGTTGGGAAAATAAAAGAACATTTAGGGATGGTTGGTGGGAAAAATAAAATGGCGTTTAGTTGCTTGAACCACGATGAACAATCTTATTTTTCCAATAGTTGGTGCTTTTTTTAGAAAGCTCTTTTCTCAACTTTGTTGCTTTTGACCAAAAAATACGACTGAATAAGCTAGGTTATTCGAAAAATAGCTATATTATATGAGAAAAGAGCTTGCAAACCTAATTTTAGACATACGAAATGGCTACTATATCGTTAAAATCGGCTTTAGGATTTTAACAACAATCTTTACGATTAGCCTTTTAGGTAGAATAGAAATGAATACAATGTAAGGAGCCAATAACATGAAACAATTTGTTGAAGATTTGAGAGGTCGGTTGGCAGCGAATGCAAATCCTGAGAATGCTGAGCAAATGGCTCGTTATATGAAGAACCATTTCCCTTTCTTTGGGATCAAAACGCCCCAACGGCGAGAGATTGCGAATGAATTTTTTCGCGAAACCGAACTATTAAAAGAACCTTTTGAGGAATCGTTTGTGTTAGCGTTATATGACCAACCAGAAAGAGAATGTCAAATGGTGGCGATTGATTATATCGTTCGGTCACTCAAGAAGTTGGAGAAGAGTGATATTGATTTGATGCACAGGTTGCTTACGACAAAATCATGGTGGGATTCGGTTGATACTTTGGCACAGAAACCTGTAGGAACGATTGTTGCTAACCATCCTGAGTTGATTGCAGAAGTCATCGACACTTGGGCGGTTTCCGAAAATTTATGGTTAAGAAGAACGGCGATTATTTTTCAATTAAAATACAAAGAACAAACGAATGAAGAGCTACTATATCATTACATAAAATTAAATGCAGCTAGCAAGGAGTTTTTTATCCAAAAAGGCATCGGTTGGGCGCTTCGTGAGTATTCAAAAACCAATCCAGAGTCCGTTCGAAATTTTATTCAAAGTCACTCATTGGCGCCTTTGAGTGTCCGTGAGGGAAGTAAACATTTACCAAAAGAGTAATCAGTTAAGAAGAGACTTACTAGGATTCATGTTAGAATAGGACAGAATAGAATTATAAAAGATAGTGAAGGTGAAAACATGATTAAATGCATTGCAACTGACATGGACGGAACATTGTTGAACGGATATCAAAAAATCACAGAAGAAAACAAGGCAGCAATTTTAAAGGCTCAGGAGCAAGGCGTTGAAGTCGTAGTCGCAACGGGACGCTCTTATCAAGAAGCAATCTTTGTGTTGGAAGAGGCGGGATTGAAGTGTCCAGTTATTGGCGTGAATGGGGCAGAAGTTCGGACGCCAGAGGGAGAAATTGTTGTTACCAATCCACTAACAAAACAGCAAGCGAAAGAAGCAGCAGCTATTCTTCGTGACTTGGGAATCTATTTCGAAGTGTATACGAATAAAGGAACATATACTGACAATGAGGATAAAGGCATTTCCGCAATCATTGATATTTTTGCGAGTGCAAATCCTGAATTGTCGATGGATCTACTTGTTGAAGGAGCAAAGGAGCGATTTGTAAAAGGCTTGGTTTCTGTTGTTGAAAACTATGAAATGATCTTTGAAGATGATGAATTTCAAGTGTATAAGTTTCTTGCTTTTTCATTGAGTGAAGAGGAGCAAGCGCGGGGGAAAGAACTTCTTCAAAACCAAGACGGTTTAGCGATTAGTTCATCTGGCCATTTGAATATTGAAATAACGAGCCAACAAGCACAAAAAGGTGTGGCGCTTGAAGCGTTTGTGAAAGAAAGAGGCATTGAAATGTCTGAAACAATGGCGATTGGCGATAATGAAAATGACTTGTCAATGCTTCGTCGTGTTGGCAGAGCAGTTGCGATGGAGAATGCTTCTTATGCAATCAAGGCTGAGTGTGATGTCGTTACAGCGACTAATGATGAAAGTGGCGTTGGGAAGGCAATTTTAGAGGTATTGTAAACAGCATGAACTAACATCCTTCGCCTCAATGCTTGAGGAAAGGTTGAGTTGAATTGTACAAAAAGTGTTTTGGAATGTTCTTAATGATGTTATTCGTTGTTGGGTGCTCAGGTGAGAATCAAGAACAATCTGAGCAGACAAAACCAAGTGAAGAACCTGTAGCAGTTGTGGAGCCTGTGGAGGCAGATGCCTTAGCGAAAAACCTGCGTATTCCCTGGGCAATGAATAAAAGAAATGACACGTTTTATCTTAGTGAACGCGTTGGTTCAGTCGTAAAAGTAGAAAATGGCGGGCAAACTCGACAAAACGTTGTGCTCGAGAAGGAAATTGCCAGTACAGTTCCTGAAGCAGGATTGTTAGGTTTTGTGTTGGCCACAGACTTTGACCATTCACAGAAAGCATTTGCTTATTATACATACCGAGAGAATGATCAGCAATTTAATCGGGTTGTGGAACTATCATTAAATGAGAATGAATGGCACGAAACGAAAGTGCTGCTTGATCAGATTCCAAGTGATCGAGTCCATCATGGTGGCAGGCTTGCGCTGGGACCAGATGGCAAACTTTATGCGACCGCAGGAGACGCCTCACAGCCGGATTTAGCACAAGATTTAAAGTCACTAGCAGGGAAGATTCTACGGATGAACGTAGATGGCTCTGTTCCAGAAGATAATCCGTTTCCAGATTCTTATGTATATAGCTATGGTCATCGAAACCCTCAAGGAATAGGGTGGGCTGAGGATGGAACGATGTATGCCAGTGAACATGGTCCAAATGCACATGATGAAATCAACGTCATTGAAGCAGGGAAAAACTATGGTTGGCCAAAAATAGTCGGAGATCAGTCATTAGAAGGACTAGAACAACCGCTGTTCCACTCGGGGAGCGATACATGGGCTCCTTCAGGTTTGGTTGTTTCAGAAGGCAAGCTTTATGTAGCGACATTACGGGGCAATAGCGTCAGCGAGTTCGACCTAGAAACGAAGACAACAAATGAATTGGTGACAGGGTTAGGAAGAATTCGAGATGTTTGGTTAGAAGGTAGTGAGCTCTATTTTGTCAGCAATAATACCGATGGACGAGGAACACCATTAGAGGAAGATGATAAGCTTTATCGGGTGAACTTGTCTGCCTTGGCAGAATAGCGAAGTAATCACAAAATCAATAACACACAGCCATATGGTTGTGTGTTTTTGGTGGAAAGAAGAGAATCTGCTTCCATTTACAACAGTTCAATTTCCAACGAATCTACTTGAGAGACGAGCAGTTCTTCGTATTTTTTCTGGGCGGTGAATTGAACTTCCTGTTCACTCGCTTTAGGATTTTCTTCTTTTACCAGCTCAATTACGTCGTCTTGGACCTTTTGAGTTAACACAATCTTTTCATATTGTGTTTGTTGATAGTTCCAGAACTTTTCTTCCCCATATTTAGCAATCAGTTCTTGCGCAACTTTTGAACCTTCATATTGCTTTCGAACTTTTTCAACTTCAGCCTTGATTTCGGCTTCTGCTGCTTGGTGGCCTTTTTCTACTCCAAGCATGGCCATGGCACGTAAGCGGATGATTTGGGCAACGAGCATGTTTTGGTTTTCATTCATTTTTTCTTGAGCATCCCAGTAAGCCATTGCTTCATCTAGGGCCTCGCCTGTGTATTTCTCACGGTCTGTTTCACGGGCCATTTCGATATGAAGCTCATTGATAAATTGGTAAAACGCAACATCTTCTTTTGTGATCCACTCGCCATTAATTGTAGCGACCCCGCCAGCTTCTTTGACATCAAGTTCAACAACCTTTTCGACTTCTGTGCTGCCATTTTTCATCGTTAAAAGAGCTTCCCAACTTCCCGCCATGGGGATGTTCACTTTCGTTGCGTAAGACCCATCCTCCACTTCTTCAAATTGAACTTCCAGTGTACCATGGTCCATTTCGACCATGGCTAATTCAGCCGTAATCTCAAGACCAGAAACAGGGGTGCCATCTTCACGGACTGAAATCTCCATTCGGGCTTCTTTTGCTTTTATAAACGACGGTGCTTGAGTGACTTCTACTTCCCATTTAGGGCTGCTACTGCATGCCGCTAATGTGAGTAGGAGAATCAATCCGATTAGTGTGGACCTTTTTTTCATGTGTTCATTCCTCCTAAATGTTTGAGCTTGATAAATTGTTGGACAGGATATTTCGTGATCTTTCCTCCATCTAAATAAGCAACATGCGTACAGAGTTGTTTAATTTCATCGAGATGATGTGAAGATAAGAGAATCGTTTTATTTTTAAGGCCTTTTAAAATCTCCAAAATTTCTTTACGTCCCATCGGATCAATGCCGCTCGTTGGTTCATCTAAAATGATGATATCGGAGTCCTGATAAAGCGTCACGGCCAAGCCAAGGCGTTGGAGCATTCCTTTTGAGTAGCCTTTAATTGGGATGTCTTTGTCATCCCAGAGTCGAACAGCAGTTAGAATCTCCTTCATTTTTGTTTCCTCGGCATGACCGGTAGCCGCTTTTGCAAAGAAAACCATATTTTCATAACCAGTTAAAGTTGGGTATAGCATGAACTTTTCTGGTAAATAAGCAATCTCATTTTTGCTTTTCCGCTGTTCTGTCCCTTTAATAAGAATTTTTCCAGTCTTAATTGGTAAAAGCCCAAGTAGACTGTTGATAAAAGTAGATTTCCCAGCCCCGTTTCGACCAACGAGTGCACAAACCTCTTTTTGTTCAATTGTAAGGGAGACGTCGTCGAGCACATTTTTTTTACCAAAGGATTGCGTTAGTCCTGTTACTTCGATCATTCAAACCCCTCCTTGCGGTGGAATAGCACTGCTCCGGCAAATGAAAGGATCAGCCAAAACAGTAAATTAAAAAGGAAAAACAATGATGGTGTCAGCCACATAAAGGATTCTAGTAATCTTGACATGTTTCCAAATGAGTAGATGCCAAGGCCTGATTCTAAAAACATCCGCACCGTCTGAATAGGGTTTAAGAAATAAGCCACGGAAAACAATTGGACATTGTCATGTGTAATATTCGGAAGCACCGACAATAAGGCAAAATCGTGTAAGAAAAAGAAGTAAAACCAAATAATGACGGCAATCCCGGCTATCTGCATTCTTGAGCGACTATAACTGCCGATCAACACACCTAGTTGGGTAAACACGAGCATTAATCCAATAATGGTGGCTAATAGGAAACCGTAATCCGTTAGTTGGACCTGAAAGAAAAATTTTAGCGGAACCAAGTAAAGGAAAAACCAAATGAAAACTGGGACGATCAAAACAGTTTGCAGGGCGATACTTTTTTTGAATAAAAAGGTAAATGTGCTTTCTTGTTTCGTTAATAGCATCACTAATGTCTTCTGTTCTTTTTCTTGGAAGACGGAAAACGCCCCAAGGAAAAGGCAGAGGATCGGAATAAAATAGAGGAGACTCTCAAATAAATTCATGATCAAAATATAATAGCCTTGCTCTACGCCATGTCCAGACGATCTAGAAAGCATGAGTAAAGAGACAATGATCATAATCGCTAGTGATAGCCAAAGGCCTTTGCTTCGAATACTTTCTTTCCATTCTTTCCAAATGTAGTTCATCTTCATTTCCCCTTGTTTTGTTGAATTCGTTCGCTTCGCAGGGACCAAATTTTATAAAAGACTAGCAAACCAAGTGCGAGTGAGAGAGCAGCCCATAAATAAGTATGATGATTAGTTGATTGCACGAGTGGGTGGTCGTCCTCAAACATGGTTTTGCTGTTATTCAGTAATTGATGCATTTTTTCATAAACGGTAATTGCTGGGCTTTTTAAAAATAGATAGGTGAGTTCTTGCTCTTCAATCAGTTCATAGAGAGAAGATTGATAGACGGCCGAATGATCACCGATTCCGTTTTGGTCTAAGTCGAGCAGTGGAAATGAACTGCCCCAATTGTTTCCGATTCCATCTTTACTCCAACTGTTGTGGCCTTGCCCACCTAAGGTAACAGCCGGAAGGGTATTGTCGTGAATTGTATTTTCAGTGAAAACTTGTTCGTTGGAGCTTGCCCATAGTTCAATCCCAATTTGATTTTGATAGATTTGATTTCCTCGTATGAGGTTGCGCGTTGCTTGATCTATATATAACCCTCTCTGATTCATGTAGAAAGTATTGTTTTCAATTTGATTATCATTTGCCGATAATAGTAAAAGTCCAAATGAACGATGCCCATAGTTAAAGACAAATTGATTGTTTTCGAGCTTCAGTTCATTGGAGTGCATGATTGCTGCTCCGCCTGTATTAAACGTGAATATGTTGTTTTTAAATTCATTTCGGTTCGAATACATATAATGCAGGCCGTACCTTGTATGAGAAATTTTATTGTTTGTACTAATGTTGCCATCAGCATAGTCGAAGAACATTCCGTCACGTGTGCCTTCGATTTCGTTATTGGTTAGTACGTTTTGATTCGAATAATAGATATGGAGCCCATTTCCTTGGGCGGCAATTTCCCCTTTGCCACTACCAATGACTTTCACATGATCAATGGTATTTTCATGTGCTTTGCTTAAATAAACGCCATGAAACGAGTCTTTAATGGCTAGATCTCTTAGGGTATTGCCATTTGTATAGACTTTTACGGCCGCATATTCTTCTGAGCTGTTGCGGTCCATACTGCTGTTTTCAATGGCCATATTTTCAACTGTGACCCCTTCGGAACGGATGGAAACGACATTTCCGGTAGCATCTCCCTTGATGACGGTTTTTTCTTGGCCAATTAAGTGAAGGGGCTTATCAATGGTAATGTTTCCTTCATATGTTGTATTTTCGAGTTCGATTTTTGCCCCAGGTTCTGATTTGTCAATGAGTGTTTGGAGATTGACTGTTGCTGCACCTGGCCTGC
>Ga0182742_1004268_pt1 | contig 13094 bp, 13 predicted proteins | sample eDN5th37CBELigMG_FD_128880 | JGI IMG/M metagenome (GOLD analysis project Ga0182742, IMG submission 128880) | Enriched Miracle-Growth compost microbial communities from Emeryville, California, USA - eDNA 5th pass 37_C BE-Lig MG (version 2)... ... | reverse complement strand
GCCAGCTTGAGCTTGTCCTGCGCGAGCGTCGGCGACGCCTGCGCGAATGCAACCGTGACCGTTGCTGCCGCGACCAACAGCGTCCGGAAACTGCTCATCGTTGTCCTCCTTTTTCTCTCAGAACCGCTTGATCCGGTCGAGCCCGCCGAGCCGTCCGACCAGCGCATTGGCGGCGATCGCCAGCACGAACAGCACGATCAGCATCGCGTACATCCGCGGCATGTCGAATAGGCTGTAGGCCTGGATGATCAGGAACCCGATGCCGCGGTTCGACAGCTTGGTTTCTGCGAGCAGGGTGCCGATCAGGCCGACGCCGAGGCCGAGCCGCACGCCGTTGATGATCGGGTGCCGCATTGCCGGCAGGTAGACCTTGGTGGCCATCTGCCACGCATTGGCGCGGAAGCTCTTGCCGACGCGGATCAGCACCGGCTCGATCTGACGCATGCCGGCCGCAACCGACAGCGCGATCGGGAAGAAGCAGGAGAGGGTGCCAAGCGCGATTTTGGACGGCGGACCAACCCCGAACCACATGATCATGATCGGGAAGAAGATGATTTTCGGGGTTGGGCCGAGATAATACAGGTACGGCTCGTAGGCGCGGCTCAGGAACCTGTTGCCACCGAGAACGAGCCCGACCAGGATAGCGCTGATCCCACCGATGGCGAGTGCCGCCGCGACCTCGTAGGCCGTGACGCCGAGATGCCAGTAATAGTCCGGATCGGTGAGCAGCGCGATGATCGCCTTGCCGATGGCAATTAGCGATGGCACCACGTCGCGATAGAGCAGGCCCGATTGCGCGAGCGCTTCCCAGCCGACCAGAATGGCGGCGATGATCGCGATGCGAACCAGCGTCACCGGGCCAATCGCCGGCGAACGCAATCTGGTCGCTTGTGTCAGGCGGCCCGCGTCAGCCATCGCTCGAACCACTCCACCACGACGAAGAAACACACGCTCACGAGGATCACGAAACAGATCGCGGCATAGGTGCCCGCGAGGTCATAGCGTTCGGCGAGATCGTTGATGAGCTGCCCGAGCCCGCCGAAATTGATCAGAAATTCCACGCCTACGACATTGATCAGCGCGAAGATCAGCCCGAGCTTGAAGCCTGTGAAGATTGTCGGCAGCGCCGAAGGGAACTGGATTTTCCAGAACAGCTGCCACGGCGTCAGGTTGAAGCTGCGGCCGACATTCAACAATACGCGCTTGGTTTCCGACAGCCCTTCGATGGTTTTCAGGATCACCGCCGGTAGCCCTGCGACAAAACCCATCATGATGATGGTGGTGGCCGAGCGGCCGAAGATCACCATGAACAGCGGATACATCAGCACGGTCGGCGCTGCCGCCGCGGCCGCCACCCAGGTTTCGGTCGCCTGCCGCAGGATGTTCACCTTGTAGAGCAGCGTGCCGATCGAAATGCCGAATACCGCGAGCAGCGCCGCTGCTGAAATGCATTCGCGCATGGTGAGCAGGAATCGACTGACGACCTGCTCCTCCATAATGACGCGTTCGAAGGCGAGGGCCACGTCCGAGGGCGGCGGCACGATGAAGCGGTTCAGGATGCCGGTTTCGACCAGCACCTGCATCAGCGCAACAAGGGCGGCGAAGGTGCCGATCCCGAGCAGGATCGGCGCCGTCCGCGAGCGGGCGAGTGCGGCCGCGCTCACTTGCGCCGCCCGGGCGTGAGCCGTGCGCGGCTCTCATCGTCGGACAGGCCGCGGCTGGCCTCTTCGCGAAGGTCCGACCAGATCTGCGCGACGTAGTGGCCGAAGGCGTCGCTGCCGACGATTTCGGAGCTGCGCGGGCGCGGCAGGTCAATGTCGACGATGCGTTTGATCTTGCCGGGCCGGTACGTCATCACGAGAATGCGGTCGGAGAGCTGCACCGCCTCGGTGATGTTGTGGGTGATAAGCAGAGTGGTCTGCTTCAGCTCCTGCTGGATCTGCAACACCTTGTCGCCGAGCAGGAGCCGTGTCTGCTCGTCGAGTGCCGCGAACGGTTCGTCCATCAAGAGGATTTTCGGCTCGGACGCGAGCGTGCGCGCGAGCGAGACGCGCTGGCGCATGCCGCCCGAAAGCTCGGCCGGATAGCGGTTCTCGAAGCCGCTCAGACCGACCATGTCGATGAAGTGCCGCGCCTTGTCGTGGCGCTTCGCCTTCGGCATGCCCTCGATCTCAAGCGGGAACGAAACATTCTCGATCACGGTCCGCCAGGGAAAGGTGGATTCCTCCTGGAACACCATCCCGACCGAGGCATGCGGCCCGGTGATGCGCTCGCCCGCGACCGTGACCTCGCCTTCGTAGTCGCCGAGCAGGCCGCCGACCACGTTGAAAAGGGTCGACTTGCCGCAGCCGGACGGACCGATCACGGCCAGGAACTCACCCTGCCGCACGCTGAGCGACACGTCGTCGACAGCGGTCACGACGCCGTCGGGCGTGCGGAAATGCTTGGTCACCTCCTTGACGACGAGAATGGGCTCCGCGCTTGAGGAGGTGGCGGCAGAACGGATAACGGGGGCGGGTGCGGCGGACATGTCTTCCCCAAAACTCACTCGGCTTTTCTGGTCATGGCCGCGGTCGTTGCCGGAGCATAGCCCGGTTCGACGCGGGCATCGACCACCGCGACGCCACCAGCTTCGACAGCGGCTATCGCCGATCGCAGCGCAGCAGCAAGCTCCGCATCGGTGCGGATCGGACCAAAACCCTCCGCGCCCTGCGCACGCGCCATCGCGGCGAGATCGATATCGGGATCGGAGATGCGCTGCCCAATCCAGCGGTTCTCCACCGGCCGGTTTCGCATTCGGGCGACGCGCTCCTGATGCAGTTCGTCGTTGAAGAAGGAACGATTGTTGGCGATCACCATCAGCAGCGGAATGCGGTAATGCGCCGCTGTCCAGAGTGCGGTGACGCCCATGAGGTAGTCACCGTCACCACAAATCGCGATTGGCAAGCGGCCCGAACCCTTCAGCGCGAGTGCGGCGCCGACGGAAATGCCGGGTCCGCCGCCAATGCCGCCGCCGCCGTCCGATCCGAGGAAATCGAGCGGATGGCGAAACGGCCACCAGGCGCCGTTCCAGGACAGCGACAGATGGGTCAGCGAGACATCGCGCGTCCCCACGGCCTGGCGCAGGGCATAAGCGAGGGCTTCGACCGTGAGCGTGCTGCTGCTCGCGGGCTGCGCCATTGCGCGCGGCGCCGCCGGGCGCGCCGCCGGCTGCGACGGCGCGCCGATTGCCGCCGACAGCGCGATCGCCGCCTCGTCCGGGTCGGCCGAGATCAGCGTGTCGACCGGCGGCAGCGCCTGGTAATCCATGCTCCAGCCATTGTGAATATGCCGGTCGAGCGAGGCCGAGATCACGAAGGCGTCGCTTTTCGCCGCGTTCAGCGTGCCGCCGAGATCAACCCAGTCGAGGCTCAGGATCACGTCGGCTTGCGCGAGCGCAGCGAGACCGTCGGCATCGGGCAGCAGCATGCCAGGCGCGCCGACATGCAGCGGGTGATCGGTCGGAAAGGACGCGCCGATCTTCAGGTCGGTCAGCACGCGCGCGCCCAGCGCTTCCGCGAGCGCCACCCGCGCGGTCCATGCATCGAGTCTCCGCGAGGCGCGTCCGGCAAGGATCACCGGATGCTTTGCCTGCCGCAGCCGCTCGGCCACCTCATTGACCATCGCCGCATCCGGCGCCGACGACAGGCGCGGCCGGTAGCGCGACACATCGAGGGGCGGCAGTGGCTCAAGGAGCTTGGCCTCCTGCATCTCGGCATCGAGATTCACATAGACCGGACCCTGCGGCATCGCGTTGGCGATGTTGGCCGCGCGAATGAGCGCTTCGCGCGCGGCGGCGGGGGAGGCCGGCTGGTCGTCCCATTTGACATAGCCGCGCACCAGCGCACCCTGATCGCGCGCGGTATGTATCCAGTCGATCCAGGGCCTGCGTTTGACTGCATCGACCGGGCCGGTGGCACCCAGTACGACGACCGGCATGCGATCGCACCAGGCATTGAAGATCGCCATGGTGGCGTGCATCAGGCCGACATTGGAATGCACGATCGCGCCCATCGCCCGGCCTGTCACCTTGGCATAGCCTTGCGCGATCGCGACTGCGCTCTCTTCGTGTAGGCAGAGCAGTATCTGCGGACGCTGGTTGCCAAGGAAATTGACGAGCGAGTCGTGCAGCCCGCGATAGCTTGCGCCTGGATTGAGCGCGACATACGGCAGTTCGAGATCGCGCAATGTCTGTGCGACCACGTCGCTGCCAAAGGCAGGCGCATTGACGCCGGCCGCGACCGGGGTTTCGACCAGCGCTGCGCCGGTTTGCGAGGTGGTGTGTTTAGTCATGCAGATCGACTCGAACAGGCGCCATCTTTGCGTTCATGCGCGGACCAGCATCGAAGCCGCGCGCAGCCCGCGTGTAAATTCCGGCTGGAATGCAGACAGGCCCTGTCCCCGCTTTCGCGCGGACGAACGCAAATGCAATAGCCGGCTCGGTTGATCACGGCGTCCCCGTCCCTGGGCGCGGGCTTCCGGCCCGCCTTCTTGACGCCACCCTAGCACTTTGGCATTCGCTCATAGAAGCCGATAAATGCGAACATCATTGTTGCAGCGGATTGAACAATCGCGATGGACCGTTTCCGCTCGATGGAGACTTTCGTGCGGGTTGCGCGCGCCGGCAGCTTTACAACCGCCGCCAATCAGCTGGGGCTGTCGCGTGCTCTCGTTTCGCGTCATGTGGCGATGCTGGAGGACCGGCTGGGCGTTCGCCTCCTGCATCGCACCACGCGTTCGCTCAATCTTACCGATGCGGGCCGTTCGTATCTGTCCTTCTGCGAACAGTTGTTTCGCGACATCGAGGGGCAGGAGCGGGCGCTGGTCGCAACACCGGCCGAACCTTCCGGAAATCTGCGGCTCGCAGCACCGAAATCGTTCGGTGCGCTGCATCTCGCCGACGCCATCATTGCCTTTGCGCGGGCGCAGCCGAAGCTTCATGTGCAGCTCATCCTCGAGAACGTGTCGTTCCAGCCGCCCGATTTCGGCAAGCGCGGCTTTGATCTTGCGCTGCAATTTGGCCGGGCGCGCAATGTGTCGCTCAGTGAGACGCCGATCGCGGCCATGGACTGGGTGGTATGCGCGGCGCCCTCGATCCTGCTCCGCGAAGGCCGCCCAGGTACGCCCGCAGACCTCGCGCGCTTTCCCTGTCTGCTGCACGAGACGGCGCTGCCGAACGACCGGCTCTGGCGGTTCGAGGGACCGCGCGGAGCGGTGAGCGTGAAGGTTACGGGCACGTTCTCTTCGAACAGTGCGCTTGCCCTGCGCAAGGCGGCGATTGCCGGGCTCGGCGCCGCGCTGCTGCCCCGCTACGTCGTGGCCGACGACCTTGCAGCCGGAACCGTGGTGACGCTGTTTCCGCGCTATCGCGTTCCGGCTCGCCCGCTGATCGCGGTCTACCCGCGTGTACCGGAGACGCCGCTCAAGGTGAAAGCCTTCATCACGTTCCTGACCGCTTGGATCGCCTCGCGCGGTGGCAATCTGACCTCGTCGCGGATTCCGTCCGCAGTCAGCGCGCGCCAGCCGACGAAGCCTGCCGCAGCCGCGCGAGCAGTTTGACGCCCGCATAGCCATCGGGTTCCATGCTGACCTTGCGCTGGAAATTCGCCACCGCACGCATGGTCTGCAGGCCGACGCGGCCGTCGGTTCCGCCGGTGTCGAACCCCAGCCTCGTCAGGCGGGTCTGGATCTCCTGCACTTCGGCAAGCGTGGGCGCCCGTTCGCTATTTGGAAAATCCTGTACGAATGGCCCGCCACCCAAGACGCGATCGCCGAGATGGCAGATCGCGAGCGCGTAATTCATGGACGGATTATAGCTCTTTACCGCGTTGAAATTGGCGCCGATCAGGAATTTCGGACCGCCCGCCACGGGCACCCAACCACGTGCTTGCGCGCCGGGGACTGGATAGGGCTTGCCGTCCGCGCGCACGACGCCGGCTTTTTGCCAGGCCGCATAGCTGCGCGATCCGGATGGCGTTGGGCCCTTCACCTCGTAGCCCCACGGCTCGCCGCGCCGGTATTTGCCGCGCTGAATGAGGTAGCGGCAGGTGCCTGCGAGCGCATCGTCCGGCCGCCCGAACGGATTGACGCGGCCGTCTCCGTCGTAATCGGCGCCGATATTGAGCCAGACTTCAGGCATCCACTGCGTATGGCCCATTGCGCCGGCCCAGGAGCCGCGCATCTCGGGCGGATTGGACCAGCCGCGCTCGACGATCCGCAATGCATTGATGAGTTCGGTCTCCCAATAGGAACGGCGACGCGGCTCGCCCCAGGCAAGTGCGGCAAGACAGGGGAAGACCGGACGCATGTGGTTCTGGAAGACGACCGGATCGCCGTAGGCGGTTTCCATCCCCCAGAGCCCGAGCAGCGTCGCGCGCGACACCCCGAAATCTCTTTCGAGCTTGTCGAACAGGCCCGCATACTGTCTGGCGCGTTCGCGACCGGTGACGATGCGCCATTCCGAGACGCGGCGGTTGAGATATTGCCAGAGCTGTTCCTTGAACTCGGGCTGTGCGCGCTGCAGCGCGAACACGGCCATGTCCGGCTTCAACCCGCTCATGACCCGGTCGTAGGTCGCGTGCGAAATTCCGCGGGCATGTGCCTTCGAGCGGAAAATCGAAACCCATCGCTCGAATGGCTGCGACGCACTCTGCGCGAGCAATTCATACGGAGGAACGACCAACGTCGAGGTTGCGAGCGCGCCTGTCAGGAACTGCCGCCGGTGTATCATCGAATCGCGCATCGTGATCATGCCCGATCCTATCGACTGCAACCTCGGCCGCAATCGGGCAGGTCAGAACGCCCCAATTGCCGCCGAAACGGAGTGGCTTGAATTGATATTCCAGCGATGCTCTCGCTTGCCACTGCGATGACAGTTCACGCGAACCAGCTCTCGGATCACGAACATCGCGACAATGTAACAGATGTGATCGGCGGGTCAGCCGGTCGGATGCCCTGCGCATTGTTCAAACCGTTTTGAGGAACCTCTCCAAGACTGAGCGGTTGTCGGTGGAGCGTGCCGGCGAAACGGCACTCTAACGAAGGAGAAACACCCTATGTCCGACTACGATCCCAACAGGCTGGATCCGAAACGGCCGGCGTCCCATGAGGCCGGATACGCCGCAAACCGGGGCTTCAACTGGAACTGGATCATCGGCGGCATTGCGGCGCTTGCGGTGTTGCTCATTGCACTGACCTTCTTGGGCGGTGACGGTGATCGAACCGCCGACACCGGACAACCATCGGCTACCACCGGCCAGTCGTCGCCGACGCCATCCACGAATTCCAATCCGGCTCCGAAGGCAACTCCGAGCACGCCCCCCGCGGAGCGCACCGCGCCGTCCCGGCCGGCAAGTCCGAACCAGTAATCGCGGACTGATCGCCACTCTCACGCGACGAGCCCCGGCTCTGGCCGGGGCTTTTTCGTTGCCCGATCGAAGCTGAGACGCGTTTCGACAACATAGGAACAGCTCTTCTTCGCGGGAGCGCATGCGGAGTGGCATTTTCCAACTTTGGTTTCAACTTCGGCAGAACATTTTGCGGCTGCGGTGCCATACAGGACGCCAGCACACGCGCCTTGTGCGCACGCGCGAACGGAGCCTGCGAATGCGTTTCCTGCCGCTGTATTTCGATCTCGCCGCCGGACCAATCATCCTGGTCGGACAGGGGCCGGAGGCATTGGCGAAGCTGCGCATCCTCAAAGCAGCCGGAGCCGCCATTCGGTGGCACGTCATCTCGGCCGACGATATCGATAACGCAGAGGCCGGCGGTACTGATCTGCGGATTGGCCTGCCTTCGCATGAGGATTTTATCGGCGCGATCGCGCTCGTCGCATCGGCGGGCAAGGCGATCGATGAGCAGCTTGCCAAACAAGCCCGCGCTATGAACCTGCCTGTCAATATCGTCGACCGGCCCGATCTCTCCACCTTCATCTTTCCCTCGATCGTCGACCGCGGTGATGTCGTGGTCGCGATCGGCACGAGCGGAACGTCGCCGGTGCTCGCGCGGCGGCTTCGCGAAAAGATTGAGGCAATTTTGCCCGAACGGATCGGTGAATTCGCAACATTCATGGGCCGCTATCGTGAGCAGCTCAACGCCTTGCGCCATCACGGATTTTCGACCCGGCTGTTCTGGGAGCGGGTGATCGACGGGCCGATCGGGGCGCTGTTTCTGGCCGGCCGCAGCGCCAAGGCGGAAGCCGCGCTGATCATCGACATCGAACGGGCCGGACTGCAGGCCCCGCCTCAAGGTCATGTCCAGATCGTCGGGGCCGGTCCCGGCGATCCCGATCTCCTGACGCTCAGAGCACTTCATGCTCTGCAATCGGCGGATGTTGTTCTCACCGACGATCTGGTGTCGTCTGCGATCCTCGGCCGGGTCCGGCGGGATGCGCGGATCGTTCATGTCGGCAAGCGCAACGGTCACCCCGGTATCGGCCAGGAGGCCATCAATCGCCGGCTGATCGCCGAGGCGAAAGCCGGCCGCAATGTCGTGCGGCTGAAGGGCGGCGATCCGTTCATCTTCGGCCGCGGCGGCGAGGAGCGCGAGGCGCTCGAAGCCGCCGGCATCACCGTGACGATCGTGCCCGGCATCACCGCGGCGCTCGGCTGCGCGGCCGAAGCGGGCCTGCCGCTGACATTGCGGCAGGAGGCGACGCGGCTGTCCATCGTGACCGCCAACACCGCCGAGGGTGCGGACAGCATCGACTGGTCCAGTCTCGCCGATCGCGCCACCACGGTCGCGGTCTATATGGGCCTGACCGCGGCCGCCTCCGTCCGCGACGGATTGGTCGCCGCCGGCCGCGATCCGCAGACACCCGTCGCGGTGCTGGCGCGCGGCACGCGACCCGATTCCCGCAGCCTCACCGGCCCATTGTCCCAACTGCCCGCGCTCGCGGCTGCGGCAGGCGAGGGGCCCGCTTTGATTGTGGTGGGCGAGGTGGTCGCGCATTCGCGCGCCTGGAAAGAGGCGGTCGAACTCCTGGAGATCGCCGCATGACCGCCCCGCAGGAGCGCAAACTCAAGATCAAGGGGCCGGTGGTGATCACCGGCAACCGGCTCGGTGACGGCGCGGTGGTGTACCGCACGCAGGGCCGCGGCTGGTCGACGTCGCTTGCAGAAGCACTGGTGACGACGGAAGCCGAAACCGCGACCGCGCTGCTCAGGGATGCGAGTGCGAACGACATCGACGCTGTCGGCGCCTATATCGCCCCGGTCATCGTGGACGGGCATGAGATCCGCCCCGGAAATCTGCGCGAGCGGATCAGGGTCGCCGGTCCGACCTTCGCGCTGCCGGGCAGCGAGGCCGCCTGAGCCATGTATATCTACGACGAATTCGATCGCGCGCTGCTTGCCGACCGGGTCGCCGAGTTTCGCGACCAGATTGCGCGTCGGCTGTCAGGCGCGCTCACCGAGGACGAATTCAAGCCGCTGCGGCTGATGAACGGCGTCTATCTGCAGCTTCACGCCTACATGCTGCGTGTCGCGATCCCGTATGGTTCGCTGTCATCGGACCAGTTGCGCACGCTCGCGCATGTCGCACGCCGCTACGATCGCGGCTACGGGCATTTCACCACGCGCCAGAACATCCAGTTCAACTGGATCAAACTTCAAGACATGCCGGAGGTGCTGGCGACACTAGCGCAATCGCATCTGCATGCCATGCAGACCAGCGGGAATTGCATCCGCAATGTCACCAGCGATCAATGGGCGGGCGTTGCCCCCGACGAGGTGGAAGACCCGCGCGTCTATGCCGAAATCCTGCGGCAGCATTCGACCATGCATCCGGAATTCTCGTTCCTGCCGCGCAAGTTCAAGATCGCCGTGACCGCGGCCGCGCAGGATCGGGCCGCCATCCGGATCCATGATATCGGGCTGCGTCTGCACCGGAACGCGGCCGGGGAGGCCGGCTTCGAGGTCGTGGTCGGCGGCGGGCTCGGGCGCACGCCGTTCATTGGCAAGACCATCAAGTCGTTCCTGCACAAGCGCGATCTGTTGAGCTATGTCGAGGCGATCCTGCGCGTCTACAATCTCTACGGACGGCGCGACAACATCTACAAGGCGCGCATCAAGATCCTGGTGCACGACCTCGGTGCGGAGGCATTCGCCGCGGCGGTCGAAAACGAATGGCGGGCGATCCGGGACGGAGCGCTTGTGCTGGACGACGCGGTCATTGCCGACATTGCGTCGCGCTTCCGCTATCCCGAATACGACATCCTGCCCGACGAAAGCGAGGCGCTGGCAGCCGAACGGTCATCCGACCGCGCATTCGACCTCTGGTACGCCAATTCTGTCGCCCCGCATCGCATGCCGGGCTATGCGATCGTCACGCTGTCGCTCAAGCCGGTCGGCGCACCGCCGGGCGATGCGACGGCGGAGCAGATGGACGCAATCGCCGATCTCGCCGACCGCTATTCGTCGCGCGAAATCCGGGTCGGGCATGAGCAGAATCTGGTGTTGCCGCATGTGCGCCAGCGCGACCTGCCGGCGCTGTTCCGGGCGCTCGATGCGATCGGCGTCGCGACCGCCAATGTCGGCCTTGTCTCCGATATCATCGCCTGCCCGGGACTCGATTATTGCAGCCTCGCCAATGCGCGTTCCATTCCGATCGCGCAGGAGTTGACCCGGCGCTTTCGCAATCTCGAAGCCGCGCGCGATATCGGCCGCCTGCACATCAACATTTCGGGCTGCATCAATGCCTGCGGCCACCATCATGTCGGCCATATCGGCATTCTCGGCGTCGAGAAGAACGGCGAGGAATTCTATCAGATCACGCTCGGGGGGCGGGCCGACGAGCAGGCCGGGCTCGGCACGTTGCTCGGTCCGGCCGTGCCGTACGAACAGGTCGCCGATGTGATCGAGGATGTGGTCTCGGCCTATGTCGCGTTGCGGGCGCGGCCGGATGAACTGTTTATCGACACGGTCAGACGGGTCGGTGTCGAGCCATTCAAGGAACGCGTCTATGCCGCTCATTAAGAATGCCCGGTGGATCGAGGATCGTTATGCGCGCATCCCCGACGATGCACCGGTGCCGGACGCGCGTGCGCTGATCCTGTCCGCGGGCCGATTGCTGGCCGGTGCGCGGGACATCCTTGCGCGAAGGGGACCGACCGGTGTGATCTGGCCGAACGACCGCGACATCGGCGAACTTGTCCCCTATCTCGATCGCCTGGCGCTGATTGCGCTCGTGTTTCCGGCGTTCAAGGACGGCAGGGCCTACAGCCAGGCGCGCGCATTGCGCGAACGCTACGGGTTCCGCGGCGAATTGCGAGCGACAGGGGACGTATTGCGCGACCAGTTCCTGTTCCTGCACCGCGCCGGGTTCGACGCCTTCGAGGTCAGAAAGCCCGAGGATGCAAAGGCTTTTTGGGACGCGTTGCAGCGATACAACGTGTTCTATCAACCTGCGGCTGATGGGGCGGCGAGTGCATTGCGCCGCCGGCTTTTCCCTGCTTCAACACAGAACCTTGCCGTGACCGAGCCTGCCTGATGACCGCTCCCGAACTGCTGAGCGTCCGCGTCGCCCGCCTGAACGAGGCGTTAGCGTCCGCGTCGCCGGCGGTGGTGATCGAAAAGGCCGTCGAGGCCGTCCCGGCGGGGCGGCTCGCGATCGTCTCCTCGTTCGGGACGGAATCGGCGGTGCTCCTCAAATATGTCGCCGACGTCGATCCAGCGCTGCCGGTGCTGTTTCTCGATACCGGCATGCTGTTCGAGGAGACCCTCGACTATCGCGACCGGCTGGTCGACTTTTTTGGATTATCCGACGTGCGCTCGCTCAAGCCGCGGCTCGAACTCGTCGAGCGGCGCGATCCCGGGCGCGATCTGTGGCAGCGCGATGTCGACAGCTGCTGCCATATTCGCAAGGTTCGCCCGCTGTCGGATGCGCTCGGCGCCTTCGACGGATGGATGAACGGACGCAAGCGGTTCCAGGGCGGGGCGCGTGCGGCGATCGCCCATGTCGAAAGCGACGGCCGGCTCCTGAAGTTCAATCCGCTTGCCGCATTGACCCGAAAGGACATCGAGGCTGTCTTCGAGGCCGAGGGACTGCCGCGTCATCCGCTGGAGAAGGTTGGATTTTCCTCGGTCGGCTGCATGCCCTGCACCAGCCGCACTCGCGAGGGCGAAGCGCCACGGTCGGGCCGCTGGCGCAACTCGGGCCGCACGGAATGCGGCATCCACCGGATCGGCGAGCCGATGGGCGCCGGCTGCGGGTGTTGAGGGGCCGCGGTGAGCGCCGCCGTGGTTGTGACGATTGTCGTTCCGAGGCTGGGATTTTTGTATCTTTTCGCGGAGCGATTATGGACCGCAGAGGATAACCGGCCGGGTCGCGCTGAAGAGAAAGATGGGCTCGCCATTGCGAGCCGCAGACTCTTTTCAATCCATCTCGCCCAGGCGAATCGAAAATCCGGGAAGGACCGGGGTGGTGAGCCTATCGTTGGGGCCATATTCCTTTATCGCCGACCACCCGTCCTCGGTCGGTCCGGAATGCGTCCAGGTCGTGCGCGTCGAGGCGTCGATCACCCAGAACTCCCGTACGCGATGACGGGCATAGAGCCGCGCCTTGAGTCCCTTGTCATAGGCGAGGCTCGACACCGACACTTCGATCAGGAGGCGCGCGTCGCCGGGTTCCAGATGCACGAATGGCTCCGACGTCTCGAACAACTGTTTGGGAAAAACGACGACGTCGGGTTCAAGCATCGTGTTGTCGGTCAACCGCAGGGTCGTCTCGACGCCGATCGTTAGATCGTCCGGAAGCGCGCGGGACACCGCGATCGTGAGAGCAGATTTGATCCGCTCATGCGCGAGGCTCTTGGCCGCCATCATCACGATTTCCCCCTCGACCAACTCGAACTTTTCGTCCTCGCGAATGACGCCAGCGTTAATCATGCGGCTGACGTCTTCAACCGAGAATGCTCTCCGGGGCAAACCTTCGGCAGCATTGGTGGCGGCGATATTCATGGCTTCACCATATTGAAGATCCAAATATAGCAACTCCGAACGAGCTTTGCAGGGTTCCAATGCGATCCGCCGGCAACCCGCCCGGTCACGGCGTCGCGG
>Ga0182742_1004266_pt1 | contig 13098 bp, 14 predicted proteins | sample eDN5th37CBELigMG_FD_128880 | JGI IMG/M metagenome (GOLD analysis project Ga0182742, IMG submission 128880) | Enriched Miracle-Growth compost microbial communities from Emeryville, California, USA - eDNA 5th pass 37_C BE-Lig MG (version 2)... ... | reverse complement strand
GAAGTTATACAGGAGACCGTAAAATACGGTAGCCCTAGTTTCCTATTGACTAAATTCAATTATTAACATTGTTATCAAAAAAGATAGGGTTTAAACCCTTAATTTATTTTCACAGAAAAGAGCTTGCGAACTAATTTTATACATACAAAATGGCTACTATTTCGTTAAAATCGGCTTTAGGATTTTAACAACAATCTTTACGAAAACAGCCTTGTTTTTTTATGGCGAATGAAATTTTTTTATTATTCCTAGGAAACCTTTATAATAAGAATGAAATGGATTGGAAATAGAGAGGGGTTTTACATTGGCTTATCCTGATACAGAAGAAACAGTTCAATTAATCAAGGATTTGGTGTCGATTCCAAGTCCGTCAGGTAATACAAACGAGGTTATCACTTTTGTCGAGAATTACCTAAAAGACTTACATGTTGAAACGAAGCGCAACCGTAAAGGCGGGTTAATTGCCACTTTGCCTGGGAGAGATTCTAACAATCATCGTATGCTGACTGCACATGTTGATACGCTTGGTGCGATTGTAAAAGAAATTAAAAGTAGCGGCCGCTTAAAGCTCGATTTAATAGGTGGCTTTAAGTATAACTCGATTGAAGGCGAGTATTGCGATATCGAAACGTCCGCAGGCCAAAAGTTTACTGGAACAATTTTAATGCACCAAACATCGGTTCATGTTTATAAAGATGCAGGTAAGGCAGAACGCAACCAGGACAATATGGAAGTTCGTCTTGATGAGACCGTACATAATGCTGATGATGTCCGCGCACTAGGGATAGAAGTCGGCGATTTCGTTTCCTTTGATCCACGCGTGCAAGTTACCTCAACTGGTTTTATTAAATCGCGTCATCTTGATGATAAAGCTAGTGTTGGCATCTTGCTTCAACTCATTAAGCAAGTAAAAGAGGAGCAGATTGAACTTCCGTATACCACTCATTTCCTAATTTCCAATAATGAAGAAATAGGATATGGCGGGAACTCCAATATTACGCCTGAAACGGTGGAATACTTGGCCGTCGACATGGGAGCTATGGGTGACGGACAGGCCACTGATGAGTATACTGTGTCCATTTGCGTGAAAGATGCTAGCGGTCCTTACCATTATGAATTAAGAAAACGGTTGACCCAGCTTGCCATTAACAATGAAATCGGCTATAAACTCGATATTTATCCATATTATGGTTCGGATGCGAGCGCCGCAATTCGTTCGGGGCATGATATCGTTCACGGTCTAATTGGACCAGGAATTGACTCTTCACATGCTTTCGAGCGAACGCATCAAGATTCAATTGAAAATACCGCAAAGCTTTTATATCATTACGTGCAATCAGAAATGGTTCTGTAAACGTGAAAAAGGAAATCCACAATAGACGGTGGATTTCCTTTTTCAGTTTGTTGTCAGATTTTGCTTTTTTGCTTTAAACCATTTTATCAAGATAAAAGTTTCTCCGACTGTTAACCCGATGAATAACGCAATTACGGCTGTTAAGTAATCTGGAATACCGATTAACATAATACCAAGTAAAAGTCCGATAAAGATTCCTATAAAGGTAGCTATATAACTCTTGATTCTTGTTTTAAGATAGGTTTTCATTTTAGGTTCGAATCCTTCTTTACATCATCATTAACACGTTAATGGGGGTGAACTTCAGTTTTTCAACTCGCCCCAATACTGAATCTTTCCAAGAGTTCAAGTAGTGAGCAAATTATTTAGGAATGCCGATCCCATCAAAAGGATAATAGCGGAATTTGACTTCCCCTACTACGGAATCGTTGGAAATGAAACCGAAAATGCGGCTGTCCTTACTCTTGAGACGATTATCGCCCATAACAAAGTACATTCCAGCCGGTACCGTTGCTTCTCCGGTTTTCTCCTCTAACAAAAAGTCCTCAGTTAATTTAACCAATTGATTATTTGCTTTATTTTCCGTTAAGTACGGCTCTGGTAGGGCTTTGCCATTGATAAACAATACATCATCTTCTACCATGATCTGATCGCCCGGTAAACCGATGACCCTTTTCACATAATATTGTTCAACAGCGTCTGGGGCATCAAATACGACTACATCAAAGCGGTCAATCGTAGATGTTTTGCTCACAATGACTCGATCATGATCTTGAAAAGTAGGAGCCATTGACTCCCCTAAAACAGTAGTTGGAGTAAAAATAAAATGACGACAAATAATGGCTACTATAAAACCAAATGCCAATGCTTTTAACCAAGAATAAATCTCATTTTTTGTAGTCCCTTTCATCCCTTCCCTCCTCCAATCAATCCGAATTAAAATTATTAAGTATATCATATCATTTTTTACAATTTTTAGATAATAATTCTATTCAGATATAGAGGTTTTTCTTGATGGTAAGCTCTCCTTAGTTAACATAATAATTCTATTGGAAACTTTACCGCGAAAAACAATGACTAATTAACTCCTGGTTATCATAAAATGATATGGATTTTTATGGTAAAGTAGAATAAACATAGAGTTTAAAATGGTGAGGATGACCATTGCTAGCTTGAGAGCTCCCATACCCATTCTTATTTTTAATATAAATCTCAACGGTTTGGAGATGTTCTAGTCAAGTAGTTTAAACCTTTATGGTCAAAATGCTCTAAATTAAAAAGCTTTACAATAAACATAACTCGTAGAGGTGTAAACGATGCTCAAAAATGAACTGATTAAAAAATTACATCTGAAATATCCAATTGTCCAAGCTCCGATGGCTGGCGGTGTTACTACTTCCCAATTAGTAGCCGCGGTCAGCAATTCCGGAGGATTAGGAATGATTGGTGCAGGTTATTTGTCTCCTGCTAAAATGCGAACACAAATCCAGGAAATCAAAAAGTTAACATCAAACACGTTTGGGGTCAACCTCTTTGTGCCCGAAGAGTTTAAAATCAGAGCGGAGCAAGTGGAATCCGTCAATCAACTATTAAACCCTTTCCGCACTTGTTTAAACTTACCTCAACAAGAGCAAACTGAAATACCAAGTTTTCATCATGTTCTTGAAACTTTTAAAGAACAAATTCAGGTTGTAATTAACGAACAAGTAACTGTTTGCTCTTTTACATTTGGAATTCCTTCTAAAGAATTTATCACTGAACTGAAGCAGCAAAATATCATTCTGATTGGCACGGCTACGACGGTTAAAGAAGCGATTGAAAATGAGAAAGCGGGCATGGATATAGTGGTTGTCCAAGGAAGTGAGGCTGGTGGTCATCGAGGATCTTTTATTGATGAAGACAACGAGGGTCTAGTCGGTTTAATGTCCCTGATCCCTCAAGTTGTTGATCAAGTCAATATTCCAGTGATAGCGGCTGGAGGCATTATGGATGCTAGAGGTTTGATGGCTTCACTTTGCTTAGGAGCTGAAGGAATCCAAATGGGGACGGCTTTCTTGACTTGTATAGAAAGTGGTGCCCATCCTGTCCATAAGGACGCGATTCTCCAGGCAGCCGATGACCAAACCGTTATTACTCGAGCTTTTTCTGGTAAACCTGCAAGAGGGATTCACAATCAATTTATAGCAGATATGCGAAATCAAGAACTAGAAGTCGCTGAATTCCCCATTCAGAATACCCTCACTCAGGATATTCGAAGGGCAGCTTCGGCGCAAAATAACTCAGAATTTATGTCTTTATGGTCTGGCCAGAGCGCTAGTTTAGCGAAAAAGCAAACTGTGAAAGAGCTTATGAAAAGCTTGATTGCAGAGGCGAAAAAAATGAACCTAAATTTCTAATAAAAGATTATAATCAGTCAGAAGCATTTTCTGGTTGGCTTTTTTATTGCCTATTTTTGTGCTTGGTGAAATGTTCGTGATATTTCGAAATGCATGCAGTTCATAGAATCCACTCTTATAGGAAAAGATATACTATTGATATACTATCGGTTTTTTTAAGGGGAGTTGGATTGTGGATTTACAACTAATTGAGGCTTATATCCCTAAAAAACATTTTGAAAAAGTCAGCGAAACTTTATCTGAGTTTCCGATTGTTTCAAATTGGGTTTCTAGAGAATCGGAAGAGCGAAAATTGGTACGTGTTTTAGTTGAGACGAAAAATACGGAGGAAATTTTAAATTACTTAGAAAATGCCAGCAGCGTAGTAGATGGCTTTGAAGTGATGTTATTTCCGGTTCGTTCATATTTGACTCGGTTTACGGATGAGGAAAAAGAACAAATCCACCGAGAGGAACAAGAAGCTAAAACCAAAATCCAACGAGCCAGTCGCCATGAACTATTAGGAGCAATTGAAAAATCGAGCCGAATTACGCTAAATTTTACTTTGCTTGTCATTTTATCAGCCATTGTGGTCACAATTGGATTTATTAAAGATAGTGAGGCGGTTATTATTGGGGCGATGGTGATTGCGCCAATGTTAGGTCCGATCAATTCGATGGCGTTTGCATCCATTTTAGGGGATTTTAGATTGTTACGGCAGTCAACGGCAACGTTGTTATATGGAATTGGTATCGTTTTAGCCATTGCTATTTCCCTTTCTTTTGTTTTACCCGTCCCAATTGAGAACAATGAATTCGCGACGAGAACTCATGTGAATTTGTCGGATATTATACTGGCGATTGCATCCGGAACCGCCGGCGCATTGTCGATTATCAGTCGCTTGTCAGATGCGTTGGTAGGGGTCATGGTGGCAGTTGCCCTATTGCCTCCAACCGTTGTAGTTGGGATGACAGTGGGTTCAGGGCTTTGGCAGGAAGCTTTTGGCTCTGGGTTACTTTTGTTAGGAAATATTAGTTCTGTTATTTTAGCTGCCATCATTGTATTTTCCCTAAGTGGCATCCGGCCTGTTAAATGGAAAGATGTGGATCGTGCTAAAACCTCACGTAAACTCTCAATTTTGTTTGTCAGCTTAACAGTTCTCTTTTTGATACTTGCGATTCTATTTAGTTCGCATATTGATTTGATTTAATGCCGTAGAAACCCAGAGTTCATAGTTACAGTTCTGGGTTTGGGTGTTTAGCGTTTTGAGAAAAAGTCGCCAACTTGGTGAAGCGTCTGTTTTGATAGTACATAGATTAGATAAAGCCCAAGATATGCACCTGTGATTAAAAACACCGGATCAAGGAACAAGCCATGGATATTCGTCATGAACACAGTATCATCCTTGATGATTTGGAAAATCGCCATCGCCGAAATATTCCCGAACACCAGAGCGGAAAGAACAGCAAGACTATCAAAAAAGACCATCCATCTTTTTGATTGATAACTAAGGAACAACATAAGAGCTGGGCCGAGCACAATTCCGATTATAAGGAAGAATTTCACTAACAATCACCTCTAGTATGATTCTTCACGTTGAAAAAGAACGGTATACCCTTGTGGATGAAAATAAAAATTGAAAGTGGGCTCTAGAAGTTATTATTGAATATTGTGACGGGGTTTGCTATTATGGGGCACATTTTTGCCTCTGCACACCTTCTTGGCTCTCCTTTCTATTTTTGCTTATGAACACTTCATGGTACACATTTTCTGCTACCTCGCGTTGAACTCTTCATGGTGCATGTTTCTGCCTTTCCTTCTTCTTTTAATGCTCTATGAAACTATACTAAAAGATGTGTTAATGCCCACCTACCTAACAAAATTTTAAATGTTGTCGACAAATTAAAATAATTGTTTGTATTCCCGAAAAATTCAATTATAATAGGTTTGAAATTTTATATTTTTCTAAAGGAGAAAGAAGGATGCAATCCGATACGCATTATCCAATCTGGGCCTGGGTTGTTTTAATTGGCGGGGCAATCTTTTTGGTTTCAGCTTTACCAGGGTTTATCTCCACCCTACTCATCCCGCTATGGAAACCAGATGAGTTAGGCATGTTTTCAATGTTGTTTAGTTTGATGGCTCTCTGTTTTTTATTTTTTACGATTTGGGGAATGAGAAAAGCTTATCAAGCTTTAAAAGCCTATCAACCATTGCAAAAACAACAAGCTAGTTTCGCATCTCAACCTCAAAACATAGTCGAAGAATCCCCTCTTCCAGTTATAAAAAAACCAATATGGCCCTGGTTTGTCATCGTACCAGGAGGACTTTTGCTCATTGGGATGGGACCAGCTGTTTTGATGCTCCCGATTATGCCATTGTTTTTAGCGGGGATGTCGACCGATTCAGGAACCGTACCAGATTATGTTCCCATTCTGATCATTTTGGTTGGTTACGGAGTCATGATCGGCTTTACCATTTTGTTGGTTCTCGCAATTCGCGCATTACGAAAGAAGTAACAAAAAAGGCAAAGGAGTTAGTAACCCTCCCTTGCCTTTCTATATTTTATTTATTTTTACTAACAGCTTTATCTTTTTCAAATAGCACAATTAAACCTGGTAATAATACTCCTCGAATAATGAACGTATCGATCAAAATCCCAACCGCGACGATAAAACCAAATACGAATAATAATTGAATTGGTTGCGTCATCAGTACAGCGAACGTTGCGGCTAGGATGATCCCCGCTGATGAAATAACTCCGCCTGTATGGGCAACTGCGATTTCTACCGCTTTTTTCACCGAATGTTTTTTCCGTTCTTCTTGGAATCTGGAGATTAACATGATGTTGTAATCGATTCCGAGTGCGACCAAGAACACAAATGAATACAGTGGAACTCGGTTGCTGATCGTATCGATGTCGAAGAACAGATTTGATAAAAACATTCCCAATCCTAGTGCCGCTAGGAATGAAATTAAAATTGTTCCCATCATATAAATTGGCATTTTAATGCTCTTAGTTAACACAATCAACATTGCAAAAATTAAAACTGTTTCGAGGATGACAATTAAAATTACATCACGATTATTGATGCTGCGGTCATCAACAGAACTTGCTGTTTCACCTGCGAAATAAAGTCCCCCAGAAACTCCGCTATCATCCACGATTGTTTCAGCTTTTTCAATCATGCTTTCCATCGCATCGATGGCTTCAACTGAGTATGGACTTTCAGTAAAAGTTAAATTGAAGTTAATGACCTTTTCATCTTCAGCCGTCCCATTCATGCGTACATTGCTTACTAGAGGTTGATTGCTCAGTTCTTCTCTTAAAGCTTCCTGCTGTTCAAGGCTCAGGCTCTCTTTGCCTTCAAATAAAACCGTCGTTGGAGCAAGGTCTCCTTTTTCAAACTTTTCTTCTAAAATTGCATATCCTTGACGCGATGGCATATCTTCAGGAAATGAATTCAGTGTATTGAAATCATATTTTAGATTAAACATGTTACTTGCGGATAGTAAAATAAAAGCAGTTACAAGCAAAACAGCCAAACCTGGTTTTTTCACGACCCAGCGACCAACTTTACTCCACATGGAATTCTTTTTCACCATTTCTTCGCCAACACGTGGGACTCTCGGCCAGAATGATTTACGGCCAAACAGTGTAAATAATGCTGGAACAAGTGTGATCGAGGCCAACATTATGATTGCCATCGTTGTGGCAAAGGTTGGAGCAAAGTTGCGGTAGTCCGCGAATTCTGCAAAGAACAGAACAAGCATCGCCGCTAACACAGTACCTCCTGAGAAAAAGACCGGCATCCCAGTTTCTTTCATGGCTGCTCTCATTGCTTCGTACTTATTCTCATGAAGTTTTAGTTCTTCACGGAAGCGTGAGAACACAAACAATGAATAATCAATCACTGCTGCAAAGAGCAAGATAGACATGATTGAAATCGTTTGATTGCTCATTACGAGTCCGGCTTTTCCCATCAATCCAAGTGTCTGCATGACCACTTCATAAACAAATACAGCTGCGAGAAGTGGAATTAGTGCCAACAATGGTGAACGGTAAATCACGATTAATAAAATAAGAATTAAACCAACGGTAGACAAGATCAAGACTAAATCCGCTCTTGAGAATAAATCAAGCGTATCGGTTGCAATTCCTGCAGGTCCGGTAACATAAAGGTTTAAATTTGAGTGATTTTTGACCAGATCATTGATTTGCTCTTTTGAAGTTTTAATTTCTTTCGTTTCCAGTTCAGAGTCAAAATTCAGCGGAATGACAGCCGTTGTTTTATCCTCTGAAAGGAAATCTTCAATTGCCTGTGGTGGCAACTGTGTAATTGAAATCAACTGTTTGACACCATTGATTTCAGATTTGTCGATTTCGTCAAAAACCGAAATCAATTCAGATGTGTCCAAATCGCCTTCCTTGCTTTGAAAAACTAAAATCGCAGGGATTCCATCATTGTTTTCAAAATATTGGTCGACTTTTGCTTGTGCAACAACTGATTTGGCATCTTCAGGTAATGAATCAAGACTTGATACCTCATAGTCTTTGACACTAGGTGCAAAAATAGCCAACAGCATGGTGATAACCAACCAAGATGCTAGCGTAATCCACATCCCTTTCTTGCTGGCGACGCGGTCGGTGATCGCTTGTAAAAACGAACTCATATATTCCCTCCTTGTCTAAGTTTATTTTTTCAGAGTTACTTAAACATCAAAATGACACAAGTGTCACTTTTACTAAAATAGGGGCATTTCGATTGCCATTCCTATTATCTTGTAAAGTGACAGATGTGTCAATTATCTTTGTAGAAACATTCCGTGACAAATTATTTCCTTTATTCCCTTTATCCAATCTTTACGAGGGACTTCAAAATGATTTGGAATCGCAATGGTTTGAAAAATCATCCCTAGGACCAACGAATTCGGCAGGTCTTTTTTTAGTTTTTGCTCCCTTCTCCCTAATTGAATATAAGACTCTAGTTGGTAGTACATATCCATACGTTGTTCGTCTAATTGCTTTTTATTCTTTTCCACTTTTTCATTGGTGTTGGGAATATGACGGCCAATTTCAATCAGTGCTGGAATGGTGGTTTGTTCAAAGATTAAATCAATTAAATACTCCGTTTGGGCTTCAAATCCTTTTTGCAAATGAATTTCTTTTAGCTTCAACATAAATTGGTTCATTTCATATAGCATGAACTCGGTAATGAGCTCATCTTTATTTTCATAATACTTGTATAAAGTTCCCCTCGATACTTCTAACTGCTCTGCGAGGATGCTAAATGTAAATCCTTCGTATCCGTGTGTAAGCAATAGTTTATGCGTTAGTTGAAATAATTCTTCCGTTGAAAATTTCCGGTCGCGTGCCATGTAATCACCCCGCTTTATTATAAACGAAATAACCACTAACTTAACAATGAAGTACAAATGTTGGGTAGAAAATAAAAAAGGAAGTGCCATCATCCATTTTTTGGATGGTGCCTGGCACCTTCCAGTTTACTGGTATTGAAGGAATAGGTCGAAGCCTAATATGGTGGCAAATCCAAATACGAGAGTCCAAATGGCGAGACTCGCAATCATCCAAACTAGTACCCAGTTTTTCTGTGCTCCTAACGACATTCCAATAAACGTCGCAATGTGGATACCAATCAAAATCGGGCCAAGTAAAGCTAGCCCTGGCAATCCATATTTATTCCAAATTTTCTTAGCACGTTCATTTCGTTTTGAAGATTCTTTCCCCTGTTTTTTTCGTCTTTTTTCGAGCCATTGTTTCACTTTATCATACGCGTAGACAATGGGGATCACCGTACTTAAATTCCCAACGAACGCCAGCACCATAACCCAAAACGGAGATAAACCTGCGACAATTCCCAGTGGAATCACTAGTGCAATCTCAAACCAAGGAATCGCTGCTCCTAGAAACACCAAAAAATATTCATAAATAATCAAACTATTCCCCCTTATCCCTTCGTTTGCATATGCCCCATAATAAAGGATGGACAGTAAGAAGAAAAGCGTAATTCACTAAATTACAAAAAATGGTGGGGATCATAACGATTTAATGGACAGGTTTTGTCAGCTCGGGTGCGAATGGATTGATCACCTTCCAACCTTTTCCCTCAAATAGCTTACCTAGCATCCAAAGATGGTCACTTCCCACTAATAATAGAATTGGACCCTCATCATCGGCCTCACTCGACAATTCAACCACTCTTTTAAAAATAAGCAACTCTCGCTCCATCATTTTTGCAAAAACTGAACCCCTATTTTTTCTTCGTTCTTATTCTCTTCTATCACAAATGAAAGGTACATCATCTCTAATTCTTTTAATCTGTCAGGAGCTTGTAAACACCGATAACTTTCCATTATCTCTACATCTTGATGGAGATTCGCCATTTTGTCTTGGTAGGCATTTATCTGTTTTAAAATTTGAGGATAAGAATTCTGAACAGTGGCCATGAGTTCGTCCAGTTCCCCTTGTGTAATCTTTCCAGCATCATTGACCGCATATACATGATCATGCTGTTGCTTTTCGCCAATCTAAAACCAATTTGTTGGATTTCATCCTTAGTATACTGACCATCTGAATGAAGATAGGCTGTATTTAATTCATCTTCTGAGGAACTTTCCCATTCTAAAGCAATTTTAGTTGGGTGATATTCTGCTAAAAAATCTACGAGTTGCTCAATTTCTTGTTTTTTCTTTTGAAGGATGTCTTCATGTTGTTCAAAATGGAATGTCCCGACAAGAATAAGTTTTTTGCTCATGTTTAGGCTCCTTTATTATATAAGGCTTTTTTCTGCAACCCTTTCGCTGTGAAAATAAATAGATTGCTAACTTATTCGTAAAATACTTATTACAAATTGGTTTTAAGATTTTAAAATAGTTTTACGAAAACTTGACATAAAAATGGCGCGATTTTTTATCGCGCCATCATGATATGAATGTATTAAATCACACGAACAGTGACAATGCCGTCGATCTGCTTGATTTTTTCTAATAAACCTGGAATGGTTTCTCCGTTTACTTTATTATCAATATCGATCATGGTATACGCGTATTCAGCACGGCTACGATTGACCATGTCTGCGATGTTAAGGTTGTAAGCAGAAATCGCGTTTGTAATTTGCCCAACCATGTTTGGTACATTTTTATGGAAAGCCGCAACACGACGCTTGCCTGTATAAGGAAGAGATGCGTTCGGGAAGTTCACAGAGTTGCGGATATTTCCTGTTTCTAAAAACTCCTTCACTTGACGAGCAGCCATTAGCGCGCAGTTTTCTTCTGATTCTCTTGTAGATGCCCCAAGATGTGGGATTGGTACAGCGTTTCTCATTTTTAATACACGTTCATTTGGGAAATCAGTAATGTACTTGCCAACGCGTCCACTTTCAAGTGCAACAGCCATATCTTCTTCATTCACAAGTTCACCACGAGAAAAGTTCAAAATATGAACGCCTGGTTTCATGATCGCAAATGTTTCTTTATTGAACATCTCTTTTGTTCCGTCCGTTAATGGAACGTGAACGGTAATATAATCCGAGTTTGCAAACAATTCTTCTAGGGACATCGCACGTTGGACATTGCGAGATAGGTTCCAAGCAGTATCAACAGAAATGAATGGATCAAAGCCGATGACATCCATATCCAAATCAAGTGCATCGTTGGCAACAAGTGCACCAATCGCTCCTAAACCGATGACACCAAGTGTTTTGCCTTTAACTTCTTTTCCGACAAATTGCTTTTTGCCCGCTTCAACTAATTTCGGAATTTGCTCCCCTTCACCTTCTAGTGATTTCGTCCAAGAAACACCAGCAAATAGATTACGAGAAGAAGCCATTAAACAAGTTAAAACTAATTCTTTAACAGCATTTGCATTTGCTCCAGGTGTATTGAAAACAACAATTCCTTGTTCCGTACATTTTGCTACCGGGATATTATTGACTCCTGCTCCGGCACGTGCAATTGCCTTTAAATTCTGGTCAAAAGACATGTCATGCATATTGAAACTGCGGACAACAATGGCATCAGGGCTTTCGCTATTTTCATCAATTTTATAATCTTCTTGGGTTTGAAAGACATTTAGTCCACATTCCGCAATATTATTTAATGGTTTAATCGTTTTGACTTTGTCAACTGTAAGTGCACTCATTCCATTTTCTCCTCTTTTCGTTTAATTTCTCTTTATAAAAACTCTTTTCTCGAAAGCTGATTTATCAGCAAAAATGAAAAAAAGAGCAAACAAACAAAAACATTTTTCTACTTGAAATTAGCTGTAGGATTTTAACAATAATCTTGAAAGTTCTTTTATCGAACTTTGTTACATGCTTGTTTTAATTAAGGCTGTATTTAGTATGGTTCAAACTAGACTCGTGATAAAGAAACTTTATCAGAAAACATTATGACTCTCTCACTCACTAATCTGAATAATTAATAAACTACCATTAATAACTCCTGATGTACACCCTAAACTGCTGGATAAAAATACTTTTCTTCTCTAGCGCCTCCCTTAAAACACAAAGAGGTAAAGGGATTCCTCCCCTTACCTCTGCCCAGGCGAACGGCTTTTCGATACTATGTGCTCCCTCACGGTGATCCGTGTTTCGCCAGTCACACTTAGCCATTTCATTTTGTACTATTTTATCAGAATCTACATTTTCATTCAACCGAAATGTTTCTTTTTTTCGAATAATTTCGAAACTAACTAGCCAAAGGTTGAAATTTCAGATGGGTGAGCAGGAATTTTAAAATTTCTACAGAATATGTGCTAAAACTACCATTTTTTCATTGTTTTTAAAATACTATTTTTCCTAAGTATGATAGAATTTAGCTGTTCTCATATTAAATAGGATAATATTGTTAGATTTTAGGAGGCGAAAATGAAAAAGAAAAAGAATCTCATCCTACCGAGTCTATGCTTTGCTGTTTTATCAACGGCAGCTTATGAACAAATCATAGACTCTGGAGACCGCGTGTTGGCAGCAGAATTTCAACCCTTCGCTGAAACACAATACGTAAATGTGAGTTCCGGGTCGCTGAATCTTCGCGAAGAAGCTTCTACAAATGCAAAAGTAATAGCTGGGCTTGCAAATGGAACACAAGTAAATGTCTTGGCTGTTGATAACGGCTGGGCAAAAATTCAAGCAAATGGCAAAACTGGGTATGTCAGCTCTCAATTTCTAGGAGAGGAAAAAGCTTCAAGTAAAACCGAAACTTCCGCTCCTGCACCTGCCAAGCCAGTTGCTACTACGACTAAGTATGTGAACGTGAGCACTTCCCTAAACTTAAGGGCTTCGGCTTCTACTAGTTCAAAGGTACTTTCGAGTCTTTCGAATGGTACTTCCGTAAAAGTTTTATCGG
>Ga0182742_1004265_pt1 | contig 13100 bp, 9 predicted proteins | sample eDN5th37CBELigMG_FD_128880 | JGI IMG/M metagenome (GOLD analysis project Ga0182742, IMG submission 128880) | Enriched Miracle-Growth compost microbial communities from Emeryville, California, USA - eDNA 5th pass 37_C BE-Lig MG (version 2)... ... | reverse complement strand
GGCGATGGCCGCCGTCTTGATCTTGGGAATGGTCCGAGGCGCGTGGCGCGGGATCACCTGGCAACTGGCGAGCATCGGCTCGCTTGGGCTCGGCTACCTGTTCGCCTATCCGATCTCGGCCCAGATCGCGCCGATGCTCCCCGGCCCTCCCGAAGCCACCCGGGCCATGGCGATGGCCGCGGCCTACGCGGTCGTCTCGGGCGGCGTCTTCGCCGCGGCCTGGATGGTTCGAGGCACCATCCGCAGGCTCAGGTTCGAGGCGTACGATCGGCACCTCGGCATGATGCTCGGCGGCGTCGAGGGCGTGGGCGTCGCGATCTTGCTCACCCTGCTGACCGTCAGCATCGCTCCGAACACCCGCGAGCCGATCTTCGCCAGCCCCAGCGGCCGGGTGATGGGCGGCGTGGTCAGCGCGCTCGGTCCCATCCTGCCGGGCGAGGTCCGCAAGTCGCTTGAGCCCTTTTGGAACGGTCGCCCGTCCGAAGCCCAGGTCATCATCACGGACGAAGAGGCGCGCGCCCACGAACGCCGGCTCAGCGCGGCCCCCTCCTCGACGACGCTCGCCGCCGGCGAATCCGCCACCGTCCCCGCCCTCGACGATTCCGTTCGGCCCGCCGCCGGGACCGCCCCGGTGATCGCGGAGGCCGATGGCCGGCCCGCCCCCATCAAGACCCCGGCCGCCCCTCGCGCGCCCGGCCCGGCCGAAGCGCCGGCGGCCACCGCGCCCCGGTCGATCCTCGACGCCGTTGTTGAGAGCGGCAAGCAAAAAGCGGAGCAGTTCGTTGTTGAGACGCTCGACTCCGACCCGGACCAGAAGGCCGCCACCCTCCGCGAGCTGGTTGAGAAGGACAAGGCGCGGCTCCGCGACACCTTCAGCGAGGTTGTGGGGGGCACCACGCGAAGCGTGACGAACCAGGTCTCCGAAGCGGTCGACGCCACCAAACAAGACCTGTCCAACCAGATTTCCGGGGCCGTTGACGCCACCCGGCAAGAGCTGACCAACCAGGTCTCCGAGGCCGTCGACACAACCCGGCAAAACCTGACCAACCAGGTCTCCGAGGCGGTCGACGCCACCAGGCAAAACGTGTCGAGGCAGATTCAGAATCAGGCGGGCCAGCTTCAAAGGCAGGTCCAGAACCAGGCCGGCCGGATCCAGGGAAAGGCCCGGGAGTTGCAGGGCCAGGTCAACCAGGCCCAGACCCAGATCAATCAAGCCCGGGGGCGGGTCAACCAGGCTCGCCAGCAGTTCGAGCAGGGAGTCGACAGCGCGGTGAACCGGGGCCAGCAACAGGTTGAACGAGCCGTCGAAGGCGCGATCAGCCAGCAGCTTCAGCGGTTGGGCGTTCCTCGACCCTCCCCGGCGCCGGCGCCGACACCCGCCCCGGCTCCGTCGAGAATTCCCCAGCCATGAGCAACCCCTGGGAGATCCGCCTGGAGATCGGCGACCGCCCCATCAACCTGACCCAGGCGCTGAAGTTGGCCAACTGCGTCCAGAGCGGCGGCGAGGCCAAAAGCCTCATCGCCGCGGAGGGCGTTCGGGTCAACGGCCAGGTCGAACTCCGCAAGCGAAGGCAGATGGCCGTGGGGGACGTCATCGAGATCGACGACGGCCCCCGGATCATCCTCGCCTAAGCGCCGGGGTTTCCCAAAACCCCCCGAATTTCGGCGCGTGATTTGCTAAAATCCTTTGACCGAATTCTCCAAAACGATGCGGCGCCGGGATGGCGTCAACGCCAAGCCGGACGGATCCGACGCCCAGCCCCCGCGAGGTGGTCCGTGCCGGCAACGTCCCGCGCGTTTACTCCTTTCTCAATCACGCGACTCATCAATCCGAACAACGGCCGAACCCATCTGGCCGAATTCGCGAAGGCCGTTCGGCACGGGCTGACCTCGGAGCCGAAGACCCTTCCCTGCGAATATTTCTACGACGCGGAGGGCTCGCGACTCTTCGAGGCGATCTGCGCGCTTCCCGAGTATTACCCGACCCGAACCGAGGACGCCCTGCTCCGCGACCACGCCGACGCGATGACCGCGGGATTGGGCGCCCGCGCGCGGGAGGCCGGCCTGCCGACGATCATCGAGCTGGGCAGCGGCAGCGCGACCAAGACCCGGCGGCTGATCGCCTCGGCGTTGGACCATTGCGGCCGCCTCCGGTATATTCCGATCGACGTCTCCGCCTCGGCCCTTGAAGAGTCGATCGAGCGCCTCTCCGCGCGCTTTCCCCGGCTCCATCTCGCGGGGTGCCTGGCCGACTACCGGCGGGGCCTCGAATGGGTCGGCCGCCGAAACGACGGCCCGCGCTTGATCGTCTTCCTCGGCTCCAGCCTGGGGAACGCCGAGCGGCCCGAGGCCGTCGCGCTGCTGTCCCGGATCGCTCGGAGCATGCGGCCCGTCGACCGCTTCCTGCTTGGGACCGACATGGTCAAGGACCGCGCGATCCTCGAACCCGCCTACGACGACGCCCAGGGCGTTACGGCCGCCTTCAACCGCAACGTCCTAACGAGAATCAACCGCGAACTCGGCGCGGATTTCGATCCCAGCCGGTTCGACCACCGCGCGACCTACCTGGCCGACCGCGGCCGGATCGAAATGCATCTGGTCAGCCGGCGAGCCCAGGTCGTCAACATCCCCGGAGCGGAGCTGACGGTCTCGTTCGCCCCCGGCGAGTCAATCCACACGGAGAACTCGCACAAATACACCCGCGGTCAATTGCTCGACATGGCCGCCGAGGCCGGCTTCGAAGAGGAGCGGGCCTGGACCGACTCCCGAGGCTGGTTCCGAGTCCAGCGATGGCGGCTTCGCGGGTGATCGCCGCGCGCCAGCGCGGAAACGGCATTCATTGTAGCCGGCCTCCGTAAGGCCGAGACCGGCTCGGAAGCGCGACGGCCCGCCTCCCGAGGTTGCTCTGTCGAAATTTACTGGAGCGGGCATGCCCCCCCTCACACCTCGTGGGAGAAGGGGCTCCAAAGGGGCGGATGAGGGGGCGCGCGACCGGAAACCGGCGGATGATCCCCCTCATCCGGCCGTACTGGCCACCTTCTCCCGCGCGGGGAGAAGGATGATTGCCATCATCAATCTTCGATGCTTTTCGACGGAGCGCCTCGGGGGCCATTCAATACGCCACGTTGTCCGACTGAGCGGCGTATTCCTTCCAGACCTTGACGGCCTCGTCGCGGAGGATCGTCAATTGGGGGATCTTGCGCTCGGAGGCCGGGAGGGCGAATTGCTCGTAGATGAAGGCGTCGTCAAAACCGCCGTACTTCTTGGCGTCGTCGACGGTGGCGCCGTAGACGATTCCGTCGAGGCCCGCCCAGTAGGCCGTGGCCAGACACATCGGGCACGGCTCCGACGAGGTGTAGAGGACGCAGCCGTCGAGCTTGAGCGTCTTGAGCGACCCGCAGGCGTTGCGAATCGCCTCCATCTCGCCGTGCCAGGTCGGGTCGTGATTCGCGACGACGTGGTTGGAGCCCTCGGCGATGATCTTCCCCCGGCGATCGACGATCACCGCTCCGAACGCGCCGCCGGTTCTCTTCTCGACCCCCGCCTTGCGCGAGTTGGCGATCGCCCGCCGCATGAATTCCCGGGACTGCTCGGGGGTGAACCGCTCGGTCAGCTCCTGGGCGGTCACCCAGACCTTTTGGGAGACCTCGCGGTTGCCGGCGTCGGCCTCCCTCTCCCTCGCCTCCCCCTTCGCGGAGCGCGACGCCCACGCCCCAAGGCCAAACCCCATGACCGCGACGAGCGCGAACATCATCATGTGCGACATGGAACGCCCGCGGGGGAAAACGCGATCTGGTGAAACCATTGAAGCTCTCTCAGGTGTTGGGGTTGCTTGTGGCGCGGCCTCCGCATCCAAACATAGGATATTTTGAGGAAACCCACGTCGCCCCATCCCGAGAAAATCACGACACCTTGGCGTCGCCCGCCTTGGCGCATTCGAGCTCGGCGATCGACTTGACGCCGGGGGGAAGCTCGGCTTCCTCATACAACATGTTGGGGATGCCGTCGTTGATGGCGTAGCGCAGGCCGCAGCGGGTGCAGACCAGCGATTCGCCCTCCTGGCGCAGGGGGGCGCGGCCGAGGGGGCAGACCAAGAGGGCCAGCAGTTCTTCCTTAATCATGGTCGGGCGTCCTTGTTTCGGTGGCGGCCAAACTCCCCTCGGATGCTGGCGATCACATCCGGGCCCGGAGCGTCCGGGCGCATTATGTCGATTCGGCCTTCTCCTTGGAAGACGGACCCTCGGCGGCCTCGCCGCCCCAGCGCGGAAGAGTCGCCGTTCGGGGGAATCCCCTGGGCCCGGGGCTACTCCGGCCGATTCGGCGGCGGCTGATTCGGGCTCGCGCGCATGGGAGGATCGATCGGCGCCGCGCTGGCGTGGGGGGCGGGGGCGGGGATGGATGACGGCGCGTCGGGGGTTGGCACCCGGCCGATCGCCCGGTAGAGCCGGAATTGCGACCTGTTGTACGCCAACACGGCATCGAGGTAATCGGCGCGCGCCTGGGCCAGCGCCTGGATTGGCTGGAGGACTTCGATGGGGCGGGGCGCCCCGGGGAGCCCCCCGCCTCGGAGGATGTTGACGAAGTTGAGCTGGAGCGAGTCGATCGCCTCGGCGACGGCCTCGCGGGCGTCGTCCATCGCCTCGGCTGAAGCGAGCCGGGATTTGTAGGCCGCGACCACGTCGTTGGCGACCTGGGCCTGGACCCGCGTGAAGTCGATGTCCGCGGTTCGCCGGTCCGCTTCCGCGACCCTGCGGATGCCGCGGTCGCGGAGGCCGAGGCCGTGGAGCTCCCAGAACAGGCTCGCGGCGAAGTCTCCCCGGGTGTTGAAGTTCCCGAAGGACTCGTTTTGACCTCCGCCGAAGCCGCCGCCCGCGTAGGTCAGCGCGAGGCTCGGCACGAACGGGCGAAGCTTCGCCTGCTTGAGCCTGAGCACGGCGGCCTCCAGCAACTCGCGCGACTGGGCCAGTTCGGGGCGATTTCGCCAGCCCTGGCAGATCAGGTCCTCCAGCGGCTCGTCGTCGGGTATGAGTCGGATGACGGACTCGGCCGGTTCGACTGGGGCGACCACGATCCGAGGGTCGAGCAGGAGCGGGCGGATCAGGTTGGCCGAGGCGACCTCCAACCCCCCGACGGCGACGCGAACCGAGCGTTTCCGACCGCGGAGTTCGGCCAGCGCGCGACGATGGTCGGCCTCAAGTCCGGCGCCGGAACGGGCGTAGCTTTCCGTGATCTCCGCCAGCATGTCGGCGTTGCCGGCGGCCTCGCGCGCGATGGCGAGCGACCCGGCGGCGAGCTGAAGGTCGAAGTACGCCTCGGACGCCGCGAGCAGCGCGTTGTTGGTCGCCACCTCGACCCCGGCCTCGTTCGCGGCGATGACCCGCCGCGCGGCCCGGGTCCCGTAGAGCGCGTCGGAGATGCGCAGGACTCCGCTCAGCGCGTTCAGCGGCGGGAAGCCGCTCCCCGGCGGCGGCGCGGGAAAGCTGTTCGCCAGGCTGGCCGTGGAGCCGAAGTACAGGGAGTCGCGGCTGACGGTCTCCACATGGCCGTCGATCGCCTGAACCTGGCCATCAAGGCGGTAGTAGGTCGGCCCGGTGAAGAGGCTCGGCAACCAAAGGCCGCGGGCTTCGTCCAGATCTCCCAGGGCCCGCAGCACCTGCTGTCGGGCGGTGGCGATGTCCAGGTCGCGCGCGCCGGCGAGCCGCAAGGTGGAGGCCAGGTCGATCGGCTGGACCACCTGGCCGGGCACGAGGGTGGACGATTCGGCGGCGGCCTCGGGGCCGCCCGCGGCGGGAGGCGGGAACGCGGGGCCGTCGGGAAGCGGCGGCGCGTGGACCGTTTCCGCCGTGGGGAACGCCCCGCGGCCGCTCGTCGTGCTCGCGGCGAGGGGGTCGGGCATCGCGAGCTCGGCGTCGGCCAACGGCCGGGGGCGGGCGGATTGCGCCGGGGCGCTCGCCCCGACGCCGAGGAGGAGCGTCCCCGCGCTCGCGACGATCGCTCCAGCCATCCAATCTGACCCTCGTCGCTTCATGACGGCTCCTCCATGGCCTCGCCCAGTCGGTCAAGATGCGGGCGCTCCGCCCCCGAATCGTCGATCTCGACTTTCGATATTATCGGTTCGAGGAACCAATCCGCTCGATCCGTTCGGCGGGCTTAATCCGAATTTCACCGCTGCGCGGCCGCATCGACCACCTCGACGACCTGGCCCTCGGCGAGCGAGGCGGCGTTGGCCTTCACGACTTCATCCCCGCTTCCCAGGCCCGAAACGATCTCCGCGAGCGTCCCGTCGTTGAGCCCGATCTCGATCGGTCGGCGCTCGGCCTTGCCGCCCACAACGACCACGCAGTGGCGTTCGTCCTTCTCCTCCACCACGGCGGTCGCCGGCACGGTCAAAACGTCGGGATGTTCCTCGACGATGAGGGTGGCGTAGGCGTAGAGCCCGGGAAGAAGCTCGCCGTTGGGGTTGGGGAGGTCGATCTCGGCGCTGATCGTCCGCGTCTTTGGATCGAGCGCCCAGGAGATCCGGGAGACCTTCCCCTCGACGATCCGGCCGTTCATCGCCTGGAGCCTGACCTCGGCGCGGTCGCCGGGATCCAGGGCCGACGCGAAGGCTTCGGGGACGGCGACCGTGACCGTGACGATGTCGGATCGGGCCACGACGAACAGCGGCTCTCCGGTGGCGCCGGGATGGGTCAGTTGGCCGGTGACCACGTTGCGCTGGGTGACGACGCCGTCGAAGGGCGCCTCGATCTTGGCGTAGCCGAGCAGCGCCTCGACGCGGCGAACGTCCTCCTTGGCCACCTCGATGGCGGCGGCCGCGGCGCCGAGGTCGGAATGGGCCTGGTCGAGCGCGGCCTGGCTCTGGATCAGGCCGACTTCGGCCGACCTGACCTGGGCCTTCACCTCGTCTTCGGCCGCCTCGGCCGAGCGGAGCTTGTTCCGGGTCTCATCAAGCAGGCTTCCGGTCTGCGCGCGCTCCTGGAAGAGTTGCTCGACGCGATTGTATTCGGCTCGCCAGCGGGCGAGGTCGGCCTCCGTCCGGGAGACTCCGGCCCGCGCTTCGTCGAGTTTCGCGCGGGCGCCGGCGACGTTGGCCTCGGCCACCTTGACCGCGGCGCCGGCCTGCTTGTGCTTCGCCGTCGCCTGCTCCACCGCGGCCCCCTTCTGTCGGCGTTCCGCCTCCAGCTCGGGGACGGCGACCTCGGCGAGCACCTGGCCTTTCTTCACCCGCGAACCGATGTTCACAGTCCAACTCTTCACGTAGCCCTGGACGTTCGCATGGAGGGCGGTTGTCTCGAAGCCCTGGAGTTGGCCGGGTTCCCCAACGCTCCGGCGAACGGTTCGCCGTTCCGGGCGGATCGTCTCCACCCGGGCGATCGGCGTCGGTTTGGGGATGGCGGCTTTGCCCTCGGACGCGCGCTCACACCCGGCGAGCAGCGTCGCGGCGAGCGTTCCACCCGCGACGGCGAGCCTCATCGGCGTGGTAAGGTTTACACGGGGCATGGCGTCTCCATCCTCAATGGGGGTCAGGGTCTCGGATCGGGCGCGCTCGCGAGGCCCCGAGGCTCGGGGGGACGCGCGTCGCCGTTGGTCGACGATTGGTTCGTCGCGGGCTCATCGCGCTCCTCATCATGGTAGTGCGGACTGGCCGGATCATCCGGGTCGACGGAGGTGGACTCGCGACTCGCTTTACCTTGCGCGAGGGCGAAGACGGTCGGCAGCACGGTGAGGGTCGCGATCGTGGCGGCGACGAGGCCGCCGATGACGGCGCGGCCAAGCGGCGCGGTCTGCTCGCCCCCCTCGGTCAGGCCGAGGGCCATCGGGACCATGCCGGCGGTCATCGCGCAACTGGTCATCAAAATCGGCCGCAGCCGGCCCCGCGCCCCTTCGACCGCGGCCTTTTCCGCCGTCGCCCGTTCCTCGCGGCGATGGCCTTCCGCGAAGGTCACGAGCAAGATGGCGTTGGCGACCGCGACGCCGATGGCCATGATCGCGCCCATGAAGGATTGAAGGTTCAGCGTCGTCCCCGTCACCCACAGCATGAGGACGACGCCGGCCAGCACGGCGGGCGTCGTGGACACCACCACGAGGGCGAGTCTGACCGACTGGAAGTTGGCGGTGAGCACGAGCAGGATGGCGATGATCGACATGCCGAGGCCGATGCCGAGGCCGCTCAAGATCTCCTCCAGCGGCCGAATCTGCCCCCGGACGTCGACCGTCGCCCCCTTGGGCGGGTCGCCCGCGCGCCGAAGCGCCCGATCGACGCGGCCGGCGACTCTCCCAAGATCCTCGCCAGCGATGTTCGCCGTCAGGCTCACCGTCCGCTTCATATTGTACCGGTCATACTCGCCGGGCATCGTCCCCGGCCGTACTTCGGCGACGTCGCGCAGCAGCACCTGGCGATCAAGGCCGGGTTTCTGGATCGGCACGGTCTCGATGCTCTCAAGCGAGTCCATGACCTGGTGGGGAATCTCGACCTGCACCTGGTAGCCGATGCCGCTCTTGGGGTCGGGCCAGTAGTTCGGCACGACGAACCGGCTCGACGACGTCGCGGCGACGACCGACCGGGCCACCTCTTGCGCCGTCACGCCGCTGAGGCCCGCGCGCTCGCGGTCCACCTCGATGTTGATCGTCGGATAGTCGAGCGACTGGCCATATTGCAGGTCGCGCAGCGACGGGATTTCGGCCAGCTCGGTTCGGAGCTTGTCGGCGAAGGCTCGGTTGTCCTCGAGACTCGGGCCCGTCACGGCCACCTCAACCGGCGTGGGAGATCCGAAGCTCATCACCTCGCTGACGATGTCGGCCGGCTCGAACGAGAGTCGAACCTCCGGCATCCGCTTCGAGAGCGCGTGGCGGAGCCGCTCCTTGAGATGTTCGACGTCGACCCTCGCGCCTTCGGCCAGGGCGACGCGAAGGATCGCCTCCTCTGGGCCGCCGGTCCACTGGTAAATGGCGTTGATCGGATAGCTCGAAGGGATCAGCCCGACGTAGCCGATGGAGGTGGCGACGTTTTCGGCGCCCACCTCCTCCTTGATCGCGTCCAGAGCGGCGATGGCGAGCTTCTCGGTTTCCTCGTAACGCGTGCCGGTCGGGGCCCGCATGCGGAGCTGGAACCTTCCGGCGTCGACCTTGGGGAAGATCTCGAGGCCGAGCGAGCCGCCGACGACGGCGATCACGGCCAGAGTCGCGACGAGATACGCGGGAACCGCGAGCCGACGCCGGCGGACGACTCCCCCGATCGCCCGTCCGTAAGCGTCCCGCCCGCGTTCGAAGAACGATTGCCGATGCCCCGCCGCCGGTCGATGATGGTGATGGCGGAGAAGCCAAGTCGAGAACACCGGCACGAACGTGCTGGAGAGGAGATACGAGGCCACCATCGCGAAGCCGACGGCCAGAGAGAGCGGAACGAAGAGCGCCCGCGCCGCCCCCTGCATGAAGAACGACGGAATGAAAACCGCCAGCACGCACAGCATGGCGAGCAACCGCGGCACGGCCGTCTGGTGGTTGCCCCGGCGGACGGCCCGAGCGACCGACGACGTGCTCTCCATCTGATGGTGAATGTTCTCGACCTCGACGGTGGACTCGTCCACAAGAATGCCGATGGCGAGCGCCAGGCCGCCGAGGGTCATGATGTTGATCGTCTGCCCGGTGGCCCAAAGCGCCATCAGCGCGCCGCAGAGGGCGAATGGAATGTTCAGAACAACGACGATGACGCTCCGCCAGTCGCGCAGGAAGAGGAGAACCATCAGGCCCGTCAGCGCGGCGCCCACCAGGCCCTCGGCCGCGACGCTCCAGACGGCGCGGGTGACGGTTGGCGACTGGTCGAACTCAAAGCCGACCTTGATGTCGCCGGGAAGGACGGCCTGCATGCTCGGCAGGGCCTTCTTGACGTTGTTGACGACCGAGAGCGTGGAGGCGTCGGCCCGCTTCGTCACGAGGATGTAGACGGCCCGGCGACCGTTGACCAGCGCGTAGCCGGTGGGGATGTCGCTCGCGTCGAGGACGGTGGCCACGTCGCGGACGTAGACCGTCGGGTCCTGGCCGGGCCGGATCGGGATCGTCCCTAGCTCCTCGACCCGCCGGACCAGCGCGTTGATCGGGACGATGGGCATCATCTTGCCGATGCGGACGTTGCCCGAGGGGCTGATGGCGTTCCCGGAGGTCAGGGCGGCCACCACCTCGTCGGGCGACATCTTGTAGGCCCGGAGCCGGTCGGGATCGACGCGGACGACGACGGTGCGCTGGTTGCCGCCGAAGGGGGGCGGCGCCGAAACGCCGGGGAGGCTCGCGAACATCGGGCGAACCTTGAACAGCGCCTGGTCCTGGATCTCGCCAATGGACTTCGTCTCGCTCGAGAGGACGAGATACCCGACGGGGACGCTGCCGGCGTCGAACCGGGTGACGAACGGCGAGACGGTGCCCGGCGGCATGAAGGCGCGGGCGCGGGTGACGTAGCCGATCGTCTCCGCCATCGCCTGGGCCATGTTCGTGCCGGGGTGGAAGAACAGCTTCATCACGGCCATGCCCTGGACGTTGCGGCTCTCGACGTGATGAATGCCGGTGATGTAGAGGAAGTGGTACTCGTAGTAGTTGGTGAGCAGCCCCTCCATCTGCGCCGGGTCCATGCCGCCGTAGGGCTGGCAGACGTAGACGACGGGGAGGTTGAGGTTGGGGAAGATGTCGACCGGCATGCGGAACGGAAGCCCGGCGACGACCTTCTCCACCGCGGCCGGCAGTTTCAGGTCGGGGAAAAAGTCGACGGCCATCCTCCCGACGGCCACGAAGCTGGCGAGCGCGACGGCGGCGACCAGGACCATCACGGTCAGCGGCCGCCGCATGGCGAAAATGATTGGGTTCATAAGTCACATGCCTCGGGGCGCGCCGGGCGCTAATCGCCACAAGTCGGGGTGAAGGGCGGTGGTCAAAGCGGCCAGTCGGCCTTGGGGTCGAAGTTCAGGATGGGCGACGCGGGTTCGGTCGGCGCCTGAGGCCTGAGATACGGCTTGTCCGCCGCCTTGTGGCATGAGTAACGGACCGTGAGGCTCCCCTTGTTGAGCCGCTCGAAACCGGCCCCATCCTTGGTCGTCGATGGCCTGCTTTAGCCGCGTGAGCTGGGTGTTCTCGAACGCCTCAAGGATGTTCGCGAGGTTGACGTCGCGGCCCTGGTTGTCCTTGCGGATCGGGATGCGGCGAACGGCCCAGTGAAGATGCGACCTGGTCTCCGCCGGATGGAAGTCGGCGAGCGGACAGTTCTCCGCCCGTCGGGCGAACCAGAGGTTCGCGAAGTGGTCGCCGGCAACGGCCATCATGCGCGATTGGGAGGGGAGGAGGCCCTCCAGCGCCCGGACGCGCGCCTCCAACTCCTCTCAGCCGGGCGACTCGGGCCCGGCGGCGGGGGCCGCCCGATCGCAGCCGGCGGAGACGGCGGCGAGAGCGGAAAGAAGCATGAGGATTCCGGCGTGTCGTTCCAGCATGGCGGCGCCCTTTCGCGCTGTTCTGATTCCTATTCGCCCGGGTTTTCGCCGCGGGACTTCGGTTGGATCGATGGCGTGGGCGGGTCGTCGTGGATGACCTCCTTGACGAGTTCGCGGAGTTTGGCCTTGGTTTCCTCAAGCGCCCGGGCTCCTTCGGCGGTGGCCCGGTAATACTTCCTCCGCTTCCCGCCCACCACATCGTCGTGACGCGTAAGGTAGCCCACCTCCTCAAGCTTCTGGAGCATCGGATAGAGGGAGCCGGGACCGATGTCGTAGCCGTGACGGCGCAGCTCCTCCATCATCTCGACGCCGAAGATGTCCTCCTTGGTCGCGTGGTAGAGGATGTGCATCCGCACGAACCCGCCGAAGAACATCTTGATCAGAAGGTCGTCCACCTCTCGCAACTCCGATATCGAAAGGCGATATTAAAACGCGCCATGAATACCGCGTCAATGCGCCCCGCGCTGATGGGAAGCGGCCCCGACGCTCGCGGACGGCGCGTCTTGTTTCTGGTTTCGTTCCCGAACTTCGCGGCGGATCTCGGCCTGGGCCTTCTTGAGCCGAGACGGCCAGACGAAGCGCGGCGCCCGGCTCGGGTCGTAGCCCTCCAGATGTCCCGTCAGCCGGGTGGCCGGCTTGGTGTAGACCAGGACCGTGTCGCCGAAGACCTCGCGACAGAGCGCGGCGAGATCGGGGTCGTATTCCAGGAGTTCGGCTCGGGTGTTGACGTGGTTGTGCTCGTTGTCGTTTTCGCGGTTGTTGTCGAACCAGGATTGGACGCCCTCGGCGAAGTACTCGTGGCGGTTGACCGAGGCGTAGGCCTTTTTCCAGAGGCCCTGGGCCATCGCCTTGTCGTAGGTCTCCCGCAAGCGCTCGTCGAAGGTCGGGTCGACGTTGGCCATGCCCCGCAAGTGGATGTTGTGCGCGAACTCGTGGATCAAGATGTTCTCGGTCGAGAAGGGATCGCCGGGAAAGCCCAACAGGTTCTCCTCGGCGCTCAAGCAATAGGGGTCGGCGCGGCTGCCTCCAAGGCCCCGGGCGCGGGCGTCCCAAAAGTCCTTCGGGTCCACGCCGTCGATTTTCGCTCTTCCCCGCTTCAGGAATTCATACTCGGGCAGCTCGGTGGTGTACTCGTCGTGGGCCATGACGCAGAGCCGCGAGCCGCTTTGGATCATCGCCTCGCGCAGGTCGGGCCGCTTGGCGAGCATCGCGTTGACCAGGTGCGCCGCCTCCTTCAAGGCGTAATCGCTCACCCGCTCCGAGCCGACGATCGGATACCCCCCGGCGCTGATGTACTTGGAATAGAAAGCCGGGACCGCGGCCCCCTTGGGCGGCGCGATCACTTCGCCCTCCACCACCTCGGCCTCGTCCGCCCCGCTCTCCGCCGACGGCTGATACCGGAACGCCTGCACCGGCACGACCGACTCGACAACCGACTCGGCGCCCTCGTCGCCGACGATGGCGAAGCGATGGCCGATCGTCGTCGTGATGAGAGTTGACCCGCCGGGCTCGATCTCGCCGTTGGACACCCGCTCGGCGTCGGACTTCAACCAGAAGACCTCGATCGGGCCCGAGGTTCCGTTGATGATCTGAAGCTCTGGGCGCTCGGCCGAACGGGCCTCGACGGCC
>Ga0182742_1004264_pt1 | contig 13103 bp, 18 predicted proteins | sample eDN5th37CBELigMG_FD_128880 | JGI IMG/M metagenome (GOLD analysis project Ga0182742, IMG submission 128880) | Enriched Miracle-Growth compost microbial communities from Emeryville, California, USA - eDNA 5th pass 37_C BE-Lig MG (version 2)... ... | reverse complement strand
CGTAGAAGAGCTGCGCCGGAGCCGTCTGGAAGCCCATCATCGTCCTGCCCTCCGCAAAGCGACAGGACGATGGAATCACGCCAACGCGGCTCAATCAATGCCCGACTAAATCAACAGTATCGGCACTTCTGAGACGTATGCGTTTGGTCCGCTTCAGTACTCAAGTGCCAACGCTCGTTAAGCGGCCGGAACGTGAAATTTGGACCCAGTACACTCAGGGGTCTCAGAGAAAGCCTGTTGAAAGTATGCGGCAGACGGCGGGCGACCGAGGAGTGCGTTGCTCCAAGCATGACGGCGCGAATAGTTCGGCGGAACGCTGGCCGTAGCGGGTGAGCCTGGGTCCGCAGGGCGAAGACTCACGCTCGTCACAAGCCACTGCGGGAACAGAAACCTTGCCGAAGCCTTGACGCAGGCCACCTGGCGAGCAATGCACGAAGGCTGCCTCCATGAGTCCGCAACCCAATGCTCCTGACGACCAGGCCCAGCAGGAGAACCGTCTCAGTGCTGCCTCGCAGGTGCCGGAATTCACGTGGGAGGAGCGGCAGGCTGTCGACGTCCAGAGCCGGCCAAGCGCAGCTCTGATCCACGAAACAATCCGCGCCGAGGGCGAAAGCGAGTTGGAGCGGACCGTCTGGGCGCTGTTCCTATCTGGTCTTGCGGCCGGGCTCTCCATGGGCTTCTCGCTGATCGCCGAAGGTCTACTGCACGCCCGTCTGCCAGATGCCCCATGGCGGGATCTCGTCAGCGAGTTCGGCTACACGGTTGGGTTCCTGATCGTCGTGCTCGGGCGGCAGCAGTTATTCACGGAAAATACCCTCACGCCGGTCCTGCCTTTGCTCTATCACCGCGATCTTCCGACCCTTGTACGGGTGCTCCGGCTCTGGGCGGTGGTCCTGCTCGCCAATATCGTGGCCACCTGGCTCATTGCCGCAGCCATTGCCCACACCAGTGTCTTCGACGGCGACGCGAAGGCCACGTTCACGGAGATCAGCCGACACTCACTCGGGGCGCCATTCTGGGACACGGTCCTGAAGGCGGTTTTTGCCGGCTGGCTCATCGCCCTCATGGTCTGGCTCCTGCCGGCGGCCGAGACCGCCCGACCCTTCATCATCGTCATCGTTACCTATGTAGTCGGGCTTGGGGGCTTTGCACACATCATCGCCGGATCAGTGGACGTGCTCTATCTCGTCGAAATCGGTCAAGCGACCTGGACGGACTTCCTGATCAGGTTCTTCACCCCGACCCTCCTTGGGAACGTTGTGGGAGGCGTCACCCTGGTGTCCGTACTGAATTACGGCCAAGTTGCGCCTGAGATCGAGTAGGGCTTTCACCCAAATGGTGGGAAAACAACGTGGATACTGGCCTCGCTCGCCCGCTTTCGCATCAGCCCTTCTCAAGCCTGACAAGCGCTCAGGACGGCAATCATTCGAGCGATTCTATGGGGCTTGGGGAAGATGATTCCCTGAGCCCAGGCTGCGACTGCTTCGTGGAGCCTGTCACATACAAGATGGGGCAAATCCCGGGAGCGCTCGCGACAGGCCTTGGCCACCGCCCATCCGGTGAGATTGGTTAGAAGGGCGGAATACCGTACTTCGTCGTGTAGTAGAGGAGGACGCCAGCCCCAGCGGCGCTCAGAAGCAGGATCAGGACCAAGACGACAAGAAACGCGGGTTCGAGGAAGATCCCGAAGTTCCTTCGCAGGATACTGCGCTGCTCTGCCATGCATGACCTCTTGAGCCCAACCGATCCTCTGCCGTGTGGTGGCATTCCCGTAACAATGCCGATCAGGGGGGTGTTCCGTCCGGCCTTACGACAGGGCTATCTTGGGTGCGGCGAGATCTACGATGGCCTGCATCAGCATTGCGATGCCGAGCATGCCGATGAGGGCGGCCGAAGCCAGTGGCAGTGCTGCAAAAGCCGATTAGACAAATTGATCCGCCTCAAGGCATGCCGCAAGCCCCTGGTGCCTGCGACACCGATGGACGCTATGGTGATTGTCAACCCCAAGTTGAACGCGGCGACCGCCGCAGCGCCGAACGTGAACTGGCAGAGTTGGAGGTAGAGCAGCAGTAGGGTGAGAGGCCGGACAGAGGCTCAGGCCCCCCGTGAGGGCACTGCCGCTATTGGTCGTGAGCTGCCACGCGATCTGCTCGGCGTCCCAGTTGATGGTCGGGTTCGTGGAGTTGTCCGGTCACGGTTGCGTCGCGCCGTCACTCGTCGTCAGGCCGACGGGTACCGCGAGACATGGCGGAGAACAGGCTCAGTACGTGAAGTCCCAGCGCGGCCGCGAGGGCCACCAGCAGGCCCTACAGCGTATCCACTGCGGTGGGGCCGTGCTTCAGGAGGGCGAAGATCACCGCGGCTGACAGGATAATGCCCACGCAAGAACGGATACCACGTCGGCACGGGATCATCGCGCCCTCCGGCCTCTCTGCTGCTCCATCCGCTGATCGACAACCTTCCTAAACGGCGATTTAGGCAATGCGGCCATGACGCTCCTCGGCCAGACAGACGATGGTCTGCGTCATCGGGCAGAGACCCCGTGAACAAGGATCAGGCGAACGTAGTTCCCGCTGTGTCTGTGCTTGGAGGGATTTTGAACGCTCGCACACTCAGGGCAGGGATTAACTTATGTTGCTCGCTAGGGTGGAAAGCAGCGATCAGCCTTCAACTCCCTGATTATGTCGCGCCCCAACGGAACATGAGCGGGCCACCACGGTTTGTATGCACCTGGACACTTCGTTCCAAGTAGCCGTCAGCAATCTTCAACCATGGCACGCCTCCGCTTTGCTCATCGCGGATGACGACGGTCGCGTCGTGCCGATGAATGCCCTTTGGAGCCAACAGCATGATCCGTGATGCAGCGGACGTCCCAACTGCCGAACTTCTCCACACGCCAAACGAAATCGAGGCGGGAACCGCTTCGGGGCAGCCGTCGCCGACATCCTCTGAACGGCCAATGAGGGTTGTCGAGCGAGGCGTGTACCGCGGCCCGAATCTCTACGGCTCGATGCCCATGGTCCGCATCCAGGTGGATCTTGGGGCGCTGGAGGACTGGCCGTCGAACAAGGTGCCGGGCTTCAACGAGAGTCTTCTGACACTGCTGCCTGGCCTCGGGCGGCACGGCTGTTCGTACAAGGAGCCTGGCGGCTTCGTGCGGCGGTTGGAGGACGGCACCTGGCTCGGCCACGTGGCCGAGCACGTGGCGATCGAGCTGCAATCCCGCATCGGCCTTGGCGTCACCCGCGGCAAGACGCGGTCCGTGAAGGGCCAGCCTGGCGTCTACAACGTGATCTTCGCCTACGAGGAAGAAGCCGTCGGCCTGCTCGCCGGGCGCCTGGCCCTTCAACTCGTGGACTCGCTGCTGCCGTCCGGCTTGCAGGGCATCAGGGGACTCGACCGCATCTGCGAGGCCGAGGACCTGGTCACACGCGATGGCGCGTTCGACCTGGACGCGGCGATCGACCAGCTCCAACGCCTGCATCGCCGCGTGGCCCTCGGCCCGACCACCCAGTCGCTAGTGCGCGAGGCCGAGCGGCGAGGGATTCCCACCCTCCGTCTGGACGACCAGAGCCTGGTGCAGCTCGGGACCGGGCGGCATCAGAAGCGCATTCGCGCCAGCATCACAAGTCAAACGAGCCAGATCGCCACTGACGCGGCGAGCGACAAGGACCTCACCAAGCAGTTGCTCCGAGACGCCGGCCTGCCGGTCCCGCGCGGCGTGATCGTGCGCCGGGTCGACGACGCCGTGCGTGAGGCGAGCCGCATCGGCTATCCCGTCGTGACCAAGCCTCTCGATGGTAACCATGGCCGTGGCGTAAGTATCGGATGTGACACTCCGGAGGCGGTCCGGAACGGTTTCGAGGAGGCGGCCCGGCACGGCCGACGGGTCATCGTCGAGCAGCAGTTCCAGGGGCGCGACCATCGCATCCTGGTGGTGAACGGCGAGATGATCGCCGTGGCCGAGCGCGTCCCCGCCCATGTGGTGGGGGACGGCAGCCGCAGCATCGCCGCGCTCATCGACAAGGTGAACCGGGATCCCCGCCGCGGCGAAGGGCACGAAACCGTCATGACGCGGATCAGGCTTGACGATCACATGCACGGTGTCCTCGCCAAGGCGGGCCTGAGTATCGACAGCGTCCCGGCGAAGGGTCAGGTCGTGTCCCTGTGCGATACCGCGAACCTGTCCACCGGCGGCACGGCGATCGACCGGACCGACGACATCCACCCCGACAACGCCATGATTGCCCGCCGCGCCGCGCGAACTATCGGCCTCGACATCGCAGGCATCGACTTCATCGCGCCCGACATCACCCGCTCCGTGCACGAGACCGGCGGCGGGATCATCGAGGTCAATGCGGCGCCGGGCTTCCGCATGCACCTCCAACCCTCGCAAGGGCGGCCCCGCAACGTGGCCCGTCCGGTGATCGAGATGCTGTTCCCGCGCGGCACCCCTTCCCGTATCCCGATCCTGGCGATCACCGGCACCAACGGCAAGTCCACCACGGCCCGCATGGTTGGGCACATCATGCATGCCCATGGGCTGTGCGTCGGGATGACCTCGACGACCGGGATTTACATGAACGGCCGCAGGGTGGTTGAGGCCGATGCCTCAGGCCCGTGGAGCGCCCGCGCGGTGCTGCGGGATCCGACCGTCGACGTGGCGGTGCTGGAAACGGCTCGGGGCGGCATCCTGCGCGAGGGCCTCGGCTTCTCGGAATGTGATGTCGGTCTCGTCACCAATGTCCAGCCGGATCATCTCGGGCTGAAAGGCATCGAGACGGTCGAGGATCTCGCCTGGGTCAAGTCGGTGGTGGTCGAGGCCGTGCATCGCAATGGCACCAGCGTCCTTAACGCGGACGATCCCATGTGCGTCGGCATGCGCCGGCGGGCCGGCGGAAGGCTGTGCTACTTCTCGCTGCGCGGCGGCTCCGACCTGCCGGATTTCCTGCGCGAGCACATCGATGACGGCGGCTTCGCGGTGGTGCGCGAGTCCGGGCGATCCCCGGGGGGCGACATCATCATCCACGATGACGGGGATGCGATTCACCTGATGCCGACTGCGGAGATCCCGGCGACCTTCGACGGGTTGGCCGAGTTCAACGTCCAGAATGCCCTCGGCGCCATCGCGATGGCTTATGCCCAGGGCATACCTCCCATCGTCATCCGCCGGGCCCTGTCGACCTACACCACGTCGTTCGAGCACAATCCCGGCCGCCTCAACGTCTTCGACGGCCACGGCTTCCGGGTCATTCTGGACTACGCCCACAATCCAGCTGGCCTCCGGGCGTTGGGCGACCTCATCCTGAAGATGCGCCCGCGGCACCGGCGCGTGATCGGCATGATCAACATCCCGGGCGACCGTCGCGACGAGGACATGCGGGAGATGGGTGCCCTCGCGACGCGGTACTTTGACGAGATTGTCTTCCGGGAGGATCCGGCCCGACGGGGACGAAGGCCAGGCGAGATCATCGAACTCCTCGTCGAGGGAGCGCTCGCCGCTGGGTTCTCCGAGGACCGCATCCGCCGCGTCATGAACGAGGAGGACGCCGCACCAGTGTGCCTCCAGATGGCGCGGCCGGGGGATCTGGTGGTGCTCACGCCGACCGAGGTCGAGGCAATGTGGCAGCAGGTGCTCGATTTCCGCGTGTCGCCCGAAACCCGCCTGGAGATCGAGATCGAAAGGAGAGCCGACGGAACGGAGACGTGGCGGAGAACCGCGTGACCTGGGGGGCTGTCGTCATGACTATCCTGTCCGCTCCGCTGATGCAGGAAGAGGAGATCGACTGGAACAATGGCAGATAGCAGCAAGAGATCCCTCGGACCCCTGATCGTCATCGGGGGCGGCGAGGACAAGGAAGGCGAGCGCGTGATCCTGCGCGAGGTGGTCCGCCATCTGAACGGCGGCAAGCTGGTCCTGGCGACCGTGGCCTCGCGCCAGCCGGAGGGCTACTTCGAGGCTTACCAGACAGCGTTCGCGGACCTCGGCATCTCAGACCTCGTCGAACTGTACGTGAAAGACCGGGCGGAGACGCTCGCCCCTGACAAGCTGGGGGTCCTCGACGGGGCCGCCGGCGTGTTCTTCTCCGGCGGGGACCAGTTGCGGATCTCAAGCCAGATCGGCGATACGCCGATCGAGCAACGGGTGCGCGAAATCCATCAGGCCGGAGGCCTGATCGCCGGCACGTCCGCCGGGGCCTCGATGATGAGCGAAACCATGCTGGTCAAGGGAACGAGCGGGGAGTCGTACAAGATCGGCGACCTGCACATGGCGCCCGGCCTTGGCTTGGTCCGCGATGTCATCATCGACCAGCATTTTGCCGAGCGTGGTCGCTTTGGCCGTCTTTTCGGGGCCGTGGCGCACAACCCGCGTGAACTCGGTATTGGGATCGACGAGGACACGGCTCTCGTTCTCCGGGACAGCCGCTTTGAGGTGATCGGCAGCGGCTGCGTCTACGTGGTCGATGGGGCAGGCGTCACGCAGTCCAACATCGCCGAGGCGCAGCCCGAGCGGGCCCTCTCCATGTACGACATTCGCCTGCACGTGCTGAGTTCGGGTGACAGCTTCGACCTTGCCAGACGCAGGCCGGCCGAGGTGCCAGACGTGACGACCAGCCATGCCATCGAAGCAGCGGAACAGGGATGAGGCGAGCCGTGCCCCACATTCGCACTGCCAGCCGCAGCCTTTCCGATTATTCCCCGCGCGTGATCGTTCGCTTCGGCCTCAAGCTCGCTGCGTTCTCCTTCGTCTGTGGGGTCCAGGTGGCGTCGGGAGGCCCGAACCTGTTCTTCGATCTGGCGTTCCTGGCAGCCCTTATGAGCATCGTCCTCGCCGTGCACGCCCGTGAGCGTCCGCTGGGCAGGTTCCTCAATCATTGGGACGAGGCCCTTGTCTTTGGATGGGTGTCCTGGCTCGGCGACATCCTTGGATTGGGATGACGCGGCCATGGCGCGCTACTGCTTTCATGCCCACGGTGGGATCTGCTTTGTCCAGGATTTCGAGGTCTGGAACCTGACCGATCTCGCAGCCGCCCGTGATGCTGCCCGGCACGTTGCCGAGCGTTTCAGGACCCATCTGCCTCCCCATCTGCGCCAGGAGACATTGACTGTTGAGGTCGAGGAGGAGGGTGGTCCGGGACACACATCTATATGTTTCCCGCCAGGTGAAGGGTGATCATCCCGTGAATGCCCTCAAGTTGATCCAAGGTTGAGGCGGGTGCTCTGCTGGATTCCGGCCAAGCTCCCCAATCGGCAGACCCCGTCGCCCAATCTCCAGGGTGAACATCAAGCCCCCCTGTTGTTCTGATCCTTGTGGCTCCGATGGGATCACCTCATCAAAAGGATTGGGCCTGCCGGCGGTCACCGGGTTCTCTCCCACCACCTCCTGATAGTCCCGAGCCGAGCCGCCGCTGCCATAGCCGGCGGAGTCGCCGAAGTCGCGTCCGGACGGGTCCGATGTCGGTCCGAGGTTCGGGACGTCGCCTTCCGGTTGCGCAGGTTCTCTTCGTTCGCCGGCAGATGGGGGATTGGCGTTGGGATCGTCAGGATCTGGCATGGGACGTCTCCGTAGGTTTGGTCATGCCGCTGATGGGACTGCTAGCCGTGACCGCGGTTCTGCTGGCGGTTGTCCACCCCCTCGTTCGCCTGGCCTTGGCCCTGCGTCTTGGGAACGCCGCCACCGCCATCGCCATGATGCGGATGGTGACCGGCATCCTTGGTGTGCCCCTTCGCGACAGCTTCGTCGCTCCGGTCGGGCACGTGCCCCTTCTGCTTCTCGCTGCGATTGTTGTGGTTCCGAGTGGTCATGGGTCACCTCGATGCTTGATGCGCCACCGTCGAATTCGCCGGCTTGAGCGCTGTGTGGGTCCTTAAGGCTCCTGTAGGGAACCAGGACCGGAATGAACCAACCTGGAACAGAGGCCGACGTTCCCATTTTCCAGTTGGTCCTAAGCGCCCTATTGCCTGATGAGCGTTCGGACGGAGGCAAGCCGCCGACCCTCGACAGGAACAGTACGGCTACCTTCATGTTTGAGGGTGTGAGGCCAAGCATCGCCTGTGGGAGCCGTCAGCATGACCGACAGCAAGGACCAGAAGACCACGATCACCCTAGAGCCCGGACAGGTCGCTGTTGTCCTCGGCATGGAAGATGGGCAGATCAGCCGCCAGCTTTTCGCCAGCCCTGAGGTCGATGCTATGCTCGACGATGAGCATTCCGACATTCCATTCCATTACTTCCTAGCCTCGGCTTTCCTCGTGCGCCTCGATCAGGATGAGGATTTCGCCTCCGACTTGGCCGAGTGGTACGATGAAAGGTTACAGGGAGAGGCTGGCAGGAGGGAGGATCAGTCGTGAGGCTGTCGTCGAAGCCTGCCAACCCGATCCCGGCATTTGGGGGAACTTCCCATGTGCCCAGCAATTGATGGGATCTCGCGAACAGGAGCCCCCGCATGAGGCAGTCCGACCAGAAACACATCGAGCCGCCTGGCACCGAAGCTGAGATGACGCCGCAGGCGGACCATGGCGAGAAGAGCTACAAGGGCTGTGACAAACTTGTCGGGCGGGTAGCAGTGATCACGGGCGGAGACAGCGGGATCGGCCGGGCGGTGGCCATCGCCTACGCCCGCGAGGGCGCGGACATCCTGATCAGCTACCTCGATGAGCAGGAGGACGAGGATGCCCGCGAGACCGCGCGTCACGTCGAGGCCGCGGGGCGCCGCTGCGTGCTGATGCCGGGCGATATTGCCGAGGCCGCGCACTGCCGCGCCATCATCGACCGGGCCGTGGGCGAGTTCGGCCACATCGACATCCTGGTCAACAACGCCGCCTTCCAGCGCACGTACGAGAACCTGGAGGACATCCCGGACGAGGAATGGAGCTATACGTTCCGCACCAACATCGAGGCCATGTTCCATCTGGCCAAGGCTGCCGTTCCCCACATGCGGCCGGGATCGTCCATCATCAACACGACCTCGATCCAGTCGGACAAGCCCAGCCCCATGCTCCTGGCCTATGCCTCGACAAAGGGTGCGGTGTCGAATCTCACCGCAGGCTTGGCCCAGATGCTGGGCAGTAAGGGCATCCGGGTGAACGCGGTGGCGCCGGGGCCGATCTGGACGCCGCTGATCCCGTCCACCATGCCGGATCAGAAGGTGAAGAGCTTCGGCCAAGACACGCCGCTGGGCCGTGCCGGCCAGCCCAAGGAGCTGGCTGGCATCTACGTTCTGCTGGCTTCCGACGAGGGCAGCTACATGACAGGCGGCATCTATGCCGTGACCGGCGGCACCCCGCTGCTTTAGGAGCTCGCCGCCTGCCCGGCGGCCTGTGATCTGGCCGCCGGGCAGCCTCTCACTCAGGAACAGCGAGGGGGAACCAGAGGAGGATCTGGGGTGTTTCGTCCTCCCTGCCGCTTCGGCTCTTCCTTCCGGAAACCTCCCTTTGTCAGACCAGTTACGTTTCCTCGTTGCAGAGAGTGAGCCGCCGCAAGCCCGTGAAACCCGTCGTGAGAGCGTGGGCCGCAGCTCCGGCGAAACCTACATCGACACCTTGCGCTTTCTCGCACCTGGGGCCGTCTGCCATAGGGTGAAGCCTGCGGACAGAGGGGCATCATTACCCGATCGAGCAGAGCTTCAGAGCTATGACGCGGTGTTCGTGACCGGCTCGCCGCTTCATCTCTACGAGGACACGCCCGAGACACGCCGCGAGGTTGATCTGATGCGAGCGGTGTTCGACGCGGGTGTCCCATCCTTTGGATCCTGTGCAGGCTTGCAGGTCGCCACCGTGGCGGCTGGCGGAGCGGTTCGCCCCAGTCGCAGAGGGCGCGAAGCAGGCTTTGCCCGTCGCATCACCCTGACAGCGGCAGGGCACCGCCATCCGCTTCTCGCAGGCAGGCCTGCCGCGTTTGACGCTCCGGCTTTCCACTCCGATGAGGTTGAGACACTGCCGGAAGGAGGGACGTTGCTGGCTTTCAACACCCTGACCGAAGTGCAGGCGGTTGAGATCCGATATGGACAGGGAGTGTTCTGGGGCGTTCAGTACCATCCCGAGCTCGATCTGTATGAGGTCGCTGGAGCCCTGCGGCGTCAGCGTGAGGACCTGGTGAGCGAGGGATATGCGAGCAGCCCGGAGGCTCTTGAGACGTATGCTTCCATGGTCGAAGCCCTGCACGAAGCTCCTGAGCGCAAGGATCTCGCTTGGGTTCTTGGCCTGGATGAGCAGGTCACCAAGGTGGAGTGCAGATTGACAGAACTGCGTAATTTCATTCGGTTCGTGATCGAAGGACAGTGACTGCCTACGGAATCCAAATGCTAGATATGGCGCAATTCTGCTGCTGCCAGCCGCTCCTCCCGGCGAGGTCTCCTTTTGGCACGGGGCGACATTGCATTTAGTCCACTTTGATGCCCTAAGCCGACCTCAGAGAAACTGACTTGGCGCACTAGCTGCTATCGCTGGGGCTTAGCATGCAACGCAGAGCGGTAGAAGGCCGATCAGGTAGTATGCTGCAATTGAGCCTTTCGATGAGAAAGGGCGAGCAGCGCCCGCCCTCTAAGGTCATTGGACGTTAGCTCGCAAGCACCTCGCGTAGAGACATCAGGGCCGCTCCGTCGATTTCGAGTGTGACGTCCTGCCAATCGTCCGTGTCCCAAGCGGGTGTGCCTTCCTCATAGGTGATGAGGTACCGGGATGCGCGTTGCGTGATCGCCTGAACAGCCTCCTCGATCCTGTCACCATAGCAGTAATGATAATGGCCAAAGTCGGTGCCCTCGATGCCGCAGATCGCCTGCACCTGCGGCCAGGTGATGCTGCCATCGCCCAGAACGATCTGCCGGAGCAGCTCAACGCACGTCTCGTCCAAGAGACCGGTGAGCTCCCGTGCCTGTTCCACCGTGATCGGATCGCTAAACGGGGGCTCCGCAGCGATCCAGTCGAGGCTGATCGGGACGCGTGGTACCGTCGCTGCTGAATCGCCCCTCATCTCGTTATTGTTCTTTCCATGTTCTTCCACACGCATGTAAACCTCCTTTGCGTTGGTGGCTTCGTTCATCAAGAGCAGAGCTCCTATCCCTCCCACCCAATGGTCCACTGGGGCAGGGGATCAGTGTTGGTAGGGCGCTGGATCGCCTGCGGCCCTTCCTTTTCTGGTTCGGCAAATTCCAAGAGCATCTCGTCAAGCATCTGCAGGAACTCGGCATGTGCCTTGGCGGCCGCCTCAGCATCGCGTTCAGCTTTGGCTGCCGGTGCAATCGGCTCTGGTTCGATCTGACGCGGCTTGCCGAAACCGCGGTCGAGAAGGGAGTTGGCGGCCGAAACACGGGCTGCTTCGCTCTGGCCGTGCTGCGCGACCTCGACCAGCACGGCGAGCGCGGTCTCGGTGTGTGTTCGTGCGAGCTCTTCGAGCGTCAGCTTCTGCGCGACCGTCGCTTTATTCCTGCGCCCGATGGGACGGCCGGCGCCGGCCCGTTTGCCGCCGCGACGCGTCGTTTGATTTCTGTTTGATTTTCTTGTGCTCATACGACCTCCTCTGAGCCCTTCGTTCCTGCACCTTCCGTACGCCCCGCGCCTTGGCGTTTGGAGGAGGGAAGGGGGCCGGGAACCACCAGCCCCAACCGCGCTCCGACCGAATGCTCTCGGGGCTCGGCATGAACTGCCCCTGGCATTCGCGGTACCTCTTCCATGCCGCCCAACCAGGCGTCCCCTCGATGACCCAGGCGGGCGTTGCCTTGGCCTCGAGCCTGCGCGTGCGGCGGCGTTCAACCTCAAGAAAGCCTTCCCAACCTCGCGCCGCGATCCATTGAAGTGGGCTTGCGATCGGGCCACCGGTGCGGCGGCAGATGCGAAGATAACGAGGAGCAAGCCGGGAGCAGTGTGTCTGATCCTCAGGCGAGAGAGCCTGGAATAACCTCTCGACCTGTTCCCAGTCGATGAGTGGGTCATTCGGCCATTCGCTGCGCAGGCCCTCGAACCGAGAGCGGGGAGTCTCGAACTGGTTGGGAGCCATCATTCCGCAGCCTCCCGGTAGCCCTGGCTGGGAGGCCACGCAAATGGGAATGCGTACCCCTCGCCAGAATGCCACTTCGACGTGTGTGCTCGCGGAGACTTCTCGCCCGTCGCGGCCAGATGCTCACACCAGGCGACCCACTGCGGCGTGTCGACCTGAACCCAAACCTGGGCAACCGATGCTGCGCTGCCAGCTGCCGAACTGCGACGGTCGGAGAACTTCCCTGGCCGCGCGTTCGGCGAGGCGCGCCCCCCTTTCTGGGGCGGGCGCGCAGCCGAACTGGTTTCAGGCTCATGCGCCTTTTCTTTGGTATTTTCTTCTTCGATAGGGATAGGGTTAGGAGCTTTGTACTGGGTATCCCACACAGAACCCACTGGGTTTTCTAGATCCTCGCTTTCCAGTGACTTAGGACGTCCACCGTGTTTGCCGTTTTGGCGCGCGACCGCAGCACGTTTGCTGACGATTTCCCGCTCCTTGCTAAGGCGCTTTTGGGTCCAGAAGCCGTCCTGCAGGCTCCAGAACTCCATCACCACTGGCTTCACCTTGAGCCAGGTCCGCCGGTCCATGCGAGCCCAGCGGGCGAGCTTCGCATCATCGTCAGGGAGGTGGCACTCGGGATGCCGCCAGGCCATCATCAGCAGGAGCGCATAGGCGCCAGTCTCCTGGGCAGAGAGGTGGCCCGTATCGGCAAGGAAGGCGTCGGTGAAAAGAGGAAGACTCGGGAAGGAGCTCATGCCGCCACCTCCCAGCCTTGAAGGTAACGCCGGTCCTCGCTCCAGACAGGGACGAGCCTTGTCAGGTGAATGGAGGGCGCGCTATGATTTTGACCAGAAGTTACTCCTAGCTTCTTGCATTGATTGCCGCCGTTCCGGGGACCAGCCGGTGCGGCGGTTTTCTTTTTTATAGATCGGTTGTCTCCCAAGAGACGTTCCTTTCGTCCGTTGAGGACGAGGAACGTAGGTAAGTGAGATCAATGACTTGCCTGAGCTTCCCAAGCTGAATGTCGTGGGTTCGATTCCCATCGCCCGCTCCATCCATCTCCTTGGATGATAAGGCTTTTCGGCGCTCTGTCGCGGGTCTCGCACTTATCCGCTCCCATCGTGCCCCT
>Ga0182742_1004262_pt1 | contig 13104 bp, 8 predicted proteins | sample eDN5th37CBELigMG_FD_128880 | JGI IMG/M metagenome (GOLD analysis project Ga0182742, IMG submission 128880) | Enriched Miracle-Growth compost microbial communities from Emeryville, California, USA - eDNA 5th pass 37_C BE-Lig MG (version 2)... ... | reverse complement strand
CAACACTAGCTTCACAAAAACCAACTCATTTAAACTATTTTAAAAAACTACAAAATTTCATCTTTGGAAAATTTTCAAAACCTGATAACAAAACTCAATTTTTTTAAGGACTAAGTTTAAAAAAGATTTTACTCTTTATTAAACCACCCTCTATTGTTTTTCAAGGGCTGCAATCAAAGTCTTCTTCAAACTTTTCTGAGGAAAAATAGGACCTGAACTTTCTTGTTCCTTGTGCTGTTCTGAATTTAGACTTTGATTGAATAGTCCAACTTCAGATGGAGTTCCAGTATTTGTACAGGACTCATCCTCCTTTGTTGTCCTTGTTATATTTGTTTTCAAGTCCTGTAATAATCTATCCAACTTTGAATAGGTATTCCCATCTTCTGTTTCTATCACAACCTTCTTTGCCTTTTGGCTAATCGAAGTCTTTGTCTTTGAACTTGATCTTGACCTTGATGAGTCCCCTGACTTCTTTATTGGTTTCTTTGTACTTGTGCTTGTTGTAGTGGAATTTGAACAAGTTTCCGGGTTTTGCTCGGATTGAGGTTGTTGGTTTGTAGAAGGAACTTTACTCTTATTCTTAGAAATACTTATATTCGACTTTGAGGGAACTGTATTTAATCTTGAGCCTGGATTATTCCCTTGATTAACTTTAACATTAACGACCTTAACTTTCTGATCAGAGCTCTTTGTAGTTATTTTCTTTTGTGGAGACTTCTCGATTTTCTTTTCTTCCTCTTTGGGCTTGGCCAGCACTGATTCTTTATTACTATGACTTATAACAGAGCTTTTATTATGACCTCCAACTGAATTTTTATGTTGATTTCCCAGTAGGCTTCTATTATTGCTTGTAAGAGATCCTCTGTGATGACTTAAAATGTCTTGAGAATAGTTTAGTTTATTTTCTGTTACTTTCCTCTCACGAGATTCACTTGCCCTCTTTTTGAGCGGAGAGTTTTCTGGAGTACTTCCTTTCAAAGGACTAATTACTCCGCGAGAAACATTGACGCTATGAATATATTCATCCAATTTTGACTCATCAATGGGTTTAAAATATGTCATCTCAAAGGAAAAATTCTTATTCTGAAAGAATTGAGTACTATTTTTCCTTGATAAAGGCTGTTCTTTTGGTTTTTGCACTTTGGCGTTTGGTTTCAGGTTACTTGTATTATTGTGTGTTGGTGGCTTCTTTGGAAAACTGCAAGAATTCTGTCTTTTCTTATTTCCTAGCGGTCTCTTTGGAGGCTTTTCTACATTAAGAGTCATTTTTGAAGGGTTTGTATTAAGCCTTATCATTGGATCGTTAGGCTCCGTCACATTGCCGACGGTCGTCTTTACTTCATCTGGCTGAGAATATTGAACACAAGTGTTCTCATCATTGTTTATAGGAGTGAGTTCCATTGAAGTGATTTTTAATAAGGAATATTGCTGTTTAAAAGGGCTTCGGTTATTTAGATTTCTATCATGAACTTTAGGCTCATTATATCCATTATATCTCTTTTCGTTTGAATATAAAATACTCAGTGATTGATCATTTTTATTTGAGAAATCATAAGATGGGTTATCTGTTATGTCTGTAATTAGACCTTTTTCTGTAATAACTCTTGTATCAGGAAGATTGAAGAAAAATGTAGGAACATCTTTCTTTTTCGCGCTTGTTCTTCTTTCAAGAATTTTATTAGGATATCCTCCTGGACTCGATTCTAACGTTCTTTTAAGTAATTGCTTCAAACTCGCTTCATTATAACTCAAAGGCTTATTTCCTGAATTTTTCTTAATTGGACTAATTTCTTCATTAGTCATGCCATTTGTGAAAATGTGTCCTTCATTCTATACTCGTCAATAAGAAATGGGCAACTTCATTTACCTCTATATTATGTTCTCTAAATGGAGTCCTAAAACCAAGACCTTCTCCATCAAAGTTGTTTTGTGATGAAGTTTTAATCTCACTATAAGAGTTCAAAGATGACCTGAATACGAGTTTAGCAGTCGGAACTTCCTCTTGAGAAGCTTTATAGTCTCCAAAAAGCTCATCGCCATACTCCAGACTGTCATTTGGACTTTTATTATACTTACATTCTTTAATATAATCAAGAAGTAGACTGGAAGATTGAGACATTGTAGCTGTCCTCTTGGGTAAAGTCTTTGGAGGAAGTTCTTGAGGTTTAGGAATATTGGAGATTTTATCTTTTATTTTCAAGCTGAGGCTTGATTTGCTTTTTTTGACGGAATTTTGCTTAGGAATTGGAGAGGATTCGATAGAGATTGATTTATTTCTACTTGCAAGACTTTTTATTGGACCTTGTAATGTAAGAAAAAAATGAAGAACAATATACTTGAAACAATTTGGAACTGACCAGACTTTATATGAGGTCTGTTTTTCAAAGGAGTCCGTGATGCCATATTAGTTGAAATAACTTTAAATGTTATTTTGCATAATAAACTTGAGAAATTGTGACAAAAATCTCAAAAACATTAAGGAAAAAAACCTCTCTTTTAAAAGCCTCTTTTAATAGTTTATGTGTGATTTATTATCAAAAGTGGATCTTATCTTTCTCATTGGTGTAAGCTAATTGAGCAATTTATAAAAGCAATCTTGTTAAAATTCCTTTTAAAAAAAATACCTCTATGTCTTTGACACTTTTAGTTAGAACTTGTGCCTGTTGATATTTGAAATGTTTTAAAGGATTTAGTGCTGATCTCGTTTTAGGTCACTTTTTTAGCCCATTAACCCAATTAATAAATATAATCTTCCTATCAAAGATTCGTCTTAGAGTAGGTTTTAGACTCTCTAGCAAAACAAAACTTAAAACCAATTAAAAAAGTTCCTCTACTTATTTGATAAAATCTTCAAATTTTTTTAAGAATAAGCTTAGACCCTTTGAATATGTTTCCTCCTTTTTATAAACGATTCATCGGTACTATTGCTCTTGATACAAATACTTTATCAGACCCAATCCTTGATTTTTTATTAATTTTCTTTTAATACTTTTTTGAATAATTTCAAACTGCGATTATCTCTTCAAATATTTCTCTTGCGTCAAAGAATACACAAAATACGCCTCATCAAATCATACAATGAAGGAAAAATACATTTTCAAAGATTATAAATTTGTCCTTTGCTTTTCATCAATTCTCTTATTCCATTTATCTGCAAGCACTTTTCATACTCCTCTTTTCAGTCTGAAGGATTTTAATAGCTAAGGGGAATTTTTGCGTATTGTCTAAGATTCTTAAAGATGTTTTGTTCCAAGATAAGAAAGGCAATAAAATGACCAATTCCAAAAGCAAAGCCATAAAGGAAAGGAGTAAAAATGTAATTTTTAATGTAGTCTTTCCAAGTTTTAGTCTCGTTTTTCTTTTCAATGAAGTCGTGCCAATCCATTTTTAATTTTTATTGCAGGATTTAATGAATAAATCCAAATTAGATCCTGAAAAATACAAACACAGAAACTTTTCTGATATCTACCTTCTTAATTTTTGTCATAAAAAGGTCCATATTCTATATATTAATTCCTAACCCTCTAACTAGCTCTCTAAAAATAAAGTTTTTCTTTTACTACTCTTCATTAGAAAAAGTTTTCTTTTCTTCATGTTAAAAATTATGCTGCAAAAAAAAAATTTCTTTTTCTATCTTTTGCATCGAACAACTCCCGAGTTTTGAATTATATTCTTTAGTAAAGAAAGTTGTTCAATTGAATGAGCTTTTAGCCAAATTTTAACTCTAGCTCATATTTAAAATTGTAATAAATCTTTCCACGCAAAATTTCCTTGAAATCAACACACTTAAATATGATGAGCCATTCTCAGCCTTTTCATCCCAAGGGGCCATTTAATTCAAACAATGAAGCATTTCAAACTTTCCTTGCTCATGAGAAAAATCTAAACTCAGAAGATTTAGGACAAGTAGTAAAAGCTCTATCTGAGCTTAAAAGGATTATCAAAACAAGTGAAAACAAGCTTTTGCTGAATAGTGCGACTTCTAAGATTATGAATATCTTTGAAAATGCAAGGAATCTTTATAAGTATCAATATCTCAAAGTAAGTCCCTTTTTATCTCAAGTATTTAAAAACTTTATCCAAGTTTTTTCAAGATCTAAAATCTTTCTTCCAAGGAATTCAGAATAAAAAGGAAATTCTTGATATTATGTGCAAATTGCTGACTTCAAATGATTATATCTCAAGAATTATATCTACCCAATTTATCACTCTTATGAATGAGTATATTGAAGACAGAGTAGATGTGCTTCATAACGTAGAAAATTTTTTAATGTCTTTGAGTTATAATTAAATAGTTAATGAGTGTCGCTTCAAGTACAAGAAGCCAGCTAGAAATACGTTTTCTTTTTAAATCATTTGTTGAATTTTGTGAAGCTTCAGAAGCTTTTTCATTTACTTTCCTTCAGCAAGTATCAAGATACCCAATCTTTAAACTCAATAATATCGTTTATTAGTACAGACAAATATTTGAGAAATTCAAAACAGTTGTGCCAATGAAAAAACTCGTGTTTTTAGTTCAAAAGTCAGCAAGAAACATCACAAATGAACAAAATATCACAATTATTATCGAAAATATTAAAAACGACCTTGAGACAGATTTCCAAAGTCTACAGCAAGGAAAGAATAGCATTGATATGATCTATGCAAATATCATATTAATGGGGAATTTATTATTATTCACATTCTCTCATACTTCAGAATTGGTACTTTTGTCCCCAGGAATAGATTTATTTATGATTAGATACCATTAGTGCTCGGAGTGTTCTTTTTCTTCACGAATAACCAACTTCCTATCCAAACCGGGGTAGAAACTCCATACGTTTTATGCAAACATATCGTGAATCTTTTTAAAAAGTTATTCAAAATAATTCCATCATTAAAATCCCTCCTTGATAACGAATTGAATCAAATGGTTAATAATGTAATAAATTCGAGACAATTAGACCCTTCCATAAGTAATAAAATCTTCCTGGAAGTGATTACAATGCTTGGGAATGAAACTCCACTCGATTCTATGACCGATTTCTTCATGAAACTTTCTGATGAGTTGAAGTTAAATTATTTTCTTCATAACGGGAACACTTTCCAATTCCAATCCAAGGCTCTTGGAGAATTATGTAGCAGAAGGATTCAAGAAAACTCTTCTCTTGGTATTTTCCTCAAAAATCAAACTGCTACGGTTCGATTAATGCAGACTTTGAATCATGATGATTTGGCTGGGATTTTAGAATGCTGTAAAAGACTCACAATACAGAGGCTTCAAGGTTCCCAGAAACTTGACAATGATTATATGACTGATTTATTTGAAGTTACCCTTTTGATCATAGTTTCAATGAACATCAAAACCCACGTACAACTTTATTATATCTTTCTATTAATATTCATTAGGTGTTAGGAGAATACAACGTTAATGTATACGTCATATTGCAGAATATGATCTGGCCAATATTGGATCTGATCAAAGGCCTAGAGAAAGAAACTTTTCATCTGTTTTTTAAAAAGATTTTTTTAATGATCATGGTGCTTGGAAAAGTAAATTTTTCATTTAATTTGTTCTTGAAAGAGAATAGATGTCTGGATCTACAAAAGCTAATCCTCAACGTTATGAGAATACTATACAAAAGTATGTGGAAAAAATAGAGAGCAATTTCTCAAAGGAAATGATATTTTGGATGCTTGGAAAGTCTTTTGTGAATAATTATTTTCTTTTGAGCAAATGGTTTATTCAAGGGCTCCTAACCACAATAAAGTCAGAGAAAATACAGATTTGGTTTGATATAATAAACAACTTGTGCAATATATGTACTAACAACCAAGATCAGGCCAAAACACTCCAACTTTTAAGTATATTTTGAATATTTATTTCCTTTATCCTAATCTTAAAGAATTAATGAATTCAATGAAAAGTATAAAATCAGAAGAATCATTCTCTTATCAATATCTCCGATGTCTATTTTTCCTTCACTCAAGTAGATTTTCCCTTATGAATTTTTATAAAGAAAAAAAGACTTCCAAGAGATTCAGGCTTCATTATCTCATGGCGATTCAATAAAAAACTCACTATTACAAATCTATAATTTCCTCATGCAGTATAACTTTGATTATAAAGTTCTTATCTCTATAGAATAAAGCTTTTAAAGGATAAATATTTCCTAGACAGATTTTCTAAAATCAGTTTGAAAATTTTCATTTATTCTTTAGAGTTTATTGGCACTTTATTGGAAAGCAATGTTGAATTTGAAGAGAATTCAAGCCTCGAAGACCGCCTGGGACATGTTAATAATGTATAATTATCCTTTTATATCTTATAAATGTAAAAAGAAACTCCAGAAATGGCTATTGAAGGTTCCATTTCACGATGGTGAAGTGGAATTAATAAAATACTTCAAAGATATTTATCAGAAAGGACTTCAAACAAGAGATTGGAACACACTCAAGACAACAATCCTCGATGATTTCCTCAACTTCAAGATAATTTGTTTCCCAAGAGTGTTTTTAGACTTCAAGCATCCTCTTGATTTATCGATAAGGCTTGTTAATCAGGATGAATATATCAATAAAAAAGCTCGTCAAATCGTAAGAGAATAAATAATAAGTCAAACTTATTATTGATATAGAATACTAATTCCTCTTTCAGCTATGTAATGGATGTTCGTGTTCATATTCATCATTTGCCAAAAGATTTCAAAGATTCTCTTACTTTACAAGCAGAAACTCTGACTATTTTCCATCACAACTATGGTAGCAAGGATGATGCAACATACCAAGTTTCTAAAATACAGCAAATATCCCCTGTAAATTCTGCACATAAGCATGTGGAATTCAGCTTTCTATTGCATTTTCCATCAATTGGAGTAATTTTTTTTTTAGAAAAAGACTTATTTTTGTTAGAAATTTACAAGTAAGATCACACTGAACCTTTTAAATAAGAAATCAAGAGTTATTTATACAAAAAATGATACATGGCTCATTAATGTTTCTTAAAAACTATTAAAATATAAACCTTTTATAAAAGGGCAAAGAAAATCATAGTTTTTTTTCAACTATGATTTTCGAGTTTTAACTAGAAAGAACTGAAAATTTTAAAATTCTAGAATTTTTTTCCCTTTTTAATGATTTTTCAAAAAGGGAAAAAATTCTAATAAATCAATCATTCTAGATCTAGCTTTGTAATTTCAATTTTCCTCATAAATACTAAAGAGGTTTTATGCAAATTTCCATTTATTCAAGCTAATTTTCACAAAGGCTTTCTTTAAATTTGAGAAACTTTGAAGTTAATTCTATTCTTTTAGGGTAATTTTTTTTACGACCCACGTTTTAGTGACCCACTGGATGACCCACACTTTTTTGAGTTGTCGAAAATACGACTCATCGACGACCCCTCTTTAAGTCCCATAATTTTCCTTTATTAAAAATTTTTCTTTCATTTTCAAAAGAATTTCTAATTAAAACTCACTTCAAATTCTTGATGAAATTAAGGAAATGCAAGTTATTATTTTTATCTTTATTTTTTGTTGAAATTTTCATTTGAAAGGTATTGACTTTGTCAATATTCTGTTTCCAGCAATAATGTAGCCTTAAAGATTATATATAATTTTCTTAAATAAATAAAATATTTTTGAAATTTTATTTCTTTGAAGGGAAAAAAAATTTTAAGCAAGAATTTTAGGATTTTTTGTGAAATCTTAGGATTCCTAAAATTTTACAAAAAATCCTAAAAAAAAGTGAAAAATTAAATTTTTAGGAAAATACATTTTTACCCCTGCAAAAGTTATTTATTAGTTTTATTTTCAATGTTTTTAAAGAGAATTTGCATAAACGATAAACATAGGTATAAAAATTTACGAAATCTTTTTTAAATTCTTAGATTATAAAATGACCCGACTTGGAAGTTTGCCACTTATTTTTATATTCTCTTTGATTTTTACTACTAGATTTTGAAGGGCTCTCTTGTTTTTTTCACTTTTGGGTTGAGTGCCTAAAATTTTATAAGAGTAAATTTAAAGTTTTTGTACTATTTTTTAAGAGGTTTATTGTCTGTGTCTTTTGTTTTTTTAATCTGGGTATTTGATTTTCTATAGCAAATTTTGTAATTTTTTTGGTAATCTGGATTTTCAAAATACGGTTCTTTATCTTGATTGTTTGCATGAATAATTGTTTCTTGTGAATTTATTCCAAATTTTGATTCTTCATCTTGTTCATTTCGAGGATTGAGAAAACCTCAAAGAGTACGTATACATCTATGAAAACAGCAAAACTTATACATCTAATATGTATGTGTTTATGGAAGAAAGGAAAAATAGAGCTTGTAAGGAGAAAGTTCGCCAAAGATTGCCCTCTAGGTATGAAACATCCGGAAACCTACTGAAGTCTGACAGCCCGACCTGTCAAGTTCTGGCTTTAGTCGGCCCATGAGCACCTTCTCATTTACTTTATCGTATTTGAGGCCATCCGACATCAGCGCCACTCGCTAAAACAGTAGCTTAAACTAACATCTTAGTCTCCAATCAAAATGACCCGATCTCCCAAGTACAAACCAGGGTTGCTGACCCTCCACCGTGTTTGGAACATTTTGGTTTTGAATTTCAGAAGTTAATTTACCGGTAATTTATATTTACACTTAATATTTATATTAAAGAAACCATAAAGAAATAATCTAATCAGATAAGCGGTATATGTAGTATAAAAATTTTATGTATATTGGGACCGTGAAGTGGTTCACACTAAGTCTCAAAAATCCCTAAACACAATTTTTGACTATTATTTGGACTTTAAAGATAATGACATGCTTACTTGCTTGTTATAATATTCTCTATACATCTTTTCCGCTTTTTCTTACATTTGTAGTAAAAATACAAATCCTACAGCTCAGGAGCACCTTGATCAACCCATACTTGTGACTGACAAATAGTATATTAGTTAAATATTTGATCTTGTATCTTAAATTGTCACAATAACTAAATACCTCAAAACAAGAATCAATTAGCAAATGATAAGAATAGATGTAATTAACGGGCCCAGTATGAGGAAAAAAGAGTTAAAAAAAGACACATTTTTTTACTCTTAATTTCTGATATTTTTTATTCGAATTTGAATAAAAGCATATAAAAAATGCAATAGGAAACAGTTAGAAATTGAGTTGAGAATATTTCCAATGAAAACTTTAAGAAGAGCTTATTTTTGTATTGAGGTAAGTATTAGTTTTCAATGAAGAACACTTGCATGTCAAATTTATTTTGTCCCTCTGTGAAAAATGAAAAAAGAGTATGAATTGTCCTATATATCATAAAGTTCAAGTCTTCATACAGCCTCTCATTGAGTTTGTGCTGCCTCTGTATAAATAAGAGAAAATATTGTCGAATATTCGGAAGGCTAACTCTATTATTAGATATTCATTTAAACTTTTTCCAGGTTTGAAGAGAAACACGTCGAACGAAATTGTAGATATGCTCTCTGGATACAACTTTGAACAAAGAGCAGAACTAATGTATCAGGTGTCACTTGAGAAATGGTCCTTTAGAAAGAAGGGTTAAGTATTTTAATTTAGCCTCTTTCCTCCTAGTATGCGAAGTGCCCTCAACCCTAATAGAAGAAACCTGTGTAAGAGAATGACAAAAGAACTAGTACATTATTTGAATTTTACAAAATCCTTGTGTCCTACATGTAAAGTCACAAATACATTCAAACATCTTAAGGTTCAACATAATTGTGTGGTCCCAGATATAGAAACCTTATTGAAGCATACAAAATATACTCAAGAAGCCAGCACCTCTAGAAGAAAAGGAGTCGAAATCATAAGGGCTTTCCCAAACCTTTTCTCAATAAGATGAGATTCTGTGTTGGTGAAAGAGCTCTGATGGTTCTATAACCCTATTTGTTTATTGTGATAGTATTAAATTACTATTAGTTTGTTTGATATTTTAAAATGTTATGTTATTTTGTTATTTCCTTCATTATTTTACTTTATTTCTACTATTCTTACTCTCTACTGATAACTTAGTATGACGTTATATCCGAAGTATATCGGTCCCTAGGGAGGACCAATACGGGCTGCCCCGTTTTACAATACAATACAATCATAAAGTTCCCTTAACTACAGAAGAGTTCATAATTAGAGCAAGTGATTGTTTAGGTGAAAGATTTAATTATAATTATGTTAAATATTATTCAATGCATACAGAGGTTAAATTTTTTTGTCCTGCACATGGTACGTTCCGCCAAAAACCTCTTAATCATCTCACAGGAGCAAGTTGTCCTCAATGTTCATCTGAAAGTATGAAATTATCTGGCCAAATCAATTCGTAAGAAAAATATCATTATACTAAAATACTATTTGAAAATTATTATACAAGGGCTAAAATAATTTTAGGAAATATTTTTAGGATTCCTAAGATTATTTTAGGAATCTTAAAAGAAAAGAATATTAAAAAATAAAAATAAAAATTCAAAACCTCCAAAATCCCAAAGTATTTTTTTAATATTCATTTTAAATGGTAGATTCGGCATCCTTTCGCTTCCTTGGAGACCTTTTGAAGATTATATATGTATATATATATATATATGTGGCCTGAAAAGTTAAAATCCGGCAAAGACAGTAAAAGTTTTCAGAACTTTGAGGGAGAATTTTATCAAGTAAGAGCCAAGTAACTGTTCTAATTATACGAAATTTTATTGTCATAACAAGTAATTGCCTATACAAAATTCTTTAGGAATTTATCCGAATTTAACTTTATTATAATTCTCATAGTATTTTTTTTCAAAACGTATGAGATTTTGTAAGGTTAAAGATTTGGTAATTAATGAGCTATTTAACAAGTTTAAGTTTACACCTAAAAATTAATTAACACGTAAAGTATTTATATTTCTCAAGATATAAAACTTGAAATTTATTGATTTAGGTTCATTACATTAAATAAATAGTGAATGAATTATAATTAAAGATTAAATGACTGAAAATTACTTTAAGCTATAATTTTTTTATTTTTTTATTTTTTTAGCATAGGGGAGATCCCTATTCTTACATTAACAATAGGATACGAGTAATATGAAAGTATTGAAATATGAAATACGAAATAATAATGAAATACGAAATAATAATGAAATTGTACTAAAATAACAATAGATTTATGAAAAGTAATTAGAGTAATAGGTAAATAGAGTAAGTAAGTAGTATAAAGGTACAACAAGTAAAATAAAAGACACAAAGGGAATATCTACAGAGAGTGTCTTAATAGAATGTTAAAGTATTGAAGAATTCGATTTTCCTTTTCCTTCAATATATAGGCCCTCGGGTTAGATTTGGATTTACGAGGGAAGTCTCTTTCCAATTCACACAATAATTGTAGAGGAGATGGAATAGAGAGACCATGCATATTCCTGAGATGGAATGCACTATTAATACTATTATTGTTACAAAGGCGACATTTGGATTTTTGAAAATTGTTGTATTTTGTGAAAATCTTGGGAATTAAAGGAGTAGGAATTTTCTCCTTCTTTTGAGTCACTATATCTGGGCAATGGGATAATCTCTGTTGCCACTTTGAGAGGGAAGATCTCTCAAGATCTTTAGCAAGACTAAGTACTCTAAGATTGATTAATTTGGAGAGCACTTGGTCATCAGTCGAGAGACACAAACCAATAAATCGCTTGAAGCAGCATTTTAGATTCCTTTCCATCTTTTGAACTCTGGTCCAGTTGTTATGGGCCAAAAGTGGCAGAGCTAGATTTAGGAGAGGTTGGATCAAAGTTTTCCATAAATTTATCTTGTAGTTAGTCGAAACCTTCGAGAGAAGGGGAGCTAGCCGGTTAGTTATGAAGTTGATCTTTGAGATTAGGAAGGATAAATGTTTATCCCCGGTTAATTTGCAGTCAATTTCGAGCCCAAGATATTTGTAGGAGGCAACAACTGGGATATCACAGACAAGAGTACCAGTCTTTAATGTGGGTTTGCTTCTACGCGGGATAACTTCCAAGATACCAGATTTTTGAGGGTTTAATGAGATATTTGCAGAGGAACACCATGTCTTAACCACGGATATTGCTTTTAGAACATCTTCTAGAGAGTCACAAATAATTAAATGGTCGTCAGCATAGGCCAAAATATCTTCAAAAGAGAAGCCAGCATCAATAAGTCTTGAGATAAGTTCTTCAGAGTAGATATCAAAGAGGGCCGGGGAGATCATACTACCCTGTGCCACACCGATATTGCATTTAGTTTTTTCATCTCCAATCTTGATTGTGAGTCTAGAATAGATGACTTTTAGGAGTTGAACCTCACTATTGGGACAAATAGATTCAAGCTTTTGGAAAAGAGCATCATGTGGAATTGAATTATATGCCGATTTAAAATCCAAGAAGAGACAAAATGCACGTTTCTTGTCAGATGTTCTGCGTCTCAATTGTTTCAAAGCACGAAAGATATTAACAAAAATGTCCATGCCAGGGACAAATCCAACTTGACTTCTTTGTGAACACATAATGAGGTAAGTTTGAAGCCTTGGAAGGAGTCTTGCTTCAAGGAGCTTGATCAATGGTGACATTACTATTATGGGGCGGAACTCCTCGGGACGCGGAATATCTGGATGTTTTTTATTTAATGGGACCAGTCTTGCTTCGAAATGTGATAGATCGAGACTATTGGTAACTCTATCATTCCACAGGGATTTAATTATTTCACTGGTTTTCAGTTTATAATTTTGTGAGAAGATAATGTCGGAAACCAGATCAAAAGATAGAGCCTTATTGGACGCCATTTTGTTGACAATGAACTCTGCTTCACAAGGGGTTAGGTCATCAAGATGAGGAAAAGGGAGAGGATCAGAGATTTCTTTACTTTCATCAAATTGAAGTTTTCTCAGGACATCAATGAGCAATTTATTAATTTTATTTGGATCAGATTCAATATTATCTCCAATCCTTATGTGATTGACGATACTTCCGTCTTTTCCAGCTGATTTATACTTGAAGATATTGGAAAGCTGTTTAAAAGCAGTAGACATATCTTTACTGAACCTTAGGCTCTCATTATTTTGAATAAGATCAGTCCAGAAGTTATTAATTGTGTCTATAATAGCAACATTTTTCCTTTCAGTTAGTTTCTCAAAT
>Ga0182742_1004261_pt1 | contig 13105 bp, 9 predicted proteins | sample eDN5th37CBELigMG_FD_128880 | JGI IMG/M metagenome (GOLD analysis project Ga0182742, IMG submission 128880) | Enriched Miracle-Growth compost microbial communities from Emeryville, California, USA - eDNA 5th pass 37_C BE-Lig MG (version 2)... ... | reverse complement strand
TGTCGTGAACACGGTGACCGCGGCGGATGCGGTGACGTTGACCGCGACGGCGGGCGCCATCACCGACGACGGTAACGATGCCACGCGCATCAGCGCTCAAGCGTTGACGCTGTCTGCCGGTACCGCGATTGGCGCCACGGGCACGAACAATCAGATCGACACGAACGTAACTTCGCTGACAGCCACTGCCGCTGCGGGCGGCGTCTACATCGGCGAACTGGATGGTCTCACGCTGACGAACGTCAGCGCAGCGGGCGCTGGCAACGATGTGAGTGTGACCAGCACGACGGGCAACATTGTCGTGAACACGGTGACTGCGGCGGATGCGGTGACGTTGACCGCGACGGCTGGCGCCATCACCGACGACGGTAACGACGCTACGCGCATCAGCGCTCAAACGTTGACGCTGTCTGCCGGTACCGCGATTGGCGCTACGGGCACGAACAATGAGATCGACACGAACGTAGCGTCGTTGACAGCCACCGCCGCAGCGGGCGGCGTCTACATCGGCGAGCTCGATGGTCTGACGCTGACGAACGTCAGCGCAGCGGGCGCTGGCAACGACGTGAGCGTGACCAGCACGACGGGCAATATCATCGTGAACACGGTGACCGCGGCGAATGCGGTGACGTTGACTGCGTCGGCTGGCGCCATCACCGACGACGGTAACGATGCCACGCGCATCAACGCTCAAGCGTTGACGCTGTCCGCCGGCACCGCGATTGGCGCTACGGGCACGAACAATCAGATCGATACGAACGTAGCCTCGCTGACAGCGACCGCGGCAGCGGGTGGCGTCTACATCGGCGAAACAAACGGGCTCACGCTCACCAACGTCAGCGCGGCCGGCGCAGGCAGCGACGTGAGTGTGACCAGCACGACGGGCAACATCATCGTGAACACGGTGACCGCGGCGGATGCGGTAACGCTGACCGCGACAGCCGGCGCCATCACGGACGACGGTAACGACGCGACGATGATCTCCGGTTCCAGCGTTTCGCTGGCCGCCGCGACGAACATCGGCACGGTCGTGGACTTCGGCGCAGCCAACGACGCGGATGTGGGTTCGTCGGTGGATGTGCAGACCAACGGCGCGCTCACGGCCTCGGTGACGAGCAACAGCGGACAGATCAATCTGAACATCTCGGGAGCGCCGACCCTGGCCGCGGGTGCGATCACGTTGGGCAGCGGTTCGAATCGCTCGGGAGCCATCGTGTTGCAGTCGGCCGGCAATTTGAATGTTGCCGGGCTCACGCCGGGCGCCATCAACATCGGCAGCAACAACACGACGATGCTCGGCCTGCGCTCTGGCGGCGTGCTCACTCTGCCTTCGAGCGGTGGGTTCACTGACCAGCCGGTAGATCAACTACTGGTGCGCGGAGCAACCGATGTTGTCGATAGCGACGGCACTCCGCGAGAGTTCTCGTTGACGGCGACGGCTCTCGACTTTCGCTCGGGCGCGGCGGGTGGCGCAACGATTTTGAACACCGACGTCGCTCGACTGAACGCAACGGTTGGCAACGACCAGAACCTGACGATCAACGAAGCGAGCGGTCTGACGCTGGGCACGCTGAATGCTGGCAACGGCAACATCACGCTGACAGCAGCCGGCGCGGTCCTCGATGACGCCGACGATTCCACAAGGATCGTGGCCAACACTGCGTCGTTGTCCGGCACATCACTCGGCGCGGCGGGCAACGCACTCGACACACGCGTGAATACGCTCAGCGCGTCAGCGTCGAACGGCGGCGTGTATATCAACGAATTCGACGCACTTGCATTGACTGTGAGTGCGACAGGCGGCGCAGCGGATGTGCGCACCGCAGACGGATCGTTGACGGTCGCGACAGCTACTGGAAATGGCGTGACGCTGATCGCCGGCGGCGATGGCAGCAACATCACGCTGAATGGCGCGGTGAACGCCGGCGCGGGCGATGTGACGTTAACGGCAGGAACGCTCGCGAATCGGGGCGCGATCATCGCCGGCGCAGGGCATCACATCACGGGCAATGCGCTCGCCGCGAATGGCTCCGCCATCGGCACGAGCGCCGCGCGCGTGAACACGAGTGTCGCCTCGGTCGATGCAACCAGCACGAATGGCGGCATCTTCATCACCGAATCGGACGCCCTGAGCCTCGCGGCGAACGCGAGCGGTGGCGCCGTGGACGTTGCGACGACAAACGGCGCGCTAACGGTCACGCAAGCCACAGGCAGCGCGGTAACGCTGGCGGCAGGTGGCAATGGCAGCGGCATCACGCTGAATGGTGCCGTCAATGCCGGCGCGGGCGATGTGACATTGACCGCGGGAACACCTGCGAGCCGAGGCGCGATCGTCGCGGGGGCGGGAGGCCAAGTCACCGGTAGTTCGCTGACTGCAACTGGCGCCTCGATCGGTACGAATGCCGCGCGCTTGAACACGACCGTCGCTTCGCTCGATGCAACGAGCACGAACGGCGGTATCTTCGTCACCGAAACCGATGCATTGAATCTGACGGCGAGCGCGACGAATGGAATCGCAGACGTGCGCACGACGAATGGCGCACTCACAGTAACGTCAGTGAACGGCGAGGGCGTGACCCTCGCCGCCGGCGGTGCCGGCAACGGGATCACGCTGAATGGCGCTGTGAACGCCGGCGCGGGAGATGTGATATTGACGGCAGGTACGCCTGCGAACCGTGGCGCGATCATTGCGGGCGCAGGGCATCACATCACCGGCGGCGCGCTCACCGCGGCCGGCTCCTCGATTGGCACAAGTGCCGCGCGCTTGAACACGACCGTGGTTTCGGTCGATGCAACGAGCACGAACGGCGGCATCTTCATCTCCGAAACCGACGCATTGAACCTGACTGCGACCGCCACGGGTGGAATGGTCGATTTGCAGACAGGCAATGGCTCTCTCACCGTCGCGTCGGTCAGCGGCGAGGGGGTGACGCTGACAGCGGGCGGAGACGGCAGCAACATCACGCTGAACGGCGCAGTGAATGCTGGCGCAGGCGATGTGACATTGACGGCGGGAACGCCTGCGAATCGTGGCGCGATCATCGCGGGCGCCGTGCATCACATCTCAGGCAATGCGCTCACCGCGATTGCCTCCACCATCGGCACGAGCGCCGCACGCGTAAACACGAGTGTCGTCTCGCTGGATGCAACCAGCACGAACGGCGGCATCGTCATCACTGAATCGGACGCCTTGAGTCTCGCGGCGAACGCGAGCGGTGGCGCCGTGGACGTTGCGACCACAAATGGCGCGCTCACGGTGACTCAAGCTACAGGCAACGCGGTAATGCTGACGGCGGGTGGCAATGGCAGCGGTATCGCGCTGAATGGTGCCGTCAATGCCGGCGCGGGCGATGTGACATTGACGGCGGGAACACCTGCGAACCGTGGTGCGATCGTCGCGGGGGCGGGAAGCCAAGTCACCGGTAGTTCGCTGACTGCAACGGGCGCCTCGATCGGTACGGGTTCCGCGCGCTTGAACACGACCGTCGCTTCGCTGAATGCAACGAGCACGAATGGCGGCGTCTTCGTCACCGAAACCGATGCGTTGAATCTGAAGGGGAGCGCGACTGGCGGCGCCGTCGATGTGCAAACAGGCAACGGTTCACTCACCGTCGGCGCGCTCAGCGGCGATGGCGTAACTCTCACCGCCGGTGGCGCAGGCAGTGGCATCACGTTGAACGGAGCGCTGAACGCCGGCGGCGGAGACATCGCTCTGACGGCCGGAACGACTGCAAGTCGTGGCGCCATCGTGGGATCGGCAGGTCATTCGATCTCAGGTCGTACGCTCACTGCAACGGCTGCGGCCATCGGTGCGAGCAATGCGCGGCTCAATACGAGCATCGACACGCTCAACGCGGTCGCTACCACCGGCGATGTGTACATCAGTGAGCAGAATGGATTGACCCTTGCGAGCGTGAGTGCCGCGCGCGATATCGGAGTGTCGAGCGCATCCGGTGACATCGTCGTGAACACTGTCGCTGCGGCCAATGCGATAACGCTGACGGCGACAGCTGGTGCGATTGCCGACGACGGCGACGACTCGACCCGTTTGTCTGCCAATGCACTGACGCTCAGGGCTCGCTCGATCGGCGCAGCATCCACGCTGTCCGGCCAAACACTGAACAGCTCCGCGCGACTGGACACGGATGTTGAAACGTTGAACGCAACGGCGACCGCAGGCGGCATCTTCATCGAAGAGGCGAACGGCCTGCAGAACGTGAGCGTGCAGGCTTCGGGCGGGGAGGCCGGCGATATCGAATTGCTCACTCTCGCCGGCGATCTGAATCTTCAGCAGGTGAACGCCAGCGATACGTTACTGCTCGCAGCAGGGCGCAATATATTCGCCTTGCCGGGTGCGAGCCCCGTGACAGCTCGCGTGGCCGAGGTGCGCGCGGGAACGACTGATGCTGCCGGCGGACAGATCGGCCGGACCGCCGATCCAATCGACTTCCAGCTCGGCGCCGGCAACAGTCTGCGTTTGTTCGTGCCGCAGACCATCAACCCCGACGATCCGAATCGCGCTCCGGCGACCAAGCCGTTCGCGGGTGTGACCACGACCTTGAGCCAGTTCGGTTCGGGGAACACGCTCGCCGCGCTGGCCGGCTTCAATCAGTTCCTGGGTTTCGGCGAGATTCAGTTCACCTCGCCGGCGGAGGCGCTGGTCAGATCGTTGCAGAGTCAGACCGGCACGGTGCAGGCCGGCCTCGACATCGACTGGGGCTCGTTCGACCCGGACGTGAGCCTGTTCGGCACGCTCGAGCCGTCGGTATGTCTGCCGGGCGATCAGCGGGACGAGGAAGACAGCACGCCGAACTGTTGAGATGCGGGTGGGCCGCCTCACTGCTTGCGTCGCGCTTCGAGCTCGATGATCAGGTCGACCTCGTCACCCACCAGGCCGTTGGCGACGCCATAGCTCATGCCCCAATCGCTGCGTTTCAGTTTGCCACGCAGCGATACGCCCATGACATACGGCTTCGGATCCTTGCCGATGGGATAGACGCTGGTCTTGTTGACCGTGCCTGTGAGTCGCAGGGGGCGGCGCTTGCCGAGCAGTTCCAGCTCTCCGTCGACGCGGAAGGTCTTGTCATCGCTCCAGGTTGCAGAGTTCGCGGTGAAGGTCATGCGTGGAGCACTCGAAACATCGAGGAAATCGGCGCCGCGCAGGTGTCCGTCGCGTTTGTCGTGGCCAGTGAACACGCTCTTGGTCTCGACGATCACTTGGACATCGCTCAACTTGCGAGTCGCTTCATCGAAGCTGTAGGAGCCCGAAGCCTTCCGGAAAAAGCCCAGCGTGTCTGCATAGCCGATGTGCCGGACGAGAAAGCCGATCGTCAGATGCTCGGGATCGATCTCGTAGCGGGCCTCGGCGGCGTGCGCAGGCGCCGCGCCAACCAGTGCAATCGCGAGGACGATGTGCACGAAGTTCGGACGCGCAGGCAAGTGGATGTTCATGCCCGATACTGATGCTTTCCAGACTTTCGCGTCCAGCCGCGATTTCCGATGCTTGCCTGGAACTGCCGATCGCTTGTCGCATCCTCCGCCAGTTGCGCGTCGCTTGCGTTGGTGCCGAAGGCGCGGTTTTCCTTCCGGCGCTGGCAGCTTATATTCGCCCATCCGCGCCCTGCGGCCCCAGCACGACTGCCAGGAGAGAGTCCCAATATGGCCCGCTTGAACATCAACGGAACCGTCCGCGATATCGAGGTCGACCCGAATACACCGCTGCTCTGGGTGCTGCGGGAGCAGGCCGGCCTGACCGGCTCCAAATACGGCTGCGGCGTGGCTCAGTGTGGCGCCTGTACGGTGCACATCGACGGCAATCCGGTGCGCTCCTGTGTACTTCCTGTCAGCGCGCTGTCAGCTGAGCAACAGATTACGACCATCGAAGGACTGTCCAAGGACGGTTCGCATCCGCTGCAGCAGGCCTGGCTGAAGCTCGACGTGCCTCAGTGCGGCTATTGCCAGTCGGGGATGATCATGGCGGCGGCCGGGCTGTTGCAGAGGAATCCGAAGCCCAGCGATGCCGACATCGACGCCGAGATCACCAACATCTGCCGTTGCGGAACCTACAACCGCGTGCGCGAGGCCATCAAGCTCGCCGCGTCGGGTCTGCCGGCCAAGCAGGACACTTGAGGGAGAGATCATGAGCATGGCAACGCAGGTTTCTCGCCGCAGTTTTCTGATCGGCTCCGCCTCCGCCATCGGCGGTCTGTCGCTGGGCTTCCATGTACCTTTTGCCGAAGCGGCGGCTGCGCAGAAGGCGGCCGAAGTGAACGCATGGGTCGTCGTCCAGCCGGACGACCAGGTCATCATCCGCATCGCTCGTTCCGAGATGGGCCAGGGCACCCTCACGGGTCTGGCGCAGCTGGTCGCCGAAGAGCTCGAGTGCGACTGGTCGAAGGTGACCACCGAATACCCGACGCCGGGGCAGAATCTCGCGCGCGATCGCGTATGGGGCAGCTTTTCGACCGGTGGCAGCCGGGGCATTCGCGATTCGCACGAGTACGTCCGTCAGGGTGGCGCCACCGCACGCGAGATGTTGATTGCCGCTGCCGCGGCGGAGTGGAAAGTACCGGCGAGCGAATGTGCTGCGGCCAACAGCGTGATCACGCACACCCCGAGCGGCCGCAAAGTCAGTTTCGGCAAAGTGGCCACCGCCGCTGCGAAAGTCACTCCGCCGAAGCAGGTGACGCTGAAGGATCCCAAGAACTGGAAGATCGCCGGCAAACCGTTGCCGCGACTGGATACGGCAGACAAGCTCACTGGTAAACAGATCTACGGCACCGATCTGCAGTTGCCGGGCATGTTGAATGCGACGGTGCGCGCCTGTCCGTACTTCGGCGGCAAGGTGAAGAGCTTCGACGCTTCGTCCGCCAGCAAGATGCCCGGCGTGCGCAAGGTCATGCAGATCGACGACACCACGCTCGCGGTCGTCGCCGACACCTGGTGGCAGGCAAAGACTGCGATGGATGCGTTGACCATCGAATGGGATCAAGGCCCCAACGCCGGCGTGTCGAGCGAATCGATCGCCGAAATGCTCAAGGACGGACTCGATGCAAAAGACGCCTTCGTGCAAACGACCGCTGGCGATGCGCCGGCCGCGTTGAGCAAAGCGAAGAAAACGGTCTCGGCCGTGTACGCTTATCCGTACCAGAACCATGCGACGATGGAGCCGATGAACGCGACCGCTCGCTACACGCCGCAGAAATGCGAAGTGTGGGTGCCGACGCAGAACGGCGAAGCGAGCCTGGCGGCAGCGGCGGAAGCTGCGGGGTTGCCGGTGCAACAGTGCGAAGTTTACAAGCTGCATCTCGGCGGCGGCTTCGGCCGGCGCGGCAATTTCCAGGACTACGTGCGCCAGTCGGTGCTGATCGCCAAGCAGATGCCGGGCACGCCGATCAAGATGATCTGGACCCGCGAAGAGGACATGCTGCACGGGCAGTATCACCCGACCACCCAATGCAAGCTCACGGCCGCGCTCGACGACGAAGGCAATGTGACAGCCATGCACATGCGCATTTCCGGCCAGTCGATTCTGGCGGCGGTGCGGCCCGAAGGCATGCAGGGCGGTAAAGATCCTGCCGTGTTTCAGGGCTTGAACCTGACCGGCGATGAGGGGCACATCGGCTACACCATTCCGAATCTGCTCATCGATCACGCCATGCGCAATCCGCCGGTGCCGCCGGGCTTCTGGCGCGGTGTGAATCTGAATCAGAACGCGTTCTATCTGGAGTCTTTCGTCGAAGAGCTGGCGCATGCGGCCGGCGTCGATCCGCTGGAGTTCCGTCGCCGGCTGCTGAAGAACCATCCGAAACATCTGGCCGTGCTGGAGTCGGTGGCGAAAGGCATCGGCTGGGATACGCCGGCGCCCAAGGGCGTGGGGCGCGGCCTGGCGCAGATCATGGGCTTCGGCAGCTATGTGGCCGCCGCCGCGGAAGTGTCCGTCACGGATGGGCAGCTCAAGATTCATCGCATCGTTGCGGCCACCGACGCCGGGCACATCGTCAATCCGGCGCAGGTGGAGCGTCAGGTCGAAGGCTCGTTCGTCTATGGACTCTCGGCTGCGCTGTTCGGTGAATGCACCATGCAGGGCGGTCGCATGGTGGAGGACAATTTCCACACGTATCAGGTGATGCGCATGGCGGAGATGCCGAAGGTGGATACGCACATCGTGCCTTCGGGCGGATTCTGGGGTGGCGTCGGTGAGCCGACCATCGCGGTCGCGGCGCCGGCAGTGTTGAATGCATTGTTCGCAGCCTCGGGCAAACGCATTCGCACGCTGCCGCTGAAGAAACATAGCCTCGCATGATTCGTCCGATCCACACGCTCGTCGCGGCGGCGCTGATCGCCGCGCCGGGCCTGGCGTGGAGTGCATCGCCGCCGGGCGCTGCGTCGTGCCTCGGATGTCATGCGGCTGCGGCCGATGGCAGTCCGGTGCCGGCGCTCGGCAGCTTTACCGCCGAGCAGATCGTCACTGCGATGCAGGCATTTCGTTCCGGCTCGCGGCCGGCGACCGTCATGGATCGCATCGCCAAGGGATTTTCCGATGACGAAGTCGAAGCCATCGCCGACTGGTATGCGCGCTCGAAATCAAAGTAGCCGGCGCGCCATCCTCGGCGCTCTCGCCGCCGGCGGAGCGCTCGCTGTCTTGGGCATTCCCGCGGCCCGAGCGGCGTCGAAAGCGGCGCCACGCGTCGTGATCATCGGTGGCGGATTCGGTGGAGCGAGTTGTGCCCGCCTGATCAAGAGCGAAGATCGAGACATCGCGGTCACGCTCCTCGAAGCAAATTCGACTTACATCGCCTGTCCCTTCAGCAACGCGGTGCTTGCCGGGCTGCGGCCATTGGAACAGCAGAAGTTCGGCTACGACCGCGTGCGGAGCGACGGCATCGATGTGATTCATCGCAAGGTGACCGCGGTCGATACCAAGCAACGGACCGTGCGTCTGGATGATGGCAAGCAGCTTGGCTACGATCGTCTCGTCATCGCGCCGGGCGTGGATCTGCGCTTCGATGCAGTCCCTGGCTACGACGAGGCCGCTGCGGAAGTGCTGCCGCACGCATGGAAGGCGGGCGAGCAAACACTGTTGTTACGTCGTCAGCTCGAGGCGATGAAAGATGGCGGTGTGGTCGTGATGTCCGCGCCGGCAAATCCTTTCCGCTGTCCCCCCGGTCCGTACGAACGGGCCAGCCTCATCGCCCATTATCTGAAGACCCACAAGCCGCGCTCCAAGCTCATCCTGCTAGATGCCAAGGATGCTTTCTCCAAGCAGAAGCTGTTCGAGGCGGCGTGGCAGGAGCTCTATCCGGGGATGATCGAGTGGATCGGGTTGTCGTCCGGTGGCAATGTCACCCGCATCGAGCCGGGCACTCGCACGTTTGTGACCGAGTTCGGCAGTTATCGCGCCGATGTGGGCAATGTCATTCCTCCGCAGCGTGCCGCGGCGGTCGCGGCGATCGCCGGGGTTGCCGATCAAACGGGATGGTGTCCCGTCGATCCAATCACGTTCGAATCGAAGTTGCAGCCGGGCGTGCACCTCATTGGCGACGCCATCATCGCTGGCGGCATGCCGAAGTCGGCTTTCTCTGCGAATTCGCAAGCGCGCGTCTGTGCCACCGCCGTGGTCGATCTGCTTCGCGAGCGAACGCCCGCATCGCCGAAGCTCATCAACACCTGCTACAGCCTGGTGGCGCCGGACTATGGAATTTCCATCGCCGGCGTTTATCGACCCGCCAATGGGCTGCTCGCGGATGTGCCCGGAGCGGGGGGCGTCAGTCCGCTCGAGGCGCCGAAGTCGGCGCGCGAACAGGAAGCGGTCTACGCGGAGGCGTGGTTCAAGACCATCACTCACAGCGTTTTCGGATGAGAGTTGGATGAAGTGGCTGGTGTGGGCTCTGTGGGCATCGGCGTCGGCGTCGGTGGCGTCGGCGACATCGTTGCAGTCATACGCCGTGGTCGGCGACGCCATCGAGAAATCGTTGACCGGTGAACCGGGCGATGCGAGCCGAGGCGCCGGGCTCATTCAAGAACGGCACAAGAGCCTGTGTGTGCTGTGCCATGCCGGCCCGTTTCCCGATCCCCACCTGCAAGGAACGCTGGCTCCGGATCTCACCGGCGTCGGTGCGCGTTTGTCCGCCGGGCAACTTCGATTGCGCATCGTAGATATGAAGCGCCTCAATCCGGACAGCATCATGCCTACCTACTACGGCATCGTAACGAACAGCAATGACACTCGCGTTGCCGAGGGGTGGCGCGGCAAACCCGTCCTCACGGCGGGGGAGATCGAAGATCTGGTGGCTTATCTGCAGGCTTTGCGGCCATGAAAATCTCCCGGCCGACGCTCGATGAGGCGATCGACTCGTTCACCGGTGGCGCCGTCGTGCGCGAAGGCCGCGTGAAGTTCGAGATCTCGCCGTTGGTGGAGAATGGCAATGCGGTGCCCGTGAGCGTCGAGGTCGACAGCCCCATGACCGAGACCGATCACGTGCGGCGCATCGCGCTGTTCAATGAGAAGAATCCGCAGGCCGAGGTCGTCGTGTTTCATCTGGGCCCACGCAGCGGTCGTGCGCGGGTCGCAACGCGCATTCGCCTGGCGGCTTCGCAAACGGTTGTCGCGCTGGCCGAGACCAGCAGCGGGGATTTCTGGTCCGCCAAAGCCAATGTAATCGTGACGCTGGCGGCTTGTATCGAGGACATCTCCCAGCAATGACACGCGCGCTCGTCAACGCACCGAAGACCGCCCGGCGCGGGGAAGTCATCGAGATTCGCGCGATGATTCAGCACGTCATGGAAACGGGTTATCGAGAGGGGCCGAACGGCGTCACGATTCCTCGCAACATCATCAGACGATTCGTTTGCAAGTACGCCGGCGAAGAAATCTTCTCCGCAGAACTGTTTCCTGCGATCTCCGCCAATCCGTACATGGCTTTCAGCACCGTTGCGACCGAGAGCGGCACGCTTACGTTCGAATGGACCGACGACAAAGGCGAGACGCAAAGCGCTTCGGCTGAGATCACGGTGACGTGATGATCCGGCTCATATCGTTGAGCCTGCTCGCCTGCGCGTCGGTCGGCATTGCGGCCGAGATCCCACTGCAGGAACGTCGATCCGGCTTCGAATTCATGTCGCCGCAGACGCAGGCGATGCAAGCGGAGGAGAGCAGCAATCCGGGCATGCTGTGGGTCGCCGACGGCGAGCGTCTGTGGGGCGAGCCGCATGCGCCGGATGGCAAGTCGTGTGCAAGCTGCCATGCCGAGGCTACGAAGAGCATGCGCGGCGTGGCGGCTCGATATCCAGCGTTCGATGAGCAAACGAAGCGTCCGATCGATCTCATGGGTCGCATCAACCAATGTCGCGTGCAGCGTCAAGGTGCGACGCCGCTCACTCAGCAAAGCGATGAATTGCTGGCGCTCACGGCCTACGTTGCCTATCAGTCCCGAGGAATGCCCATTGCGCCTGCCGCCGATGCTCGACTGCAACCGTTTCGCGAGAACGGTCGAGCCTGGTTCGAGCGGCGCCTGGGGCAACTGCAACTCTCATGCGCGTCGTGCCACGACGATCGCTGGGGCGCGCGCCTCGGTGGCAGCGTCATTCCGCAGGGGCACCCGACCGGCTATCCCTTGTATCGATTGGAATGGCAATCGGTCGGCTCCCTGCAACGCCGGTTGCGCGGCTGCCTCGTCGGCGTGCGCGCTCAACCTTTCGAATTCGGTGCGCCGGAGTTCGTGGATATCGAATTGTTTCTAATGCAGCGAGCGCAGGGTCTGGAGATGGACACTCCGGCGGTGCGTCCCTGAGCCGCAAAGAGACGCCCCTCCGCGGAGGGGCGCCATGAGCGGATCGGATCTGCAATAGAACGTCAGCGGCCCAGGTAGTTCATGAGCCAGTTCATCGCCGGCCGCCGTGCGCCATTGCTTTGAATCAAGCCGCTGCCATTCACCCAGGTGGCGCCAACGACGTAGCCCCACAGCGTGATGCCCGCCACTGATGGATGGTTGTAGAACATCGGGAACTGGGACTGCATGATCTGCAGCTGTTCCTGATCGTTGGTTCTGGCGACGTCGTACTCCGAGATGTAGATCGGCAGGCCGAGCGCGGCCACCTGGTTCAATTTGCTCTGGATGCTGCTCAGAGACTGGCCCTCCAGACCGTGGGCTTGCGCGCCCAGAGCGTCGACGACGCCGGCGTTGACGGCGGGCGTCGCCATCTGGATGAACGCATTGGTGTCCCAGCTCAGCACGTTATAGTCGTTGAGAATCAGGATGGCGTTGGGACAGTACTGACGCGCCAGCTGGAACGAGCGGATGATCCAGTTGTTGCCGAACGCGTTCTGCGCGAAGGTGGCCGGCGCGTGGCCCGGCGTGGCCTCGTTGACCACGTCGATCATCGCCGTATTCGGATAACGCGCGCAGTAGTCGCGAATCCATTCCTCGATCTCCGCGGCCTGTTCCGATGCGCTGAGCCCATGAATCCAGCCCGGCGCCTGATTGCCCCAGATGAAGGTGTGATGTTTGAACGGGATGTTGTTCGCCATCGCATAGTTGTACGCCGCATCGAGGCCGCTCCAGTTGTACTGGTCGCGCGTCGCTTCGACCGTGCCCCACTTGCCTTCGTTCTCCGGTGTGAGTTGATCCCAGTACTGGGTGAAATCGTTGCGGACGGCGCCGTTGGTCGTGATGTTGCCGACGAAGAACGCGGGCAGGGGGCCGCCGCCGTCACCACCGCTCACATTGCCGAATCCGATCACGCCGTTACAGTGCAGCCATTCGCTGAAGCCGCCGCCGCCACAACTGCCGTTGGTATAGAACCCGGTGTTGTAGCTCTGTGCTTCCGCCTGACGCGTCTGGCCGTTGACGACGATGTAGTCCACCTGCACGTCGCGGCCGCTGCCATCGTCATTGGTGAATGCCACCGTGATCGAGCCGGTGAGCGCCGTCGTTGCGCTGTAGTCCTGATAGCTCGTCGTCAGGGTCCAGGTCGCAACATTGGTATCGTCGACCCGTAAGCTCAACGATTCAGCGCCGGTGGTGCCCCGCGCACGAATCGAAATGCTGTTGGCGGAACTGGAGAGCGGGCCATAGCCAATAGCGCCATTACAATGCATCCATTC
>Ga0182742_1004260_pt1 | contig 13106 bp, 14 predicted proteins | sample eDN5th37CBELigMG_FD_128880 | JGI IMG/M metagenome (GOLD analysis project Ga0182742, IMG submission 128880) | Enriched Miracle-Growth compost microbial communities from Emeryville, California, USA - eDNA 5th pass 37_C BE-Lig MG (version 2)... ... | reverse complement strand
GGTCCAGCGCGGGCGGATCAAGCGGCTCGCGGTGGAGAAGGTCGACGGCGAGCCCGTCGTCGGCTCGCCCTACGAGGAGCGGCTGATCGACCTCGGCTTCCGGCCCGGGCCGCGCAAGCTGACATTGACGACGTAGCGCGCGGAATACCGCGGATCGGCGGGCGTCCTCACTGGCATGGCGACGCAAGCCGAGGAAGGCTTCTCCCGCGCCGCGCTGCAGTCCGGCTGCCGCTTCTCGGCCGGGCTCGCGGAGGCGCGGGCCCTGATGGCGACGGGCCGCCCCGAGCAGGCCGAGGGCGTGCTCGCGCGGCTGGCGCCCCCGACGCCGGCCGATGCGGTCAAGCTGGCGCTGCTGCGGGCGCGCAACCTGTTCTGGGCGCTCGACCGCTCGCACGAGGCCGAGGCGGTGCTGCGCGCCGCCGAGGTCACCGGGTCGGTCGAGCTCGACGCGCTGCGCGCGCGGTTCGCGTTCGCGCAGGGCGACCCGCTGGCCGCGCTCGCGCTCGCGACGCCGATCGAGGCCTCCGAGCTCGCCCCCGAGGCGGCGCGCGTGCGCGCCGCGGTGGCGATGGCCGAGGCGCTCGCGGTCTGCGGGCGCCGCGACGAGGCGGTCGCGGTCGCGCGCCGCTGGGAGGCCGGCGGCGTGCGCCGGCTGGCGGCCGCGCAGGCGCTCGCGCACTGGCTCGCGGGCGACCTCGACGCCGCGCAGGCCGACGCCGAGCGCGCCTACACGGCCGCGACCGACCCGCCGGGCACCGCCGTCACCGCGCAGCTGCTCGGCCACGTCTGGCTCTCGCGCGGCGCGCTCGAGGAGGCCCTGCGCTGGTTTCGCGAGAGCGCGGTGCTGCTGCGCAGCTCGGACCCCGTGCGAATGCGCCCCGCGGCGCTGGCCGGGATCGTCCAGGTGCTCGCCCAGGCCGGCGACGCCTCCGCCGCGCGCGCCAAGCTCGCCGAGCTCGACGCGGCCGCGCTCGCCCCCGTGCGCGGTGTCGCGGAGGAGCTCGGCCTGGCCCGCGCCTGGGCCGCGCACGCCGCGGGCGAGCGCGCCGAGGCGCGGCGGCTCGCGGCCGCCGTCGCCGCCCACGCCGAGCTCCGAGGCGCCCACGGCTTCGCCCGGCGGGCGCGCGGGGAGCTCGCGCGGCTCCATACTCGGGGGCGTGCCTGAGGGCGACACGATCCACTACGCCGCCAACCGGATCCGCCCCGTGCTCGAGGGGCGGGTCCCGGACGCGATCGCCACGCCGCACCCGCGCTTCGGCCGCGACCGCTGGCCCGAGCGGCTCGCCGGCCGCGCCGTCCGCAGCGTCGACGCCCACGGCAAGCACCTGTTCATCCGCTTCGAGGGCGGGCTGACGATCCACTCGCACCTGCGCATGACCGGCAAGTGGCGGGTGCGCGACACGACCTGGCCCGTCCCCCGCAACGCCTGGCTGGTGATCACCCAGGAGCCCAAGCTGGTCGCGCAGCTCAACGGGCCGGTGCTCGAGCTGATGACCGACTCGCGCACGCGCTTGGACCAGCGGATCGCCGGCCTCGGCCCGGACATCCTCGCCCCCGAGCTCGACGAGGAGGCGTTCCTGCGGCGCCTGCGGGCCGACGACCCCACGCGCCCGATCGGCGACGCGCTGCTCGACCAGCGGGTCATCGCCGGGATCGGGAATCTGTGGAAGGCCGAGGGCTGCTTCGCGGCCGCGATCGACCCGTGGCGGCGCACGGGCGACGTCTCCGACGAGGAGGCGCTGGCGATCGTGCGCGCCACCCGCCCGCGCATGCAGGAGTCCGCGCGCGGCGGCATGCAGGACCGCTTCAAGGTCGTCTACGGCGCCGCGGGGCGGCCGTGCCCGCGCTGCGGGACGCTCGTCCGCGCGCGCGGCCAGGGCGACGACAACCGGACGACATACTGGTGTCCGGGGTGTCAGCACTGAGGCGCATCGGGCACAAGGGCGCGGACCTGATCGTCCCGGGCAACACGCCCGCGTCCTTCGACGCGGCGCTCGCGCACGGCGTCGACATGATCGAGTTCGACGTGCTCGAGCACGAAGGCGAGCTGCTGCTCGCGCACGACTACGACCACGTCGAGGGCGCGCCGACGCTCGAGGAGGGCCTGCGCCACCTGGCGGGCGAGCGCTTCGCCGGCGTCGAGCTCGACGTCGACCTCAAGCTGCCGGGCTACGAGCGGCGCGCGATCGAGGCGCTGCGCGACCACGGCCTGATCGAGCGCTCGCTGATCTCCTCCAACTGGATGCGCTCGCTGGTGGAGATCCGCGCGCTCGAGCCGCGCGTGCGGCTCGGCTGGTCGGTGCCGCGGCTGCGCACGGACCCGACCCAGCGCGCGCTGACCAAGCTCCCGGCCTACGCGGGCGCCGCGTACCTGCGCGCGAAGCTGCCGCGCTCGGTCCAGGCGCACCTGGCCGCCGGCCGCTGCGACGCGCTGATGGCGCACTGGCGGCTCGTCTCACCTCGGCTCGTGCGCGCGGTCAAGCGGGCCGGCGGCGAGCTGTACGTGTGGACGGTCGACGACGGCCGCCGGATCGTCCGCCTCGAGCGGCTCGGCGTCACCGGCGTGATCACGAACGACCCGCGGTTGTTCGATCAGCTCAGCACGCAGGTCGCCGCCGAGTAGTCCTCGGGGTCGGCGCCCGCGCTCGAGCGGTGCCCGCTCTCGGTGGCGGCCTCGGCGTGGCGCGGCAGCGCGTCGCCCCGCCGCCAGCGGAAGCGAACGACGCCGCGCAGCGTCACCGCCTTCGCCGGCTTGGCGAAGCTGAAGCTCCAGCCCGACTCGACGGCCGAGCCGCGGCCGGTGCCGACGCGGCGCCAGCCCGAGTCGGCGTCCTTGACGTCGACCCAGTTGCCGTTGCCGTTGCGGTACTGGACGCGGAAGCGCATGAACAGGCGCGCACCGCGCGGTGTGCCCGGCATCGAGGCGCGGATGCCGACCGTGTCCGGGTGCTTGGCGGTGTCGCAGACGTTCACCGTCGCCCAGACGCCCCGCTCCTTCTTGCGCGCGTTCGCGCTCGCGGGCAGCAGCAGCAAGACCAGGAGAGCTCCAACCAGCGCGATTCTCATCGGAAGGGCAAGAGAATTTAGCCGTTCTGTGATGAAAGCCAAGCGTGATCGTAGTCAGGGTGTGACGACGGCCAGCACCGCGACTCTTCCCGCCGCCGCGGCGCGCGCGCTCGACTTCGACGCGCTCTACCGCGACGCGCGGGACGACGTCTTCGCCTACACCGCGACGCTGTTGCGCGATCGCGCCGCCGCCGAGGACGTCACCGCCCAAGCGTTCGAGCGCGCGTACAAGCGGCGCTCGCGCTTCGACGCCCGCCGCGGCTCGCCGCGCGCGTGGCTGTTCGGGATCGCCCGCAACGCCGCCCTCGACGAGCTGCGGCGGCGCAAGCGGGCCGCGAGCGCCGAGCTCCCCGGCCCCTCGAGCGAACCCGCGCCCGACGAGGCGGCCGAGCTCGCCGCGCAGCGCGACGCCGTCCGCGCCGCGCTCGGCACGCTGCCGGCGCGCGACCGCGAGCTGATCGCGCTCAAGTACCACGCCGAGCTCTCCAACGCCGAGATCGCCGCCGTCCTCGGCGTCAGCGTCTCCAACGCGGGGACGCTGCTCAACCGCGCCATGAACAAGCTCCGGGAGGCCGTCGATGCCTGAACTCGAGACCCTCCTGCGCGACGTCCGCCCCGAGCCCGACCCGCAGTGGGCGGCGCGGCTCGACGCCCGGGCGGCCGCCGGTTTCCCTTCGCCGCCGTCGCGCTTCCGGCGCGCGCTGGCGGCCGTGCGCGCGCACTTCGCCGCCTTCGGGGCGGTCGGTGCGGTGGCGTCGCTGCTGATCCTGTTCGTCGTCGCCGTCCCCAAGGGCACCGATGACTCGGAGACGACCTCGGGCGCCGGCTCGGCCGAGCTCGTCGCGCCGCAGACCGCCACCGAGGACGCCGCCGGCGGCGTCGCGCCGTCCGCGCCGGAGCGCCGCGCCACGACCCCCGGCGGCGACCGCGCGGTGCTGCGCAACGCCACGATCGAGCTCTCGACCCGGCCCGGCGAGGTCGAGCGCGTCACCGACCGCGCGATCCGGATCGTCGACACGCTCGGTGGCTACGTCGAGAGCTCGGAGGTCGACCGCTCCGGCAACCGCGCGCGGGCGACGCTGACGCTCAAGATCCCGACGGTCGACCTGGACAAGGGGATCGCGCAGATCTCGGCGCTCGCGCACGTCAGCTCGCGCTCGCAGCAGGCGCAGGACGTCACGGACGAGCGCGAGCGGCTCGAGGCGCTCGTGCGCGACGCGCGCGCGGACCGCGAAGGGCTGCGCGCGCGGCTGGCCAAGGCCACGACCGACCGCGAGCGCTCGCGGCTGCGCGCCGCGCTCGACCGCGCGACCCGCCGCGTCACCGCGCGGACCCGCGACCTCAACCAGCTCGGCCGCGAGGTCTCCTACGGCACCGTCGAGGTGTCGGTCGTCGGCGCCCGCGGCACCGGCGCCGCCGGCGGCGACGACCGCTGGACGCCCGGCGACGCGCTCGGCGACGCCGTGCGCGTGCTCGAGGTGATCGCTGCCGTGCTCGTGATCGCGCTCGCGATCGCGCTGCCGGCGGCGCTCCTGATCGCGCTCGCGCTGCTCGCCGGGCGCGGGCTGCGCCAGCGCCGGAGGGAGCGCGCGCTCGGGTCCGTCTGACGGTCACACGTGTGCTCGCCGCCGCGGAGTGGTAGACCCTCCGGGTGTGACGGCGAGCACACAGCAGCTGCTGACCAACGTCCCGGTGTTCGCGTCGCTGGGTGAAGAGGACCTCGAGCTGGTCGCCGAGGTCTGCCATCCGCGGCGCATCCCGGCCGGCGAGCTCGTGTTCCGCGAGGGCGATGCCTCCAACACGTGCTACATCGTCCGCTCGGGTCACGCGCGCGCCGTGCGCGAGCACGCCGACGGGCGCCAGATCGCGCTCGCGACGTTCGGGCCCGGCGACATCTTCGGCGAGCTGGCGATGTTCGACGACGAGCGGCGCTCGGCCACCGTCGAGGCGATCGACGACCTCGAGGTGCTGGCGATCCTCGGGCCGGACATGCGCCGCCTGATGCTCCGGCGCCCGCAGCTCGCCGTGGCGCTCGCGGCGTCGCTCTCGCGCCGCCTGCGCACGACCAACGAACGGTTGGCGAGCCAGTCCTTCCAGACCGTCCAGAGCCGGGTGGCGAGCGTGATCGCGCAGCTCGTCGAGCAGTCGCGCGCCGAGGGCGGGCCCGAGACCGACGTCCCGATCACCGCCACGCAGGCCGACCTGGCGATGCTGGCCGGCTCCTCGCGCGAGTCCGCCTCGCGCTTTCTGGCCACGCTCGAGCGCGCGGGCGTGATCTCGCAGGGGCGCGGGCGCCTGACGGTCCACGATCCGGGGGCGCTCGCCAACTATGTCTACTGAGCTGGAGACCTCCTACGGCGGCGTCGTCCTGCGGCAGGGCCAGCTGCTCGTGATCACGCCCGCGGGCAGGAAGGTCACGGGGCTGCCGAAGGGCGGGATGGAGGCCGGCGAGACGCCCGAGCAGGTCGCCGCGCGCGAGGTGCGCGAGGAGACCGGCGTCGTCGCCAACGTGATCGAGCCGCTCGGCGATGTCCGCTACACCTACCGGCGCGACGGCCGGCGGGTGCGCAAGACCGTCCACTTCTTCCTCTGCGAGTACGTCGAGGGCTCGACCGCCGACCACGACCACGAGGTCGACGACGCCCGCTGGATCGCGCTCGAGAGCGCTCGCGAGCAGCTCTCCTACCCGGGCGAACGGGCCTTGATCGAACGCCTGCTGTCCAAGACGCCCTCCGGTCGCTAGTCTGCCGCTCCGTGCAGGTCCTCAACTTCTACTCCACGGTCTTCGCCGACCAGATGAAGCGCGGGCGCAAGACGGCGACGATCCGGCTGGGCGACAAGCGGCACAAGTACCGCAAGAACCAGGTCGTGCTGGTCACCGTCGGCTACCAGTACTCCCCGCGCGAGAAGCTCTTCCACGCGGTGATCGACAACGTGGAGGTCAAGCGGGTCAAGGACCTGTCTCCGCGCGACATCGAGCACGACAACCCCGAGTTCCGCCGCACGGAGGAGCTCGTGCACTTCCTCGAGCAGATCTACGACCGCGAGGTCGCGCTCGACGACACGGTGACCGTGGTGCGCTTCTCGCAGATCGTCGAGAACCCGCCGGACTTCCAGGACCGCCTGCGTGGAGTGGGCGGGGCGCAGAACTAAGAGGCAGGACATCCCCACCGCCCCGCCCCGATCATCCGGCCTCAAGGCGCTGGTGATCGTGGCCACGGCCCTCCTGGCGCTCGCCACCGCCGCGTCGCCCGCGTCCGCCTGCTCGTGCGTCCGCCAGCACGCGGCGATGTTCCTGCCGCACGCCGAGGCGGCGATCGTCGGCGTGGTCGAGTCGCGCGACGGGATCGCGCACGTCGTGCGCGTCGAGCGCGCGGTCAAGGGCACGTCCGGCGAGCGGGTGGTCGTCGAGTCGGGGCTCACGTCCTGCCAGGTGCGCTTCGAGCCGGGGACGCGCGTCGGGCTGTTCCTGACGCGCGGCGCGTCCGGCGGTTGGACCACGAACGCCTGCGCGGTCGCCGACCCCGATGCGCTGCTGGCCGCGGCTGAGCTGCCGGCGCCGCGCGGGGCGGGGCGCTTCGTGGCCGCGGTCGACGCGCCGGCGCTGGGCGCGGTCGCGCTGACGGCGGGCGGGCGCGCCGCGGGCTACGCCGTGCGCGACGGGCGGCCGCTCGCGCTCGCCGCGTGCGGGAGCGGCGTGGTCCAGGCGGTGCGGGCGGGCGACGGCCGCGTCCGGCTCGGCACGCAGCAGCTGCCGCAGCTGCTCGGCGCCGGGGCGACGGAGATCGGTCTCGACGACGTGTTCGCGGTCGGGTGCACGGGGCGGACGCTGTGGGCCGCGGGCCCCGGCGGGTTGGTCTCGGTGCGCGACGGCGTGGCGCGGCGCGTGCTGCGGCGGCCGGCGAGCGCGGCGGCGATCGTCCGCGGGACGGCCTACCTGGCCTCCGAGGGCGTCGTGCGGGCGGTCCGGCTGTCGGACCGCCGCACGCGCACGGTCCGCCATGCCGGGCGGTTCGCGACCCTCTCGGCGCGCGGGAACCGCGTCGCCGGCCGCCTGCGCGACGGGCGCGCGGCGGTCCTCGACCTGCGGTCCGGGCGGCTGCGCAAGGGCGGCGCCTCCGACGCCGTGTGGCTCGGGGGCGACCGGCTGCTCGCGGGCCGTTCGATCGTCGACGCGCGCCTGCGCGTGGTGCACCGTCTCACCGGCCCGCTCGGGCGCGTCGTGGGGGTCGAAGGCGGCGTCGCCTACCTCGCCGACGGACGGGTCCTCCGCCGCCTGGAATCCGGTGCGAAGCGCGCCAGAGCCTTCGCCACCCTACCCGGCGAAATCGTCGCGCTGACGCGGAGTTCCGGCACCGCCCGCGCCAGTTGGCACTCTCGATGCGAGAGTGCCAAGAACCCCTTGACGATCTGAGGTTCCTTCGTATCATGGTCGGTCGGCTGGCACTCTCATGCCGAGAGTGCCAACAGGTTTCACGCTGGTACCGATCTGAGTGGAGGTCACTCAATGAAGCTCAAGCCGCTGGGCGATCGTCTGATCGTCAAGGCCGTCGAGGAGGAAGCCACCACCGCTTCCGGCATCGTCCTTCCTGATACGGCCAAGGAGAAGCCGCAGAAGGGCAAGGTCCTGGCTGTCGGCGAGGGCAAGCTCGACGACAACGGCCAGCGCGTCCCCCTCGACGTCAATGAGGGCGACGAGGTCCTGTACTCGAAGTACGGCGGAACCGAGATCACGGTCGACGGCGAGGACCTCCTGGTTCTGCGCGAGTCCGACGTGCTCGCCAAGGTCGCCGGCTAACTCGAACTTCAAGGAGACCTGACACACATGGCTCACAAGGAACTGAAGTACGACGTCGAGGCGCGCAAGGCGCTCGAGCAGGGCGTCGACGCTGTTGCCAACGCGGTCAAGGTGACGCTCGGCCCGCGCGGCCGCTACGTCGTCCTCGACAAGAAGTTCGGCGCTCCGACCATCACCAACGACGGTGTCACGATCGCTCGTGAGATCGAGGTCGAGGACGTCTTCCAGAACCAGGGCGCGCAGCTCGTCCGCGAGGTCGCCACGGCGACCAACGACGTCGCCGGCGACGGCACGACGACCGCGACCGTGCTCGCCCAGGCGATCGTCCGCCAGGGCCTGAAGAACGTCGCCGCTGGTGCCAACCCGCTCTCGCTCAAGCGCGGCATCGAGCTCGCCGTCGACCAGGTCGTCGAGCACATCCGCGGCCAGGCGAAGGAGATCTCGGGCAAGGACCAGATCGCCCGCGTCGCGACGATCTCGGCCGGCGACGAGGAGATCGGCGACGTCATCGCCGACGCGATCGAGAAGGTCGGCAAGGACGGCGTCGTGAACGTCGAGGAGGGCCAGACCTTCGGCATGGACCTCGAGTTCACCGAGGGCATGCAGTTCGACAAGGGCTACATCTCGCCCTACATGGCCACCGATCAGGACCGCATGGAGGGCGTCCTCGAGGAGCCCTACATCCTGATCGCCAACCAGAAGATCGGCTCGGTCCGTGACCTGCTGCCGATCCTCGAGCAGGTGATCCAGTCCGGCAAGCCGCTGCTGATCATCGCCGAGGACGTCGAGGGCGAGGCGCTGGCCACCCTGATCGTCAACAAGCTGCGCGGCACCTTCACCGGCATCGCCGTCAAGGCGCCGGGCTTCGGCGACCGCCGCAAGCGCATGCTCGAGGACATCGCGATCCTCACGGGCGGCGAGGTCATCACCGAGGAGATGGGCCTCAAGCTCGAGAACACCCAGCTCTCGCAGCTCGGTCGCGCCCGCCGCGTCGTCGTGGCCAAGGACAACACCACGATCGTCGACGGCGCCGGCGACACCGAGGCCATCAAGGGCCGCATCAACCAGATCAAGGCCGAGATCGAGAACACCGACTCCGACTTCGATCGCGAGAAGCTGCAGGAGCGCCTCGCCAAGCTCTCCGGCGGTGTCGCCGTCGTCAAGGTCGGCGCGGCCACCGAGACGGAGATGAAGGAGAAGAAGCACCGCGTCGAGGACGCCCTGCAGGCGACCCGCGCGGCGCTCGAGGAGGGCATCGTGCCCGGCGGCGGCATCGCGCTCGTCGAGGCCACGGACGCCATCAACCTCGACGCCACCGGCATCGACGACGAGAAGACCGGCGCGCGGATCGTCCTGCGCGCGCTCGAGGAGCCGCTCCGCCAGATCGCGGAGAACGCTGGCTTCGAGGGCTCGGTCGTCGTCAACGAGGTGCGTCGCTCCGAGGCCGGCGTCGGCCTCAACGCGGCCACCGGCGAGTACGTCGACCTCGTCTCCGCGGGCGTCATCGACCCGGCCATGGTCACGCGCTCCGCGCTCCAGAACGCCGCGTCGATCGCCAAGAACATCCTCACCACCGAGGCCATCGTGGCCGAGGTGCCGGAGAAGGAGTCGGGCGGCGGCGCCGGCGGCGGCATGCCCGACATGAGCGGCATGATGTAAGCCAGCCACACGGCTGAAGACTTGGGGGCCCGGGCAGTACCGCCGGGCCCTCGGCGTTTAACGGGCGCGCGCGCCGCGCGACGTCGCCGCGCCGCCCCAACGATTCGCCCCGGCGTGCCGAGGTGAGCCGGGAAACCCCTGGAAATACGTATGAATCCGGCGCACCTCGGTGCGCCCCCGCCGCACCGCGCCCGCGCGGCGGCGGCGCGCCCCCGGCACCGCGTGGCGCCCGCCCGCGCCTCAGCGCGACGTCAGGTGCCAGCCGCCGCAGATGTCGCAGTGGTACGGCCGGGTGGCCGCGCGGCGGCCGAGCGGGGCGTTCATCAGCGCGATCGCGCGCGCCTCGGCCTCGCTGGCGTAGCGCTCCTTGGAGCGGCAGGCCTCGCGGCGGCGGCGCTCGAAGCCCGGGTCGCCGAGCCGCGGCGGGAGCGGGTCAGTTTTCCGACGGTTGCGGCGCGGCATCCCCTTCGTTCTAGCCGTTCGGAGAGGGCGCTTTGGTGAGCGAAGTCACTTTGATCCGGTGCGATGCCTCGCCTCGTACCCCTGCTCGCCGTCACCGCCGCGGTCGTCGCGGCCGCTCCGGCCCACGCGGCCACCAATGGGCGGATCGCGTTCATCTCGGATCGCTACGGCACCGACGAAGTGCTCAGCATGGCAGCCGACGGCTCCGATCCGCGGCGCCTGACGGCCGGCGCGAGCGCGTCGTCCGCCCCGGCCGTGTCGCCCGACGGCAAGCGGATCGCGTTCGCGCGCGCCAACGACATCTGGGTCATGAACGCCGACGGGACGGGCCAGGTCGAGCTGACGGGCGACGAGGGCGTCGACTCGGCGCCGGCGTGGTCGCCGGACGGGACCAAGATCGCGTTCGTCTCCAACCGCAACGTCGCGGGCGGCGGCACGACGGGTCCGGAGCTGTGGGTGATGCGGGCCGACGGCGCGGATGTCCGCAGGCTCACGGACTCCACGATCGGGGGCAGCTTCGCGCCGGCCTGGTCGCCGGACGGCGCGCAGATCGCGTTCCACAGCAACTCCGCCCCCGGCGGGTTCGACATCTACACGATCGCCGCCGGCTCGACGCCGGGCGCCGGCACGGACGCGCGCGTGCGGGTGACGAACAACTTCGTCGAGGACCAGAATCCGAGCTGGTCGCCGGACGGCGGCCGGCTCGTCTTCCAGCGCGGCTCGGGCACCGGGACCGAGATCTACGCGCGCACCCTGACCGGCACGGAGACGCGCCTGACCACGAACTCCGTGCTCGACGCCGACCCGGTCTTCTCGCCCGACGGCACGCGCATCCTCTACACGAGCCACGACGGCGACCTGGAGCTGTTCTCGATGCCCGCCGCCGGCGGCACGCCCGTCAACCTGACCGACGCCCCGAGCCGCGACGAGCAGCCGAGCTGGGGCGCCACGCCGAAGAGCGAGCCGCCACAGCCGACCCCCACGCCCACGGTCACCCCGGGCCCGACGCCGCCGCCCGACACGGGGCCTGGCCCGTCGCCGATGCCCACCGGCCCGGACTGCGCCGACAAGGCCCGCGCGGGCGCCGTCGAGGCGCTCGGCTGCCTCACGCGCGAGGGCGACGTGTGGCGCTCCAACGGCCTGGTGCTGCTCAACGGCATCGCGCTGCGCCCGGTCGGCAACGCGCGGCTGACGATCGACCCGGCCAGGCGCAGCGTCTCCTCGGGCGGCGGCCAGTTCACGGTTGAGCTCGCCGGCGTCACCGTCTACCGGGGCGCGATCGAGTGGGCGCTGGGCGGCCCGATCACGCTGCCCGCGAAGGGCGCGGTCGGCGGGATGCCGATCGCGGGCAACGCCGAGATCCGCTTCGGCTCGGCGCTGCAGGGCGTGATCGCGCTGCCGGTGCGGATGGCGTTCATCGAGGCGATCCAGCGCGCCTGCGGGCAGCTGTGCCCGCAGGTCACCGCGGAGGCGACCGTCACCGGCGACAACGCCGCCGGCCTGTTCGCCCGCCGCGCGTGGCGCCTGCAGGTCCGCAACGTCCCGCTCGGCGCCGCCCGCCTGGAGGACCTCGTGCTCGAGCTCGACCCGAGCGCCCGCAACTGGTCGGGCTCGAGCCGGCTGGTCGTGGGCACCGCGATGCCATTCACCGCGCGCGCCGACTGGCAGATCGAGAACGGCGTCCTGCGCAGCGCCACCGCGCGCCTGGAGGGCGTCCGCACGCCGCTGGCGGCGGGGATCTTCCTGCGCCGGCTCGACATCGGCCTGTTCGGCAGCCCGTTCGAGCTGCGCGGCACCACCACGGTCGAGGCCGGCCCGCCGGTCCGCGGCAAGGTCCCGCTCGCGTTCGACGGCGCCTTCAACCTGCGCTTCGGCGGCCCGCCCGGCGACGGCCGCAACTCGGTGCGCTTCGACGGCCAGGTGAAGCTGCTCGACCTGCCGCTCGCGAGCGGCCACGCCCAGCTGTGGCCGGCGGGAGCGTTCGACTTCGGCCTGCGCATCGCCGCGGGCTTCCCCGACCCGACCCGGCCCGACCAGCCCGTCGAGGTGTCCGCGGCGCTGGCGGGCTGGCTGACCCGGACCGCGTTCAACGCCGAGGCCGCGGCCGAGGTCCGCCTGTTCGGCCAGCGCCTGGCGTCGGGCGAGGTCGTGGTCTCGAGCGCGGGCTTCGCGGCCTGCGGCCAGCTCGGCTGGTTCCGCACCGGCTTCGGCCACCGCTGGGGCGAGCCGGGCAGCGTGTTCGCCGGCAGCTGCGACGTCGGCCCGTACCGCGCCCGCCGCGCCCAGGCCGGCCCGGTGACGCTGAACTTCGGCGACCAGCCGGTGGTGCTGCGCTTCCGCGGCGCCCCGCGCGTCGTGCTCGAGGGCCCGGGCGGCCAGCGCATCGAGGGGCCGGTCGTCAACGACCGCTACGTCGCGCTCTCCGACGCCGGCGCGACCTACGTCGCGATCCGGCGCCCGCGCGGGACGTGGCGCGCGTCGACGCCCCCCGACGCGCCCGCGATCGCCGGGGTCGACACCGCCCAGGTGCTGCCCGCCCCGAAGGTCAAGGCGCGCGTGACCGGCAAGGGCGCCAAGCGCGAGCTGCGCTGGACGCTCACGCGCATCCCCGGCCAGCGCGTGACCTTCCTCGAGGACGGCCACGTGCTCGCCCGCACCACGAAGGCGCGCGGCCGCGTGCGCTTCACGCCGCCCGCCGGCCGCGGCCGCGCGCGCCGCGTGCTCGCGCTCGTCGAGCAGCAGGGCGTGCCGCGGGCGACGCTGAAGGTCGCGCGCTACACCGCGCCCGCGCTCAAGCGCCCGGGCAAGCCGCGCGGCCTGAAGGTCACGCGCCGCGGCAGCACGCTGAACCTCCGCTGGAAGCGCGTCGCGGGCGCCGCCCGCTACCAGGTCTACGTGATCGGCCGCCGGCGCGAGCTGTTCATCGTCCGCGGCCGCTCGCTCAAGGTCCCGGGCGCGCGCGGCACGCGCGTCGAGGTCGCCGCGCTGCGCGCGGACGGCGTCAGCGGCGCGCCGGCCCGCGGTCGAGCCAGTTGACGTGCAGGGCGCCGCGCTCGTCGAGCGCTGCGTCCACCCGCCACACCTCCGACAGGCGGTCCGGGGTGAGCACCTCGCGCGGCGG
>Ga0182742_1004259_pt1 | contig 13108 bp, 11 predicted proteins | sample eDN5th37CBELigMG_FD_128880 | JGI IMG/M metagenome (GOLD analysis project Ga0182742, IMG submission 128880) | Enriched Miracle-Growth compost microbial communities from Emeryville, California, USA - eDNA 5th pass 37_C BE-Lig MG (version 2)... ... | reverse complement strand
GCCGATTCGTTGACGATCGCGCCGGGCGGCAGGTCACAATTGAGAATGAGGTTCAGGATCTTCTCGAAGACCTCGTCGCCACGGGTGTCGCCGCGCGGGGGCGATGCGTCGGCCTCGTCCGCGATCAGCTTATCCTGTATTCTCGATGTCTTCGCCATGGTGCTCGCCACCCTCTTTTCGCCGGCCGGCCTGGCCGGATATTGGCCGATGCCGGCGGGCGATACAATAAAGCTCCTCTCACGCCGCCAGGAAACGCTCGTAGATCTTTGCCGCGACGTCCGCCCCGTCATCGGTCTCCAGATCGCCGACCATGGCTTTGACGGAGCCTGGCACAAGGCTATGCAGCTCGTCGAGATACTGCTTGAGCGGATCCCGGTCGTTGGAGGAGACCATCGTCGGCACGGCAAGGAGCGGCAGACGCGCGCGCTTGGGATAGCGCGCCGCTGCCGAATAGGACATGTGATAGGTGCCGAGCGCCTTCAGCACCTCGACCACGAAGTCGTGCAGGATCTCTGCCGGCGGCAAGTCGATATGCCGGCGGTTGGCTTCCGTCGGCTCGTACCAGGGCGAGAAGAGATACTGGTCGCGGCAATAGTGCCAGGCCCAGTTGAATTGGCTGCCGATCATGTCCGGTGCGACCGCCGGCGCGTTGCGCGCCAGATGCTGCTCCTTCTTGACGGCGGACCAAAGTCCCATATTGTCGATGATCAGCCGGCTGACACGTCCCGGCTGCTGGATCGCCGCCTCCGTGGCGATGGACGCGCCCGTATGGGTGCCGAGCAGGCAGCATTCGCCGATCCCGAGCGCATCGATCGCCTCCCACGCCGCGCGGGCGAAATCGGCGATCTCCGGCGTTCCCGGCAGCGGGTCGGAATCGCCGTTGCCGCGCGTGTCGAGGGCGATCGTCCAGCGCCGCTTTCCCATGGCTTCAAGCAGCGGCCGAAGCATCAGCCCGGAGCCGGGAGAAGGATGCATCAGCACGAGCGGCGTTCCCGTCCGCGCGCCGGCCGTCCTGTAATGGACCTGTCCTCCCGGAACATCGACGAAACCGCGCTTCACCGGACGCTCGCTCATTGCACGGCGTCCTTCGGTTTGCGGGCGCGGATGATCGTCCAGGGCAGGCGCCAGCGCTCGCCCAGCCCCTGGTCGTCCTCCGCGAAGGGCTCGATGCGCACGTCGACGAACCCCGCCTTCTCATGCTCGGCGACCATGTCCATCTCCGCCAGTTCCCGCATGAAGGGCTCTGCATTGCGGTCCGAGTGGCCAAGATAGAGGGCGCGCAGGAAATTGTCGGGCGGCGGCAGGAAATCGAGATGGGCCGAGATGCCACCCGGCTCCAGCACGCGGAAGGCCTCTGCAATGAGTTCACGGATGGCCGCGGCCGGCATCTCGTGCAGCAGCATGGTGGAGGTGAAAAGATCGAAGCTGCCGTCGGCGAAGGGTACGTTCACGCCGTCGGCTTGCACGAAACGCACCCGATCGCGCTCCGTCCGGCCTTCGGCGAGATGAGCCGAGAGGCGCACGCAGGAGCCGGAGAGATCGACCCCCACGGCGGTCGTCTCCGGCCCGGATGCGGCAAAGGCGAAGGTGCTGCGCCCGAAGCCGCAGCCAATGTCGATGACGTTCCTCACGGTCTCGTCGCCGAGCAACGCCTTGACATAGCGCGCATGCAGGTCGGCCTTGCCGACGACCCCGCCCGAAGCGCTGGCGCTTTCGCGGTAGATGACCGCCGCCAGCGGGTCCTCACGCAGACCGCCCGGATGCTGGTGAAAATCGTTCTCTTCGTAATAGTCGGGCAGTTTCAGGCCGGGGTCTTCCGTCAGGCGGTTGCCGCCGACCGGGGTGGCGACCAATGCTTCCAGCCCGACCCTCTCAGCGTTCGCGGCCTGCACGATGCCCCAGCGGCCCTCGTATTTCATCTTCTGCAGATTGTGCTCCAGCCAGCCGAAGAACTGATGCTTCGGGCGCTTTTGGAGTTCCGCCTCGAAAGCGGGATAATCGGAGAGGTCCTGGTGACCAAGCGTAATGGCCTCCTCACGCAGCGCGCGGTAGAGCGGACCCGCCCACAATTTGCGGAACGCGCCGATATAGGCCTGGAACGACTTCGTATCGGCATCGAGGGTCAGGCGTGCGAAATCCGGATTCGACATGATGTTCTCCGCTTTCTGGCTGCGTTCAAGGTTTCGCGAGGCCGCCGAAGACGTGCTGGACGAAGGCGTCGGCGTCCACGGACGGGTTCGGGCATTCCGAGCGTCCTTCCAGCCGGGCGACGCGGTCGCGCAGGACGTTGACCTCGGCGGCGAGCGCGACGAGCGACTGGAACAGCTTTTCCGAAACGGCGTCGGTGAAGAAGGCCTGCTGGCTATCGGACATTCGATCTACTCCTCATGGTTCCTGGCGAAACGGGGCGGGACGACATGCCGGGCGAAGACGTCGTCGATCGTCTCGGCCTGCCGGATGAGTTCGACCGCGCCCTCCTCCCCGACGAGCACGCCGGCCGGCCTCGGTATCCCGTTGAACTGGTTGGCGAAGACTTCCGCATACATGCCCGTGTCGAGGATCGCGACGAGATCGCCGCGCGCGAGGGCGGGAAGGCAACGGTCCGCACCCAGCACCGAGCGGAAACAGGTGCCGCCGACGACCTGCACCGTGGCATCGTAGGGATCGTGCATCCGGTCAGCCGGCAGGATGTGATGCCAGAAGCCGCCGGTCTCGATGCGCGGCAGGTTGTTGGTACTGACATCGACATGCGCCCAGACCAGACCGGCATCCGACTTCACCGCGCCGACGGTGGCGAGCAGGAGCTGGCCGTTGCCGACGATGTAGCGGCCGGGCTCCGCCCAGAGTGCAGGGACCGCGCCGAGCGGGGCGATCGCCGCCTTCAGCGCTGCGAGCGCCGCCTCGACCTGGTCCTCCACGGGCACCGGGGCGACCTCTGCGCCGCGCTGCTCCGGCTCGCGCTCGCGTGCCCAGCCGCCGCCGATATCGAGCACGGTGGGCACGAAGCCGGTCTGCCGCGACAGCGACAGCACCGCCTCGCCGAAAGCACCCGCTATGGCGGCGAAGGCTTGCGGATCGGTGGAAAGATGGCCGATATGGCAACTGAACCCGAGAAGCTCCACCGCCGGGGAGGCGTGCAAGCTCTTGAGGATTTCCAGCGAGCGCGGTTGCGTGAAACCCCATTTTGCCCGCCGAGCCGATTCCACGCCCGTGCCATGCTTCAGCGCGGAGCCGTTCATGTAGCGGTCGAGGGCCGCCGGCAGCACCTTCAGCCGCAGGTTCACCCGCGCCCGACGGCCGGTCTCGGCGTGGGCGCGCTCGATGAAGGCCAGTTCCTCCTCGCCGTCGACATTGATCGCCACGCCCTTTTCCATCGCGAGGCGGATCAGCTCCGGGGACTTGTCGCTGCCGTTGAGCGCGACGCGCTCGGGAGGTGTTCCCATGGCGAGCGTGGCGCGAAGCTCCGCCTCGCCGAAGCAATCGCCGCCCGCGCCGGCGCGGCTCAGCAGCGCGCGGATCGCGAGGTTGTTGTTGCTCTTGAAGGAGAAGAGGATTTCGACCGGCCCATCCCAGCGCGCGCGGAAGGCGCGGGCGATGCGGGCGTGGTTATCCAGGATGGTGCGCTCCACGGAGACGGCGAGCGGCGAGCCGAATTCGGCGACGAGCGCGGTAGCCGCCACGCCGCCCACCGTCAGCACACCGTTCGCATTCACATCCAGCCTGTCGCTGGCGATGGCGATGCGTGCCAGCATGTCGGCGCCGGTTCCGCTCATGGCGTATCCTTTCGCAGGCGGTCCGGGATCGTGTGGGTGCCGAAAATGTCCTCATAGGTCTCGCGGCGGCGGATCGCCTCGGCCCGGCCTGGCGAGACGAGCACGTTCGCTGGCCGCCCCATGCCGTTGAACTGGTTGGAGATCACCTCCGCATACATGCCCGTGTCGAGGATCGCCACCAGATCGCTGCGTGCGAGCGCCGGCATCGGCCGCTCCCCGGCCAGAAGCGAGGGGATACAGGTCGGGCCGACGATATCGGCCGTGGTGGAGAAAGCGTCGCGCATGCGGCTTGCCGGGAGCGCGTGATACCAGCTCCGGCTGGTCTCGATACGCATCAGAAGATTGGTGCTGGCGTCGACATGGACCCACGTGAGGCCGAGGTCCTGCTTCACCGCACCCACCGTGGCGAAAAGCACGACGGCGTTGCCGACGAGATAGCGGCCGGGTTCCAGCCAGAGGCGCGGCAGCGGCCGGCCCGCCAGTGCGGACATGAGTGCCGCCGCGACGGCGGCCGCATAGTCCTCGATCCCGTGGGGATTGGCGTCAGGCGCGCGCGATTCCGGCTCGCGCCGGCGCGGCCAGCCGCCGCCGAGATCCAACACATCGGGCCAGAAGCCGGTTGCGGCATGGATTTCCTCCGCTGCCCCGGCCATCTCGCGAGCGACGACGGCCGAGGCTTCGGGGAGATTGGAGAAACGGCCGACATGACAGGAATAGCCGAGCAGTCTCAGCCCCTCCGTCGCGCGGATACGTTTCACAAGATCGATGGCGGCTGGCAGCGACTGGCCCCATTTGGCGCGAGCGAGCACGGTGCTGATCTTTTCCGCCGATTTAAAAAAGGCGCTGTCGAAGGTATCGAAGGCCTCGGAATGCAGTTTCAGCCGCAGATTAACCCGTACGGGCCGTTCCGCCGTGGCGACGCGGGCAAGCACGGCGATCTCGTCCTCATGGTCGATATTGACGACCGAGCCGCGCCGTGCCGCCTCGACCAGCTCGTCCTCCGACTTGTCGCTGCCGTTGACGACGATCCGCTCGCCCGGCAGACCGCTTTCCAGCGTTGCGCGGTATTCGGCCGGGCCGAAACATTCGCCGCCGGCCCCCTCTTCGTTGAGGATCGCGCGGATGGCGAGCGCGTTGTTGGTCTTGATCGCATAGAAGACATCGACGCCGGCCGGCCAATGGGCCTCGAAGGCGGCGCGGAAGGCGCGGTAATTCTGCCGGATCGTGCTCTCCACCGTCACGAAGAGGGGCGATCCGAACCGGCTCAGGAGATCGTCGGCGCGGTGACCGCCGATGCGCAGCATGCCATCCGCATCGGGCGCGAGATCGTCGCCGGGGATGGCGATGCGTTCGAGAAGGGCCGCGCCGGTTTTCGGCATCGTGCTAGCCGCCATATCTGCTGTCGTAGTCATCGGTGGTCAGAAGCCTCTTTTCCAGCGCCTTTGCCTCTTCGAAGCCCATGAGCTTCCAGATATCCTCGATACCTGCAAGCAGATCGGTTCGGTCGACGAGCTCGCCGGTCTCCAGCACATCCTTCATCACCGTGAGTGCGGTCGTCATGGCCTTGATGGCGGCAGCCGGCAGCATTCGCGGCAGGCTGATGCGTTTCACGCCAAGCGCCTTGAGCTCGGGAATGGAGAAGAGCGGCGTGGTGGGGCGAGAACGGATACCAAAGCCCATGTTGATGGAGACGGGAACATCGCCTGCCGCCTCGACGATGCGCGCGATCTGCTCGCGCGACTTGACCGCGTCGGGAAAAATCATGTCCGCGCCGGCCGCCACATAGGCCTTAACCCGCCGCACGGTCCCCTCGATGCCTTCCAGCGCCAGTGCATCCGTGCGGGCGACGATGACGAAATCGTCGTCGGCGCGCGCCAGGCATGCCGCCTCCACCTTCTTCACCATCTCTTCCAGCGAGACGACGTCCTTGCCCGGCATATGGCCGCAGCGCTTGGGGCTCACCTGGTCCTCCAGGTTGACTCCGGCCACCCCCGCCTCCTCGAAAAGACGGACGGTATAATGGACGTTGACCGGATTTCCGTAGCCGTTGTCGGCGTCGGCCGTCAGGGGAATGGAGATCGCCCGCGCGAGATTGCGGCAATGGGCGACATTCTCGGCCAATCCCATGAAGCCGAGATCCTCCACGCCCAGCAACGCATTGGCGATGGCCGCGCCGCTGGTGCAGGCGGTCGCGTAGCCGGCCGCCTCAACCAGACGAGCGCTGTAGCCGTCATAGACGCCCGGTGAAACGATGAAGTCGGACGTCTTCAACAGATTCCGAAGCATTGCTGTCGTTTTGGTCATACCCACTCCCGAGGATCGTGAGGACAATTCGCGATTGTGCCTCGCGAGGCGCTGTCGCCTGAACGTGGTCATTCCTAAATCCCACCGCATAAAGTGTCAACAGTTATTGCGATACGATTGATTATTGCGGCTTAAACCAGCCTCTATCTTATAGAACAACGCTCTTCCGCAGAATTAGCGATAGAAGTGTTGACAGATATTCGCGCAGGTCTATAGTGCCCGGCGAACATAGGAGCACCCCTTGACGCAGCCCGGCCACCCCCGTTTGTCGACAGGTCATCGCATGGCCTCCATTCGCGCCGCAGCCGGCCGGAATGGTGTCGACGTGGCGGCGCTGCCCTATGCGATGCGGGTGATGGCCGAGAATGTCGCGCGCCATGGCCTTGCCGGCAAAGGCAGCGAGGAGGATCTTGCCGCTGTGCTGCGCTGGAGCGAGAACCGCGGCCGGGGCGTTCCACTCCACGTCTCCCGCGTCATCTTGCCCGATTCCAGCGGTCTTCCGGTGCTGCAGGGTCTTGCGACGCTGCGCGATGCGGCCGCGCGCGCCGGCCGAGACCCGCTGGCAGTAGAGCCGCCGGTTCCGGCGGATGTGATCGTCGACCACTCCCTGCAGGTCGACCGCTTCGGCACTTCCGACGCGGAGGCGCTCAACCTGGAGGCGGAGTTCGGCCGCAACGGCGAGCGCTACCGCTTCCTCAAATGGGCGCAACAGGCCTTCCGCCGCATCGGCATCTTCCCGCCGGGATCGGGCATCATCCACCAGCTCAACCTGGAGCGGATATCGAAGGTCGTCGATACAATGACGGTCGGCGGCGAGACCTTCGCCTTTCCGGAATTCGTGCTGGGCGGGGATTCGCACACGCCGATGATGAACGCACTCGGCGTGCTCGGCTGGGGGATCGGCGGCCTCGACGCCGAGGCGGCGATGCTCGGCTATGCGCATGTATTTCCGCTCGCCGAGGTGGTGGGCGTGCGTCTCACCGGGCGGCTGAGACCCGGCTCCACCACAACCGACGCCGCGCTCGCCGTCACGCAGCGCCTGCGCGCCGCCGGGGTCGTCGCGGCCATCGTCGAGTTCACCGGCGAGGGCGTGCGCCATCTCACCGTGCCGGAGCGGGCGACGCTCTCCAACATGGCCCCCGAATATGGCGCGACCGCCGCCTTCTTCCCGGTGGACGGGCAGACGATCCGCTACCTTTCGGCGACCCGTTCGCCGCAGCACGCCGCCTTCGTCGAGGACTATTGCCGGCGCAATGACCTCTTCAGAGACGTCGGCGGCGCGGAACCCGCCTATTCCCGCATCGTCGAGATCGATCTCGGCGAAATCGGCCGCAGCGTCGCCGGCCCCTCGCGGCCTCAGGACCGGCTCGATCTTGCCGACATCGCCGCAGATTTCCGCGCACGGCTGTCGCGCCCGCTGACGGAGGGTGGTTTCGCCGCAAGACCGGCGCCGGCCGGCGGCCTCACCCACGGCACGCTCGCCATCGCGGCCATCACCGCCTGCACCAACACGTCGAACCCGTCCGTGATGATCGCCGCCGGTCTGCTGGCGAAGAAGGCGGCAGCGCTCGGCCTCAGCGTGCCCGCCCATGTCAAGACCTCACTTGCCCCCGGCTCGCGCAACGTCACCCGTTATCTCGCCGATCTCGGCCTGTTGCCGGCGCTGGAAACACTTGGCTTCCATGTCGTCGGCTACGGCTGCACCACCTGCGGCGGCAAGTCGGGCCCGCTGGTGCCGGAGATGGCGGAGGTCATCGACCGGGCGAACCTCGTGGCCGCCGCCGCGCTTTCCGGCAACCGCAACTTCGAGGGCCGCATCCACCGGCAGATCCGCGCAAACTACATCATGTCGCCGCCGCTGGTCGTCGCCTTCGCGCTCGCCGGGCGCATCGATATCGACCTGGAAAGCGAACCGCTCGGCGTCACGCAAGACGGCGTGGCGGTGCGCCTCGCCGATCTGTGGCCCTGCGACGCCGAGGTGGCGGCGCTCGTGCTGCGCGCCGAGGAGGCGAAAAGCGATGCGGAAGGCCCGACCGCCGGAAGCCGGCTGTGGGGGATGCTGGACGCGCCGCGGGGGCCGCTGTTCCGCTGGGATCCGGCCTCGACCTATCTTCTGCCGTCGCCCTTCTTCGACCTCGCCCGTGCGGCGAGCGAAAAGGGCATTGCCGACCGGATCGACGGCGCGCGGGTGCTCGGAGCCTACGGGGACTCGCTCACCACGGACCATATCTCGCCGGGTGGCGAAATTCCGCTCGAGAGTTCCGCCGGGCGCTATCTCACCGGCCTCGGCATCGAGAAGCCGGCCTTCAACACCTATGTCGCGCGCCGCTGCAACCACGAGGTCATGGCGCGCGCCACCTTCGCCAACCTGCGCATCAAGAACCTGCTCGTGCCGGAGTGTGAGGGGGGCTTCACGCGTCTCCTGCCGGAGGGCGACATCATCGATATTTACGATGCAGCTGGCATTTACCGCGAACGGGGCGTGCCGGTGATCGTCCTCGGCGGCAAGGAATACGGCACCGGCTCCAGCCGCGACTGGGCGGCGAAGGGCTCCGTGCTTCTCGGTGTGCGTGCCGTGCTGGCAGAGAGCTTCGAGCGCATCCACCGCTCCAACCTCGTCAGCCTCGGCATTCTGCCGCTACGCTTCCGCCCAGGCGAGGGTTGGCGCCAGCTCGGCCTTACTGGACGGGAGACATTCACCATCCATGGCATCCGCCGGGCGATCGACGAGGGTGCGCCGGTGACGGTGCGGGGCGACGACACCGCCTTCGAGGCGGACCTCGACGTCTCCACCCGCAGCGAGCGGACCCTTCTTTCCCGTGGCGGCCTGCTGATGGAGGTCTACGACGATCTCGTCGCCGGCGGGCCGACGGCCCCTGTTGCGGAGACATCCCGATGACGCTCGACCTGCTGCTCGCCGATGGCGAGATCGTCTTCCCGAACCGCGGTGTTCGGACCGGCTCCATCGGCGTGCGCGATGGAAAGATCGCCGCAATCTACGCGAAGGGCGAGACCGCGCGGGCCGCGCGCACCATCGACTGCCGCGACCGCTGGATCCTGCCCGGCCTGATCGACCCGCACACCCATATCGGCTTCGGTGCTTCGGAGACGGACTTCGCGACGGAATCGCGCTCCGCCGCGCTCGGTGGCGTCACGAGCCTCATGACCTTCCATCGTTCCGAGGACCTGCGGCAATCGACCGGTCCGTGGAAGGAACGCGGCGAGAGCCAGTCGCTGATCGATTTCGGCTTCCATTTCGGCGTGACCAGCCGGCTGCATATCGAGACGCTCGCCGACTGCGCCGCCCGCTTCGGCGTGACCTCCGTCAAGGTCTACCTGATGTACAAGGGCAAGGCCGGATTGGCCAAGGGTTTCACCGAGGTGGACGACGGCCTGCTTCATGCGGCGATGCAGGCCACGGCGCGCATTCCGGGCGGGGTGGTCGGCGTGCATTGCGAGAATGTCGAGGTCATCCCTTACCTCCGCGAACCGTTGAAGGCCGCAGGCCGCAACGACCTTGCGGCCTGGGACGAGCAGAGCCCGGGCTTCCTGGAGGCGGAAAACGTCTTCCGGGTGATGTATTTCGGCGAAAAGACCGGTTGCCCGGTCAACATCGTCCACATGTCAAGCCGGGAAAGCCTCGATATCGTCCGCCGCATGCGCAGGCACGACGGTCCGCCGGTGCATATCGAAACCTGCAGCCACTATCTCTCGCTGACGCGCGCGGCGGACTGCGGCGTCCTCGGCAAGGTCAATCCGCCGCTGCGCTCCCCCGATGACGTGGACGCGCTGTGGGAAGCCGTGGCGGAGGGCACAGTCTCGACCATCGGCTCGGACCATGTGCCGCGCAAGCGGGCGACCAAGGGCGATGATCTCTGGAGCGCCAGCGCAGGCTTTCCCGGCATCGGCACGCTGCTGCCGGTGCTGCTGCACGAGGGCGTGCACCGCCGGGGCATCCCCGTCGAGACCATCGCGGCGGCGACGAGCGCCAATGTGGCAAAACTCTATTCCATCCGCGGCAAAGGCGACATCGCTGTGGGCATGGATGCCGATTTCGCCATCGTCGATCTGGACGCAACGGTGACGGTCGACCACGCCACGCAGGAATCCCATTCGGACTATTCGCCCTATCAGGGCATGCGCCTTTCCGGCGCGCCGGTGCGGACGATCCTGCGCGGGCGCACCCTCGCCATGGATGGACGGATCGATCCGGAGGCGGGCGCGGCTCCCGCCGGCCGGTATCTGCACAGGGACAACAGCTAGGAAACGGGCATGACCAAACGCATCTGGGACGATTTTCTGACGGAACGGGACCGGGAAGTCTATGCCCGCTCGGGCTATGGCAAGCGCGGCGGCTTCGGCAAGCGGCCGGCGCTGTTCATCATCGATGTGCAGTACAATTTCTGCGGCGAGACGCCGGAGGACATCCTCGAAGGACTCAAGACCTACCGCACCCATTGCGGCAAGGAGGCCTGGGAGGCGGTGGAGCATATCGTGCCGCTCCTCCATCTCGCCCGCGAGAAGAACATCCCGATCTTCTACACCGAGAGCGCCCGCCGGCCGGACATGGTCGACAGCGGCGTGCAGGTCGGCAAGAACCATCGCGGCGGGGAGAAGACCGTGCTGGAGGGCACCCGCGCCACCCAGACGCTGGAGGTGCTCGCGCCGCGCCCGCAGGACATCCTGATCGCCAAGCGCAAGCCGTCGAGCTTCTTCGGCACGATCTTCATGAGCCAGCTCAATTTCTTCGACGTGGACACGCTGATCCTGACCGGCTGCACCACCTCGGGCTGCCTGCGCGCCACCGCTGTCGACGCCTATTCCTTTAATTTCAAGGTCGTGGTGCCGGAGGAGACGGCCTTCGACCGCTTCCAGGCGAGCCATGCGATGAGCCTGTTCGACCTCAATTGCAAATATGCCGACGTGATCCCGACGGCGGATGTCACGGCCTATCTGGATGCCCTGCCGCAGGTGGAAGCGTCCGCCTAGACCGCCTTCTCCGCCCCTTTCGCTCCTCAATCTCGGTCGCCAGAAGATGCTGAACACCTTGAACCGAACCGGCCAATTTCTCGAAGGAGACGACGGCGTCGTGCCGAGCACGCTTTCCATCTCCGGCCTCGGGCTGCATTACGGCAGCGTGACGGCCTTCGGCGGCATCGACCTCGATGTGAAGCCGGGGGAATTCATCGCGCTGCTCGGCCCCTCCGGCTGCGGCAAGACCTCGCTTCTCCGGGCGATCGCGGGTTTCGTCGTTCCGCAGGAGGGCAGTCTTCTCCTCAAGGGGCAGGATGTCGCGCGCCGGCCGCCCCGCCTGCGCAATATCGGCGTGGTCTTCCAGAGCTACGCGCTCTTCCCGCATATGAGCGTGCTGCAGAATGTCTGCTTCGGACTGGAATGCCGGGGCATCGCGAAGGCCAAGGCGCTCGCGCAGGCAAAAGCCGCGCTGGAGACGGTCGGCCTTTCCGCCTTCGCCGACCGGCGGCCGCGCCAGCTTTCCGGCGGCCAGCAGCAGCGCGTGGCGCTCGCCCGCGCCATCGTCATCGAGCCGGACCTGCTCCTGCTCGACGAGCCGCTCGGCGCGCTCGACAAGCAGCTCCGCATGAAGATGCAGGGCGAGCTCAAGGCCTTGCAGCGCAGCCTCGGCGTGACGGCGATCTTCGTCACCCACGACCAGGAGGAAGCGCTCGCGATGGCCGACCGCATCGTCGTGATGCGTGCCGGCGCGATCCAGCAGATTGCCACGCCCGAAACGCTGTTTTCCGAACCCGCCACCGGCTGGGTGGCGGATTTCGTCAATGCCGGCAACCTGATTTCCGGCGAGGTGCGGCAGGACGCCGGGCAATGGTCGGTGGAGATCGAAAAGGGTGCCGTGTTCTCCGCCCCTGCGAACCCGGCGGCGGACCCGAAGGACGCGGTCCTGCTCGTTCCCTTCCACAAGATGCGCGCCGAACGCGCCCCGGCCGGCTCGCCCTTCACCGTCATCGCCGCCTATCCGGCGGGGCTTGCCGTCGACCTGCACGTGGCGCACCGCGACCGGGTGCTCCGGGTGCAACTGCCGGCGGCGCGGGCCGCAGAGTTCCCGGCCGGCACGCCGGTGCTGCTGAGCGCGGCCCCCGGCGACGGCACATGGCTTGCGAGGGAATAGGGATGACCGGCGCGACCCTTACGGCAAGCAACCCTTCGCGGCCGGCATTCGGCATCGCGACGCTGCTTGCGCCGATCGCCAGCTTCTACGCGCTGTTCCTGGTGCTGCCCTATACCTATATCCTGTGGCTCAGCGTCACGCGCTACAATTCCACGCTGCTGTTCGAGCCGGTCTTCACGCTGGAGAACTACGTCTCCGTGCTGACGGACGGCTACTATCTGGCGCTGCTCGGCAAGACGATCGGGCTCGGCCTCTTCGTGACGGTCGCGACGCTGCTGATGGGCTATCCGCTGGCGATGAAGATCGTCTCGTCGCGCCCCAGCGTCAAGGCGACGCTGCTGATCCTGGTGCTGACGCCGCTGCTCGTCAACGTCGTCGTGCGCACCTATGCCTGGCTGGTGCTGCTCGGCGACAACGGCGTCATCAACCGCACGCTGATGGATATCGGCCTGATCAGCGCGCCGCTGCCGATCAACCGCAACTTCATATCCGTCGCGCTCGGCCTGATCCATCTCTCGCTGCCGCTGATGGTGCTGAGCCTCGTCAGCATCATGGAAAAGCTTGACCGCACGCTGATCGAGGCCGGCGAGAGCCTCGGGGCGGGGTCGCTGAGGGTGCTGATGAAGCTACATTTCCCGCTGTGCCTTCCGGGTGTGGGCACGGGGTGCCTTCTGGTGTTCTGCACCGTGATCAGCGCCTTCGTCACGCCGCAGCTTCTCGGCGGAAACCAGTTCTCGACGATCAGCACCATCATCTACCAGAAGTTCACCTTCTCGATGAACTGGCCGGTCGGCGCCACCCTGGTCTTCGTGCTGCTCTCGCTGAATTTCGCGGTGATCCTCTTCCACGGCTATCTCTTCAAGGAGCGGTGATGTTCGATCGGCTG
>Ga0182742_1004258_pt1 | contig 13108 bp, 9 predicted proteins | sample eDN5th37CBELigMG_FD_128880 | JGI IMG/M metagenome (GOLD analysis project Ga0182742, IMG submission 128880) | Enriched Miracle-Growth compost microbial communities from Emeryville, California, USA - eDNA 5th pass 37_C BE-Lig MG (version 2)... ... | reverse complement strand
TCGACGAGGAGTATCTCGTGACCATCGAGTCGGGCGGGTACGCCTTCGACGATCCGTTCTTTCGCCGGTGGCTGGAGCTCTACGTGCTGCCGCAGCTCGGATTGGAGCCCGACGCGGCGCCGTGAGGGGCACGCCCGCGAAGGTGGCAGCCCCGTCGTAGGCTACCGCGTTCGCGCCCGGCTGCGCCGATGGGTCCATGGCGCAGCCGGCCCACGATCAGACCGTACCGGCCCGCCGGATCTTCGCAGTCTGCTCCCGCAGCTCGCGCCACCGCATGTACTGCGTCCTCTTCTCCGGTGCCGGGTCCTCGTAGTCCTGCAACCAGAATCGCCACCAATCCAGGTGCGTCCCGAGGGAGCTCACGCGGTGGCGCGGTTGTTTGGTCGAGTGCGGCGCGGTCTTGAAGTAGAGGATGTCGACGGGCTTGCCCATGGCCTTCAGCCGGTTCGCCATCGCGCCGGCGCTGATCAGAGACAGGCCGTGCGGCTCCAGCAGCATCGGGGTCCGGATGCGGCCGAGCTCGGCGTCGGTGAAGGGGCGAATGCGGTCGTTGTACTCGGCCGTACCACCATCGATCTGCGTCGCGGCCGCGTAGGGGAAACGCGAGTGGATGACCGTGTAGTCGGTGTAATACGCCGCCCTGCTCCACCCCGAGATCCCGACGCGCAGGGTGTCGACGTACCCCTGCCGTGCCAGCCACCGGATCGCGGCCTCTGTGTTCTCCATTACCCGCACCCCTTCTTCCTGCGATTCTATATATGGGCGCAAGGATGGCGGCTCTCCGATGAATAGGACCATCATACCGGCGGCGGCCAGTGGCTGGATCTCGTGCCCGCTGAGGTTGAAGGCGCCGTCGATCAGATAAGATGTATCCCAGGGCCGTTCTATTTCATCTTTGTGGAGCACCACGAGCGGATAGCGTCTCCCGGGGGCGTAGTCGACGGGTTTGATCAACCAGCCGTGCGCGGCGGAGTCGTAGCGTGTGGGGAAGGTGATCAGCTCTACCTCGCCGTACTTCCTGTCCCGCAGTCGTGGGTTCAGGTCGGTGAGGATCGTGTGCTGGCCCGTGGCGAGGTCGTAGGCGGCCAACTCCGGCGCGACTGTGAGCGAGTCTTTGATACCGATGACGACGCGGCCGTTCGTGACCGCCGGGTGGCGGCGATTGAACCCCGCGACGACGCCGATCGGTCGCGGCGTACCCCAGGTACCGTCCACCCTCTGCAGCACGGCGAGGGAGTCCGCTTTGCGCAGGATCAGTTCGTCCGTCCCGGCGTCCCAACGAATGACGCTCCACCCCTGCGGTATCGGGACCTGGAGGTACTCGCGGGACGGCACCTTCACCTCGAGCCATGCTGGGGGCAGGGCGGCTCTGGCCTCGTTCTCGGCCGCCGTCGGCGCGTCGAGCGGCAGCAGTGAGCGGATCAGGACCGAACGTCCGTCCGGCGCCCAGAACTGCCCCCGTTCAGCTGCCAGGTAGGGGACGTAGAGTTGGTCCAGCAGCGGCTCGATCGCGCCGGTCTCGAGGTCGATCAGCCCGTAGTAAGCGGCCAGACTCCTACTGAAGAGGTTCCCGTCGTTCCACGCCGCGTGCACCAGTGTATCGATCGAATGTTCGGCCAGGATGTAGGGCCAGAGCAAGGCGTACCGGCCGGTCGGATCCACCGAGAACTCGGAGATGTTACCGAGCAGCCTCTCCGAGGCGATACTGAGGCGCGGTACCGCGGCCGTGGAAGTGTCGCTGGCGGCCTCCCACACCGATGGCTTGGTCCGGCGGCTCCGACTCGAGTCGAAGATCAACCTCGGCTCGCCGCCTCGCCGTGTTGCCGGGGCGAAGTATTGGCGCACCTCATCCGGACCACTCTGCAACATCATGTAAGAGACGATCAAGAGGTGTTGGGCACTGGGCAAGACAGTGCGGTCGTAGGGCGAGATCCCGTCCCGCAGGATCCGATTCACCCGCGCCGTGTCCACGGGGTCGGGGGCGGCGGCGGCGTAGAGCCGCAAGACGCCGTCGTCCGACACGGCATAAGCCTTGACCGGGGTGGGGTGATCGGTCAGGGCGCGGAGCCGCCCCGTCTCGATGTCGACGGCGTACACCTGCGGCACCTTACCCGGCAGCCTCCCCACGAAGGTGACGGTGCGGTTGTCGCCCAGGATGGCGAGCTGCGTGATCGCAGATGCGGCTTGGTCGGATTCGTCGCCTTCGAAGGGGATCGAGATGATCGGCCGCGGGCGCTGCCTGGGGTTGGCGAGCGCCTCCTCGGTGTCGAACACCAGCAGAGAGTAGACGTTGACGTTGCGTTCCAGGTCGCCGTGCCAGACCACCGTGGCGAACTTGGAGCCGTCGGGGGAGAAGACGAGGAACTTATCGTCGTAGCCATAGTTGCTTTCGATCCGGACCATGTTGATGGCGTCCTGGATCGTGATCGGCGTTCCCACGACGTGGGCGACGTCGCCTCCCGGGAGTTCGACCGGCGGCATCATGTCGACCGCCGGTGGCCCACTACCACAGGCAGCGGCGAGGAGTGCGAGGAGCAGGTGCTGCGGGCGGAGTCGTGTCATCTCGGTATCCCAGATCGTCGTTGACGGGCAGGTCGCTGCGCGCGCGGCTCCGTGCGGCTACGGAACGCTGTGCGCACGTGGGCTACGGTAGCGTCGTGTTAACTACGAACGAGGGGATACCTTCCCTACCAATCCCGCTGGTGGCAGCTGGCTCGGTGCAGCACGGCAGAGCCCGACGCGCAGGAACGAAGACCTCGCGGGGCCCTCGGGAGGCATTATTCACGCCCGCGGGTGCGCCTTCTCGTACACACGCTTGAGACGTTCCTTGGAGGTGTGGGTGTAGATGCGGGTGGTGGAGAGCGACGCGTGGCCGAGGAGCTCTTTGACGGCCATGAGGTCGGCTCCTGCGTCGAGGAGGTGGGTGGCGAAGGAGTGGCGGAGGGAGTGGGTGGAGAGTCCGGCCTCCTCGGCGATCTTGTCGAGGAATTTGCCGACGATGAGCTGGATCTGGCGGGTGGAGAGGCGCCGGCCGTGCTGCGAGATGAACACCGCGCGCCGGTCGGCGCCGGTCGCGGCGCGGGCGACCTCGTTGCGGCGGACCTCGTAGCGACGCAGGGCGCGAACGGCGGACTGGCCGAGCGGGACGATCCGTTCCTTGCGCCCCTTGCCGCGGACCCTGACCTGGTCGCCGATCAGGTCGAGGTCGTCGAGGTCGAGGCGCTGGAGCTCGGCGAGGCGCATCCCGGTCGAGTAGAAGGTCTCGAGGATGGCCAGGTTCCTGGCGCCGAGGAAGCCGCCGTCGGCGGCGCGGTACTCGGCGAGGAGGAAGAGTTTCTCGACCTGCTCGCGGGTGAGCCAGCCGGGGAGGCGTCGTTCGAGCTTGGGGGAACGGACGGCGCGGCCGGGGTTGAGCTCGATCACCTCCTCGCGGTGGAGGAACCGCAAGAACGAGCGTACGGCGGAGAGCTTGCGCACGATCGTGGTGCGGGCGAGGCCGCGGCGGTGGAGTTCGGCGAGGAAGCCGCGCAGGGCGAGGCGGTCGACGCCGTCCCAGTTCCATTCGCTCCCGTAGTACCGGTCGAGGAAGGCGGTGAACTCCTCGAGATCTCGCCTGTAGGCCTGCGTGGTGTGCGGGCTGAGCTGACGGCCGTCGGCCAGGTGGCGGAGGAAGGTGTCTAGCATCGGGATTCGGGTACCGGGGGTCGGGGGTTGGGGGTCAGGGGGTCAACCCACCTTTGCGGCGATACGAGCCGGTTCGATCCCGTTTTCCGCTAGCCAACGCTGGAAATCGGCTGCCCCGCGCTCGGCGAGCTGCCGGCGGCGTTCGTTCTTGTCGCGGGCGGGGTTCGCGAGGGGGTCGAGGAGCCCGAAGTTGGAGTTCATGGGCGCGAACTCGTTGGGGTCGGCCTCGCGGAGGTAGCGGTACAGCCCGCCGAGCATGGTGGTCGGGGGTGGTAGGACGGGGTCGAGGCCGCGGAGGATGCGGTCCAGGTTGACCCCGGCGAGGATCCCGGAGGCGGCGGACTCGGTGTACCCTTCGACGCCGGTGAGTTGGCCGGCGAAGATGAGGTCGGGGCGCCCGGCGGGTGCGCCGTAGGGGGCGAGGTGCGCCGGGAAGTTGAGGTACGTGTTGCGGTGGATCGAGCCGTAGCGCAGGAACTCGGCCTCCTCGAGACCGGGGATCATACGGAAGACGCGGCGCTGGGCGCCGGTCCGGAGCCGGGTTTGAAAGCCGACGATGTTCCACATCTGCCCTGCCCTGTCCTCGCGCCTGAGCTGGACCACGGCGTAGGGGGTCTTACCGGTGCGTGGGTCGCGCAGCCCGATGGGGCGCATGGGGCCATAGCGCAGGGTGTCGTCGCCGCGGGCGGCCATGACCTCGATGGGTAGGCACCCCTCGAAGTAGGGGACCTCGGGGTCGAGTGGGTTGGCGCAGGCGACGTCGTCTGCTGGATCCTTCGCTGGTGGTGCCTCCCCGTCGATAACGATCCCTTCCCACTCGTGGCCGGGGTAGATCTCGGCCTCGCGGAGCGCGGTCAGGAAGGCGTAGTACTGGTCGCGATCGAGGGGGCAGTTGAGGTAATCGCTGCCGTCGCCCTTCCCCCAGCGCGAGAGGAAGTAGGCGATCTCGAGGTTGATCGACTCGAAGCTGACGATGGGGGCGATGGCGTCGTAGAAGGCGAGGCCTTGTTCGCCCAGGAGCCGTTGGATCTCCCTGGTCAGCTGAGGCGAGGTCAGCGGGCCGCTCGCGATGATGGCGGGCCCCTCGGGGAGGGCGGTGACCTCGCGTCGTTCGATGCGGATATTGGGGTGCGACTCGATGCGCGCGGTCATCTCAGCGGCGAAGACCTCGCGGTCGACGGCTAGGGCGGCGCCGGCGGGGACGCGGGCGGCCTGGGCGGCGTCGAGGAGGATAGAGCCGAGCGCGCGCATCTCCCCTTTGAGGAGCCCGTGCGCGTTGGTCGGGTCCTCGCTCTTGAAGGAGTTGGTGCAGACGAGTTCGGCGAGGCGGTCGGTCTGGTGCGCGGGGGTCTGTCTGACCGGCCGCATCTCGACCAGGGTGACGTGGTGGCCGCGGGCGGCGAGCTGCCAGGCCGCCTCGCACCCCGCGAGCCCGCCGCCGACGACTGTTACTTCGGCCATCCTCACGACTCCACGGCTTCCGCTATGAGCTCGAACTTGCAGGTCGGGCAGAGCAGGAACTCGCCCTTGGCCTTGGTGCTCTTGGCGACCATGAACGGGTTGCTGCACTGTGGGCAGGGGTTGGCGACCGGCTTGTCCCAGCTCGACCAGGTGCAGTCGGGGTAGCGGGTGCAGCTCCAGAAGACCTTCCCCCTGCGGCTGCGTTTCTCCGCGATCTCGCCCGCGCCGCAGGAGGGGCACTTCACACCGGGCACGGTGACCGACTCGGTGTACTTACACTTTGGGTAGTTGCTGCAGGCGATGAAGGTGCCGAGCCGCCCCTCGCGCTCGACGAGCTCGCTCCCGCACTTGGGGCAGGGCTTGCCGAGCGGGCGCGGTTCCTTGCGCTCCTTCTTGTCGAGCGGCTTGGTATAGCTGCATTCCGGGTAACCGGAGCAACCGAAGAAGCGGCCGTGCCGGGACCACTTGAGGACGAGCGGCTTACCGCACTCCGGGCAGCTCTCGGCATCGGCGTCGACTACCTCGCGGAGCACCGCCTCGCTCTGCGCCTCGCCCGCGCTGAGCTTCTCCTTGAACGGCCCGTAGAAGTCCTCGAGGACGCGGCGCCAGTCGAGCTCGCCCTCCTCGATCTGGTCGAGCCGGGTCTCCATCACGCTGGTGAAGTCGACGTCGAAGAGCTCGGGGAAGAGCCGGATCAGGAGCTTGGCGACGGTCTCGCCGAGCGCGGTCGGGTGGAACCGCTTCTCGCGTAGCTCCACGTACTTCCGGTCCTTGAGCGTGGAGATGATCTGGGCGTACGTCGACGGCCGGCCGATCCCCTTCGACTCGAGCTCCTTGACCAGGCTCGCCTCGCTGTAGCGCGGCGGTGGCTGGGTGAAGTGCTGGGCCGGCTCGAGCGCCACGAGGCGGCAGGTCTGGCCCTGCGCGACGTCGGGGAGCGGCGCCTCGTCGTCGAGGGTGCGGCGGTCGCCCTCTTCGCGGGCCTCGCGGTAGAGGCGGGTGAAGCCATCGAACTTGAGGACCGACCCGGTGGCGCGGAAGAGGTAGCGCTCGCCGCTCTTCCCCACGAGGTCGAAGTCGATGGTCATGGTGTCGTAGACCGCAGGCGCCATCTGGCCGGCGACGAAGCGGAGCCAGATCAGCTCGTAGAGCCGGAACTGGTCGCGGTCGAGGTACTTCTTGACGCTCTCGGGGTGGCGCGCGGCCTCGGTCGGGCGAATCGCCTCGTGGGCCTCCTGCGCCCCCTTCTGCTTCTTGGTCCCCCAGAGCCGCGGGCCGCCGGGCGCGGCGTAGCGTTCACCGAGCTGCGCGGCGATCCAGTCGTGCGCCCCCTGCGCGGCGACCGGCGCAACACGGGTCGAATCGGTACGCATGTAGGTGATCAGACCGACGGAGCCCTCGCCGCCGAGCTCGATCCCTTCGTAGAGCTGCTGCGCGACGCGCATCGTCTTCTGCGCGGCGAAGCCGAGCCGCTTGGCCGCCTCCTGCTGCAGGGTGGAGGTGGTGAAGGGGGGCGGCGGGAGCTTGACCTTCTCGCGTCGCTTGATAGACGACGCGGTGAAGGGGACGCCCGCGAGGTCGGCGACGACGGCGGTCGCGGCTGCCTCGTCGCCTAGACGGAACGCCTTGCCGCCGATCTGGTGGAGCTTGGCGTCGAACTCCTGGCCCGCCTGCTCGAGGTGGGCGGTGATCGACCAGTACTCCTCGGCGACGAAGGAGCGGATCTCCTCCTCGCGCTCCGTGATCAGGCGGAGCGCGACGGTCTGGACACGGCCGGCCGAGAGCCCGGGCCGGATCGGTTTCCAGAGGAGGGGGCTGACCTGATAGCCCACGAGGCGGTCGAGGATGCGGCGCGCCTGCTGTGCCTCGACCTTGCGGAGGTCGAGGACGGTGGGCTCCTCCAGGGCGCGGCGGATCGCGTCACGGGTGATCTCGTGGAAGAGGACGCGACGGAAACGCGGGCCGTCCGCGGTGCGCCCCGCGTCGTCTGGAGAATAGCCGAGCTGCTCCGCGACGTGGTACGCGATCGCCTCGCCCTCGCGGTCCGGGTCGGTGGCGAGGAGGACCTCGTCGGCGGCCGCGGCGTCGCGGCGGAGCTCCTGGAGGATCTTCCCCTTGCCGCGGATCGTGACGTACTTGGGGGTGAACCCCTTGTCGACGTCGACGCCGAGCTCGCGTTCCGGGAGGTCGCGTACATGGCCCACGGAGGCACGGACGCGGTACCCCTGGCCGAGATACTGACCGATCGTCCTGGCCTTCGCGGGCGATTCGACGATCACCAGTTTGGTCTTGCGGTTCTTCTCTGCCGCCATTCTTCCCCAATCCCCGGGGCCGGCGCCACCCGAGCGGCGTTGCTTCCGGCCCGTTTACAATAGACTTCGCGGGTGCATCCGCTCCCTTGGAATACCCCCATCCCCTTTACCCGTTTCGCCGGGATGCTACCGGAATCGGCGGTATGAGTAACGATGCGTGGCGGGTGCTGGCCCGCCCGAATCCGTGCTCGTTCGACCGAACAGCCCCCGGCGCCTGGGCGTTGGCACGGGGGGCGGCGTTCAGTGCATCAGCGCAATGATCTCCGAGGTCACATCTTCGATGGCGCGCCCTTCGACGTCGACGCAGGCGTCGGCCAGGCTGTAGAGCGGCTCGCGCTCCTGGATGAGGAGCCGCGCTTTCTCGACCGGGTCGGGCGCGTTGGCCAGGAGCGGGCGGTGCGTGATGGTCCGCATCGCCCGTTCGACGGCTGCTTCGGGTGAGATGCGGAGCCAGACGATCAGAGTCTCCGGGCCGAAGAGGTCGAGGAGGTCGGGTTGCGTGACCCAGCCGCCGCCGGGGGCGAGGACCACGTGCTCGAGGCCCGCGAGCTCTTCGGTCAATATCCGTTCGAGCCGCCGGAACTCGGCGACGCCGTGGAGCTCGAAGATCTCTGGGATCGTCAGCCCGGTCCGCCGTTCGATCTCCTCGTCGAGGTCGATGAAATCCCAGCCCAGACGTTGGGCGAGGAGCCGGCCGATGGTGGTCTTGCCGGCCGCCATGAAGCCGATCAGCACCACCCGGGTGATCGGCTCGGCTGACGGCATGTCGGCGAAATCTTCGCGTTCCGGATGCGTCACCTCGTCAACCGGCCTCGGCATGCTGGTGCTTCCCCCGGCTGTTGACCTGAGCGAGGTAGCTGTCGAAGTTGCGAAGCGTCTCGGTCATCGAATCGCCGCCGAACTTTTCCAGCATGGCGTCGGCCAGGACGATCGCGACCATGGCCTCGCCGACGACGGCTGCGGCGGGGAGGGCGACGACGTCGCTCCGCTCGCGGATCGCTTCGGCGGGCTCGTCGGTCCTGAGGTCGACGCTCCTGAGGGGCCGCATCAGGCTGGAGAGCGGCTTCATGGCGCCACGGATCACGAGGGGCTCGCCGGTCGTGATCCCGCCCTCGAGGCCACCGGCCTGGTTACCGAGGCGACGGTACCCGCCGGTCCTGTAGAACGCCTGATCGTCGCGCGCGGCTTCGATCTGGTCGTGTACGGCGGAGCCGTGGCGCCGCGCGATGTCGAAGGCGTGGCCGATCTCGACCCCTTTCATCGCCTGGATCGAGAGGATCGCCTGGGCGAGGCGGCCGTCGAGCTTACGGTCCCAGGAGACGTGGCTGCCGAGCCCGACGGGGAGGCCGCGGACGACGACCTCGAAGATGCCGCCGAGGGTGTCGCCGGCCTGCTTGGCGGCGTCGATCACCTCGATCATCCGCTCCTCGGCGTCGGGGTCGAGGGTCCGGAGGGGGGACTCGTCGGCCACGGCGTTGAGGTCCTCAGGGAGGGTCTCGGGGGGTCGCGCGGCTACCGGGCCGAGCTCGACGACGTGGCTACCGATCGTGATCCCGAACTCGCGGAGGAAGCGCTTCGCGATGGCGCCGGCGGCGACGCGGGCGGTCGTTTCACGAGCGGAGGCGCGCTCCAGGATGTCGCGGGCGTCGGTCCGGTCGTACTTGAGGATCCCGACCAGATCGGCGTGGCCCGGGCGGGGGAGGAAGACCCGACGCAGCGCGCGGTCGGTCGCGTCCTCGGCCGGCGCGGTGTGGGACATGGCCTGCTGCCAGTTCTTCCAATCGTTGTTCCAGATCACGAGCGCGATCGGCGCGCCGATGGTCTCGCCGAGCCGGATCCCCGAGATGATCTCGGCGCGATCCTGCTCGATCTTCATCCTTCCGCCACGACCGTACCCCCCCTGCCGGCGCTTGAGTTCAGGGTCGACGTCGCGTTCGATATCGATCTGGAGCCCGGCGGGCACCCCTTCGACCAGAGCCACCAATCCGCGGCCGTGCGACTCCCCGGCCGTGTAGAAACGGAACTGCATCCTCCACCTCTATCTTCAAGGAAAGAGCCCGGTCGGTACCGGGCTCTCAGTTCGGGCCTCTCATTATATAGATGGAAGAGGCCGAGTTGTCCAGCTTTCGGCGGAGGCGCGGGGTGGCGCGGCTGGGGCGGAGATCAGTTCCCGTCCCTGATGATGTGCGGCGTCACCATGATCAAGAGGTCCTTCTTGATCTCTTGATTCAACGTCTTACGGAAGAACGCGCCGACGATCGGGAGACTGCGCAGGATCGGGATCCCGATCACAGCTTCGTTCTTCTCGACGATGGTCAACCCGCTGATCACCGCGGTCTCGCCGTTCTCGACCAGGACCTGCACCGAGGAGGCCTGCTTGTCGAAGACCATACCCAGCTCGGCCTCGGCGAGGAGCCTGATGCCGGAACGTTCGGCGTGGACGTCGAGCAGCACCTGGTTCCCGGTCACGTGCGGGGTGACCTTGAGAATGATCCCGGTGTTCTTGAGCTGGACGTTGGCGCGTGCGCCGCCGACACCGCCCGGGTCGAGGACGCGGATCGGAGTCTCCTCACCAACCTGGACCATCGCCTCGCGGTGGTCGAGGGTGCGCACGATCGGGCGCGCCTCGATCTCGGCGACGCTGAGGCTGGTCAATGCGTCGATGAAGGTGCTCAGCCGGTATCGACCGAGGACGAGCGAGCTGATGAACTGGAAGGTCGCGCCGGTGACGCGCGCGTCCGCCGCGGCGTTGCCGAGCGCGGCGATGGCGTCACCGGTGAGCCAGACCGGTGTGCCGGCGCCGGGCACCAACCCGGAGAGGGGCCGGGCCTGGTCCTGCAGGTCGTAGGAGACGCCGAGCTCGTCGAGCGCGGTGCGGTTGATGAAGATGATCTTGGCCGCGATCTCGACCTGCGGCGTACGCGCGTCGAGCTGCGCGATCATCGGCGCGATCCGCCCCTCCACGACCGAACGACCGTCGGTAACGACCACGGTGTTGGTCGCCGAGCTGGTCGTCGCGCTGCCGCGCGGTGAGAGGAGCCCCTTGACCGCCGGGAGGAGCGAGTCGACACTGGCGTACTTGATAGTGAACGGCCGGGTGATCAGCTCCTCGACCTTCTCCTGCTCCCGCAGGTTCTCGACCTTGTCGACACGGATGATACCGCTCTCCATCTCCTGGGCGGAGAGGCCGTAAGAGGCGAGGAGGGCGGAGAGCGCGACATCCCAGGGTTGGTTGCGGATGTCAGCGGTGATCGTGCCCGAGACCCCCTGGCCGATGACGATGCTCCGCCCCGAGAATTCGGCGAAGGTCGCGATCACATCGTTGATCGGCGTCGCCTTGAAGAATACGGTGATCGGCGGCTCAGTCCGCTTGGGTCGTACGGGGACCGGCGAGATCGACGAGGGCTCACCGAGCGGCGCGGCGGGCTCCGGCGTCTGCGTAACACCGCTCGCCGCGGGCGGCCGGGTAGTATCGGCTGGGGCGGCCGGCCTGGTCGTGTCGGGTTCGGCCAGCGCGCCGGCTGATTCCTCGGGGAGCGCCGTGGTCAGCGCGAAGTCGTCGGCAGACGCTTCGTTCGGGGTCGACGTCGACGCGAGTGCGCCCCGGGCGCGCCAGGGGGTGAAGGTGCCTTCCGGGTTGGGGAAGGAGATACGGACCACCCCGCCTTCGTTCCGGATGGTATACTCGACCGCCTTCTTCAGATCGAAGACGAGGCGGACGACGCCGGGCTGGAACTGGCTGACGCGCAGCGCCTCGATCCCCCCGCGCCGGATGTCGGGGAAGCGGGTACGCGGCAGGGTTTGCCGGGCGTTGGTCACGTCGACCACGACACGTTCGGGGTTCGGGATCCGGAAGTCTTTGACGGAGACGGCGCCATCGAATTCGATGACGATCTCGGTACGGCCGTCGACCGGCAGGACACTGACCTCGCGGACCGAGGCCGGGTCCGTCGTGAGGGCGAACCAGAGAGCCAGTACCCGGATCATGGCCGACCTCCTTCCTCATTGTTGCGTTTCAACACCAACTCCTCCTGCCGGACGATACCGAAATTTTCGACGGCGAAGACGACTTTCCTGTCTGCGATACTGATGACCCTGGCGTTACCTACCAGATCGCCTCGCCGGACCCGGTAGATACGCCCCGTGCCGTCGCTCAGGAGCGCGACGCTCCGACCATCGGCGGAGACGATCACCCCCTGGAGCGAGAGGTCTTCGAAGCGCGGGCCGAGATCGTTGCGGGCGGCTAGCGAGGCGAATGGGTCCCGCCGCGGCTGGACCGGGTAGACGAAGTACTCCCGCTCGAACTTCAGCTCCACCTCTTCCGGCGGCTTGGCCGCGGCCGGCTTGGCCGGCTTCGACCCCTTGGCCGCGGTCTGCTGCGCCGCGGCCGGGGCGGCCGAGAGCAGCAGTGTGAGTAATACCATGCGGAGTGCAACCGTGCGCATCCTCTATCCTCCTCACGAAGCCGCCTGCGCCGCCGGCGGCAGCACGTACGTCTTGATCTTGAACTCCGCCTGCAACCGCACCGCATCGGACTGCGACTGCTCTTGCCGCACCTGGAGCTTGAGCTCGTATGGGGTCACGATCCTCCGCAGCGAAGCGATCGCGGACAGATAGCGGCCGATGTCGTGATACGCACCGTATACGGCCACGTTATAGGTGTGCAGGGTATAATAAGCGCTCCGTTCTTCGTCGCTGGGGTTGAGGAGCGCCAACTCGACTCCATTCTCCCGCGCCAGGAGGGTCAGGTCGTAGAGGAGTTCAGGGACCTCTTCGCTGCGCGGAACCAGCTCTTCGAGGCGGCGGATGTGCGACTCGTAGAGCGCGAGCTTCTTCTCGAGGTCTTGGCCACCGTGCTGGGCCCTGGTACGCGCGCTCGCGTTGCGTGCCTCCAACGTCTCGAGCCGCTTCTCGAGCTTGGCCAGCTCCTCTTGTTTGGAGCCGTGATAGAAGTACCAGTATCCCAGCAGCAAGAGGAGCGGTGCGAGCGCGAGGACGAGCTTCTTCTGGACCTGCGGGTCGCTAGGCAACAGCGCCATCTCAGTTACCCTCTAGCTGTAGTGGCACGGTCGTCAGGATCTCGAGGGGCGGCTCCTCGTAGCGAGCCGTGATGCTGAACTGGTGCAGCGTCCGCTCGCCCTGATCGCGCACTATCTCGGTCCTGGTGAGCTGGACTCCCTGGATGAAGGGCGAGGCCTCGAGATCCTTGAGGAAGCGCGTGAGCGCGAAGGTGTTACCGGTACGCCCCACGATCTGGAACGACACTTCATCGTCGCCGGGGGTAGCGGAGATCTGCGTGAGCCAGGTATAGTCCGGCAGCGCGCGGCTGATCTCGTCGAGGAGGTGCGCCCAGATGTTGCGCTCGGCGTCGATCTCCTGGATCATGACGAGCTTGGCCGCGATCGTGTCGCGCCGCGCCCGGACCTGGTCCTGTTTGGAGATCAGCGCGCTGTAGCGAATCGAATCTTGAACTGCCTGTTCGACACTGAGCTCGAGTTCCTGGCGCCGCTCGTTGGTACCGAGGTAGAGCCAGGCGGCGGTACCCAGACCGATGAGCCAGGCGCCGGCGATGGCGATCGTCCAGCGGTCCACGCCGCGGATGGCGCTGCCGCGGAAGAGTGACAATCCGGCGGCCGTGCCAGACTTGCGGG
>Ga0182742_1004257_pt1 | contig 13110 bp, 11 predicted proteins | sample eDN5th37CBELigMG_FD_128880 | JGI IMG/M metagenome (GOLD analysis project Ga0182742, IMG submission 128880) | Enriched Miracle-Growth compost microbial communities from Emeryville, California, USA - eDNA 5th pass 37_C BE-Lig MG (version 2)... ... | reverse complement strand
TCAATTATAATAATGTCGCCCATAATACATTTTTACAGCTTTCTGCTGAGTGGGGGATACCAATGGCATTATTCTTTTTAAGCTATGTCTTTTTCTTACTTGGAAAAGTAACCGTTCAGGGATTACAAGCAAGTACAATGAATTTTGTGTTAAGAGATATTATTTTTATTTTATTAATCGGCTCGATGGCTATTTCATTAAATAATGCTAGGATGCTTTGGTTGTTTTTGGGGGCATTGGTGTTTGCTATTAGCAGGAAAAACGATTATGATAAATGATTTTTATTGATGTTCTCCATTAATTGAAGGGGGTGATTTTTGATGAAAATAAGTATCATCGTTCCAGTTTTTAATTGTGAACAGTACCTTAGGCAATGCATTGAAAGTGTACGATCACAGTCCTATCAAGATATCGAAATTTTATTAGTTAATGATGGGTCAACTGATAATAGTGAAGAAATTTGTAAGGAGTATGCAGAGAAATACCACAATATTTCCCTCATTAATAAAAAAAATGGGGGGGCAGCAGATGCTAGAAATATGGCGATGGTACAATCTACCGGCGACTATCTCATGTTTCTGGATTCGGACGATTATTTTATTGGGGATTTCTTAGTTAATCTAGTTCAACTTTTTGGTGATAAACCCAATTTAGATTTTGCCTTTTTTAGATATAAACGATATTTTCAACAATCTGATCTTTGGGAAGAGCCTCAGATGAATATTGACGAAAATGAAATCAATGGAATAACAGGAGCAGAATGTTTAAAATACATCCTAGAAAATAATAAAGGGTTTAAATGGTATTCGTGGCTTTATGTCATCAAAAGAGAGTTTGTCTTAACAAATAATTTGTTTTTTGAAAAGAGAAAGTACTATGAAGATATATTGTGGACACCAAAAATCTTCTTGAAAGCTGAAAATGTAGCTTATTTTGATTATCCGGCGTATGTGTATAGGCTTCAACGAAAAGGTCAGCTGACATCCGCTTATTCTACTTTTGAAAACTTAAATGATAGTATTTATGCGGCAAATTATTGGTATAAGTATTTGAGACAAACCAAAATAGATAAGGATTTAAAGGAAAGACTTCTAAGAAACTTTGCAGACAATTACTTTGTCTCTATTTGGTATTCGGGATTTTTAAAAAGCCATGAGAAAAGCCAACTATTTTCCGTTTTAAAAGAAAATAGTCATTTACTTAAATATAATAATAGTTTCCTTAGCAGGTTTACAGCAATATTATGTAATACCATAGGTTATCGGTTATGTTCATGGTTCTTTAAAAATATCGTTAAGATAAAGCGATCGATAAAAGTCCAATTAAATTAGATCAATATTTTATTGCTTTTGATCGTAAAAATAACCCTAAAAAGGAGTTAGAAACTTGGGCATTTTAGTTAGTATAAATTGTATTACCTATAACCATGAGGCATGTATTGCAGATGCTATAGAGGGTTTTTTAATGCAAAAGACTGATTTTGAGTATGAAATTCTCATTGGTGAGGATTGTAGTACAGATAATACGAGAGAAGTGATTGAGGGATATATAAAGAAGTATCCTGGGAAAATTCGGTTAATAACATCAGAAAGCAATGTAGGCTGGAGAGCCAATGAAATGCGACTTCTCGAAAATTCTAGAGGGAAATATATTGCTATATGTGAAGGTGATGACTATTGGGTTGAGGCAAATAAATTACAAAAACAAGTAGATTATATGGAAAGTCATCCTGAATGTAGCTTATGTTTCCATGCAGCTGATGTCGTAAATAATCAGGGATATACAAGTGGTAAACAAGTAAAACCCTATAATGAGAGCCGGATTGCATCGATGAGGGATATGATTGTGATTGGAGATTTTTCCCCAACAGCCTCCTATTTGTTTCCAAAGAAATATGTTGAGAATCTCCCTCTATTTTATCAAAATGCTCATGTAGGAGATTATCCTATGCAAATGTGGCTTTCAAGTGAAGGTTATGCATATTATATTGATGAAGTTATGTCGGCCTATCGGACCGGAGTGCCAGGATCTTGGACTAGTAAGATAAATTCTGGAAACCCACTTAAGGTCATTGAGAAATATATACGTCATAAAGAGCAAGACATGGAACTTTTGGATAAATTTAACGAATATCATAACTATAAGTTTTCTGATGAAGTGGAAACAGCAAAAGTAAAAAGAGAGTTTGAAATTTTATTGCTACAAAATAATATTCTAAGGGTTAAATCAAAAAAATTTAAACCTTTATATGTTGAACTAGGTCTTGTTGAAAAAGCGAAATTGTACACTAAATACTTTTTCCCGAACATTTCTACTAAATTATTAGAATTGAAAAGAGGTATTCGTTAGCATTTTAGGAGGCATGAATGAAAATATTACTAACATCAGCAGGTAGGAGAGGATATTTAGTAAGATATTTTAAAGAAGCAGTTAAAGATGGGGAAATCCATGTTGCCAATAGTGATCCATATGCAACAGCCATGCATTTTGCTGATGAATCTATTGTAACCCCTCTTATTTATGAAAAGACATATATTCCTTTTCTATTAAAGTATTGTGAGGAAAATTCAATTAATGCAATTGTTCCTCTATTTGATATTGATTTGCCGGTACTGTCAAAAAGTAAAAGACAATTTGAAGGAAAAGGCGTAAGTGTCATCGTTTCTAATGAAGAAGTAATAAGGATTTGTAATGATAAATGGGAAACATATAATTTTTTGAAACGAAACGGTTTTAGGACACCGATTACATTTAGGACATTGAAAGAAACAATGAAAGCCGTTAATGAAGGAAGCATATCCTTTCCATTAATGCTCAAACCTAGATGGGGGATGGGGTCTTTACTAGTATTTGATGCGGAGAATGAAGAGGAATTATTAATGTTTTATAAAAAAATTAAGAGAAATATCCCTAAGACCTACTTAAATTATGAAGCGCAAAAGGATTATGATAAGTGCGTAATTATTCAGGAAAAAATAGTAGGTGAGGAATATGGTCTTGATATTATTAATGACTTAAATGGACAATATCAAAATACTGTTAGCAAAATAAAAATAGGTATGAGAGCTGGGGAAACAGATTGTTCAGAGACTACTATATCTGAAGAATTACAACATGTAGGGCAACGATTGGGTCAAAGTATTGGGCATATAGGTAATTTAGATGTTGATATTTTTCTAAATGAAAAAGGAGCATATATCCTAGAAATGAATGCTAGGTTTGGTGGTGGATATCCTTTTAGTCATATGGCGGGTGTGAATTTACCAAAAGCAATTGTAGGATGGTTGCAAGGAAGGGATATAAGTTGTAATTTGCTAAAGGCAAAATCAGGGGTTGTTGGGTTTAAAGATATTAATGTATTTTCAAATGATAATATAAACGAAGCTATAGTGGAAATGAGAAATAAAACAGAGAGCAGGGTGTAGGATGAAAGGGATTATTTTAGCTGGAGGTAGTGGAACGAGGCTGTATCCAATAACCCAGGCTTTATCTAAGCAGCTGTTACCCATTTATGATAAACCAATGATTTATTATCCTTTATCTGTCCTTATGTTGTCAGGAATTCGCGAAATTTTGATTATTTCAACACCCAAAGATATTCCCTTGTTTATGGACTTACTAGGAGATGGTTCACATTGGGGAATTCGACTTGAATATGCAATCCAAGAGCATCCACGAGGTTTGGCGGATGCTTTTATTATTGGGGAAGAATTCATTGGAGATGATAGCGTTTGTCTTATTTTAGGTGACAATATTTTCTATGGCCAAGGCTTTACTCCAGTATTAAAACATGCTGTAGGCTTAAAAGAGGGAGCAATCATATTTGGTTATCAAGTAAAAGATCCTCAGCGTTTTGGAGTTGTAGAGATTGATCAGGAGTATAACGCATTATCCATTGAAGAAAAGCCAAAACATCCAAAGTCAAATTATGCCGTCACGGGATTATATTTCTACGACAATAGCGTAATTGAAATTGCTAAAAATGTGAAGCCATCTGCAAGAGGAGAAATGGAGATTACAGATATAAATAAGGAATATTTAAAGAGGAAAAAGCTTAAAGTTGAGTTGCTTGGTAGAGGCTTTGCATGGCTTGATACAGGTACTTTCAGTAGCTTTTTAGAGGCTGGTCAATTTGTGGAAACCATTGAGAAAAGACAGGGATATAAAATCGCCTGTATTGAGGAGATTAGTTATCGAAATAAATGGATCAGTGGAGAAGAAGTACTTGATATGGCCATTCAATACAAAAACGAGTATGGGGAGTATTTAAATGATTTAGTAAGTGGGAGGTTAATGGATGATTCCAGTTACGCAACCGTTTCTACCACCCAAGGGTGAGTATGAAAAACTAATTACAAGACTTTGGGAGACAAAGTGGTTAACCAATCATGGTGAGTATGTGCAGCAGTTAGAAGAAAGTCTTGAGGAATATTTGAATATTCCTTCCCTACACTTTGTAAATAATGGCACAATGGCCCTCCATCTTGCCATTCGTTCATTAGGAATAAAAAATCAAATTATTACGACTCCCTTTTCGTTTGTGGCAACAACAACGTCGATACTATGGGAGCATTGTGAACCAGTGTTTGTGGATATTGATCCAAATACATTGTGTATTGATGCAAGTAAAATTGAAGAAGAAATCACTGATAGAACAGAAGCTATTCTAGCAACACATGTTTTTGGAGTCCCTTGTGATGTGGTAAAGATTGAAGAGATTGCCAAAAAATATAATCTTAAAGTAATTTATGATGGTGCACATGGGTTTGGGGTTAAATTGAAGGGAAAATCGTTGCTAGAATACGGAGATCTTACGGCAATTAGTTTTCATTCTACAAAGCTATTTCATACTGTCGAAGGTGGAGCGGTCATCAATAATATAGGGCAAGGGCTAGATGAAACGATAAAGTTAAACAGAAGCTTTGGCTTTCAAGGGGAAAAATATTATTCGGTGGGGATAAATGCAAAAAACTCTGAGTTTCATGCTGCGATGGGGTTGTGTAATCTGAAGTATATCAATGACATTATCTTGAAGCGCAAGGAGTTATCAGAGTTATATGATGTACTCCTCAAAAATAGGTTTCAAAAACCATTAATATCGAATGAAATTGAATACAATTATGCTTATTACCCAATTATCTTTAATACTGAAAAAGGCCTGCTGCAGGTTAAAGATCTTTTATTACAAAATGAAATCGACACTAGAAGATATTTTTATCCTTCTCTTAATAAGTTGCCGTATATAGAAAAGGTTTCCTCTTGTCCAATTTCTGAGGATCTGTCAAAAAGGATATTATGTTTGCCACTTTATGATAGTTTAGCACTAGAAGTAGTAGAAAAAATATCAGAAGTAATAGTAGGGAGTAAGGTTAGCTCTCTTGTTTAAAAAATGATCAATGGAGCGAGGGCATATGAAGTTATTGATTACTGGAGGAGCTGGGTTTATCGGTTCCAACTTTGTTCAGCATCTATTAAAGTACCATGAAGATATTCACATCATAAATCTTGATAAATTAACGTATGCAGGAAACTTTGAAAACCTCCGTGGAGTTATACACCATCCTCGACATACATTTATTCAAGGGGATATTTGTAATCGGCAACTGGTTGACAGTATTTTTGAAAAGCATCAGATTGGCGGGGTAATACATTTTGCAGCGGAGTCCCATGTTGATAATTCAATCGTGGACCCAACTTCTTTCATAAACACAAACGTATTGGGCACTTCGACTTTACTTGAAGCAGCTAGGCATTATTGGATGGAGGGTGTGGGGGTGTATAAACACTCTTTCAAACATGCACGGTTTCTTCATATTTCAACTGATGAGGTGTATGGTACTTTAGGTGAGGAAGGGTTCTTTACTGAATCGACAGCATATGCTCCCAATAGTCCTTATTCTGCCAGTAAAGCCTCTTCAGATATGATTGTCCGTAGTTATTTTCATACTTATGGGTTAAACGTAATTACAACAAATTGCTCGAATAATTATGGTCCTATGCAGCATCAAGAAAAGCTGATTCCAACCGTGATTCGAAAGGCATTATCACTAGAAAGCATACCGATATACGGAGACGGTAAAAACATCCGTGATTGGCTATATGTAGGTGATCACTGCCGTGCAATTGAGAAGGTGTTCTTCGAAGGAAGAACAGGAGAAACATATTTAATTGGTGGTCATCAAGAAATGGCCAATATTGAAATCGCTCAAGTAATTTGTGATATCCTAGATCAAATGAAACCAATTCAATTTAATAATCAAAACATTACGAGCTATAGGCAGTTAATAGAATTTGTTCAAGACCGTCCTGGTCATGATTTTAGGTATGCGATTGATGACTCAAAGTTAAGGAGCGAGTTAGGGTTCCAATTAAAATATGATTTTGAAAACGGAATGAAGGAAACGATAAAATATTACCTTGAAGATAGGCAATTTGGTAAAAGAATTGATTACGTATGAAGATTAATCCAAGAGTAATGAGGTTATCATGATGTCAAAAGGAAGCTCATTAAAACAAAAAACGATTAAAGGTTTATTTTGGAGTATGGGTGACTTAATTGCAAATCAAGGGATTCAATTCATTATCCAAATTGTTTTAGCCCGTCTATTGTTGCCGGAACATTTCGGTGTAATTGGAATGATATTAGTGTTTATCTTGATTTCTACCATTATTGTTGACAGTGGTTTTTCTCAAGCCTTAATTCGGGAGCAAAAGGTCACTCAAGCGGATTATTCAACCGTTTTTTATTTTAATTTGCTATTGTCTTGTGGGTTGTATGGTTTCCTATTTGTTTCGGCTCCTTTTGTCAGTGACTTTTTTAATGAACCACAGTTGACGCTCATCCTAAGGGTCCTTTCTCTTGGGATTATTTTTAATGCACTAGGTATTGTTCAAAGTACCATGCTAGCGAAAGATATTGACTTTAAAACGAGAACAAAAATTAATTTGATTTCAGGAGTTTTGTCAGGAATAATTGCCGTTATTTTAGCCATATTGGGTTTTGGAGTTTGGTCTTTAGTTATTCGGAATTTATCGATGCAGTTTTTTTATCTGATATTTTTATGGCTTTATAAAGATTGGAAACCTTCCCTTCTTTTTAGTTATCACTCATTTAAAAGGCTATTTGGATTTGGTTCTAAACTTATGCTTGCGGGACTAATTAGTGTAATCTATTCAAATATCTACTATGTTTTAATTGGTAAAATGTACTCAGTTACTCACCTTGGGTACTATACCAATGCTGTAAAAGTTACGGAGGCAGCATCACTATCGATAACAGCAGCACTCCAGCGAGTAACGTACCCTGTTCTAAGCGAAATTCAGGATGAAGAAGAGAGACTTAAGTATGGGTTTAGGAAAATCATTCGTATTTCAGCGTTTATTAACTTCCCCTTAATGGTGGGTTTAGCAGCAATTGCTGACCCTCTTGTAAATCTGTTGTTTGGAGATAAGTGGATGCCGATGGTGATTTACTTCCAATTGTTGTGCATAGCAGGAATGTTGTACCCTGTGCATGCAATAGACTTAAATATCCTTCAAGTAAAAGGGAAGTCAAATTTATATTTGCAATTGAGTATTGTTAGAAAGGTTATTTTAACTATTTTAATATTGTTGGCAATATGGTTCGAATTAGGCGTAATTGGATTGATCGGAGTCTTAGTCGTACAATCCTTTATTGAATTTACAATAAATAGTTATTACGCAGGTAAAGAGATTTCTTATTCAACCTTTGACCATATAAGGGATATCCTTCCTATCTTTTCTATCACCGTTGCTATGGGCTTACTTGTCACATTTATTGGAATGATGTTGCCAGTTGGAAATTTAATGAAGATTATTATACAAATTATTGTTGGATTTAGCATTTATATTGCGATAAGTAGGGCTACAAAAGTTCAAGAGTTAAAAATGCTTCTGGATTTCCTATTTCCAATAATGAAGAATCTATTCATTAAAAAAGAAAAGGTGGCAAATAATTAGGTTCGATTTTCAGCTTTAAGGAGGAGGCTGTACATGCCGCTATTAAAAGTCGTTGAAGCTAACTTACTGCTAAAATTCAGCAAAGTTTTTCATAAAATAATCTTAGGGCCATTTAATCGTTATTGGGTTAGACTCATGTCTTTTGAACGGTGGGATAAGGCAACAAGATATGGAGAAAGGTTAGTAAAGCGGTTCCCAAAAAGGATAGATTATGCTCACCGATTAGCAACCTGCTATAAAAGTCTAGGGAACACTGAATTAGCTACAAATACTCTAAAAAAAGCGTTGGACTTGAACCTTAATATAAAAGCAATTGTTGGTGAAATGGAAAAGGGCTTTCAAAGTATCTCCTTCCTGGAGTCTAAATATGTCTTTCTAGGTGGGGAACAAAATTTAGGGTGTATTGAGCATACAATTATAGTTAATGGAGAAGAAGAAAATTATTTAACTAAAATCTCTACTAAATGGGGATTAGAGAAAGAAAAGCAATTTTTCAGAAAAATATACAATAAATTTCCCGTTATGAGGACTTTAACTCCAAAGCTGATTAATATGAAAGAAATTAAGGGAATGGATGCATCCTTTATTACAATGGAAAGGATAAATGGGACTGAACCCTTACTCAATAGAGAAAATCTTGAGAAAGTGATACATGCTAATAATTTAATATCTTCAATTAAACTAGCAGAATTAAGAGAATGTTGTATAGAGACTAATCTAGATAGGAATTTTGAGTTGATTTGTAAAAATGTTAAAAACCATCCGATTTGCGCATTGCACTCTTTTCAGTCCATCCATAAAGAATCGACGAACAAGCAATTATTCCATTTAGTATATGAAAGAATGAAAAAAGGGAAATACTCAAGCGCTTCATTTAAGATAATAAGTCGTCTTGAAAAAGCGATCTTGGGTTATCACTTATTTAATCACCTCAACTTAGATATCCATTACTCCTTGCAACATGGCGATTTTAATACACATAACATGTTGATGCACGAAGCGACTGGGAAACTTTATATCATTGATTGGGGAAATATGATGATAGGGCCAACCTGGGTAGATTTGGCGGGGTTTTTTGGGCAATCAAAAATGCCGTTCCACGTAATATATGAAGATTACTTAGAGAGTAGTGAAGCAAGTAATAACCTTGAACCAATTGAAGAAATCTTTTTCATTTATACTTTAATTATTACTTGGTTTATAGTTTTTAATCAAAAGGAGTTTGAAGAACTTCAGGATCTATATATGCTTCCAGCTATTGAATTGTTAGAATCTATAGTCATGGAGAAATTTGGTGACCATACATATATAGATTATGGCATCAGTAGCTAATTGTTCAATTTACAAGTGATAGAGAGCATTATCATACCTGCACACACGAAGAGCCAATAGAATTAGGCTTTTTTATTTTGCAAAAAAATGATAACTGGCCAAGGAGAAAGATCTTATGAAAATATTATTCGTTACGACCATTTCCGATACCGTAAATGCTTTCTTAATTCCGCATATTAAATGGCTAATTAACCATGGAAATGAGGTGGGTGTTGCTTTTAATACTGTACAAGAAGTGAATCCTGAATTGGTTAGTCTAGGGTGCAAGGTACATCCAATTAACTTCCAACGTAACCCATTAAAAAAGGAGAATCTTGCTGCTTATAAAGAAATTAAAAGGACGATGATTGATGAAGGGTATTCCCTTGTTCATGTTCATACCCCGGTTGCCTCTTTTTTAACTCGTTTAGCCTGTCGGAACATCGATAATGTCCAGGTTCTTTACACGGCACATGGATTTCATTTTTTCAAGGGAGCCCCAAAGAAAAATTGGGCGGTCTATTATACGCTTGAAAAGGTTGTAGCTAGATGGACTGATGGAATTATTACGATGAATGAGGAGGATTATCATTCGGCAAAAAGACTGAAACTAAGAACCACTAATGCGATATATAAGATTCATGGAATCGGGCTTGATTTAAATAAGTTTCGCCCGCAAACAGTAGAAACGAAGGTTCAGTTACGAAGAGAATACGGGTATGGGACGGAAGAATATATCTTAATCTATGTAGGTGAGCTTAGTTATCGGAAGAATCAAGATCTTTTGATTGAATCAGTTAGTAGGATAAAAGAAGATATTCCCCAGATAAAGCTATTACTAGTAGGGGATGGCGAGCGAATGAATGAGTACAAGGAAATGGTTAGCAGGCTTGGAGTTGAGAAAAATGTTGAGTTATTAGGCTATCGTACAGATGTTCATCAGTTAATGACGATTTCCGATGTCGCCATTTCCACCTCAAGGCAGGAGGGGCTCCCTGTGAATGTAATGGAAGCGATGGCAACAGGCCTCCCTCTTATTGTGACCGATTGTAGAGGGAATCGTGACTTAGTTGATAGTGGTGAGAATGGCTTTGTTGTCGGTGTTAATGATGTTAATGCTTGTGCGAATAGCATCGTTAATCTTTATCATTCTATTGAACTAAGAAATGAATTCGCAGGAAAAAACAGGGAATACATCCAAAAGTATTCATTGAATCAAGTTCTGAATGAAATGAAAGAGATTTATGCCAACCAATCGTTGAAACTTTAATTGTTTCCTATAGAGGGGTGACAAGTTGGAAAAGAAAGTATCTATTATTATGGGAGTCTATAATTGTCAGGAAACACTAGTCGAAACAATTCGTTCGATTGAAAATCAAACCTACCATAATTGGGAATTGATTCTGTGTGATGATGGCTCAATAGACCATACTTTTGAGATTGCCCAGGAGTTTGTGAATAAGGACGAAAGGATAAAAATCATAAAAAATAACAATAATGTTGGTCTAGCAAGAACACTCAATCATTGCTTAACCTATTGTACGGGTGATTATATCATGCGACATGACGGTGACGACATAATGGTGGAAAATCGGATTGAAAAACAAGTAATGTATATGGATACCCATGATTGCGATGCTTGCGGATCTTGGGCGTATTTATTCGATCAAGATGGCGTTTGGGGAACTAGGAAACTAGATAAAGCCCCAACAAAACATACGATGATTGTCGGGGCACCCTTTATTCATCCTACCGTGATCATGAGACGTGAGAAATTACTTGAGGTAGGCGGTTACTCAGATAATGAGCTGACCAGACAAAGACTAGAAGATTATGATTTATGGATAAAATTCTATGAAAAGGATTATATTCTTCATAATATACAGGAGCCATTGATCTACTTCCGGGAGGATAAGTACTCTTATAATCGAAAAAGCAGAAGGTTTCGTTTAACAGAAACGAAGGCAAGATTGGAAGCATGTAGTCGTTTAAATATTCCTTATTTAAAAAGATTACTTGCCTTTAAACCATTGGTAGTCATGCTTATTCCCAAGAGTGGTTTGAGAAAATATCATATATGGAAATCCAATCAATCAAGTTACCCTTCAGAAAGAAGTCAAATCGACAAAGCCTAAAAGAGGGCTTTTTTTAATGCTATAAAAACGAGATCAAGGGGAAACTCATGCATAAAAATTGATACTTGAAGAATAAAGAAAGGGGCAGAAAAGAGTTATGAGTTCAAGTACCCGTACTGCCTTTATTTTACAAATTCATAAAAACCCGGAACAGGTTAATAAGTTTATTAGCCAACTCATTGTTCATGACAAGGCAGACGTATATGTTCATATTGATCAAAAATCGGCTGCAGCATTAAAGGGGAAAATTGTTACCGGACCCAATGTGACAATACTAGATAAGTCAGTGGATTGTGTGTGGGGAGATATAAGCCAAGTCGATACAACGCTGCTATTGATGAAGGCGGTACTGGCTTCAAAAAAGCAGTATGATTTTATTTGTTTACGGAGTGGGCAGGATTTGCTAGTAAAAGAGGGATTGGAAGATTTTCTACAAGAGAACAAGGAGAAAGCATTCCTAACGATAAGGAAAATGGATCGAAGTGAGTTAGGGTTGATGAGAATCAATTGGCCGAAAGTAATGAGAAAAAGGTATACGACTGCTCATCCGATTCGGATTTATCGGCGCTTACTCTTAAGCCTCTACAGAAGGGGAATCAATCTCTTCCCAAATTTGCGAAAATGGCCGAAGGAATACTCCTTTTATAAGGGGTCTCAATGGTTTACTATTCCGCTAGACGTCGCAAAATACATGATGGAATTTCTAAATGACAATAAGTGGTATTATCGATATTTTAACAATACATTAGTTCCAGATGAGAGTTTTTTTCATACGCTTATCATGAATTCACCATATAGAGCGAATGTGATTAATAATAATTTATTTTTACTAAAATGGGGTGAAACACTAAGTGACCGAAATTCACCTCAGGATTTAACGATGGAGGACCTTCCACTAATTGAGAATTCTGATCAGTTTTTTGCTAGAAAATTTGATGAAACAATTGATGGTTCGATTGTTCAGTATTTCTCACAGAAAGTCAGATTTGGTAGGACACAATCAATAGAGGAAAAAGGGGTTAGTCTATTAAAAGCTTGATTGGTGGAGGATGTTTGTAGAGGGATAATAAGTGGGAGTAGATTAGATGTTGAAAACCAATCAAAATCGAGGAAAAAGGACAATGGTGTTTCTGTTAATCATTATTTTACTCATCATGGTAGGTACATTTAGCTTTATGTATTTAACTAAGGGTAAAATTTCGGAGGATTCCCTGATTTCATTATCTGTTGATGCGTCAAATTACTCTGTACGAAGTGATGAATCGCGCCTTATTTTCGCAACGGCTCACTATTCTAATGGAAATAAAGAAAATGTTAACGAAGACAGTCAGTTTTCTTCTTCTGATAGCGATATTGCAACGGTCGATTCAAGTGGAAATGTCACAGGTAAACGGGAAGGTATAACAAAGATAACTGTTGAGTATAAAGGTATAAGCAAAGAAATAAAGGTCTCTGTAACCAATGATTTTCTTCAGGTAAATGTCAAAGAGTTTGGAGCTAGAGGGGATGGTGTGCAAGATGACACTAATGCCTTTCAAAATGCGATCGATTACCTTGGAGCAAGGAACGGTGGCGACCTCCTTATTCCTCCGGGCACGTATATTTTACATCCAATTTTTTTACAGCCCTATGTCAATCTAGTAGGGGAAAACCGAGATACGGTTATTTTAAAACTTTCCGATTA
>Ga0182742_1004256_pt1 | contig 13110 bp, 15 predicted proteins | sample eDN5th37CBELigMG_FD_128880 | JGI IMG/M metagenome (GOLD analysis project Ga0182742, IMG submission 128880) | Enriched Miracle-Growth compost microbial communities from Emeryville, California, USA - eDNA 5th pass 37_C BE-Lig MG (version 2)... ... | reverse complement strand
GTGCGCGGCGCCCCGACGGAGCCGAGCGGGAAGGACGGGTCATCCGCCAGGCTGTGCTGGTCCGGGCGCAGCACGGTGATGTTCCCCGTCACCTCTCCCAGCCCGAAATACTGCACCAGACAGGGGCCGAGCTTCTCCAGCGCCCGCTTCTGGTCCTCCCGGTACATCGGCGCACCGGCATAGATGACGTGCCGCAGTGAGGAATGGTCGACACGGTCCGCTGCGGGATGCTCGACCAGCGCCTTCAGGATGGTCGGCACGGTGAACATGTTCTCCACGCGGTGCGTCTCGATCAGGCGCCAGGCTTCCTCGACGTCCAGCCGCTCGGTCGGCAGCAGCACGGTGCGGGCGCCGCGCGCCACCTGCCCGAGCTGATGGATGCCGGCTCCGTGCGAAAGCGGCGCGACAACGAGGGAGGCACCACGCTCCGTCACGCCGGGGAAGAGATCCGCCAGATGGTTGGTGACGACGAAGGCAAGCTGGCCGTGGGTCAGCACCGCCGCCTTGGGCCTGCCGGTGGTGCCGGAGGTGAAGAAGAACCAGATCGGGTCATTGTAATCCACATCCGCCTCATGGTCCGGCGGCGGCGGGGTAGCGGCGGCAAGCGCCTGCTCGTAGTCGATCTCGTCGGCCCGGGCATCGCCCACCGCCAGAACGAATTCGCACCAGGGTCCGGCCGCGCGCACCGCATCGGCATGATCCGCGAAGCCACGGTCGCGCAGCATGGCACGGGCGCGCGAGACGGTGGCGAGATAGGCGACCTCAGCCGGAGTCAGGCGGAAATTGGTCGGCACCCAGACGGCGCCGATCTTGAAGCAGGCCCATTGGCTCTCGAACATCGCGTTCGAGTTCCGCGAATGCACCAGCACCCGGTCACCCTTGCCAATGCCCCGCTGCCGCAGCGCCGCACAAAGGCGGTCCACGCGGGCATCGAGCTCGGCCCAGCTCCAGCTCCGCTCGCCCCAGACCAGCGCGACATGGTCGGGGATGCGGCGGGCGGTCTGCGTCAGCAGCCGGCCGAGATTCATCGCTGTGGCAGGGCCCATGGCCTGTCTCCTCCCATGGCGCGGCAAAGGCAGCCGGATGGCACCATCATGGCGTTGTGCATCCGCCCAGTAACCGCAGTTCAGCAGGGATTCACCCGGGGCGGAAACCGGCGCAAGGGGCGTTCCGCGATGCTCCGGTCATGGCGCCGGAAGCGCCGCCCGAAAGACTGGAGCAGGACAGTTAAAGGCCATGCGCAAGCGTCTCCCCATCCCCGCAGCCGCCGGGCTGACGCCCGGGCGGTCGCCGCGACGCCGCATCAGGCTGCGGCCCAGGCCCTGACGGTGCAATGCGGCCATGGCGGCGGCCACTACCATGCACCGCCGCCCTATTGGGCGAGGCCACATCATTGGCGCCCCGTCCCACCGCCCTGGGCCCATGCACCCCCACCGCCATGCCCCTGGCGGTGGCACTGAGCTAAGCCCGCAGCGCCGCCGTCACCGCAGCCATGAACCCGTCCAGCCGCTGCGGATCGATCCAGCGCAGCACCGCTACCAGGTCATGCGCCGGGTCGATCCAGGTGAAGTTGCCGCCGGCGCCGACGAAGCAGACCGACTCGGCGCTGGCACTCGGCCACTTCTCCCGGCCGGTGTTGAGCCACCACAGCAGCCCGTATTGCGGGTTCAGCGCGCAGGGCTTGCGGCATTCGGCGATCCATTCGGCCGGGATCAGTCGTCGCCCGCCCCATTCCCCCTGGCGCAGGGCCAGCAGGCCGATGCGCGCCTGGTCCTCGGCATGGATGAAGACGCCGCCGCCCCAATGCCCGCCGCCGGAGACGCTCTGCACGCGGCGGCCGCCGACCTCCACCCAGGAGGTCTCGTAGCCATGCCACTGCCAGTCGGATGAGGCGCCGATCGGCGCCATGATCCGCTCGGCGAAGACCTCCGGCAGCGGCCTCCCGAAGCGGCGGAGCAGCGCCAGGGACAGGCGGTTCACCCGGACGTCGTTATATTCCCAGTAGGTGCCCGGCGCCTGCAGCGGCCGTTCCATGCGCTTCTTGCCCTGGCCCTCCGCGCCCAGGTTGCGGCCGCGATCGATGGCATCGCTCTTGCCGAAGAGCGTGCCCTCCCATTCCGAGGTGTTCTGCAGCAGGTGCCGCCAAGTGATGCCACTGTTCTGCGGCCCCTCGAAGCCGCCGTCATCCACGGTGTCGCGCACCGGCGCATCCAGGTCCGGGATCAGCCCGTCCGCCACCGCCAGCCCGGCCAGGATGGCCAGATAGGATTTCGCCACGCTGAAGGTCATGTCCACCTGGCGCGTATCGCCCCAGCGCGCGACCAGCCTGCCATGCCGCAGGATCAGCCCATTCGGCGCCCCGCGCGGCGCCACCGGGCCGAGGATGGCATTGTGCGGCGGCGGTTCGAAATGTCCTGCCTCGATATGGGCGCGGAGGTCGCGCGGCCAGGGCGTCTCATGCGCCTCGGCGAAAGCGATGGCGGCGGCGAGCGCGGCGGGATCGAAACCGGCCTCGGCCGCGGGCAGCGCCGGCCAGGGCGCGGGATGGGCAGGGGGCAAGGTGGTGTCGTGCATACGCCAACCCTATGGCCAACGCCGCCGCCACGCCATAGCGCAGCCGCAACATGCGTTCTTCACCAGCCGGTCGAGTACGGCTAGAAGATTTGAACCGCCGCGGCCCGCGGCTCCCCTCCCCCGATGCCGGAGACCAAGCCATGCCAAGGGGTGACAGCGACCCCGCAACGCCGCGGCAGCACCCCGGGCCGGGCCTGCTCGCTCGTCTGCTCGACCTGCTGCGGCCGCGCCGCCACCTGCTGCCGCTCTCCCGCATCGGCGCCGGGCAGCCGGCGACGCAATCCATGATCCGCGCCCTGGCCGGCGGCATCCCGATGGCCGGCGGAACGCTGCTCTGCCGCAGCCTTGGCCGCTACAAGATGCTGGTCGATGCGGCGGACCAGGCGCATGCGCCGCATCTGCTGCTCGACGGCTATTGGGAGTGGTGGACCACGGCCTTCCTGGCCCGCAATCTGCGGCCCGGGGAGACGGTGGTGGATGCCGGCGCCGGCTATGGCTACTTCACCCTGCTCGCCGCCGACCTGGTGGGGCCGACGGGCCGCGTGCTGGCCTTCGAGCCGCATCCGCGCCTCGCCGGACTGCTGCGCCGGAACCTCGCCCTGAACGGGCTGGACGAGCGCGTCGAGGTATCGGCGGCGGCGCTGGGGGCCGGGCTCAACCCGCTGCGGCGCCTGATCGTGCCGCAGGACGGACCGCCCGGCGCGCGGCTGGAGCCCGAAGACGGTGCGGAGGAATACCTGCACCGGCCGGACAGCGTGATGACGGTCTCGGCCACCTCCCTGGATTATCTTGCACCTCGCCCGCCCGGCTTGGTGAAGCTGGACGTTCCCGGATCGGAGGAGGATGTCTGGGCCGGAATGCAGAGCCTGCTGGAGGCGAATCCGGCCATCCGCATCCTCCTCGCCTTCCATCCAGCCCGCTGCCGGGCGCCGGCCGCGCTGCTGGAGCAGGCGGCTGCCCGCTTCCCGCTGCGGCGGATCGACCCGGATGGCCGGGCCAGGGATTGCAGCCCGGCCGAGATCCTTGCCGGCGGCGAGGCCATGCTGTTCCTCGCCCGCAGCAGGCCGGCCTGATCGCGCGGCAGCTGGCCAGGCTGATTCGCGGCACTGCCGCGAACGGTCCCGGCGCGGTCCGGATGCTTCGACCGCCGGGGCGGACTCGTCGAACCATAGCCCGCCCAGTCGGCATGGCGGTTTCCGGCCAGTCGTATTCGACCTATAGCTGTCGAAGGGCGGCCGCCGCGTCCCTACCGCCCCGCCAGGGCATGCAATTCCGCCGACAGTTCCTCAAGCTCCTCCAGGATGCTGCGCAGCGTGGCCAGACCAGGCTCGGGGAGTTCCGTCAGCTCCGCCTCCTCGGCGCCCGAGGCCTCCTCCAGCCCGCCCTCGCGCAGCAGACGCTGGACACCCTTGATCGTGTAGCCCTGGGTGTAGAGCAGGTCGCTGATGCGCCGGAGCAGGGCGATGTCCTCCGGCCGGTAGTAGCGTCGCCCGCCGCCGCGCTTCAGCGGCTTGAGCTGCGGGAACTTCGTCTCCCAGAAGCGGAGGACATGTTGCGGAATGTGCAGGTCCTCCGCGACCTCACTGATGGTGCGGAAGGCGGTAGGGGCCTTGCGGGCCCGGGCACGGGCGGGATCACCCGACGAATCGGCGCCGGCATCCTGGCGCGGCCGGCCCAGGCCGCCCCGGCCGTCGGGATCGCCGCGCAGCATGGCCTCGCGGGCTGCCCCGGCGGCCCGGCCATCCGCCGCAGTCACGCCCGTGACTCGTTGCGCGGTGCCGGCTGGCCGTTGATCCGTGCCTTCAGCACCTGGGAGGGCCGGAAGGACAGTACCTTCCGCGGCAGGATCGGCACCTCCACGCCGGTCTTCGGGTTGCGGCCGATGCGCTGTCCCTTCTGCCGGACCATGAAGGTGCCGAAGGCGGAGATCTTCACCGGATCCCCGGCCTCGAGCGCCGCGGCCATGCGTTCCAGCACCGTCTCCAGCAGCGCGGCGGATTCGTTCCGCGACAGACCGACCTGGGCGTAGATCGCCTCGGCCAGATGCGCACGCGTCAAGGTGTTCATCCCGGAACCTGTCCCCGCAACCCCTTCATACGGCTAGAAAGCCGCTATCCGCTGCGGGCGTCAACTGTGCCGAGGGCCGGGCCGTTCGTTCCGTGCCGGCGCGTTGCTTCCGGGCCGATCATTGCCGGTGTGGATGAGGTCCTGTCCTGGCGAAGGATGTGCGGCCTCGGCCTCCGGGAATGCGTCCCGCTCCCTGGCCGGTCGCGGCACTGCCGCGAACGATCTCCAGCGTCCGAGGGCGCTCCGGTCGTCGGGCCGCTCAGAACCGCGCCAGCGCGGCGCCCCAAGTGAGGCCGCCGCCGATCGCCTCCATCACCACCAGGTCGCCGGACCGGATCCGGCCGGAGCCGGCAGCCTCGGCCAGGGCCAGGGGGATGGAGGCGGCAGAGGTGTTGGCATGGCGGTCCACCGTTACCACCACCCGGTCGGCAGGCAGGCCGAGCTTCTTCCCCATGGCGTCGATGATGCGGAGATTGGCCTGGTGCGGCACCAGCCAGTTTACATCGCCATGGCCCAGCCCGTTGGCCGCCAGCGCCTCGTCCACCACGGCGGCGAGCTTGGAGACGGCGTGGCGGAACACCTCCCGCCCCGCCATGCGCAGCTTGCCGCACTCGCCATTGGAGCCGGCGCCGCCATCCACCAGCAGGATATCGCCGAAGCGCCCATCGCTGTGCAGATGGGTGGAGAGGATGCCATGGTCGCTCGCCGTGCCCCTGCCCTCCCCAGCCGTCAGCACCACGGCGCCGGCGCCGTCGCCGAATAGCACGCAGGTGCCTCGGTCGGTCCAGTCCAGGATGCGGGAGAAGACCTCAGCGCCGATCACCAGCACGCAGCGCGCCTGGCCGGCGCGGATCAGCGCATCGCCCATGCTGAGCGCATAGACAAAGCCGGTGCAGGCGGCCGAGATGTCGAAGGCGAAGCCGCGGGTGATACCGAGCTGCTGCTGCACCCGCACCGCCGTTGCCGGGAAGGCCGAATCCGGCGTCGCCGTGGCGACGATGATGGCATCCACCGCTCCGGCCGCAATGCCCGCCCGTTCCAGCGCCTGCCGCGCCGCGGTGGCAGCCATGGAGGAGCAGGTCTCCCCTGGTGCCGCGATATGGCGCTGGCGGATGCCGGTGCGCTCGACGATCCAGGCGTCGGAGGTGTCGAGGCCGAATTCCCGGCCCAGTTCGTCATTGCGGAGGATGCGTTCCGGCAGGTAGCCGCCGCAGCCGGCGATCAGGGCACGGGTGGTCATGACAGCTTCCTCAGCGCGCCGCGGATTCGACCCGCGGCGCCGGGGTGGAAAGACGGGACAGGCCCTCGCGGATGCGGTCGTTGAAGCGGTGCGTCACCATGTCCATGGCGACATCGACGGCATGGGCGAAGCCCAGCGCATCCGTACCGCCATGGCTCTTCACCACCACGCCGTTGAGGCCAAGCAGGATGGCGCCGTTGTAGCGGCGCGGATCCATCCATTCGCGCAGGCGGTCGAGCGCCGGGCGGGCCAGCAGATAGCCCATGCGCGCGGGAATGCTGCTGGTGAAGACCTGGCGCAGCAGGTCGCGCATCAGCTTCAGCGCGCCCTCTCCGGTCTTCAGTGCAACATTGCCGGTGAAACCGTCGGTCACGATCACATCCACCGTGCCGGCGGTGATGTCGTGCCCCTCGACGAAGCCGTGGAACTGGGCGGCAACATGGCTGTCGCGCAGCACCTCGGCGGCCTGGCGGACACGCTCGTCGCCCTTCAGCTCCTCGGAGCCGACATTCAGCAGGCCGATGGAGGGCTCCGTCAGGCCAAGCACGGCACGGGCGAAGGTATCGCCCATGACCGCGAACTCGACCAGGTTGCGGGCATCGCACTGCACATTGGCGCCGAGATCGAGCATGACCACATCGCCGCGCGCCGAGGGCGCGATCGCGGCCAGAGCCGGCCGGTCGATCTCCGGCAGCGTCTTCACCACGATCTTGGCCAGCGCCATCAGCGCGCCGGTATTGCCGGCGGAGACGACGCCCGCCGCCTCCCCGGCCGCGACCGCGTCGATGGCCAGCCGCATGGAGCTGTTGCGCCCCTGGCGCAGCGCCGCGGTCGGCTTCATCTCGGCGGAGATGACATCCGGCGCATGGCGCAGCCGGCAGAGCTTCGCAGCCCGCTTGCGCTGCGCCAGCATGGCGCTGAGGCGCGCCTCGTCGCCCAGCAGCAGGAAGCGGGCCTGCGGATGCCGCTCCGCGGCGAGTTCCAGCCCGTCCAGCACGATGTCGGGCGCGTTGTCGCCCCCCATGGCGTCGATCGCCAGGGAGAAAGCGTGCGACATCTAGGCGCGCTCCCCGCGCATGGACCTGCCGGGGGTCAGGTGCGGACCGCGGCCTTCAGGGCCTTGCCGGCCGCCACCACCTCGCGCCCATCGTAATGGCCGCAGGAGGGGCAGACATGGTGCGGGCGCTTCAGCTCGCCGCAATTCGAGCATTCGGCATGGGCCTCACGCGACAGCGCCTCATGGCTCCGCCGCATGCCGCGGCGGGAGGGCGAAACCTTCTTCTTCGGAACGGCCATGGCGCCGAGCCTTTCTTTTCAACAAACGGCGAATTCAGCGGGAGGGCGCGCCTGTAGCACCACCCCCCCGGTCACGCAAGCTTCGCCCCGCCCCGGTCCCGGATGGCCGGCGGGACGGGCCGGTCAATTCTTCTGCCGCAGCGCCGCCAACGCCGCGAAGGGATTGCCGGAGGCATCCGTCGCCGTGACCGGCAGGGTGGCGCCGGGCGCCCGCGGATAGGGGTCGAGGGCCAGGGCGAGCTCTTCCGCCACCGCCTCGCCCAGATCGGCGACGTCGCCTTCGGTCTCGATCTCGTCGATCTCCTCGGGCCCCTCATCGGGTTCCCGGCCGGAGGGGAGGAAGCGAAGCGCGATCGGCTCCTCCACCCGTTGCGCCACCGGCTCCAGCGTCACCACGCAGGACTGGGTGACCGCCGCCTCCAGCCGGCCATCCGCCCGCACCGCACCGTCGGGTTCGGGCCGCAGCATGAGTTCGGCGCGAAGCGATTCGATGGAAAGGATGCCGAAGCGGCGCGCCAGGGCCGCCCGTTCCGCGGGACTCGCCTCCAGCACCTCCCGCCGCCCCTCGGGGCCGATGCGGGCCAGGGCGAGGGGGCGGGAGAATTCAGGGGATTCATGCGGCATGGCTGGCCTCCTCCGGGGCCGGGATGCGGACCTCGCCGCGCAGCAGGCCGGCCAGGGGCTGGGCGGCAAGCGCCGCCGCCACCGCCTCGGCATGCGCCGCCAGATGCGCGGCGCCCGGCGCCTCCGCCTCGGACAGGGTCCGCCAGACATTCCGCTGCAGGGCGGCGGCAAGGGCGGGGCGGTCGCCGGCATCCAGCGCCGCCTCATAGGCGCGGGCACGGCCATGGAAGGCCTCCCACATCTGCCTGACGCGCTTGCCGACGGACAGGTCCCCCACCCCCATCTCCCGCAGGTTCACATCCATGTCGGCGAACATGGCGTCGAAGACCGCCTGGGCCAATTGCGCTCCGCGCGGGTCGGGGTCCTGGCGCAGCCGGCGGATCAGCAGCGCCACATGCAGCCCGACCAGGTCGAAGCGGCCGTCCAGGCTGTCCGGTACGCCGAGGGCGCTGAAGAACCAGGGGTTGCGGGCCGCGGCGACGGCAGCGCCATAGAGGACGAAGCCGGGGCGCTCCAGCGGCTTGCGGCGAAACAGGGCGAGCAGGCCCATCGGGCAGCGATCCTTCGGCCAGTGGGAGAGGCGCCAGGCGGCAGCGCGGTTGACCCTGCCGCGGCAAACTGGCATTCGCTTTGAGAGATGGATCACCCTTCCTGCCCGGTCAACGCGATGCCCCAGCGCGCTTCCAGGTTCCGGGCCGCCGCCCTGGCCCTGCCCGCCCTGCTCCTGCTCTCCGCCTGCAGCTTCTTCGAGGCGCCGGAAATCGCGCGCGGCAACCGCGTGACCGACGACCAGTTGCAGGAGATCGTTCCGGGCGTCCAGACCAAGGCCGATGTGCAGACCCTGCTCGGCTCGCCGACCCAGACCAGCACCTTCGGCGATGAGGAGTGGTACTACATCAGCAGCAAGACCCGGGAGCGCCCGGGGCGCCAGCTTGCCGTGGCCGAACAGCAGACGGTTGTGGTGGCCTTCGACCGGAACGGCGTGGTCCGGGGAGTCCGCAAGGTGACGGAGGCCGATGGCCAGCCGCTCATCATGGTGCAGCGCGAGACGCCAGTGCCGGGCAACAACCAGACATTGCTGCAGGCCCTGTTCGGCAATGTCGGCCGGTTCGGCCCCGTCCCCAGCACCCAGCCGGGCCCCGGCACCACCCAGTAGCCTCCAGGGCGGGACCAGGATCGGCAAGTCATCGGGCCACCGCTCGGCGCCCCTGCCAGGACAGGATCGCTATCATAGGCGGGGAATCCGCGGCGCCGTCCTGCCCTGCTTCAGAAGTGGCTCCATCCCCCCTTGGGCAGCCTGAGCGGCACTCCGCTCTCGCCGAGCACCCGGACCTCCGCCGGCCCCTCAGCGAACCACCCGATCCGCGTCACCGCCACGCCGGCAGCCGCGCCCCGGGCCAGTACCGCCGCCTCCTGGTCCGGCGGCGCGGCGAAGAGCAGTTCGTAATCGTCGCCTCCGGTCAGCACCAGCGGCAGCAGGGAGGGATCGGCCGTGACCGCGGCGCGCGCGGCGGGGGAGAGCGGCACGGCCGCGGCCTCCAGCACTGCGCCGCAGCCGCCCGCCCGGCAGAGATGGCCAAGATCCTGCGCCAGCCCGTCCGAGACATCCATGGCCGCCCGCGCCAGCCCCGCCAGCGCCATGCCCAGGGCAAGCCGCGGCTGCGGCAGGCGGTAGCGGCGGGCGAGATGCCCCTCGGCATCGGACGCCAGCCTGCCCTGCAGGACGCGCAGGCCGAGCGCGCCATCGCCGATCGTGCCGGACACCCAGATCGCATCGCCCGGCCGCGCCCCCTGCCGCCGAAGCGCTGCCCCGGCCGGCACGGTGCCAAGGATGGTGAGCGACAGGGTAATCGGTCCCGGCGTGGAAACGGTGTCGCCACCCAGCACGGAAATCCCGAATTCCGCCTGGTCGGCAGCCAGCCCGGCGGCGAAACCAGCGATCCAGGCATCGGGCGTGCCCCTGGGCAGGGCCGTGGTCATCAGATAGCCGAGCGGCGCCGCCCCCATCGCCGCGAGGTCGGACAGGTTCACCCGCAGCAGCTTGCGGCCAACCATCTCCGGCGGGTCGTCGGGCAGGAAATGCACCCCGGCCACCATCGCGTCGGCGGACAGGACAAGCTGCCGGCCGGCGGGTATGCCCAGCACGGCGGCATCATCCAGCAGATCCAGCGCGCCAGGGCCGGCGAGCTGGCGGAAATGCCGGGCGATGAGAGCGAATTCCGGCGGAAGGGATGACCCGCCCCTGCCCGGCATGTCTCAGACGCCAGAGCGGCGCGGCGCGCCGGTGAATTCCTCGGGCCGCAGGGTGCGGGCCATGGCGTCCAGCACGCCATTGGCGAAGCGCGGCTCCTCGCCGCTGAAGAATCCGTGCGCGATATCCAGGTATTCGTTGATGACGACCCGCGCCGGCGGCTCCTTGCCGCCCCAGAGTTCGGCGCAGGCGGCGCGCAGCAGCGCCCGCAGCACCGGATCAAGCCGGGGCAGCGGCCAGTCCGGATCCAGATGGCCGGCGACGAGGCTATCCACCGTCTCCCCGTTCTGCGCCGCCTTGCGAACGATGGCGGCAAAGAGCGGGATGTCGGCTTCCGGCACGCGCCCTTCCTCGAAGCCGCCGAGCCCTGGCAAGTTGCCGATGCGGTGGCGGATGAACTGGTCGATCACGGCCTCGGCCGCCTCGCCGGTATGCTCACTCTGGTAGAGGGCCTGCACCGCGGCGACGCGGGCCCCGGTGCGCGGCCGGCCGCGCGGCTTCTGCGCCGGTTTTCGCGTGCCGCTCATGCCAAGCCCCACCGGCGCCGGAGCGCCACTTGGCCGAGCAGCGCATGCGCCGCCTCGGCCCCCTTGTTCATGCGGTCGTCGGAGGAACGGGCGATAGCCTGGGCCAGCGTATCGACGGTCAGCAGGCCGAAGCCGATGGCGATGCCGGTTTCCGCGCTGATCGCCATGATGCCGTGGCAGACGGCGTCGCAGATGAAGTCGTAGTGGTCCGTCTCGCCCTTCACCACGCAACCCAGGATCAGGAAACCGTCATAGCGCGCGCCGTTCTGCGTCAGCGCCATGCGCAGCGCCGCCGGCAATTCGAAAGCGCCGGCCACGTCCACCACCTCGGCGGTCGCACCGACCTCGGCGAAAACCGCCTCGGCGCCGCGGCGCATGCCGCTCACCACCTGTTCGTAATAGGGCGCCTGGATCACCAGCAGCCGCGGCGGCGGCCCCGGAATCCGGCGCGCCGCGCGTTCCGGCGCGTCAATCGTGCTCATCTTCAGATGTTTTCCTTCCGGACCAGCGGCAGCGTCTCCAGGACGCGGAGGCCGTAGCCCTCAAGCCCCACGACGGGGCGCGGGTTGTTGGAGAGGCGGATCATGTCCCGTACGCCGAGATCCGTCAGGATCTGCGCGCCGATGCCATAGTCCCGGATCTCCGGCGGCGGCACGCGCTTGTCGCGGCCGCGGCTGATCTGCTCACTCATATTGGTCGGGCGCCAGTCGCGGATCACGACCACCACACCGCGCCCGGCCTCCTCGATCATGCGCATCGCGTCATGCAGGTCACGCGTGCCGGTGCCGAGGATGATGTCGTGCATCAGGTTGGCGGCATGCATACGGACATGCACAGGACCGGGCGCGGTGACATCGCCCTTCACCAGCGCCAGGTGCTCGCCATATTCCAGCGTGTTGGTATAGACGATCAGGTGCCAGTCGCCGCCGATCGGGTGGTGGATCTGGCCCTCCGTCACCCGACGCACCAGGCGTTCGGTCCGCCGGCGATGCGCGATCAGGTCGGCGATGGTGCCGAGCTTCAGCCCATGCCGCTGCGCGAAGGCCACCAGGTCCGGCATGCGGGCCATGCTGCCGTCGTCATTCATGATCTCGCAGATCACGCCGGCCGGGTTCAGCCCGGCGAGACGAGCGAAATCCACGGCAGCTTCCGTATGCCCGGCGCGGATCAGCGTGCCGCCGTCCCGCGCCATCAGCGGAAAGACATGGCCGGGGGTGACGATATGCTCCCGCCCCATCTCCGGATTGATCGCCACGGCGACGGTATGCGCCCGGTCGGCGGCGGAGATGCCGGTGGTGACGCCGTCCCGCGCCTCGATGGAGACGGTGAAGGCGGTCTGGTGCCGCGTGCCGTTGGAGGCCGCCATGAGCGGCAGGCCGAGCTGCTCCACCCGGTGCCTGGTCAAGGCCAGGCAGATCAGGCCGCGCGCATGCTTGGCCATGAAATTGATGGCGTCCGGCGTGGCGAATTGGGCGGGGATGACCAGGTCGCCCTCATTCTCGCGGTCCTCGTCATCCACCAGGATGAACATGCGGCCGCGCTTCGCCTCCTCGATCAGCTCCTCGGTGGGCGAGATGAAATCGGCGAAGTTGACGCGCTGCGGCGACGAGGCCTCGCCGGTCTGGAGCGTGCTGCCGGCAGTCATAGATTCGTTTCCCTCAGTCGCGCGACATAGCGCGCCAGCATGTCGATCTCGATGTTCACCAGCGCGCCCGGCTGCAAAGTGCCGAAGGTGGTGACGGCGGCGGTGTGCGGGATGATGTTGACCCCGAACTCCTCGCCGTCAACCTCGTTCACCGTCAGCGAGACGCCGTCGATGGCGATGGAGCCCTTTGGCGCGACATAGCGCGCCAGGCCCGGCGGCAGGCGGAACCGCCAACGCACCGAGCCATTCTCCGGTACCGCCGACAGCACCTCCGCCACCCCGTCCACATGGCCGGAGACGAGATGCCCGCCCAGCTCGTCCCCCATGCGCAGGGAACGCTCCAGGTTGACGCGGCTGCCCGGGTGCAGCCGGCCGAGCGTGGTCTTGGACAGCGTCTCCGCCGAAGCGTCCACGGCGAACCAGTCGCCGCCCAGATCGACCGCCGTGAGGCAGCAGCCCGAACAGGCGATGGAGGCGCCGATGACGGCCGGCTGGGGCTGCGCCAGGAAGGCCGGCGAGGTGCCGATGACGAGGCGCATGTCCTGCCCCTCGCCGATCGGCTGCACCTCCCGCACCGTGCCGAGGTCGGTCACGATCCCGGTGAACATGGTTCCTCGCTGTCCTCGCGCTCGAATTCCGTGAGCCAGTCCGCGCCGACCGGCCGGCTGGCGACCCGCCTGAATCTGGGCATGGCGGAAAGCTCCGCCAGCGGCAAGGGCTGCACCGCGGGCAGCCCGTCCCCGCCCATGATGCCGGGGGCGTGGAACCAGGCGATCCGGTCCACCAGCCCGTCCCGGAGCAGCCCGGCGGCCAGCCCGGCGCCGCCTTCCGCCATCACCCGCGTCACCCCGCGCTGGGCCAGCGCCCCGAGCAGGACCGGCAGGTC